>JADHED010000119.1_pt1 | contig 108502 bp, 76 predicted proteins | sample 8952041 | NCBI WGS metagenome assembly JADHED01 (sample SAMN16124423, study PRJNA663239) | bioreactor sludge metagenome | isolation source: sludge (control) | place: India:Bengaluru | collected 2018-09-08 | reverse complement strand
TCCAATTCGGGGCCAGGCCGTCAAACACCATTTCGGAGCCAGCGTCACTGAAGCGTCGTTCCCGTAAGTCCTTGCCGGAGGCGGGATTCGAACCCGCACGGCCGTTTCTGGCCAAGGGATTTTAAGTCCCCTGCGTCTGCCTTTCCGCCACTCCGGCCCAAAAGCAAACCCCCGGGCTGCCCCGGGGGTCCTCGATTGCTGTTCTGGAGGCGACGGTCGGATTCGAACCGACGAATGAGGCTTTTGCAGAGCCTTCCCTTAGCCACTTGGGTACGTCGCCCCGGGACGGCGGAGTATAGCAGATATTCGCCGCGGAGGGGCTTACCCTCGCTTCATTACCTCCTTGGCGATCGTGTTCATCTGCATCAGGGACGTTCCCTCATAGATCTTCCCAATCTTGGCATCGCGATACATCTTCTCCAGCGGGTACTCCTTCACATAGCCGTAGCCGCCCAGAAGCTCGAGCCCTCGGCTCGTGCAGAGTTCCGCAACCTCCGAGGCCTTGAGTTTTGCAATGGCTGCCTCGCGCAGGAACGGCTTCCCGTTCTCTTTCAGCCGCGCCGCGTTATAGACGGCAAGACGGGCACACTCGAGTTCCAGATCCATCCTGGCCAGCTCGTGCTGAACCGCCTGGAATTGCGCGATCGGCTGCCCGAACTGGACACGCTGCTTGGTGTAGCCAATTGTGTAATCAAGAGCAGCTCTTGCAATCCCAATCATCTGGGACCCGATTCCGATGCGGCCCTCGTTCAGCGTCTCAATTGCAATCTTGTAGCCTTCTCCAACTTTTCCAACCACGTTCTCTTCAGGCACTTCAAGGTCGTCAAACGAAAGCGCCAGCGTCGAGGATGCGCGTATCCCGAGCTTGTCTTCCTTCTTTCCCTTGCCGAAACCTTTCCATCCAGCTTCCACCAAAAAGGCCGTAATACCCTTGTAACCCTTGCTCTTGTCCACATTCGCAAAGACAAGGAAAAGTTCGGATTCAAGCCCGTTAGTGATCCACAGCTTGCTTCCGTTGAGGATCCAGCGGTCCCCTTTCTTTGCCGCGGACGTGGCCAGCGCGAATGCGTCGGAGCCGGAACCTGCTTCTGAAAGCGCGTAAGACGCCACCTTCGATTTGCATAACTGCGGGAAATAGCGCTTCTTGATGTCCTCGGACGCCCAGCGCAACAACGCGTTATTGAAAAGCGTGTTCTGAACGTCCACAAGAACAGCGCAGGAAGCATCTACCCGGGCCAGTGCTTCGATGACGGCGATGGCCGTGCCAAAATTCAGGCCCAGCCCTCCGTATTCCTCTGGTACCTCGATTCCCATGAGATCCATCTCGAAGAACTTCTTGATGATGTCCGGATCCATGACGTTGGCCCGGTCCATTTCCATGCTCTTCGGACCAATCGTCTCGGCTGCAAACTGGTAGACCTCTTGTGCGAGTTGGGTCTCTTCCTCGGTCAGAATCGAAAGGGGAGGAACGGTTCGACCCAGTGTTTCCTGCATCTCGGCACCCTCCTTTGACATCGAGAGAATAGCTCGCCCAGGCTTCTCCTGGCGCCCCCGGGCGGAAAAAGAGAATCCTCTCCCGCGCTTTTTCCGCACCCTGGTTCACGGGGGAGAGGAACGAGACCCTAGATCACGAATGCCAGCCGGTCCTCGGGGGTCCGGCAGTCCATGTCCAGGCCCCTGTCACGATGATCGGCGATCTCGGACGCCACACCAATGGCACGCCCGTACAAGAATAGAATGAACACGAGGTCCTGCACCTGCTTCACTGTCATCCGGCCCTCCTGCAAGTCCTTCCAGACGAGTTTGAGGGTGATCACCGCAAGCGCGGCATCCACATTGACACAGAAGACGTTCTTCGTGACGCCCTCATTGAATAACTCCTGGACAAGAAGGTGGTAGAATTCGAGAAAAACATTGTAGACCCCGTTCTCTTCCAACTTCGTCTTGACGTACTGTTCACGCGGATCGATGTTGATGTCATTCCCCTTGAAGATCGGGTGATTCACGCAGGGGATCCGTTTGATTTCGGCCGTGTCCAGCTCCCGGGCCGACTTCCTGTAACTTCCGTACTTCTTGGCCGTCTTGTTTGCAAGGGCCTGAAGGTCGAGACCGTGGGCTGTGTTACCGGGGTCTGCCAGGGGTAAGCCACGGAACGTCTCGAGCAGAAACTCGACGGCTTCAAACCCGTTGCCGCCGTGAGCCCTCCCCGTGTGTGAGAGGAAGCCGACATACGCCATAGAGATGTCGTTTCTCGCGCTGACAGATCCCTTTGCCCCCTTTACGGAGATCGTTCCTGGCCCGTTCGTGAGCGTCAGGCCAACCAGGGTCCTGAACTCCATCAGTTCGGTCTCCTGCGGAACCCGCCCGAAGAGTACCTTGAAGGCGTTCTCCGTGAAGGACGCGTTGATGTTGGCTATCCGTTTGTCGATCAGGTGTTTCCAGTACTTGTTGCCTTTCCGGTCGATCACGGAGTAAGCGACGATCCGCGAGATGATGTAGAAGTACGTTACGGAATCCTCGACGACCTGGCGGCTAATGCGTTTCTCGAGCATCGGCTTCCACAAGATACAGACCGCCATGGTTGCCAGCAGGAACTCATAGGTGTCCCTGATCTCGCGTGAAGACTGCTCCGCGAGATGGATGATGTGCTGACAGACCTGGAGCGCCAGGCACTTCTTCTCGCTTTTCTTGACCTCCGAGAGCAGCAAGTTGGAGACGTCGCTCTTGCGTGACTCCACGTTCGAGAGCAGGTGCTCGAGGACGAAGTCGTCTGCTTCTTTCGGGAACTCGCGGGTCCTCTCGTCGATTCCGAACTCGCGGATGAGGTCGATGATGAAACGGGCGTGGTTGCGAGACTTGTCCAGGAGGTCCTTGTTGCCGACGAGAGCGATCTGGGACGCAATGTAGGCGTTTGGTGTGCATCCATTCGCCTTCCCGACGTCAATGAGGTCCAGCCGGCTTTCGTCAATCTTCATGAAGAGATTCAGGATGAGATTGACGGTCGGGATATCCGTCTTCTCGGGCATCACCTTCGCCAGCGAGAAGTAGATGTTCTCTTCCATTGAGTGATTGCACAGGTCGAGGATGGTCCGCCCATGCATCTCTGAAACCTGTGTTTTCCGGTTCATTCTTGATGCGCCCGACCGGTCACTCATGTTCTGGCGCAAGTAATGAGCCCCCACCTGTTTGTTGATCTCCGTGATCTGCTTGTCGTAGGGGGCCATGGCCTTAACAACCGGCATGGCCAGGCTTTCTGGCACCGTCACGAAGTTATCCGAGAGCCACAACTTGAGGGAGAGATCCCCTTTTGCCTCGAAGTCCGGCTTTTCGTCGATCTTCTCGAAGACAGCGGTCACGGCGTCCGGGATGTACTGAATGGAAGGAACCCGGACTCCCCTTTTGGAAACGGCGCGGGTCTTCGGGTCGAAGACAACGGTACCAAAGTACTCGTCGAACCAGCTTTCCTTGGCGAGTGCGTCGTCGCCAGAGCCGGCCAGCGCCCCGGCGTGCCCGCACGAGCGCGTCAAGTCCTTTTTCCAGCGCCCGGTCACACAACAAATGATCGGTTTCGTGAACCCGAACCTGCGCTCTTTTATCCAGTCCAGAGCAACCTTTTCGTAGTAACCGCCCGGCTCGACGTACAAAACAACGGCTTTGGTACGCGGATCATTCTGCGCGGCATACAGAAACTCCGGGAGCGCGAAGTGAATCAAAAGGTCTTTTCCAGAACTAACGGCCGTGGAGACACCGAACCCGGCGATCCGCAGGTACTCCGCCATCGTGGTGGTGAAGTTCCCCGAATTGGAGTGAATCGCGATCGAGCCCTTACGCAGGGTCTCCTCGGGCTTGTCTCCGCCCAGGCTGCCGCCGACGCGAACGTGGTCCCACACGTTGGCCACGCCAAGGCAGTTCGCTCCGATGACATCCACTCCAGCTTCCTGGCACATCGCGCGGACGTTGCGGGAATCGTGATTCGGGACCTTCTCCGTCACGATGACGACACGCTTGAGCGCTGTGTTGTACTCGACGAGTTCCGCGACCGCCTGCGCGACACCGAGGGGAGGAAGGTAGACAACGCCCGTATCAAAGGAGATCCCCTTGTCCATCACCTCTCGAATACTCCGGTACACCGGAATGTCACCCAGCTTCGTTTCCAGAACGCCGCGCCGCCCATACTGAACGCCAGCCACGACGTTGCCGCCACTGTATTCGTGCGAGACCGGGGTTACCTTCCGGCTCTCGCTGCCCAGGATGTTGATCACGCAGACGCGCGATTCCTTCGTGACAAGTTCTTCCAGGGAGTGGACTCCCACAAAGTAAGGGAACGGACGGGTCTTCTGTCTTCTCATGATTCCCTCCTCACTTCACCGCCGCCGTCTCGGCGTCTCTCTGTTCCCGGTAGAGGCGCGCTCCCTCTCTCCCCCACCAGCCGTCGAGCTTCTTGGCATATTCGAGAACGAGAATCATCGATGTGTCATGGCCGAACATCTTGTAAGGCAAACGGAGGGTATCCAGGATGTCCTTCGCATAGAACATGCCCTTTACGAGATTTGGTCCGCCGCGTCCGATGACGACGTAAAGGGGCTTCCAGCCTGCTTTCTGGACATGGTCTCTCAGGGCATCGAAGACTCCCTTGAAGGTGACGTAGATATCCGTGTTGTTGGCCTTGCCGCCAATGATCAGGAGGACGCTGGCCTTCTCGTACCAGTGCTCGAAGACGATCCGGCCAATGTCGTACATCTTGTCGTACGGTGGATTGCCGCCGAAGTCCGAAGAGAAGATGGCCGATGTGCCGAGTGCCTCGGTTGCCGCGCTGTTGGCCCCTCCCCCAAACATGAAGGGGATGATGGATCCCTCCGGGTTGAGTTCTAGAACGTCACTCTGGCCTTGATAGGTGCGGAGTTTATTGATGCTGGCCTCGAAGGGCGTGATTTCAGACTGGAAGATCGCTTCGGGAAAATCGATGCGCTTCCACCCGGGGTTGTCCTGGTCGAATGCGGCTTTCAGGTCGCAGGCAACGGGTGTGAGCCGGTTGCCGTCCCTGACCATGCGGATCGGATTGATTTCGATGGTGGTGAGACCATAGTCGTCATACAGATCCCACAGCTTTGGAAGGTGCTGAACGAGGGGTGAAATGAACTCCTCGGGGCACCCCGTGTCTGTCAGGGCATTTGTTATCTCAAAAGAGTTGATTCCGATGAACGGATTGATCTCGACCACTTGCTTTTTCTCGGCGGGCAGGGCTTCGATGTCCACGCCGCCCCAGGGAGAGATCGTGAAGACGGGAGAACGGTGGATGGTCGAGGCTGAAATGCTGAAGTAGACCTCGATCGCGGAAGGGACAAACGCCTCGAATGTCACCCCGCTTGCCGTAACGGACTTGCTGCCGTACTTGTGGCTTGCGAAATAGAGGTCCCGTTTCGCCTGAAGCGCATCGTGGAGGTTGTCCACGATACGGATGAGGCCGGCCTTCCCCTTCTTGCCAACACCGCCCGAGAAGACGGGTTTGACGACCGCCTTGCCATGTTTCTCCAGGAACTGCTGAAGTTCGTCGTTCGTGGCCGCGCCGTCGAGAAAATCGGCGACGGGAAATTCGACGAGATTGAGGAGCTTCGCTCCGTAACGGAGCCCTGTCAGTTGCATGTGATACCTCGTTGCCTTCCTTGCCGCTCGGGATCGGCGGCTCAGAAGCTCTGAAGCGTTTTCACAACCGCCTCGATGTCGTAGTCGGGGGTCGAGGCGCCAGCGGAAACGCCAATCCGTTTCATTCCGAAAAAGTCGGCGGGGTCGAGTTCGGCCGCTGTCCCGATGAGGAACGCCGGCTTTGACTTCTCCGCGATTCTCGCGAGTTCCTTCGTGTTCTTGCTAAACCTCCCGCCAATCACGACGATGGCGTCGATCTCGGGGTCGGCGCAGAGTCTTCGCAGGGCATCCTGGTTTTCTTTCGTGGCATAACAAATCGTGTCCGCCAGCCTCACGTCGCCTCCCCTGCTCCGGATCTCCTCGACGTGCTCCGCGAAGTTGTCCGAGTTGATCGTCGTCTGGAAGATGATTTTCACCCGCGGATGGTTTTCCCAGTCGAAAGCCCTCACATCCTCGAGTAAATAAAAGACCCGGTATTTCTCCGGGTCCAGATCGTGCGTGTATCCGACGACCTCTCGATGGTCTTTCTGACCAAGGATGACGATGAAGTACCCGGCGACAAGGGATCCTTCTATTTCCTTGTGGATGTCCGTCACGAATTTGCAGGTCGTATCGATCGTCTCGAGGCCCAGACTCGCGGCTTCCTGGCGGACGGAGGGCGCCACGCCATGCGCTGAAAAGACGATCCTGTTGTCGTGCGGGATAGCCTCCTCCAAGGTGTGGACGGTTGGGAAGCCGAGCCTGGCCATCTCCGCCTCCACACTTTCATTATGGACGACTTGTCCAAGGATTGCGCCTGTCAGCTCCTTCGTTGCTGCTTTGCGAACGAGCTTGTCGGCGACCCTCACGCCGGCACAAAAACCAAATTTCTCCGCTAGAACGACTTCCATGCTTTCCCCCTTGAGAGACCGGGATCTCCTCAGGTTCTACGCGGGTTGAGCGGCCGGCAGATCGTTCACGACGATCTCTCTGGGAATGGCACGCACGACCCTGTCCCTCTTCAGAAGCTCGAAGCCCTTGCCCGCACGGCTCGAGACAGCATATCTGCGCGTGAGGCCGATACGTGTTCCTCTCGACGTCTCGATGGAGAGGACATCTTCCGAGTGACCCGCTCGCAAGAGCCCGGCTGCGATCACTCTGTCCTCCGGGGGGAGTTTCAGCCCAATGACCCCCCGGCCCGGGCTGCCAAGAACCGGGATTTCGCCCGTTTCAAAGAGAATGGCGCGGCCCCTCTCTGAAGCCAGCGCCAGGACGTCTCCATCGCCCGTCAGGCTCGTGAAAACGACTTCGTCCTGCTCGGAGGGTTTCGCGTACCGGCGTCCCGACTTTGTGGTCGCTTCCCGAAACGGCTCGAGCGGGATGCGCGTGACGTATCCCAGGCGCGAAACGGTGAGCAGGATCTGGCCATTGGCCGGGGTGACCCTGGGATCAAGGGAGAGCGCATGAAGCACGCGCTCCTGGTCCGCGAACTTGAAGAGTTTTTGCACCGGCTCGCCATAGCCTGTCGAGGGCGAGATGTCGTTGAACCTAATGACGTAGGCCGATCCATGGTTCGTGAAGAAAACCGCAAGTTCACGAGTAGAGCCCTGGATGACCGCCAGGATGTCATCACCCTCGCGTAAACGCGTTTGTTTGGGGTCCTTCAGTTCTCGCTGACGCTTGACCCAGCCGTCGTTAGTGACGATGACGTAGCCGTCCTCGTGCTGGATGAATGCTTCCTCGGTATAGACCGGCTCGCCGGCGCTACCGGAAATCCGCGTTCTGCGCTTTTCGGAAGAGACGAGGCCTCGAATTTCGAGCAATTCGCTCTTCACTACTCCCCACAACTTGCCTTCACTTTCGAGAATCTCCTGAATGCGGCTTGCCTCGGATCTCTTCTCGTGAAGCTCTTTTGTGATGGCGTTGATTTCGAGCCGGGCGATTTTGTAGAGCTTCGTTTCGAGAATCGCATCCGCCTGTTCGGCATCCAGCCCGAACCGTTTCATCAGTTTGTGGGCGGCATCGGCCTTGCCGTCGGAGGCCCGAATGATCCGGATGGCCTCGTCGAGGGCGTCGAAGATCTTTGCGAATCCCTCCAGGAGATGGATGCGGCGGCGTAACTCCGTTAGCTCGAACTCGAACCTGCGCCGGACCGTTTCGAGGCGGAAATCCAGGAAGTGCCGGAGGATCGCCTTCACTCCGAGACGGGCCGGTTCGGTGAGGGCTTCCTCGGGGATAACGAGCCGCTCTTCCGTTTCCGGGATGCGCGCCTCGCTGGCGGGACGAGGGGACGGCACCAGGCAGGTCAAGTTCACGCCCACCGTCGTCTGGAGCTGCGTATGTTTGAAAAGATAGGCCATCACAAGTGCCGGGTCTGTGTCGCGCTTGATCTCGAGAACGATGCGGACGTCGTCCGTCGACTCATCCCGCACATCGACGAGCGGGGCGAACTTCCTTTCGGCGATGATCTCTCCGATTTTCTCTACGAGACCTGCCTTGGGCACGGCGTAGGGGATCGACGTGACGATGATGGCCCGGCCGGACCGCCCCTTTTCCTCGATGGTGTACTCGCCACGCAGTTTCAGGGTGCCTTGTCCTGCCTCGTAGATCTCTCTAATCTCGGTCTTGGAGGAAACCAGGAGTCCGCCAGTCGGGAAATCGGGTCCCTTGATGAACTTCAAGGGGTCTGCATCCGGGCTCTCGATCATCGATATGGCCGCATCGAGAACCTCGAGCGGGTTGTTTGGGGGAATGGCCGTCGCCATTCCGACGGCGATTCCCGTGGCTCCATTGATGAGGAGGTTCGGGAAACGGGCAGCCAGAACAACGGGTTCGAAGTGAACCCCGTCAAAGTTGGGCCGCCAATCAACCGTTCTTTTTTTGATTTCGAAGAGCATCTCGACGGCCATCGCCCGGAGCTTGGCTTCGGTGTAGCGGTAGGCCGCAGGGGCGTCTCCGTCCAGGGAACCGAAGTTCCCGTGGCCTTCTATCAACGGCAACCTCATTGAGAAGGGTTGCGCCATCCGGACGAGGGCGTCGTAAATCGCCGTATCCCCGTGCGGGTGGTACTTCCCGATGACATCACCCACGACTGAGGCCGATTTCTTGAACTTGGCATCTGGGAGCAGATGCAGGTTCTGGAACATCGAGAAGAGGATGCGGCGCTGAACGGGCTTGAGCCCATCGCGAACATCGGGGAGCGCTCGACTAGTGATGACGGAGAGCGCGTAGTTCAGGTACCGTCTTCGTGCCTCCTCTGGCAAGGGGATTTCTGCATCGAACGAGAGGGGGACCTGCTCGGGACTGTCATGTTTTCGAGCCACAATATGGATCCGTTTCTTAATCCTCGTCAGCCTGAACGAAGAGCCGTAGAGACACAAAGAGGGTCTGCCTGAAAAAGTGCAGACCCTCTTCTGAATTCTCTTGAAATTACTTCTTCCGGGACTTCTTGGGGGCGTTCAGCGCGGCCAGCAAAGTGGCGCCAAAACCAGACACGGACGGGGCTTGACTCTTCTCCCGCTTGGCGGAGTCCTCACGGTACTTCCGAACGTCAGCCTTGTCGGCTTCTTCCTTGGCACCGGCGACAGAAAGAGAGATGCGGCGCCTGACGGCATCCACGCCGATGACCTTGACTTCCAGCTTCTGGCCAGGCGTGAAGGACTTCGCGGCCGGCTGTCCGTGCGCGAGCCCGGTTTCGCCATTCGGGACAAGCCCGGTGAGGCCTGGTCCCACGCGGACGAACACACCAAACGTCGCGACGTTGTCGACCTCGCCCGTCAAGACGAGTCCCTCCGGGAGCCGCTCGTTGATCCCTTCCCATGGATCGGAGTCGGGAACTTCCCGCAAGGACAACGACAGACGCTTCGTGGCCGGGTCAAGTTCCCGGACCCACCCGGAGACCACATGGCCAATTGCGTACTCGTCGTCCTTCATCGATGTGCCCGGAGGCAGCTGAGAGACGTGGATCAAGCCGTCGATCCCGGGTTCGATTTCCACAAACAGGCCAAACTCCGCGTGGCGGGCGATCTTTCCGTTGAAGGGAGCGCCGACAGCCAGACGCGAGGAGATGTCTTCCCACGGATCTTTTTCGAAATCACGCATCGAGAGGGAAATGCGCTTCCCGTCGTTCTCGACCTTGATGACCTTGACCTGGACTTCCTGCCCGACGGCAAGGACATCCTTTGCGTGGGCAACGCGGCGCCTCGAAATTTCGGTCACGTGGACGAGTCCGTCGATGCCCCCAAGGTCGACAAATGCTCCGAATTCGGTGATCGAGCGGACTTTCCCGGTGAAAACAGATCCCGGAGCCACTGCTTCGCGTATCTTGGCCAGGGCTAGGTCTTGGGCGTCCTTCATCAAGGCTGCGCGGGAGACCACGACCCGTTTGCCGTCATCCGTGTACTCGATAACCTTGAAATCGAGTGTCTGATTGACGAAGGCTTGGAGGCCGGTCTCATCGAGTTTGCCGAGATCGATTTGAGAGACGGGACAGAAAGCCCGGGGGCCTCCCGTTCCGCCGATGGCGACCTCGAAACCGCCCTTGTTGCGGGCAACGACCTTGCCGGCAACCGGGATCTGAGCAGAGTAGGCAGCCCTCAGTTCTGCCTTGGCCCGGCGTCCCATCGCCATGCGGCGAGACAGGCGAATCTCGGGGCTCGCCTTGATGACGACCGCTTCGATTGTGTCTCCGACTTTTTCGCCTTCCAACTCGTGGAGGTCCATCAAGGCCTCAGACTTCCCGCCAATTGAGACGAGAACGATGTCGGGCGTGATACTGGCGATCACTCCGCTAACGAGTTCGCCTTCCTGCGGGCGCTTGTTGGTTGGTGAAGCGGCCAGGGCCGCCTCGAACGCATGTCGGTCGGCCGATTCGGTGGAATCGACGACAGGAGTCACAACAGAAGTTTGAGACACGGAACGATTCTCCTAACCCGCGGGTGTCAGTTCGATGGCGGACGGCTCATGGGTCCGGCCATCTAACGGCGGGATATCCTATTTTATGTCGAAAAGCACCCTCTTGCGTCAACTGTTTCAACAAGTCTCCGATTCTGGCGTCAAGAACAGCCCCTTTTGGGCTGCCTGCGCGAGGGATTCGACGTTCTGACGCACGTTTCCCGAGAAGATTGCCGAGCCCGCAACCAGAACCGTTGCCCCGGCGGCCACGGCTTCGGCCGCGGTCGTGGCCTTGATGCCGCCATCAACCTCGAGAAACGCCGAAGACCCGATGTCATCGAGCATTTTTCGAAGCCGGCGGATTTTTGTCGTACTCGACGGGATGTACGACTGGCCTCCAAACCCGGGGTTCACCGACATGATGAGCACGTTCCCGACAAACGGCAGAATCTCCTCGAGCGACGATAACGGGGTCGCCGGGTTCAAGGTCACCCCCGGCGTCACGCCGAGTTCACGAATCGCCTGGATTGTCCGGTTGAGGTGGGGCGCCGCCTCGACGTGCACGGTGATGATGTCGGCTCCGGCCTTTGCAAAATCCTCGATGTAACGATCTGGTTCCACGATCATGAGGTGGCAGTCGAGGTAAACGCCCGCGCCATGAGCGTACTCTCTCAGGGCCGAAACCACGAGCGGACCCACCGTGATGTTCGGGACAAACCGTCCGTCCATGACGTCCACGTGCAGCCAGCTGGCTCCAGCCTCCACGGCTTCCTTGACGTGGTCCCCAAGGCGCGCGAAATCCGCGGAGAGAATCGAGGGCGCGATCCGAATTCCGCTTTTGCGGTGAGCGGACGCGAAGTCACGGTCTGAAATCATGTGCCGCTCACTCTTTTACCACGAATCAGAAGGTCCCGGGCTGCCGTCCCCCGCCGTGAATGGAAGGCCCGCAATCCAACTCTCCAGTTCACGAGCCGATGAATAGATGTGGGCCCCTCGCTCCTGAAGAAGCCTAGCGGCCTCGCCGAGACGGTCCCCCTTTTCGGGGAGGGGGCAAGCGACCGGCCGGCCCAGCTTCATCGCCCAGCGGGCTGTTGAAAGAGAACCGCTTACCCGTTTTCCTTCAATGAGAATAACCCCGCTCGCAAGACCCGCGATGATTCTGTTTCGCGTCGGGAAAAAACCAGGAGCGGGCGGGGTTCCGGGCAGGAGTTCAGAGACGAGGGCCCCTGTCTTGACGATCTCTTCAAAAAGGACCGCGTTCTCGCGCGGGTAGACGACATCAACACCGTTCCCCAAAACGCCAACGGTTGGTTTTTGGCACTCGAGGCACGCCGCGTGCGCTTCACCATCAATCCCGCGAGCGCCTCCGCTCACCACGGCGGCCCTCGTGGCGACGATCGCCGCCGCCTCTCGCGCATTGAGCCTTCCCTTCTCGCTGCAATCCCGGGAACCGATGATGGCAACGAGGCGGTCCTTCATCACGCCTGGATTCCCCGAAACGAAGAGAACAGGCGGCGGCTCCGAGAGGGCCCTGAGAGTCTCGGGGTACCCATCGTGGCCGAAGACCAAGACGTGGCCTCCCATGTGAAGAAACACCTCGGCCTTTTCAATGCCTTCCTCCGTGGCGGACTTCACCCGTGCCGCAAGCGGCTGGGTCTTCACGAACTCCTCGGCCTTCAGCGGCGAGCCGAAGGCTGCCATGAGCTTCTTGAAAGCCGCCGCGCCAACGCCCCGGCTCCGGGAAAGCCGCAGGGCGGCCATGATCTCTTCGTGTTCGAGCATCCGGCCTCCGGCCACCGTGGATGTTAATCTCAACGGTCCCCAGATGGCCCGCCGGGGGGCAAAGGCTTCGCCGCCCCTCAGCTTTTCTTTGGTGGAATCAGGGACATGGCTCGCTCGGCCAGCGCGGTGATGGTGAGGGAGGGATTGACGCCCAGATTGGCCGAAACCGTCGACCCGTCAATGATCCAGATGCCGTCGTATCCGAAAGCCCTGTGCTGGTGATCGATGACCCCGTTTTCAGGGGAGTCTCCCATGGTGCAGCCACCCAGAATATGCGCCGTCGTCGGGATGCCGAAGAGGGTTTCCGTCAAGATGCTCTGCGGGTAAGCATTGAGTTTTCTCGAGACCCGCTCGGCGAGATCCGTTGCTTCCGGGATCGAGGCTTTTGCCGGCGGTCCTTCTCCGGGCACCGAGACGGTCCCTGAGGTGAAGGCGGTGTAGATGGACCGGCCGCGTCTGAGGCGAAGGTAGCCGTCAATGCTCCGCATGTAGAGAAGAATCATCGTGTACTTGGCCCAGTCAGGAACCCAAAAGGCCTTGATGCTTCGCAGCGGGTACTGGAGCGTTCGCTTGATGGCGTTCCCGAACCGTTCCCAGATCGTGTCTCCGGGGGCCATGGGGAGGGCCTGGATTCTGAAAAAACCCGACCCCGCGGGGTACCTGACTGGCTCGAGGTGGGAATGTTCATCGGTGTGCAGGATCGAGCCGATGGCGATGCCCTTGGAGAGGTCACGGTCGCGATCTTCGGTGACGGCCCCCACGAGGACTTCAGAGTTTGTCCGGACGAAATCGCCTAGGCGCGCGGAGAGGTTTGGCAGCCCGTCAGGGCTTTGTTTGAGTTTGAGAAGGAGCGGCACTGTCCCCAAACATCCGCCAGAAAAGACGATATTTTGTGTCCGGAACAACTTTTTCTTGTTGAACCAAGGAATCGCGTGGCTCCCCTGCCGGGCCTCTATTTCGTAGCCTCCTCCGGGAAGGGGGCGAATCCACTTGACTTCCGTATTTGGCGCAATCGTCAGTCCCCGTTTCTCGGCCAAGTAGAGGTAGTTCTTGTCGAGGGTGTTCTTGGCGTTGTAGCGGCACCCAACCATGCAGCCGCCGCACTGCGTGCAGCCGGCGCGCTCTGGCCCCTCCCCTCCAAAGAAGGGGTCCGGTTTCGTGACACCAGGCTCACCGAAGTAAACGGCGACGTTCGTTGACTCGAAATGATCCCCACGGCCGATTTCCCGGCCGACCTCTCTCAGGATCTCGTCTGGATAAGTGAGGAAGGGTGTCTGTGTCGCCCCGAGCATCTTGAGGGCCGTCTGGTAATGCGGACCCAATTCAGATTTCCAGTCCGCAAGCTGGGCCCACGAGCCCGACTGAAATGCATGGTCCTTGGGAATTGGAAGGGTGTTCGCATAGACGAGCGAGCCGCCTCCCACGCCCACGCCCGAGAGTGCCGTGACGTGACGAAGGTAGGTCAGCTTGAGAAGTCCGCGGAACCCCACACGCGGCAACCAGAGAAACCGCTTGAGATTCCAGTTTGTCTTTGCGTAAGTCTCTGGCGTGAACCGGCGTCCCTTCTCCAGCGTCAGAACGCGATAGCCCTTTTCGGTGAGCCGCAGGGAACTGACACTGCCGCCAAACCCGGACCCGATGACAACGAAATCCCACTCGATTTTCGAATTCACAGCGTGCTTATCCTCATCCAGCGGCAAGAAACGTCTGGCACGGGCGAGAAGACGAGGTCTCGCTCGCCTTCACAGCGCGGCCTCGATTCTCTCGCAGAACGTCTTGAGAATCTTGACGCGCGCGAAGTACTTGTCGTTGGATTCCACGAGCGTCCAGGGAGCGATGGCCGTGCTCGTGCGGTCGACCATTTCGCAGATGGCTTCCTCGTAAGCATCCCATTTCTCGCGATTTCGCCAATCCTCCGGCCCGATTTTGAAGCGCTTGAAGGGAGTGGCTTCGCGCTCCTTGAACCTTTTGAGCTGCTCTTCCTTACTGATGGCGAGCCAGAACTTGATGACGACAACTCCGTGGTTGACGAGTTGCTCCTCGAAGTCGTAGATCTCGGAGTAGGCGCGCCGCCAGCTTGCTTCCGAGCAAAATCCCTCCACGCGCTCGACGAGCACCCGGCCGTACCACGAGCGATCGAAAATGACGGCGTGACCTCGGCGAGGCAAGGGCCGCCAGAACCGCCACAAATAGGGCTGGGCCCGCTCTTCTTCGGCCGGTGCCGCGATCGGGACAATCCTCACCACACGGGCATCCATGGCCCTCGTGACGCGGCGGATCGCTCCGCCTTTTCCGGCGGCGTCCGACCCCTCGAAAACCGCCACGACGGAGGTGTTCTGGAAGGCCTTTTCCCGTGAGAGACGGTTGAGTCGCGCCTGCAGGCCCTCGAGTTCCTTTTCGTAGTCCTTCTTTTTGATCGTCTGAGTGAGATCCAGCGCCCGCAGAAGATCGAGCTTGTCGGGCGAACTGACCTTGGGGAGGGGGACCGCGGCCGCGGGAGCGGGCGGCATTTCGAGGCGGGCCTTCATCGTGGCGAGAAGTGCCCGGCCCACGGCGAGACTTCGGTACCGGTGATCGGTTCCCTCGACGATTGTCCAGGGCGCCTCGAGCCGGCTCGTCTCTCTCAAAGCGTGCTCCGAGACCTTTCTGAAGCGGTCGACCATGGCGTAGCGTTCCCAGTCGAGTTTGGTCACGCGCCAGCGTGTATCGGGATCTTTCTCGAGCGCCTGGAGGCGTTTCTTCTGCCGCTCCTTGGAAAGGTGAAGCCAGAACTTGACAATGAGCGCTCCTTCTGCTGTGAGCATTCGCTCAAACCGGACGATTTCCTCCAGTCTCGTGTCGAAGGTGGATGCCCGGATCTTGCGATAGGCGCGCAGAACGATCGGCCCGGTGTACCACGAACCGAAAAAGATACCCATTTTGCCCTTTGGGGGCAGAGCCCTCCAGAACCGCCACATGGGAGGCCGTTCCCGCTCTTCATCAGTGGCTTCTCCCATCGCGTGCGTGTGAATGTGGCGGGGGTCCATCCATTCGTTGAGGAGGTTGACGGTTTCGCCCTTTCCGGCGCCATCCACCCCGCCAACGAGGACGATCACGGGGAACGAAGCCTTTGCCAGCACGTCATACTGCGCCGCCAGAAGCTCTTCCCTGAGTACCGGCTCTTCCTTTTCGAAGGTTTTCTTGTCGACTTTGTGACCGAGTTCGGCGGACTCGAACATCCTGACCTCCTCGAAACTGGGGCTCGTTACCCAAGAGGGCGGTGGCCAATCCAGAAGTTACGACCTGATGAACAACTATACTCCTGTCTCCCTTTTCAGTGTGGCCAGCACTTCATTCCCACGGGCTGGCTGAATTGACTCATAATGTCTGCGTGAAACGAGAGCGCTGCGTTCGGCGGCCGGCTCTGATCTCCAAGGCCGCTCCTCCGCAACCCACCGAAATGGCCGCTCCGAAAGGCAAGAGCATCCTCTACTTCTGCACGAATCCAGAGCGGCTGGAGCATGTGGTTGCCGAGCTTGCGGCCCTCCCTGAATGTCAGATGAGCCGAACCCGGGAGGGCTTTCACGTCGCCATCCCCGGGTACAGTCTCTGTTTTCTCGTTCTGAGAAGTCCGTCACGCGCGCTTCAGGAACTGCACCACATCTATTTCAACTTGGTCGTCCTCGACTTGAGAGAGACTCCCGGCGCCCCGGTTCCCGTTCGCGCCTTTGAAAAGGGAATGGACTTTTTGACCCTGATGGATCAGGAAATGGACGTGGAACTGCGCTACAGCTTCCGCCGCATCCTCGCCCTCGTTTCGAGTTCGGATTCGAGGAAGGTCGACGAGAAGATCCGGATTCTTGGAACCCGCGGGGTCGGGGCGGTCCTTCGGGAACCGTTTACGTGTGAAGTCGGCACGAAGGGAGAACCGCGGAATTTCGCGCGAGATCTGCTGGATCAGATCATCCGGATCACCGGCGACCGCAAGGTTGGGTCCATGGCCCTGTGCGCCGCTGGAGGGGGGATCACCGGAATCTACTTCGAGATGGGGGCCCTGAAGTGCCTGAGCGATTGTCTCTCGCCTGGAGCCATCAACTCCTTCGATATGTACTTCGGCATCAGTGCTGGAGCTGTCGTGACCGGGGCGGTCGCGAACGGCTACTCCATCGAGGAGTTCATGGCTTCGATCGCCGGTGTTCCCGGCGGCCGGATCCCGCCTGTCAGTTTTTCCCTCTTGCAGCTTCCGCACATCAACCTCTCGACATTTGTCAGTCCCATTCGGACGATTGCGCAAAAACTCGGGAGTTCTCTTGGGGTTCTTGGCAACGGCGAGGCCGGAAGCGCCCTTGAATCAGTCTTTTTGGGCTACAGCGATTTCCTGAGGGCCCCATTCAAGGCGGAAGGTTTCGAGAAACTGCTTCATCAGATGTTCTCGCAGGCCGGAGCAACAAACAACTTCAAAAGACTGAAGACCCGGCTCTACATCGGAGCCACCGACCAAGATGCGCGCACCCACGTCCTGTTCGGAGATCACCCGTACGACGATGTTCCGATCAGCCGCGCCATCGAGGCCTCGATTAGCATCAACCCAGTCTTCAGCTCCACCCTCATAAAGGGACGCTACTACACCGACGGTGCGGTGACCCGGACCTCCGATTTCACAGAGGCGATCAGGAAGGGGGCGACGCTCATCTTCGCCCTTGATCCATTTGTCCCCTACGTTTCAAAGCGTCCTGGATTCGCCCACCAGAAAGGTGCGCTTTTCCACGTTGACCAGGACATTCGCACCGTCACCTACACTCGGTTCGAGACAACACGTCACTGGGTTCTCAGGCAACATCCTGAAGTCAGCCTCTACACGTTCCTGCCGGCAAACCGGCTGCGGAAGGTGATGTCGGTCAACCCCATGGACCACCGGCCATACCTGCCCATCTGGAAAGGCGCGTACCTCTCGACCCTGCAACGCTTGACACACCTGAAACACCGTATGGCTGGCGACCTCAGTCACCGCGGCTTGACCATCAAGCTGGAGAAGGCAGAAGCGGTTGCTGCCCGTCTGGAGGGCACGAACCGCCTTGCCTTCAACGATTTCTTCCCGGAAGGGAAGCTCGAGCTGGCACCACCCCCCCGTATCCTGAAGCTGCCTGCGGCCGTACAGCCAGCTCTGCAGATAGCCTAAGTAGACCATGGAAAACAATTCGTCCTTCTCCTTCTCTTTCCCCTCTCCCCGGTGAACGGGGAGAGGATGGCCGTGAGGCCGGGAGAGGGGTTCTTGGGGAAGCGAAATTGAGTTTAGAAGCAGGTTTTTTTCGGCCTACTTAGAGCTGCGTCGCGACTGACATCGGGTTGTTTCGAGATGTCCCCCCGCCCGGAGATGAATCTCGGCTCGGGCTCGAGAGCTGACCGTGTTCGAGATTGCTCCTCTCCACAGGACCAACTATTCTCGTGTCAGTGAAGCGTCTGCCCGCTTTCGCCTTGCTTTTGCTTGCCATCTCGGCGCTTTCAGCCGAGGGGACAATTTGTTTCGAGAAGGACCCAGCGGACTTTTCAGGCCGGGTCTGGGTGTCATGGGATCTTCCAGTTGGATTCGAAGAGAGTGAACTCCTCATCGAGATCGAGGGCGGGCCGCGAGTCCGGCTGACGCGCGATACGAGCGAACTGCACCCAAGAGCGACCGTTCTTTTGCCTCCTCTTGCAGGCTCCGCCCGTTTTGTGGTCCGGGCTGGCCGGAAGACCTCGGGAAACCGCTATGGCCGCGAGGAACAGGATGTTCTCTACTCGCCGCGCTTCTCCCTCTCTTCGTTCGCGACGAGCAATCGAGTTCCCGTTCGAGCCACACCCAGTCATCCGGCTCCGGGGCTCGACATGGAGTGGTGGTCCGAAGACCCGGAAACCGGGGAGGAGGGCCCTGCACCCCCTTCAATCACGAACGGCTGGACTTGGCAAGAGGGTGGAAGAGAGATTCCTGCACTTCCCGCCGCGAAAGACCCCGGTTCCGGGATGGACCGGGGCCCATGCGGAGCAAAACGGGTTCTCGAGTCAGATGCTGCCACCCGGCCTTCCTGGGCCTTTTTCCAGCTCTGTGGACCTCCGTTTTCAGGAGCCCTGACCCCTCTGCGGAATTGAGACGTCCCGCGCCGGTCAAAGCGGTGAGCGCCAGGTCGTAAAGACCGGCGCTGACCGTGTGTTTTTCGAGCCTTCCCTTTCACGGGGAGGGCGGAAACGAAAGCAACGAGACGACGAAAGGACGTTTTGAATGAACTTTTTCTTTAAGAAGGAAGAGCCATCTCTTCCCTGGTTCCGCCTTTTTGCGGCGGTTTCCCTGGCCGCTTTCTGTCTTGCTCAGCCCGTCTGGGCGGCCCGGTATCGCGTCGTTGACGCAAAAGGAAAGCCAGTGCCGGCAGCTCGGGTTTCCGTCCTCGGGCGTGCCGGATCCGTGGCCGCGGACCAAAAAGGCGAGTTGACTCTCGAATCGGGAATCACCCCGCCTTTTGAACTTGGTGTGTTCTCTGCCAGCGGCGCCTGGCTGGGCAGTGTCAGAATCGAGCGCCCGCCCACTGAGGCCATTCACGATATCCGGCTTCCCGAAGCCCGGAACACGGAGGTTCTCGTTTCCGCCGCCACGGCAGCTTCGCTCCTGGCGCCTCCAGCCAACGCCGTATCTCTTGTATCGAAACGCGAACTCGAGGAGCGTCAGCCGGCACGCCTGGTCGAAACGATCGAGACCCTGCCCGGTGTTTCCAAGAGCGATGAAAGCTCGAGTGCGGTCCCCGCCGTCAGGGGGCTTTCCCGGGGCCGGACCCTGTTGATGCTGGATGACGGCCGGGTCACGGCTGAACGCAGAGCCGGTCCATCAGCCTCGTACCTCAACCCGTTTGCCGTGGAAAACGTGGAGATCGTAAGGGGCCCCGGTTCCGTCGCCTACGGGTCGGACGCCCTCGGCGGCGTCATCCACGCAAAGACGCCGATGCCTGTCCTGGGGGCATTCGGCGCGCAGTACCGGCTAGCGGCGGGAACGGGGGGAAGCCCGGAAGCCTCTGCCGGTGTGGGGTTGAACGTTCCGGCAGGTCCGACGGCCCTCTCGGTTCTCATGTATCAACGGAGCCAGAAAGACTACGAATCTCCTGAAGGGACGCAGGACAATTCCGCCGTTCGCGATCGAGGATTCAACGTTCGCTGGCTTGCTCCGATTGGTGAGGCGCGTCTTTGGGCTGGCTACCAGCTTGATCAGGTGCGCGACATGGGAAAACCCCAGGCCGACCTCCCCACGACCCGTACTTTCTATCCCAAGGAAGACTCATCCCGCGTGACCCTTGGACTCGATCTGCCAGAACTTCTCGGCTTCAACTCCATCGAGCTTCGGGCCTTCGGCGGCGATTACGAGATCGTAACGAACAGACAGCGCAGGCCCACCCAGACGACGACCCTTCGAAACTCGCTCGCTGATGTAGACGCCAAGGACTTTTCCGTGAGGCTTCTGGCGCGGCGTTCGATCGGAGCTTCTGGAATCCGCGTGGGCGCAGATGTCAACGGGCGGTTCGACCTGACCGCCCTGAACATCACCGAGGATTTCGACGCGGCCGGAAATCCGGCGAAGACCACGACGGAAGTTGCGATTGAAGACGCAACAAGGACAGACTGGGGTGGTTTCCTGGAAGGGGATTTCCCCCTCATTACCGACCGCCTTCAGCTGACCGCCGGACTCCGGGGAGACCAGGTAAATACCGAGAACTCGGGGGGATATTTCGGGGACCGGTCCACTTCCAACGGGGCGCTTTCAGGCTTTGCAACGCTCACTGTCGATCTCGCGTCCGACTGGAAACTCTCTGCCCAGTATTCGCGCGGGTTCCGGGATCCGACGCTGTCAGATCGCTATTTCCGGGGCGTTTCGGGACGGGGCTTCGTCGTGGGGAATCCAGATCTCAAAGCAGAAACCGCTGACCAGTGGGATCTCTCCACTCGTTTACGTGCCGGCCCCGTGAGCATGGGTCTGGCCGGGTACCTGTATCGAATCAAGGACCTGATCGAGCGTTATCGCTCTGGAAACGACTACTTGTTCCGCAATCGCGGAGAAGCCCAGATCATGGGACTTGAATTCGAAGCTGATTACCGTGTTGCCAGCCACTTCGTCGTCCGCTTTCTGGGATCACTCTCTCAGGGGGAAATTCTGGATGACGACACTTGGGCCACGGATATCCTGCCCCCAACCGCTCAACTGATCATCGACCACGAACCCTTTGAGAAAGTGTTCTGGCGTGCCCGGCTCCTGGTGATGTCACACGACTACAAGCCGGGTGCGGCAGAGGTCCCCATTCCCGGGTACGCGCGTGTCGATCTTTCAGCCGGTTACCGGCTCTCTCCCGCCCTGTCCGCCACCATCGCCATTCGAAACCTCCTGGACCAGGGTTATCGCGACTCGGCGGACGAAAACAACATCCTTGCTCCTGGAAGAGGGGCCACGTTGATACTCGCCGGATCATTCTGATTCTGACTTCGTCTCGGGAGGGCTCTCGTCCGTATTCGCGGTAAAGAGCCCTCCCGGCTTCCCGAACCCCTCGCTTCGAACTCGGGCTGGCATAAGCTTGGCCCCGATGCAACCCCCTCTTGTTTACGAACGTGATGCCTACACACGAACGCTCGACACCACAATCCTCGAATCGGGACTGGACGGCAAACGGCCCTTTGTGGTGCTCGCGGACACTGTTTTCTACCCCGAAGGGGGCGGTCAGCCCGCCGACCACGGAGAAATCTCTGGCGTTTTTGTGACGGATGTTCAGAAGAAGGCCGGAACCATAAGGCACTACCTGGTGTCCCCTCTTTCTCCTGGCCCTGTTTCCGCGGTTCTGGACTGGAAGCGCCGGTTTGACCACATGCAACAGCACACGGGCCAACACCTTCTCACCGCAGTGGCGCAGGATCGTTTCGGCTTTCGGACCACCGCGTTTCATCTGGGTGAAACCACTTGTGACATTGAGTTGGATCTGGCGTCGATGTCTGTCGAGAAGCTGGAGGAACTCGAAGACGCCGTTGCCCTCGAGATCCGCGCTTCAAGAACCGTGTCTTCAAAGCTCGTTTTGCCGGAGGAGTTTTCCACGCTTGCCGTTCGAACGCGAGGCCTCCCCGATGGGCACGAAGGACCGGTCCGGCTGGTCGAGATCGATCAGGTCGACCTCAACACCTGCGGGGGAACCCACCTCCGTTCAACCTCGGAAATCGAACTTGTGAAGCTCCTTGGAACGGAGAGCATCCGTGGCGGTACCCGGCTCTTCTTTGTGGCCGGAACTCGTGCGCGGCGCCGGTTCTCAGCGCACGAGCGCCGCAACGCCGAACTGAGGGAACTCCTCGGCACATCGGATGCCGGTTTATCCCGGGCTGCTTCCCAGCGGATCGAGGACAACAAGCAACTGAATAGGACCGTCCGGATTCTCGAGGAAGAGCTGGTGGAACGCTGGCTTGACGTACTGGAAGGCAGGCTGGACCCAGTGGTTCACCTCCATTTCGAAGGGAAGGATGCTGGTTTTTTGCAACGCACGGGGAAGGCGGCAACGGCCCGCCTGAAAGAAAAGGCACTGCTCGTGACATCAACGGATGGAGCCCAGGACGCGTTCGTTCTCGCCTTCGGTGAAGCGCTCACCGGGAACTTCCCGGAGATCGCGAAGGCGGCAGCGGCCCTCCTCGAGGGAAGAGGCGGCGGATCTGGTCGCGTATTCCAGGGGAAGGCCGCTTCTTTGAAAGCAGTTCCGCAAGTCCTGAAACGCGTTCACGAGAGTCTGCCCTCTTTTGTCAAAGGGGCTGGCGGAAGTTAGGCATTGGAGTCAGTTCAGGGGCCCGGGTTGCGATTTCGAGAGTGTCATCAGCCACACGTCGCCTTCGCCGAAGGACTCAATCCATGCGAGCCATCGCCCATCCCGGGAAAGAGCGATTTCCCGGCCCCAGGATCCAGGAAGCCCTGCTTCAGGCACAACCACGCGGCGCCGGCCCGTGGCCGTATCCACGAGGACGATGGTCCCATTCAGACCCATGAGCAGGCGTTTTCCGTCTGGCAGCCACTCCGGGCTGAGTGCCATGCGATCGATTTCCTGGAGGGGCCCATCTGGAAGCGAAAGCACGAAGACGCCCTGCGTCGGGCTCGAGGTTCCGCCAGGTGAAGATGCCCCCTGGCCACGGGCCGTTCCGGCGATTCTCTTACCATCGAGAGACCAGGACATTGGCAGGAGGACAACGCCCTTGATGCTTTCGCCAACCAGGCGCGCCATATTCGGCCCCTCCGAGTCAAGGCCAAAGAACGCGAGTCCACCCCCTGAGAAAGTCGCCTCGACGAGTTTCTTTCCATCGGGAGAGAAGAGAGGGTAAAGCCGCTCGAACGTGCCAGCCCCCAGAGACGTCAGGCCACTTCCATCTGGATGAATCCAGTAGGTGCTGACGCGACCGTCGCGATTGGAATAGAAGACGATTCGGGAACCGTCTGGCGACCAGCGTGGAACCCGATGGTAGTAGTCGTATCCGGTGAGCTTGGTATAGCCGCCGCCATCAGACCGAATGACCCCGACGGCTTCCCAGGGAAGAACCCTCTGCGAGAACGTCAACCAGTCTCCAAGAGGTGAGAAGTCGATGGAGACGATGGCGCGGCCGCGAAGCACGATGCCCGGGGGCCCGTCAAGCACCTCGTTCTTGGCGTCGAATTTCGCCCTGACGATGTTCGCGCGCTCGTCGAGGTCGGCATACACGAGAGTCTGTCCGTCTTTTGAGAAGCCGAACCAGCCACTCCAAGACGTAGGGGTGGTCACGGGTTCGACGGTGCCGGTCAGAATCCCCGTTTTCTCTTCGATTGGGACGCGCCAAAGATTCATGGTCCCACCCCGGTTACTACCGAAATAGAGGAAGCGGCCATCGGGTGACCAGGCAGGGTTCCAGTCGACGGCTGGGTCATCCGTGACCGGCTGAGGTGCCGAGAGGCCCCCTGCATCGATGGTCCAGATGTCTCGGTTTCTCGAAGGCTGGCGGGACCCCCAATAAGCGATCCGGTTGCCGCTGGGGGACCATTTTGGACCAACAGCGTCCCCGGAATTGAGTTTTCTCGGGGGGCCCTGAGAAACCGGGACAACCCAGAGTTCGCTGATGACCGCTCGGCTCATCGGGTCTCTGACAGCTTCGGTTCCCATGACCAGCCGGGTCCCATCGGGAGACCATGACGGGTCGTGTCCGAAGCTGGTCACGCGACGCACGGACTCCCGCGTGGCCTCCATGATGAAAATCCCGCCCGCCGATCGCTCGGACCGAAATGCGATGCGCATTCCATCGGGGGAAAAGGCCGGAGCTGTGTCGTCTGCCAGCGAGTCTTCAGTCAGGTTGACCGGTTTCCGCCCGCCGACCCTCAGGAGGAAAATGTCTTTGTTTCCCTTTGGACTCGCTACGTAGGCTACCGACTTCCCATCTGGAGACAGGGCCGGCTGTTTTTCAACACCCGGGAAATCGGTGAGTTGAGCAAACGAGATGGGCGCGGGTCCGAGAGGTTTCGGCGCGGATTGCCTCAAGTTGAAGAACAGGGAAACAGCGAACCCCAGAGCCAGAAGGCCGGTCGCCGCCTGACGAAAGAGGGGCCAGGCCCGGCGAGGTTGCCGTTCGAGAACCGGTGCGGGGACGGTGACGGTCTCCGCCATCCGAGCCTCGGGCCCAGGTGAGAGGTTCTCGAGCGCAAACGCCAGGTCACGGGCAGACTGGAAGCGCCCTCTCGGGTCCTTCTCCAGGCAATGCCGGACGATTCTCCAAACGGAGGCGGGAAGTTCTGGAGCCAGCGCTAGAAGGTCCGAAGGCTCCTCGCGAGCGATGGCTGCCATCGTTTCGGGAATCGAGGCTCCGCGAAACGGGTGCTGACCCGAGAGCGCCTCGAAAAGGACCGTGCCAAGGGAGAAGATGTCACTACGGCCATCGACCTCCTCGCCGCGCACTTGTTCGGGCGACATGTACCACGGCGTGCCCACGACGAGTCCGGCCTCGGTGTGAAAAGGAACCGTTGGAGTATTCGGGTTGTTGGGGGCCGCCAGCGGATGCTGTTTTGCGAGACCAAAATCGAGGATTTTGACCTGCCCATCTCTTGTGAGGAAGAGGTTGTCCGGCTTGATGTCGCGGTGGACGATCCGGCGATCATGAGCGGCCGCTAACCCTCGAGCGATTTGAATCCCCCACTCGGCGGTCTTTCTGGGGGGGATGGGGCCGTTCGCGAATCGTGCACCCAGGGTTTCGCCCTCGAGTAACTCCGTCACGGCGTAACGAACCCCGCTGCACTCTCCTACATCGAATATCGCCAGGATGTTCGGGTGTGAGAGTGCCGCAACCGCCTTCGCCTCGGACTCGAAGCGTGAGAGGGCACGGGGGTCCTTCGAGAGATCTCCCGGAAGGATCTTCAGCGCGATATCTCGCTGCAGGCGCTGATCTCGGGCGCGATAGACCTCTGCCATGCCCCCCGAGCCCAAGGGACCCAAGACCTCGTAAGGACCTAGCCGTGTTCCGGGTTCGAGCGGCATCAGTTACTTCTCTTTCGATTGTATCCGGAGGGTGAAGTCTCACATGCGGAGGTCCCGTCTAAATAGGACACGGTCCCGGCGCCTCGCATCGAAGCCGCCAGCTGTCAGCAGGAATGCACGGAACGTATCGAGAATCAGGCTCCCCGGATTGGTTCTGTTACTCCGGCGGGCTCAGCCAGGCGTCGTAGTGGACGCGGTAGCTGGTCTCGGCACCCACGACGTCTGTCGAGAATCCGGCGAAGGTCACTCCCGGGAAGTCGCCCGCTTCTTCCAGAGCTGCCGGGGTCATGAGGATCTCCCCGCTCCGGGCGATTTCCTCTCCAAGCTTGGATGCGGAATTCACTTCCTGCCCGAACACGTCTTCGTCTCCGATTCTCAGAACTTCGCCGTACCCGATACCGATGCAGAGCAGAATCTGCTCTTCCGCGACCCTTGTCAGGTTGTAGAGACGGGAGGCGCGCTGCATGGCAATGGAGCACTGAAGAGCGCGTGCCGGGCGGCGAAAGATGACGAGAAAGCTGTCGGCTTCGATCTTGATCAGAATGCCGTCATAACTCTCGATGATCGGCAGAAAAAGTTTCTTCTGTTCAGAGATGATCTGAAGAAAGTGGATGATTCCGAACTCGGCAACTTGCCGGGAGAAACCCGAGAGGTCGCTGAAGAGGATGCACCATTCCTCTCCAAAGAGGCTCCAGATCCTCGCGTCGATCGCCTTCTTATCCGCTGAAGGCTTTGCCCGCTGTTCCACAAGGTGCCAGAGACGGGCCGCGGAACCTTTGAGATCAGGGTCGATGAAATCAGGCATCAGGCATCCATCGCAAGAAGAGCAGCCAGCAACTGGCCTGCATCCTGGAAACGTTCCGGTCTGAATCGCGACATGGATTTCATGAGCACGAAAGTTTCGTCCTCGCCCAGGAAAGGCGCGAACGCCCTCGGGTCGTCAGGGTCGCGCTCTAAACGCGCGACGAGCACGTCGTCACCAACGTAGGGCCAGCGGCCCGTGGCCAGAGTGTAAAAGGTTGCTCCGAGTGAATAGACGTCGGAGGCCGGTGTCGGGGATTCACCCCTGAGCAACTCCGGGGGGAAGAACGCGGGGGTTCCGATGAGTTTCGAGGTGAGGCCCGAGTCGGATTCCGGCCGGGCGAGTCCAAAGTCCAAGATCCGGAGCGTGCCGTGAACATCCAGCATGAGGTTGGCCGGCTTGATATCGCGGTGCAGGATTCCCTTGGCGTGGGCTGCTGCCGCGCCTCGCGCCGCCTGAATAAAGTAGTCTCGCCAGTTTCGCTGGACGCGCTCGGGGTCCAGCTTGAGGAGTGACTGGAGTGTGGGGCCGTCGAGATACTCCATCGCCAGGTAGGCGCTGCCGAACCCTTCCCCAAAATCGTAAAGAGCCACAACGTTGGGATGAGAGAGGGCGGCGATGGCCTTTGCTTCGCGCTCGAAGTAGCGCATGGCCGTCTCGTCACCCCACAGGGTGGCCGGGAGGATTTTCAGCGCGACATAACGGTCAAGTTTGCGGTCGAGCGCCTTGTGCACGACTCCCATCCCGCCGCGGCCAAGTTCCGAGAGAATCTCGTAACGGACGGACGGATCCTGGATAAGGGAAAAAGCGGTGGACTTGCCGATCGCGCGTCCGGGTTGGAAAGCAGACCCGGCCGCCGTCCGGCTGGAGAAAGTTCCCGTCGTTGTGGGCACATGGGGTCGCGAGGGCGGTGCCGAGAACTGACCTGGCGTGATGAGTTCCGGAGAGGGAGGCGCCGTGGAGACTCGCCTTGTCTGCGATGCCTTGGTTGCCAGGGCCGTGGCGCGCTGTCCCGCATTCCTGAACGATGGATCGAGTTCAGCGATGCGGGCCATGATGTCGGCCGCTTCCAGAACGTCTCCCGAGGCCTCGAGGGCTCGAGAGAACGTCTCGAATTCGACGAGGGTGGTCTTCTGCGGAAATGACGTTCCCAGAAGTTCACGCATCACATGTACCGCATCCGACGGTTCACTTGCTCTCAGGTGAGCTTCCGCGAGGTGGAGGAAGAACTGCGTGATGCCCGGGGTGTTGCGGGGAACGGTTACGAGATGCTCCCATGCTTGCTCCCGGTGGCCTGCCTTCAGGGCGCAGCGAGCGGCGTCTATCCCTCTCGACGAGCGGCTGTAGAGCGGGATCGCATCGTCGAACTTACCCATGATCTCGAAACACTGGGCAGCTTCCGCCACCTTCCCGACGGACTTGAAGAGCTGAGCCGCTTTTTCGTGCTTGCCCTGATCCCGGAAGAGAAAAGCGGCCATATCGAGTCTTCCGGAAGCTTCGTAGGAAGCGGCGGCACGTGCGAGATCACCAGCCTTGTGCAGAAGGGGTGCGGCCCGGTCGTGCTTGCCGAGCTGAAAGTAAATCTCCCCCGCTTTCTGCACGACGCCTTTCCTCTCGTAGAGCGAAGCTGCCCGGTCGAGACTCCCCGCCTTGAGCCAGGCATCCGCCGCCCGGTCGATGTCTCCCTTAAGCTCCGCGTCGCGGGCGAGCAACTCGTAGGCCGTCTTCTCATTCCCGGCCTCCAAATAACAGCGAGCGGCGCTCAGGAGGTCGTTTCCCCGCTCGAAGTCCTTTGCGGCCTCGAGGGGTTTCCCAGCTTGTTTGTAGAACGTTGCAGCCTTCGTGAAGTCGCCGATCACTCGATACAACTCAGCTGCCCCCAGAACATTTCCTCGCGTCGCCGCAGCCTGTGCAGCCTTCATGAGGAGAGTTGTCTTGCCAGGCCCAGCTGTCTTCGTTTCGGCCAGCCGGCGAGCACCCTCTTCGATGGCTTCCAGGTTCCCGGCGACTTCAGCGGCCTCGACAAGGCGGTCCCACCGGGCGGTCGCCCGGGCATCCTGAATCGCCACCGAAAGCGCCCGTTCCCGCTCCTCGGGTTTCCCGGCCGTTTCGTATGCTCTCGCCGCCTCGAAGGCGTAAGCTGAGCCTGCTTCCTCGAAAAGTTTGGCAGCGTCCAGGGCGTTCCCCTCGCGCAATTCCAGAGCGGCCAGCCTGTGCAGGAGGTTGCCTTTGCGGAACGCTTTCTTGGCCCCCTTCACGTCACCGGCTTTCAGGAACGCGTCACCAGCCTTTCCGAAATCGCCCGTTTTGGTCAGATCACCAGCCGACATTCGTTCGGGCTCCGTCCGCACGGCCGGTCCGGAAGCACGCAGGGAAAAGAGCAGCAGGAGGAGCCCGGCCAGGTCGAAGAACCATCGCACGACAGGGACCTTGACGAGGAAAGAGAACAGAACAAATTCTCTGAGCGAAGCCGTGCTGCCGGGGGAAAAGAGGCTCACGATCTGGTCAAGGTGGCCCACAAGTGAGAGCACGGCGGCGAGGAGAACGTATATCGCGTTCGCCCTGAACCAGTCTCCTAGCCTGACACCCCGGAAATCCAACAGGGTGCGCAAGAGCCTGTAGGCGAAAAAGATGAAAAGCACCGTCAAGATGATCGGTGCGTAGAAATAGTTGAAATGCACGAGGATCTTGGCGATCTCGTCCGTCTCCACGTTTCCCGGGGCCCACTCCATCAGCCGCAGCACGATGAACTGAATCAGCGTCACCACGAGTAGTGGTGTCAGCTCCGTCTTCCAGGTCCGTCTTCTCACAGCGGCCAATTATCATCGATGGACGCGAGTTTGACGCCACCTTATCCTGCGAATGAATGGACCTGCTCACAACCGGAGTTCTAAACATGGCCAAAAGGCACGGCCGCCCCCCCGGATCTCACACCAGCGCCGCGTTTCTCGTTCTCGCTTTTCTCGCCTTCACGGGTCCCCGGCCCGCATGCGCACAGCCCTTTTCAGACCCCGGAACCGGCATCGGCGGCTCGGCAAACGCCATCGTTGCGCCAGAAGGATGGAGTGACGCCCTCTTCCCCTCACTCGCCGTGCGTTTCCGCCTTACGGGCAACCTGGGAGTCGAACTGGCTGCCGGCTTTTTTTCTTCCACCCTTGAGGAGAATGGGGCGGAGGCCCTCAGGGCGAATGTCTTTCCGCTAACCGGCTCGGTTCTTCTTTACTTTTTCCCGAACCACCGGATCCAACCCACCCTCATCCTGGGCCTGAGTTATCACCAGCTTCGACTCTCGGGCTCTCCAGACGTTCTCGAAGGGAATTCGATCGAGCATCAGCTCGGGTTGCACGCGGGAGCTGGGATTCAGGCCCGCATTGCCAAGAACCTCTCGCTCTTTGCCGACGCTCGATTCCTGGCGGTTTCTATCGATGCCGCCGACAACACTCCCTTTGAGTGGACTTCTCACTGGACCGCCGGAGCAGGACTCCTCTTTCACGTCCGCTGAGAGCGTGATGGACCGGAGACATGGCTGACGCCTCGGGCCAGGAGCGTTGAAAGCGCCGCCGGGTCGACGTTCCCGCCCGAAAGGACGACTCCAACAGAACTCCCGGCTGGCACGGGCACCTTCCCTGTCAGGAGAGCGGCAAGGCCAGCGGCTCCCCCGGGCTCGGCCACGACCTTCAAGCGCGACACCAAAAACACCAGCGCCTCGATCAGGTCTTCGTCGGAGACGGTCAGGATTCCCGAAGCCAGCTCCTTCAATATGGCAAACGTGTAGTCCCCGGCGCGGGTTGTCTGCAGGCAATCGGCGATGGTTTGAGGCACGGGAATCGAGACGGGCTCCTTGCAAGCGAGAGAACGCTGAACATCATTTCCCGCTTCTGGTTCCACTCCGAAGACGGCCAGACTGGGTTTTCTGGATTTCATGGCAACAGCGATTCCCGAAAGGAGCCCGCCCCCGCCGCACGGGGCCACCACGGCATCGAGGCCGGGCACATCTTCCAGAAACTCGAGTCCAAGAGTCCCCTGGCCCGCGATTACATCAGGGTGATCGAAAGGAGGAACGAGGGACGCTCCCGTTTCCTCGACGATCCTCGCCGCGATTTCCTCTCGAGTGAGACTCGTTGAGTCCTCCTCGCCGGGCGCGGCCTTGCGGGTGTAAGTGACGACCGTGGCACCGTACCCTCGTGTTGCCGCCACTTTCATTTCGGGGGCATCGTTGGGCATCACGATGGTGGCCGGGATTCCGAGTTCGCGTGCTGCCAAAGCTACAGCCTGAGCGTGGTTCCCGGAAGAGAAGGCGACGACGCCTCTTCTCCTTTCGCCGGAACTCAGAAGTGTCAGCCGCGAAAAGGCGCCCCGGATCTTGAACGCCCCCACTCTCTGAAAGACTTCGGCCTTGAGAAAAACGCGGCAGCCGCACCGCTCGTCGAGGGTCCTGGACGTCAAGACGGGAGTCCGGTGAACGGACCGGTGGATCCTCTCACGTGCGAGAAGCACATCATCCAAGGTCACCGGGAGTCTCCTGCTGTTTGCGAGGCTCATTTGGGGTCCTCCCTCCGGATCCGTTCTCTTGGTGCGTTCGTCACTCCGCAGAGCCGGTCGGCTTCCAGCGTTGCGGCATCCACTGCTTCATCAATTCGATTCAAGAAGTCCTCGTCTGTCTCTCCTTCCCGTCTCGTCACTTCGGGACCGAAGAAAACCGTGCAGCGGGAAAACGGCAGAGGCAGGAGAAACCGGTCCCACGAGTTGAGGAACTTCGGACGAGTGGAAGACGTCCCGGTAGGGATGATGCCAGCGTTTGTCAATTGCGCGAGCTTCAAGAGGCCGGGTTTGCTCTTGCGGGCGGGGCCGCGGGGACCATCGGTTGTGAGAGCGACCCATGCGGTCGTCCCCCGGACCATCTCCACCATGACCGAGAGCGCTTCCTTGCCGCCCCTGGTGGACGAGCCCCGGGCTGCGCGAAACCCCCAAAAATGAAGAAAGGCGGCGATGATGTCGCCGTCCTTGCTTCTCGAGGCCATCGTGACGGCGTTCTTGAACGGGTATTTCAGGATCCCGAGAACGAGCCTCTGGTGCCAGAGGAGATGCAGGACCGGGCGTCCCGAGGCTGTGATCGCCTCGCGGTACGAGTCGTTGACATCGTGGATTCTCAGAGTGAGCCGCCAGAGCCCGATGACCAAGAACATCAGAAAGCCGAGGAGTTTCTTCACTGCAGCGTGATTTTCCTCCCTGTATCCTCACGGCGCATGTTTTTGAGATGTGAAAACCTGGTCCGGGCGTTCGGGGCACGCAAGATCTTTGGTCCGCTCAGCTTTGAGGTCCCTCAAAACGGCGTGCTCGGGATAGCTGGCAGAAACGGCGCCGGCAAGACGACCCTGATAAAGACCCTGACCGGGCTCCTGCGCCCGACTGCCGGCAAGGTCCTGGTTGCCCCCTCCCGTGATGGCGCCCCTGCTCTCGTCTCGCCCCGGGACGCACCGTGGGCCGTTGGGTGGGCTGCTCCCGACCTTTCCCTCTATGGGGAATTGAGTCCTGCTGAAAACCTTGCGTTTTTCAGCAAGTTGAGGGGTGTCCGCGTGACACCAGAAGTAACTCGCCAGCTGATCGAGGATGTAGGGCTCGACCCCAGGCGCGCTCACATCGAGACCCGCTTTCTCTCGACCGGACAGCGCCAGCGTCTCAAGCTCGCCTACTCGATTCTCGGGGATCCAGCCGTTCTCTTCCTGGACGAGCCCAGCTCCAATCTCGACGAAGCTGGACGGGCGATCGTGGCGAAGATCGTGGCGCGGCAACGCCGGGGTGGAGCCGTCATTATTGCCTCGAACGACACACGCGACTTGGGCCTGGCCGAAGAGGTGATTTCGCTGTGAACTCCAGAGCCTTCTTCCCGACCGCACTTGCCATTTTCGCCAAGGATCTCCGAACCGAATGGAGAACCCGAGTGGCAACGAGTACGCTTCTGCTCTTCGCATTCGCGGTTTTGATTCTCGTGGGGTATGCCGTTGGGCCAGCCACGATCCTGCCAGAAGACCGGCCGGCCGTTCATTCCGTGTTGTTGTGGATCATCATTTTCTTTGCGGCCATGACGGGGCTTTCGCGGGTTTTCGTCAAGGAGGAGGACTCCGGCACTTCCTATGCGTTACGGTTGTCCGCCACTCCGGGGGCCGTTTTTCTGGGCAAACTTCTGGCAAACACGACCCTTCTCTTCCTGGTGTTGGCCCTGATCGTGCCTCTCTACCTTGGCATGATGTCGTTCTCGATGCAGAGCTGGCCGTTGTTTCTCGGTGTGCTGCTGCTGGGGGCCGTGGGGCTCTCCTCCGCGTCGACATTCACGGCCGCCATCGTTGCAAAAGCCAGTTCCAGGGGGGCCCTTTTTGCGGTGCTGGCGACTCCGCTGCTCCTGCCTCCCCTGGTCGCATCCGTGACGGGGACGAGGATAGCGGCGACGGAAGCCGAATTTGCCCGGGGCCTTGACGTCGTGCAGCTCCTGATTGCCTATGACGGCGCCATGACGACGGCGTCCTTCTTTTTGTTCGACGCCGTTTTCAGGGAGTGAAGCCACTCGCGCGGGAAAAGCAGACAGCGTATCATTAACAGGGGATGGGGTTCATGGGATTCTTTCTGAGGTTCGTCCTCGGGCTGGGCATGGCGGTCACGATCTGGGCGGCCTTTCTCTGGGCTCGTCCGGCCGCCAACTTTGTCGGGCAGTCTTCGCGCATCGTCTTTTTTCACGTGCCCATGGCGTGGGTGGCGACCCTCGCGTTTTTCATGGCAGCCATCCAGTCCGCTCTTTTTCTGAAGAAGCGGAACATTGAGCACGACGAGGCCGCAGCCTCGGCGGCTCAACTCGGGCTCGTGTTCTGCCTCCTGGCAACGATCACGGGCTCGATCTTCGCGCGGGTCATGTGGAATTCGTACTGGAACTGGGATCCGCGGGAGACATCCATCGTGCTGCTCCTCCTCGTCTACGGGGCCTACGTCGGGTTGCGGTCAGCAATCGAGGATCCCGAGCGGCGGGCCGCGCTCTGTGCGGCCTATGCTCTGATCGCTTTTGTGACGGTTCCGTTTTTGATGTTTGCCGTCCCGAGGATGTACGCCTCGCTCCACCCTGACACCGTGATCAATCCCCGTGGAAAGGTCGAGATGTCGTCCGACATCAGGCTCGTGTTTTTCAGTTCCACGATCCTTTTCACCATATTTTTCTTCTGGATTTACGCCCTCGAGCGGAAGATCGCCCGCGTGACGCGGCATGCCCAACTGCTCAGGCAGCAGGAGTTTTCGTCTTGACTGATATCCCGGCGGTTTCCGGACCTTCCCACGGTGCCCTCTTCTATGTGGCGGCGGTCAACATCGTCATCTGGGCTGGGCTCTTTGTCTACGTCATTTATCTGGAGCGCAAACTCCATTCGGCCCTGAAACAGATTTTTCCGGAGGACAAGGCATGAAAAAGGCTTACTGGGCTGGCGGGCTCCTCATCGTCGCCTTTCTCGCGCTTGGGTTGACGGCATTCACGAAATCCATGACTCCCTACGTCTCTTTTGACGAAGCCGCTAAGGCACAGCGAACGGTGCAGGTCATGGGTGGTCTCGAAAAGGGGTCCGCGCGTTATGACATCGCATCCAAGACTCTGTACTTCAAACTGGTGGATGAGAAGTCCGGTGCCGTGCTCCCGGTGGCCTACCGGGACGTCAAGCCTGCGAATTTCGAAGACGCCGTCTCCATCGTGGCTATAGGCAAGTATCAAGATGGAGCTTTCGCCGCGGAAAAGCTCCTTGTCAAATGTCCATCCAAGTACCAGGGTGAAGAAGTGGAAAAGCAATACGGCGGGAAAAAGACCTGACCCTCTCCCCTGGCGCTTTCAAGAAACCCTCCTGACATCATCTGGACCGAGACCCCGGAGTGACCGGAGTTTTGCAACCCGTTTCCTTTTCGCTTTCATAAAAGAGGTGCCATGAATTTCCAGTCTATTGGTTTTGCCCCCGGGACTCTTGCTGTCTGGTTTTCCCTGCTGACAGGTCTGGCATCGTGCCTGGTCTACTTTCGAGCTGCGAGGATGGCCACCGATTCCCCGGAGCGAGAGCCGGCTTTGCGCCTCGCCCGCTCGCTCTACTATGCGTTCTCGGGCGGAATTTTCCTCGCTTCGGCGCTCCTGATGCGTCTCCTGCTTTCGCATGATTTCCGGGTCTCTTACGTCGCCTCTTACTCGAGCCGGGACCTCCCGGTTTCCTATCTCCTCTCCACCTTCTGGGCGGGACAAGAAGGCTCGTTCATGTTGTGGCTCTTCTTTGGCGCCCTGATCGGATGGCCGGTCATCTCCGCCGCCAAGGAACTCGAAGCGCCGGTCATGATCGTGTACCAGCTGAGTTTCCTCGGCATCGTCGCCATGCTGGCGAAACAGCCGCCGTTTCGTTTTCTTGCCGAGATTCCGCCCGATGGGCAGGGGTTGAATCCGCTTCTGCAAGATCCGTGGATGGTCATTCATCCGCCCGTGATGTTCGCCGGGTTTGCGTCGCTCTCCGTACCGTTCGCATTCGCCATTGCCGCCCTCTTGACGAAGCGCTGGGACGGCTGGGTTGTCAGGGCGATGCCGTGGGCTCTCTTCACCATGGTCACGCTGGGGGCAGCCATCCTCATGGGAGGGTACTGGGCCTATAAAACCCTGGGCTGGGGAGGCTACTGGGCATGGGATCCGGTCGAGAACACCTCACTTGTCCCGTGGCTGGCGACACTGGCTCTCGTCCACGGGATGTTCCTCCAGAAGTCCCGCGCCAAACACAGGAAGATCAATATCGTTCTCGCGATCCTCGCGTACTGCTGCATTCTTTACGGCACGTTCCTCACGCGTTCCGGCGTTCTGGCGGATTTCTCCGTCCACTCGTTCGTTGACCTGGGCTTGACGGGCTGGCTCGTGGGAATCATCCTCTTCTTTCTTGTTGGCGGGCTGGGGCTCTTTGCTTTCCGCTTCCGGCAGATACCAGGGGAACCGCCGGGCAGCCAGGACGAACCTTTCCTCTCGCGTTCGGTGCTTTTTATTCTCGCCGTGACGCTGCTGTGCGCCTCGGGAATCGTGATCTTGTTGGGGACATCAGCGCCCCTTTTGACGCGGATTTTCAGCAAGCCGTCTCAGGTTGCCACGAGCTTCTATAACGTCACTCACACACCGGTGGCGGCCATCCTGGCGCTCTTGATCGCGGTGGTGCCGTTCATTTCCTGGCGAGGGGAAACGGCCAAGTCGATTCTGAAGAAGGCGGCTCTCTCTCTCACGCTGGGGCTCTTTGGGGCGGGCATCGCGTTCGCCGCGGGGGTTCGCAACCCCAAGGACCTCGGCATTATCGGCCTTGCGACATTCGGACTGGCTTCCAGCCTGGAGATGGTCGTTCTTTTCGTGAGGCGTCAGGCCATCAAGACGGCTGGAGGGTACGTTTCGCATGCCGGAACGGCCATCATGCTGGTGGGAATTCTGATCTCGGGCGTCTACGAAGAGAACGCGAAAGTCACGCTTGCTCGTGGTGAGCCCATGAAGGTTGGCAAATCCACCATGACCTTCACGCGAACCGTCTTCGTCACCGAGGACGGTGTGGTGAAACAATCATCGGAACTCGACTCCTCGAAACTCTCTGATAGAAGAGCCAAGCAGGCCATGGAAGTCGAGGTGAAGTCCGCGTCTGGAAAGACTTGGAAAGCCTACCCAAAAATGTACATGAACGAGAAGACCCAGCAGTTGATGGCGAACCCTGACGTTCGTTCCTCCGCGTTGATGGACCTGTACCTCTCTCCGCAGTCCTACGACCCAGGCGCCCCGGCCCGGATGGAGGGGACGGTTCTGACGATCAAGAAGGGAGAAAGCAAGACCGTCGATGGTTTGACGGTCAAATTTCTTGGACTCGAAGCCGATAAGTCGCACGGGGATGGCAGGAACCCCAACATTTCCGTTACGGGGCGTTTCCAGGTGACGTCCGCTTCAGGGACTTCGGAAATCGAAAGCAAGTTAGAAATGCTCCTTGGAGGCATGGGCGAGAACGAGAGCGTAAAATTCCACGAGGCTGCGATCCCTGGAACCACGGGGAGGCTTAGAATCCGAAAGACTTCGGCCAGCGAAGGAATGAGTGAAATCGAAATCTCCGGGTTGAACCCTGCTTCCGATTTCAAACCGGCCACGCCGGAGTCTTTCTCGGTCGATGTCACCCGGAAACCATTGATCTCTTTTGTTTGGACTGGTTTCTACATCATGATGCTCGGAGGAGTTCTCGCGATGGCCCGGAGAATGAAGGACGCAAGACAGGCGCTTCCCGCCTGAGATCTTTCAAGGTTCCGCCATCTCCTCGAACGTACGGAAAGGAGTCTTCTTATGGCGTTCACCGCAAAGGACTATTCCCATCTCATCGGAATGGAAGGGTTCAGCGAACCTCTCCTGAAGAATCACTTCACCCTCTATCAAGGGTACGTCACCAACACGAACAAGTTGTCGGACAGGATGGCCACAATGCTGGCTGACGGAAAGCAGGCAGATCCTGAGTTCGCCGAGCTGAAGCGCAGGTTCGGGTGGGAATTCAACGGCATGCGCCTCCATGAGTACTACTTCGACAACCTGGGAGGGTCAAAACCAATCAACCCCGACGGGCCGTTCGCGAAGTTACTGGTTGCCCAGTTCGGGAGCGTCGAAGCATGGGAGAAGGACTTCAGGGCCACGGGCGCCATGCGGGGAATCGGCTGGGTCGTTCTTTATCAGGACCTCTCATCTGGCCGTCTCTTCAACGTCTGGATCAACGAGCACGACGCAGGGCATTTCGCCGGCTGTAACGTGCTTCTCATCATGGATGTTTTCGAACACGCCTTCATGCTCGATTACGGTCTGAAGCGGGCGGACTACATTTCGGCGTTTTTCAAGAACGTCAACTGGGACGCCGCGGAAACCCGTCTCAAGTAAGCTGCTCGAGAACCGGATGCCGAAGGCCGGGTTTTACCGGCCTTTGTCTTTTCTTGAAGACCCGCCGTGGAGACCACGGCCGCAAGATCAGTTGCCGGCTTTCAGGCCCATGGCGGCCGCCGCCTCCCGGTTCTCGTCTCTAACTTTCCAGATCCAGGCATCCAGCGCGTAATGCGTTGCCTGGGGCAGTGCCAGGAGAGGAACGACAAAAGCGAGAAGAAGCGGACCCGGGGAAATCTCTGGGCCCGGAAAAATCGCGCCGTTTTCGTGCCAGACGAGACGGTCCCAGCCCCATTCCTCGAGCAGGGCAACCAAGACGAGTGGGAGCATGAAAACGAGGGCCGACCGTGACAAGAGATCCGCCAGCGTGAGGGGTCTCCCGTTCGCCGCCCGGGCCACAGCCCTCTGTCGAGACGTCGCGAGCACGATCCCAAAGTAGGGGATTCCGTGAATCAAGACGTTGGTGACGGTAAAGGCGTAATCGGAATTGAAAACCACGATTCCCAGAAACCAGGTCACGGCTGTCGAGAGGACAACAAGGTTCTTCCCCCAGGAAATCGGGCTGCCGAGGCTGTGCCTCACGATTTCCTTCGCTGTGTAAATTAATAAAATCAAAGCACTTGCAGTGAGAGCGGCGGGGCCTGGCCAGGATGGAAGCCCGCTCGCGAAATCGCCCGCGAGGAACCAGTGAAACCTCCTCGGCAGGTGCGTGTGCCAGAAGATGAGCGGCGCGACGGTGACAGCGTAGATCGTGAGGGAGTCGATCCACCGAAAGACGGGACCCTGCGATTCCTCGTTTTCCCCGTTCTTGCGCCGGTAGAGCGCCACCCAACCGTACTGCTGTCTGACGAAATGGAAGACCGCCACGTAGGCCAGGAGCCGCCAGAACGCCAGGGGTGAGACCGAGTAGGCGACCACTCCGATGGCGTAACACGACACTGGAATGGCTGAATAGAGCAGGGTACGCCGGCCAAACTCATCCCGGTCGAGGTAGGTGCGGTAAGCGGTCGCCCAGACGTGAGACACATCGACTCCCGCAACCGTTGCGAGCCAGATCCAGAGAGGGGCGTCTCCCCTGATGTCTCCGGTCCACCACCCGGCGCCAAGGAGTGCCAGCGAAAGCAGGAACGAGCCTCCGAAGAGGCCCAAATCTGCTCTTTTGGAAAGGAGCCAGTTCTGCGGTGGCGTGGCCAGCATCGCAAGAGCGATCTTAGGCGATTTGCGCGGACGGGTTCCTTTGCTTTCTGGAACGCTCGCCAAGAGGGGGCTCACTTAAGGTAAAACTTGGGCATGTTCCTCGGAACCCACTTTCTTCTCGATGTTGCTGGCTCTCCGTTCGAGATCCTGGACGACATCGCCGTCATCGAAAAGGCCCTGGTCGAGACTGCGCAACGAATGGGAGCCAAGGTCCTCGGAGCGCACTTGCACCGGCTGACCCCGCAAGGGATCAGCGGGATCGTGGTGATCTCGGAGTCGCACCTCACGATTCACACCTGGCCGGAACGCGGCGAGGCGGCCATCGACATCTTCAGCTGCGGAGACGCTGGCAAGGCCCGTGACGCGATCCAGCTCCTCGTGTCTCGCGTCGGAGCAAAAGAGCACCGGCTCGTCGAGATGAAGAGGGGGCTTCGCACTTAGATCCAGGGGTCCATGAATCATTTGTATCAGCGGATCTAGACCTTTAGCTTCATGGATTTGGAGTCGCCTCGGAGTTAGGCTGTCGTCCTGGAAGGGCAAACTTCCAATGGAGGCCCGTGAATGCCACCAGAGGCTCGGAAATCGACCCCGGCCCCGAAAGACAACCGCTGGAAACTTGTCGAAGCCGCCATGCGGCGGTACGGTTACAAGTCTCACGCACTGATCGAGGCCCTTCACACCGCCCAGGAGGCCTTCGGGTTCCTGGACGAGAAGGTCCTGCGCGATGTCGCAAAGGGACTCCGCGTGCCACTCAGCAAGGTCTACGGTGTGGCCACTTTTTACAACTTCTTCACCCTCAAGCCCCAGGGCGAACACACATGCGTCGTTTGCACGGGGACCGCCTGCTACATCAAGGGTGCGGGCGACATCATGGATGCAATCACCGGCCGGCATGGCATTCGTGCCGGTGAGACGACACCAGACGGGAAGATATCGCTCCTGACAGCGCGCTGTTTTGGCTCCTGCGGCCTGGCTGCCGCGGCGGTCTTTGACGGTGATGTCGCGGGCAAACTAACACCGAAATCGACACTCGAGCGGCTCGAGAGGTGGACGAAGAATGATCACCCTTGAAGAACTCTCGGAGATCGCCCAGAAGGAGAACGACGCCAGTGAGGCTGTGCCACACCACATCAAGGTGTGCGTGGCCGCGGGCTGCCTCTCTCTCAAGAGTGATCTCGTCAAACAATCTCTTGAAGATGCCGTGAGCAAGGCTGGCGTCGAGAAGCAGTGCCACGTCAAGGGCGTGGGGTGTCTCGGCTTGTGTACGGCCGGGCCGCTTGTCACCGTTGATGACAAGACTCTCTACCAGAACGTCACTCCTGAGGACGCGCCTGAACTGGTTCAAGCTGTTGCCTCGAAGACCCCGCCCGTCGAGCGGCTGGCCGCGGCCGGGGACGAAGCGTTTTTCACCAAGCAGCAGAAGATCGTTTTGGAGAACTCAGGCGTCATCGACCCGGAGCGAGTTGAGGACTACATTGCCGCGGGCGGTTACCGCGCGCTCCTGGAGACCCTCGAGGATCGTAAGCCGGCCGGTGTTTGTCACGAAATCATGCGAAGCGGCCTCAGGGGCCGCGGCGGTGGCGGCTACCCCACGGGACTCAAGTGGTCAACGGTCGCCAAGTCCTCCGGCGCCCTGAAGTACGTGATCTGCAACGCCGACGAGGGCGACCCCGGTGCCTTCATGGACCGGAGCGTGCTCGAGAGCGACCCGCACCGGGTGCTCGAGGGGATGGCCCTCGCGGCGTACGCCGTCGGGGCGTCCCAGGGGTTCCTGTACGTCCGGGCTGAGTACCCGCTCGCCGTCAAGCGTCTAAAGAACGCCATCCGGCAGGCGGAGCGGCTCGGCCTTCTCGGCGCCAACATCCATGGAACGACTTTCAGCTTTTCGGTCGAGATCCGCCTAGGCGCGGGTGCCTTTGTTTGCGGCGAGGAGACGGCCCTGATCGCTTCGATCGAGGGAGGCCGTGGAACCCCGCGGCCCCGCCCCCCTTACCCGGCCGAGTACGGCCTCTGGGGCTGCCCCACCCTCATCAACAACGTGGAGACCTTTGCCAACGTCCCCGCCATCATGCGCAACGGTCCGGAGTGGTTCTCGAAAATCGGTTCTGGAAAGAGCAAGGGGACGAAGGTCTTTGCTCTCGCCGGGCGTGTCAAGAACACGGGTCTCATCGAAGTGCCGATGGGCATGACGTTGCGAGAGATCATCGAGGAAATCGGAGGCGGCGTGCCCGACGGCCGCACGTTGAAGGCCATCCAGACCGGGGGCCCCTCGGGCGGCTGCATTCCCACTCCCCTGCTCGACATGCCCGTCGAGTACGAGTCACTGGCACAGGCGGGCTCGATCATGGGGTCTGGCGGAATGATCGTCATGGACGACTCGTCCTGCATGGTCGATGTCGCCAAGTACTTCATGGAGTTTTGCAAGACCGAGTCGTGCGGGAAATGCGTTCCCTGCCGTGTGGGAACGACCCACATGCACGACATTCTCACGAAGATCTGCGCGGGCCAAGCGAGCGAGAAGGACCTCCAACTGCTCGAGAGCCTGTGCGACACGGTTCGCAACACCAGCCTTTGCGGGCTTGGAATGACGGCCCCGAATCCCGTACTTTCTACACTCAGGTATTTCCGCGGCGAATACCTCGAGCACATCAGAGAGAAAAAGTGCTCCGCCGGGGTTTGCAAGATGCCCGGAAGAGTTGAGGTGCAGCAATGACCACCGGAACCCGCATCAAGACTCTGACGATCGACGACAAACAGGTCGGCGCGCGCGAGGACGAGACCATTCTCAGCGTCGCAAGGGAGAACGGGATCGACATCCCGACTCTCTGCTGTCTGGAGGGGCTTCCCGCTCTCGGCGGCTGCCGCCTCTGCCTCGTCGAAGTCAAGGGGATGAACCGGCCCGTCGCGGCCTGCGTGACCGAGGTTCAGGAGGGGATGGAAGTCACGACAACCTCGCCTCGCCTCGAGGGCTACCGCAAGACCGTTCTCGAGTTCCTTTTTTCGGAGCGCAACCACATCTGTTCCGTTTGCGTTTCCAACGGACACTGCGAACTCCAGGACTTGGCCCAGCGTTTCGGCCTCACTCACCTCACCGTTCCCTACCTCTTTCCCACGCTGCAGGTCGACGCCTCGCACGACCGTTTCGTCCTCGACCATAATAGATGTGTTCTTTGCACACGATGTGTGCGCGTGTGCGACGAGGTCGAGGGGGCTCACACGTGGGACATCCTCGGGCGCGGACTTCAGTCACGCGTGATTACCGATCTCAACCAGCCGTGGGGCTCCTCTGATTCCTGCACGGGTTGTGGCAAATGCGTGCATGTCTGCCCCACCGGGGCACTTTCGGAAAAGGGGAAATCGGTTCGAGAGATGAGGAAGTCTCCAGAGTTCCTCCCGTACTTGCGCCAGATGCGCCAGGGAAGGCAGTGGTGAACCCATGAGTAAAGTCCGTGTTGCCACCCTCTGGCTAGACGGGTGCTCCGGTTGTCACATGTCGCTGCTTGACATCGACCAGCGGCTGCTCACGCTGGTGAGCAAGGTTGACATCGTCTACAGCCCGCTCATTGACATCAAGGAGTTTCCCGAGGATGTGGATCTGACCGTCGTCGAGGGGGGTGTGAGTTCCTCCGAGGATCTCGAGAAGATCCACAAGGTGAGGAAGAACACCAAGCTCCTGATGGCCCTCGGGGACTGCGCCATTACGGGGAACGTACCGTCAATGAGGAACCTCTTTCCCCTGAGCGCCATTTACGAACGCGTGTATGTCGAGACAGCCGACATCAAGAAGCCAGTACCGGTGGCGGGAGTCCCCACCCTTCTGCCGCGCTGCCGGCCGGTCCACGAACTCGTTCCCGTCGACGTTTACCTGCCGGGCTGTCCGCCGCCAGCCGATGCGATCTTCTTTGCTCTCACCGAACTCGCCGAGGGCCGCATGCCGGAACTTGGTACGCTCTCCCGCTTTGGCCGATAGGACGACCATGAGTCAGACCATCACGATCGATCCCGTCACCCGCATCGAAGGTCACGCCAAAATCACGATTCAAGTCGATGATGATGGCTTTGTCACCGACGCCCGCTTTCACGTCACCCAGCTGCGCGGATTCGAGAAGTTTTGCGAGGGGCGCCCGTTCCTCGAAATGCCCTCGCTCATGGCCCGCACGTGCGGAATTTGCCCCGTCAGCCACCTCCTGGCTTCCGCGAAGGCGTGCGATGCCATCCTCGCGGTAACGATCCCGCAGACGGCGGCCAAGCTGCGGCAGGTGCTGAACTTGGCGCAGCTCGTTCAGTCGCACGCGCTGAGCTTTTTCTACCTGTCGCTGCCCGATTTGATTCTTGGGATGGACGAGGAGCCCAGGAAAAGAAACCTCTTTGGCATTATCCAGAAGTTTCCCGGGATCGCCCAGGACGGCATCCGTCTGCGGCAGTTTGGCCAGCAGATCATCGAGGACCTCGCGGGAAAACGCATTCATCCAGCGTGGGTTGTGCCGGGGGGTGTCAACGAGCCGCTCACGGTCGAGCGCCGAGACAAGATCTTGCAGCAGATTCCCGAAGCCATGGCCATCGTCCGGCGAGCCCTGGACCGTGGAAAAAAGATGCTGGAGCACCACCGGGAAGAGATCCGCACCTTTGCCAACTTCCCGAGCCTATTCCTGGGGCTCGTCAACGACCGTGGTCTGCTCGAACACACCGATGGCAAGCTGAGGATCGTGGACGCCCAGGGAAATGTCATCGCGGACGGCATCGAGCCCGCCCGCTACCAGGAGATCATTGGAGAAGCGGTCGAGCACGATTCCTTCCTCAAGAGCCCGTACTACAAGCCGCTCGGCTATCCCGCCGGGATCTACCGGGTTGGTCCTCTGGCGCGGCTTAATGTGGTCGATGGCTGCGGGACGCCGCTGGCGGATCAAGAGTGGGCCGAGTTTCGGGATCTGGAGCGCGGGGCCGTTCTCTCCTCGTTCCATTACCACTCCGCCCGCTTGATCGAGATGCTGTTTGGAATCGAACGCATAGAACAGCTGCTCAACGAGAAGGACATCCTGAGCAAGCATGTCCGGGCGCACGCGCAAGTCAATAACAGAGAAGGAATCGGCGTCGCCGAGGCTCCGCGGGGCACGCTCTTCCATCACTATCGCGTGGACGAGGATGGCCTGGTGGAATGGGCCAATCTCATCATCGCGACGGGTAACAACAGTCTGGCCATGAACCGCGGGGTTCTCCAGGCCGCCAAACACTTCATTAGTGGTCAAAAGATCACGGAAGGGGCGCTGAACCGGATAGAGGCCGTCATCCGGGCGTTTGATCCTTGCCTGTCTTGCTCAACTCATGCTCTTGGACCCATGCCTTTGCATGTCCAGCTCGTCGACACAAGAGGTACTATTCTGGATGAGAAAAAAAGGAGCTGAGAAACGCAAGGCATCGTCATCGCCTACGGGAATCCTCTGCGTCAGGACGACGGCTTTGGACCCGCCGTGGCGGCAGCGCTGGAAAGGCGCCTGGGAGATTCCGCCGTACTTCGCACGGCCCACCAGCTTGTTCCAGAGCTGGCTCCTGATCTCGCGGACCGGCCGGTCGCGATTTTCGTGGATGCAGAAGCCGGAACCCCCCCGGGCCAGCTGAAGCGGGGCCCTCTGGAGTTTCCGGCTTCCTTCGATGCACAGAGCGTGTTTACGCACCGTTTTTCACCCGCTGACCTCCTCTGGTTCGCCTCGCTCTTCGGAAGCGTGCCGCGTGCGTTCTGTGTGAGCGTGACGGCGGACGCCTTTGAACTTCGGGGAGGGCTGACGCCACCCGTGGCCGCCGCCATTCCGGAGGCTTGTCTCGTGATCATGGAGATTCTTTCCCTCTTTAGCGCGGCAGCTGAGAAATCTCATCCTGCTTTTTCAGCGGAAGTGGTATGAAATCGCTTCTCGAAAAAAGGAGCACTCGATAATGAGAATTCTGACTCGCGACGAGCTTCAGACCCTTCTCGCGCCTCACGAACCTCCCTGCATTTCGCTCTACCTTCCGACGCACAAGCACCCGCCGGAGAGCGACCAGGATCCGATCCGCTTCAAGAACCTCTTGAAAGAGGCAGAGCGGATCCTCCTGGAGAAGTATGCCGGGAAGGCAGTCGGGGCCTCCCTTTCACAGCTGGCGGAACTCGCCACGCCGGAGTTCTGGCGCGAACGAACGCTGGGGATGGCCGTCTTCCACGCTCCCGGGTTTACGCGTTATTACCGGCTCACCCGCCCGATGCCTGAACTCGCTATCGTTGCCGACAGCTTCCACGTCAAGCCAATGATCCGGTTTCTCCAGTCCAACAAACGCTTTTATCTCCTGGTCATCGGGCAAAAAGCTGTCTCCCTGTACGTTGGCAGCCCATCGGGGTTGAAGACCGTCGATTTGACGGGTCTCCCGGTGTCGCTCAGGGAAGCCCTGGGTGTGAACGAGAAGCGCGAACTCGTCAAGGGGACCCAGAGTGCCGCCCCCGGCCGGTCGCCTGTTTTCCACGGTGGCGGCACGCCGGAGTTCAACAAGAAGGAAGAACTGCTGGCCTTCTTCAGAACGATCGACCAGGCCTTGTGGCAAACGCTGAGAGATGAGAGAGCACCGCTTTTCCTGGCGGGCCCCGGCCACTATTTCCCACTCTACCGGGATATCTGCCGTTACTCGAACCTGGCATCAGCGGGGGTCGAGGGGAGTTTCGATGGAACGCACCCCGACGACCTTCACGGGAAGGCCTGGCCAGTTATCTCGGCTCACTTGACGAAGCTCGACGAGGAGTCGATCAACGAATATCACCGTATGAGTGACCGGAAGTTGACGTCCGAGATTCTGACGGAGGTCACCCGTGCCGCGGTTCACGGCCGCGTCCGGAAGCTCTTCCTGGCGGACGACAAGAGACTCTTTGGAAAGATTGATGCGGTCACGGGAGACGTCATGCTCCATGGCGACCAAGCTGGCCCGGAGGATGATGACGTTCTGGACGATCTGGCGGAAGCGGTGCTCAAGAGGGCCGGTGATGTGCTCTTGATTGACCGGGCCAGAATGCCTCGTGATTCCGCGGCAGCGGCCATCTTCCGCTGGTAGCCCTCAGCAGGCGGTAAAAAGCCCCCTCCAGAGCCGTCAGGTTGGAAGGGGCTCCTGCCCTGCCGTCACTTCCAGAAAAGGAACATCGTGTTGACCGGCGAGTGCTCGAGCATCTGCTGACCTATGGTCTCATCGAGTCCCTTGCAGAGTTCGTTGATGAGTTGGATGCCTCGCGGACTGAGCCCGAGCCCCTTGAAATTGTCGAGCACCATTGGCCCGTACGGAATCTGCAGTTCTGGCCGGTAGAGGATGTTGCACTCGGAAAATTCGCTGAAGCCAGCTTCTTGTGATTTCTTCTCGAGGGTCTTCGGGTCAAAGAAGTACTTGTCGTCCACGCGGCTGAGAACGGCGAGATCGTGCCGGTCGTCAGCCGCCATCAAATTGGAGAGGTGATCTTTCCAGTTGCGCAGCTGGGTCCTGTCTTGAGGGGTCAAGCCCCAGAATGGCAGCCACGGGGTGTCCAGCGTGAGCAAGACGTGGCAAAAGAACCGGAACATCTGGTAGGCGCCGCGATGGGGTTCCTTGACGGCGCAAAACCCTCCCGGAGTGAGGACGCGGTGGAACTCCTTGAGAGCCAGCGGATAGTCGAGGATGTGGTGCAGGATGTCCATCCCGAGAATGGCGTCGACGGAATTGTCCGGCAGCGGCAGGTCGAGGCTGTTGCAGACAAGGTAACGAACCGTCCCCTCGGGCTCGGCGGGGTCCCTCTGTCTCCGGTTCAAGACCAGCATCTCCGGTGAAAGATCGGTAACGTAGAGCCGCTCCCACGAATACGTTTTCTTCGAAGCGAGGGAGCGAGTCAACGGTCCCGTCCCGGCACCGATTTCGACGGCGCGTCCCCACTCACGCGCCGTGGTCCGGGGTTCTCTCTGCGCGAGCTGTTCAAGGACCCATGCTCCATGTTCTCGTTCGATCCGGTAGCGCTCGTCGTATTGCGCAGCATCTTCCGTGAACATCGGGCCGAGAAAATTCTCCGGCCGGCCGGGATCGATAATGAAGTTCGGAATGGAACCGTCCAGGAGCGGGAAGCGCGCCTGGCAGGCCGGGCAGATAACGGAATCGACCTCCCACAGAAGGTCGATTTCCTGACGGCAGCGGACACAGCGGAATTCTCGCAAGCCGGTGGATTATCGGACCGCCCTCAACCCCCGTAAAGCGTCGCTTGCTATATTGGAACTATATTGCCTGTCCCTAGCTCTCTCTTCTTTCTCTCCTCGGTTCGGAAAAGGGTGGGATGATTTCCAGGAATCGCCTAAGCTCTCCGCGTGACAGTTTTTCGTGATGCGGTCGTTGCGTACCTGAAACCGCACGAGGGCCGGTTCAACTACCCGGCCATGCTCGATGGCCACATGGACCTCTCCCGGTTCCAGATGATCATCGGGGACCTGGAGACATACCACTCGCTACAAGGGGCCAGGGTCTTGAGTTCGGGTTGCGGGTCCGCGGGAGACCTCTTCGTTTGTCTGGAAAAGGGGGCCTCGGAGGTCTGCGGGATCGAGGTCGTGCCTGATCTTGTTCCACTTGCGCGCAAGAGGTTCGAGGGAACCCCATACGAGAAGTCAGCGAAGATCGTGCTGCATGACGGCGGGGCTCTTCCTTATCCAGACGGCTCCTTCGACGTAGTCATCAGTATGCACGTCATCGAGCACACGCAGTCTCCCGGGGAGTACCTTCTGGAGCTTTTTCGCGTGACCAAACCGGGAGGAATCCTCTTTTTGGATGTGCCCAATCGTTACTTCTGGCGCGAGCAGCACACCAACCTCCCCTACTTCCATTTCCTTTCTACCAAGTGGAGAAACCGCTTCATCATCACCGTTCTCAAGGCCGGTTTTTCCCCGAAGAGAGACCCGGACTTCCGTTACAAGCTCGAGACCTGCATCAATTTCCAGTTTCCGTCGGCGGGTTTCCTTCTGGACGTCCTGTCGGAATCAAAGAACAGGTTCAACGTGGAACTCTTGGATGCGTACTTTTTTTCCTACACGGCGCGGAGGGTCCCGCACACACGGCGTACGGGAGGCTACTTTTTTGGACCGGCCCGCCGGGAGACCACTTTCCGCATGGTGGTGAAAAAGAGAGATGCGTGACCGGCCGTTCTTGACACGTCTTTACGCCGGGTGAGATTCTCCGCCCTCATGGCACGGGTCTTGTTCTTCCAGGAGGGCCTCTACGAGAGCTTCGGGCCCCAGCTCCTTTCGGCGGTCATCAAGCAGGATGGGCACGAGTGCGACCTGTACACACTTTCTTGTGAGGGGAACCGGTCGGTCGTCCCCACTCTCCGAAAGCTCAGGCCCGACATCGTGGCGTTTTCCATCACGTCGTTCGGGTATGGCTGGGCGCTGGAGCTTGCAGCGCTCGCAAAGAAGGAAGTGGGAGCAATTTCGCTGTTTGGCGGGCCCCACCCCACGTTCTCCCCGGATTTTGCCAAGAAAGCCGAGGTTGATTACGCCTGTGTGGGCGAGGGCGAGGGGGCCTTCCTCGATTTTGTCCGGGCGGTGGCCAGGGGGCAGGACCCCGGTGCCATCCAGAACATTGTGAGTCGAAACGGCGACGGAACCCTGCGCCGAAACCCTCTCCGCCCCCTCGTTCAGGACTTGGATACCATCCCATTCCCGGACCGGAGCATCCACTTCAAGCACTCGGTCCTGCGTGATCTTCCCTACAAGCGTTTTGCGGTCGGGCGAGGTTGCCCTTACGGTTGCACGTTCTGTTTCAATAACGCCGCCCGGGGCATGTACGCCAAGCTTGGACGGTATGTAAGGCACCGCTCCCCAGAGAACGTCGTTGCCGAGATCCTGGAAGTGAAGGAGCGTTACGGCATCGGCGTCGTGGGCATCGTGGATGACACATTCACGAGCAGCAGGAAGTGGACCTTGAAATTTCTCGAACTCTACCGGCAGGAGGTCAAGCTCCCCTTTGTCTGTGTCGTGAGGGCGAATGAACTCGACGAAGAGGTTGCTGAAGCTCTGGGGACATCCGGCTGCCGCTATGCGTCCTTTGGTCTGGAGGCGGGGAGCGAGAAGTTGAGGAACACGGTTCTCGGGCGGCGCATGGACGATGCACAAATAAAAAGGGCGGCCGAACTCCTGCATAAGAACCGGGTGAAGTTCCTTACCTACAACATGTTCGGGATTCCGGGGGAAACCGCCGAAGACGGGATGCGGACCATCAAGCTCAACGTGGAAATCGGGACGGACTTGTTCGGCACCAGCATCTTCCAGCCCCTCGTCGGAACCGCCCTTTTCGAGTACTGCAAGAAAGAGGGGTACCTGGACGCCGATTACAAGGTCGAGGACACCGATAAACTGACGGTTGACTCCCCTCTCAAGAAAATGCCGGACCTGCCTTTCCTCGTCAGGCTTCAAAAGATCGGGTTCATTGCCGTTCACTACCCAAAACTCATCCCCCTCATCGAGTTCCTGGCCCGGCTGCCTCTCAATCCTCTTTACTCACTCGTCTTTAAATTTGCGCTTTATCTGCGATTCAAGGTCCGATACCAGCTATCGTTCCTTGACGCGTTGCGGATCGGGTTGCGGGCGCGCGGGAGGTTTGGCTGAAGTGGGGTCCGGTGGCCGGCGGAAGTTGAAATGGCCTCTGGTTAGCTTACCCGCGGGAGTGCTGTGGTTCGTTTTTGCGTTGGCTCTCACAGCACGGCCCGTGCGATCCGAGGAGCCGCCATGTGAAGTTGTGACCCCATGAGAGACGCTTCGAAGAGGCGCCAGCCAGTCGGAGGCCTCAACCGGTGCCCGGCTGGAGACTGCCGGAGCCAGAACGGCCTTGTCTACCGGACTGTCGTCCGCCAAGCCGTCACGAAAGGAGTTCCTGGACGTCTTCCCATTCTTTACGGCCACTCCATTCTCTCGTAACTGCCTCAAGCGGCCGGTCTTCGGAAGATGCCCTCTCAAATGAGGCACATCCCCGCGAGGTCAGGAAGACGCCGGTCAACTCCCCGGTTCAGCGATCGTTTTCCAAATCGCCATTTGTTCCGTGTGAGCCAATGGTCGATGAAGTTGCGGCTCCCTAGTATGACCCCTTCGGAGAGTTGGCGAATGCGCTGCCGGAGGACTGTTGGGGCAGGAAGCCGGCCTTCCGTGGCTTCGACGGCCGCAACCTCTCCCCTTGAAAAGCCCTGTCGAACGGACGTTTCTTCTCCGGTTGCGAACAGAAGCCGACGGTATTCTGCTTGCACAGCCAGCCACGAATGTGACTTCCAGTAAACCAGGCTGCCGAGTCCCGCGCGCGCCGATTCCCCTCCACAAACGGCTTCAGCATATCCGCAGAAGCGGTATTCCACAGGGTCGGTGGCTATGCCGGCACGAATGGGGTTGAGATCGATGTACAGGGCCATCGTAAGGAGGGCTCTCTCTTCTCCTTCGACGATGATGCTGCGGAACCGCTCTTCCCAGAGGGTGCCAGAACGATGGTTGTTCCGGTTATAGAAAATGCTGAAGCGCTGCTTTAGGGACTTCATGAAGTTGGAGAGGTTCCACATCCGGCGAGTGAACGAGGCGAGGCGAGTCCGGACCTGCTCTTGTAGGCCCGCCTCGCGAAAGGTGTCAAGGTCCCGGCGAAGCGCGTTAACGAACTTCGGGGGATAAAGTGTGGCGATGCGAGAGAGCACCTCGTCCTCGGTAAGCTTCTTTGGTTCAGGGACCTCGACGAGGATATGGAAGTGGTTTGACATGATGCAGTACGTCAGGACCCGAAGACCGTAGAAGGCCTCGCACTGACGGAGAACCCTCCGGAAGACCTCCTTTTCCGAGTCTCCCATGATAAAGCGCCGGTCGACGACCCGCGACAGGCAGTGAAAGAACCCCGCTTGCGATCCCTCTGCTGGAAATGCGCGCGCCGTTCTCATACCACTAGTATAAGAATACTGCCTGTCCCTGTCAATGCCTGTCAATGCCGATACTCTGCCAGTACTGTGGAGACGGCTCCTCAAATCCTTCCGGCTACGGTGCCCCAAGCTGGATACTTGACTCGGCGCTTCACTCCGGGCTGGGCTGCGGCATCGCGCCTGGGCGATAGCACGGTCTCGAGAAAAGCCAGGACATCGGCCGATTCTTCGATGAGCTTCGATGTCGGCTTACCAACTCCATGCCCCGCCTGCGTCTCAATTCGAATCAGAATCGGAGCTGGCCCGGATTGCGCCTCCTGCATCGCGGCCGCGTACTTGAACGAGTGCGCCGGCACGACCCGATCGTCGTGGTCGGCCGTCACAATCAAGACCGCCGGATATGGAGTGTCCCGCTGGATGTTGTGCAGTGGCGAGTAAGCGTAGATCCAGCGGAATTCATCGGGCTTGTCCGGGGAGCCATACTCCGAGACCCACGCCCAGCCGATGGTGAACTTGTGGAACCGCAGCATGTCCATGACGCCGACCGCGGGGATCGCTGCCGCAAAAAGATCTGGGCGCTGGTTCAAGACAGCTCCGATCAGTAGCCCGCCGTTACTTCCGCCGCCAATCGAAAGGCGCTCTTTCGACGTGATCTTCTTGCTGATCAACCACTCGGCGGCCGCGACAAAGTCGTCAAAGACGTTCTGCTTTTTCTCGAGCATGCCATCGCGGTGCCAGCTGTCGCCATACTCCCCGCCTCCGCGTAAACACGCCTGGACGTAGACTCCTCCGCGTTCTACGAAGGTCAGGTTCCTCACCGAAAACGACGGCGTCATCGAGACGTTGAATCCGCCATACCCGTAAAGGTAGGCAGGAGCGGACCCGTCGCGAGGAGTGTCTTTCTTGGAAACGATGAAGAGCGGAACCTTCGTGCCGTCCTTGCTCGAAATGAAGACCTGCTCCGTGGTGAAGACATTGGGGTCGAAGAGTAGTTTTGGACGGTGATACAGCTCGGCCTTTCCCGAAGTGAAATCGTAGCGGTAGACCGAGGACGGCACCGTGAACGACGTGAAGCTGAAGAACGTCTCCTGATCACGGCGTTTCCCGGAGAACCCGTCGGCTGTTCCGAGAGCTGGCAACCCGATTTCTTTCTCGAGGGTCCCGCCGGCGGAGTGGATGCGTACGCGGCTCGACGCATCCCGCATCACATGCACGACGAACCGCCCTCCGACACTGCTGACGGAGAGAATCGTATCCGCGGTCTCGGGAATCACCGTTTTCAGGGTGCGTGTCTTTGATCGAACGTCTACCGACACGACCTTCCCTCGTGGAGCCTCCTTCGTCGTGCGCAAGAAGAACCGGGGGCCCACGTTGTCGACGAAGATGTACTCGGCGTCGAAGTCGTCAAAGAGTCTCACGACGGGTGCGCCCGGCCTGCGAAGGTCCTTGTAGTAGAGACGATTCCGCCGGTCCGTTCCCTTCCACACCGAGATGATCAAGTACCTTCCGTCGTTGCTGACGGCCGGACTGAAGCCGAGTTCTGGGTCATCGGAACGCTCATAGACCAGGGAATCCTCGGACTGCGGAGTGCCGGTCCTGTGGAAATAGAGCTTCTGATTCTTGTTGACGGACTCGCGCTCTTTTCGCCGTGCCGGTTCCTCGTACCGCGAGTAGTAGAACCCCTTGCTGTCAGCCGTCCATGCCGCCCCCGAGAACTTGATCCAGCGCAACTGGTCCGGCAGGTCTGTTCCGGAATCGACGTCTCGAATCCGCCACTCGGTCCAGTCAGATCCCGCCTTCGCAAGCCCGTACGCCAGCAATTTTCCATTCGGCGAAATGGCGTACTCGGAAAGTGCCACCGTTCCATTCCGCGCCAGGGTGTTTGGGTCGAGAAGGACCCGGGGTTCTGCACCCAGCTTCTCGAGGACACAGAGGACGGGCTGATTCTGCAGCCCGTCATTTCGAGCAAAGAAGTACCGCCCGCCCTCTTTCACCGGAGGCGAAACACGTTCGAAATCCCAGAGCTGAGTCAGGCGCTTTCGGATCTCTTCGCGGCTGCCGGTTTCGTCGAGGAATTTCCGCGTGATGGCATTCTGAGCCTGGATCCACTCTCGCGTCGCTTTTGAATCCAGAGACTCGAGCGGTCTGAATGGATCGGCTATTCGGGTTCCGTGGTAGTCCTCGACGGTGTCCGATTTTGGAGCCTTCGGATACTCGAATCGCTTCGGGGTGCTCGCCTGGGCCATCAAAACACCAGAAATCAGCACCGATAAGAGTATCGCGAATCGGGACCAAATTTGATGGAAACAAATCATCTCGTCCCTTCTACGATCCCACTGGAAAAAGAGATATGGAGGGGCAGAACGGCAGACCGTGGGGTCTCGCCTCTGGCCTGGTCAACCCAGGAAACCCAGCGTTCGGGGCGAGAACCGCGAGAGATTGGGAAAGACAGCGGGTTGGCTCCCCGGCGGCAGGCCAAACCAAAGAGCCAGCGTTCCCGCGTACTGGTCCACGGAAGTGGTGGGGATCCATCTCCCTTCCGGCCCCGTGTCGTCGGGACCGCCCAGGGTGAGATCCGGGAAGTCGCCGTACATCTCGCCTCCCAAGACGGAGCCGCCCAGGATGAAATGATGGCTCCCCCACGCGTGATCCGTACCGCCGCCGGCAGCTGGTTTCATGGTGCGGCCAAAATCAGAGAGGGTAAACGATGTGACCGAAGACGCCACTCCCATTTCGACCGTGGCCCAAAAAACTGGATTGTCCCCCGGTACTTGACGAGGCACGGAGCGGCATTTCGGGTAGGATCCGCGCGCTATGCCCGAAAAGGTCTCCGTTCATAAGTTTGGAGGAACATCTCTCGGTTCAGCCGAGAGAATCGTCAACGCCGCGCAGCTACTGAAAGACGCCGCTGCCCAGGGCCCCGTCGTCGCCGTCGCTTCCGCGATGAGCGGCGTGACGGACCGCCTTTTGGCCGCTGCCGTTCAGGCAGAAAAGGGACACACTGGCGCCGCGAGCAAGGTCGCCAGCGAGTTGCAAAACAAGCACTTCGAGGCCGCCGCCGAGGTTTCGCGCCTCGTGGGGAAAACGGTTCTCTTTGACGATTCCATCCTGACGGAACTCGAGACCGCCCTCTCCGGAGTCTCTCTCCTTCGTGAGAGAACGCCTCGTGTTACAGACCTCATCTCTTCCTTCGGCGAACGCCTCTCGGCACCACTCGTGGCCGCGACCTTGAACGCGATGGGGTGTCCGGCAAGGGCCATGGATGCACGGAACTTCCTCGTCACCGACGACAAACACGGCGGTGCGCAGTGCGACCGGAAGAAGAGCGACCCGAAAATCAGGCGTGCGCTTCAACCCCTCGTGGCAAAAGGGCTCTTGCCCGTTGTTACCGGCTTTATCGGCCGCAACTCCAGCGGAGAAACGACCACTCTCGGGAGATCGGGCTCCGATACGACGGCGGCTCTCCTGGGAGCAGCCATGGGAGCCACGGAGGTCGTTATCTGGACGGACGTCGATGGTGTTCTTTCGGCCGACCCCAGGATTGTGCCGGATGCACACCTCTTGACGCGCCTCTCGTACCGCGAGGCCGCCGAAATGACCTACTTTGGAGCCAAGGTCCTCCACTTCCCGGCCGTCCTTCCGGCCATCGCAGAGTCCATCCCCTTGATCATCAAGAACTCCTTCCGCCCACAGATCCAGGGAACGACGATTTCGACGGAAGGGGAACCGGGAGAGGGGATCCGGGCCATCACGTCAGTTTCCGGGCTCTCCCTGATCTCTCTCGATGGCAAGGGAATGGCCGGAATTCCCGGAATCGCCGCGCGCGTGTTCTCGGCCATCGCGCGCAAGGGAATCTCGGTCATCATGTTCTCTCAGGCATCGTCAGAACAGAACATCGCCCTCGTCATCCCCGAGAGCGACCAAAGAAAGACGATTGAAGCACTCGACCAAGAGTTTCGTTTTGAAAAGCTGATGGGGATGATCGAAGGAGTGAAGGCAAGGGCCCCGCTCTCTGTCGTGGCCGCTGTCGGAGACGGGATGCGCGGGACACGGGGCGTTGCCGCCAAAGTCTTTGCCGCTGTTGCGCATGCGGATGTCAACGTGGAAGTGATCGCCCAGGGCTCCTCGGAATGCAACATCTCCTTCGGTATCGACGCAAAAGACTGCGCCGCCGCCGTCAAGGCTCTTCACGCGACGGTCATGAAGTGAGCCAGAAGAGAGTACGGGCCTTTGGTCCGGCTTCTGTCGCGAACTGGGGCGTCGGGTTCGACGCTCTGGGAGCTGCCCTCGACGGCCCGGGAGACGTTGCCACTGTCTATCCCTCCAGGAAACCCGGAGCCCGTATCGCATCCATTGAGGGAGATGGGGGGCGGCTCCCGGCCGATCCCGAGAGAAACACGGCTTCGGTCGCAGCCCAGGCCGTTCTCGACTTTTACAGAAGGAATGGCGGGAGTGAAATCACCGGGCTCGAGATCGAACTCATTAAAGGGCTTCCACTCTCGAGCGGGCTTGGTTCCTCGGCTGCCTCCGCCGTCGCCGCGGCCTACGCCAGCGCGAGGCTCCTCGGTATTTCGGAGAAGGAATTCCTTCTCGAAGCCGTCCTCCTGGGCGAGAAAACCGCGGATGGCGCCTGGCACGGGGATAACGCCTTTGCCTCACTCATGGGTGGCATCGTCCTCGTTCCAACTTCGAACCCAAAGAAATACCTCAGAGTCGTGCCCTTACCAGTGCCAGCACGTCTTCGCCTTGTTCTGGCACACCCCAGCCTCGAGCTTTCCACGGCCGAGTCACGCCGTGTTCTCCCGAAATCCGTTTCGATGGGGCTTCAGGTCTCGCAGGGCGCGGCCTTTGCCGAACTCATCTCTGCTCTTTTCACGGGTGATCTCAAACGGGCGGGCCAGTGCATTTCTTCCGACCAGATTGTCGAGCCCGCGCGCGCACCCCTGGTGCCCGGCTATGATGCCGTGACAGCTGCCATGCGCGAGTCAGGAGCACTGGGAATCGCACTCGCCGGGGCTGGACCCACGATCATGGCCCTTTCAGAAGACGGGCCGGACGCCGGGCGAATCTCGCGTGCAGCCGTTGCGGCCTGGAAGGCCGAAGGCGTCGAAGCGACAGCTCGTGTCCATTGCATCGATATGCAGGGAGCGCGGGAGATTCCGTAGATTTCTTGAAATCACCGTAGACTTCGCGCGTGACGATGAATCTCTCTCGCTTCCGCTGCCTTGGCTGCCAGGCTGCCTACCCGCTAACCGAGACGTTTACGGAATGCCCCTCGTGCGGGGCCCTGCTCGACGTCGAGTCCGATTTGCAGGCCTTTGGCCGATCGGGACAGGAATGGCGAGATCTCTTCGACAAAAGGCGTTCCGCTCTGCCATCGGAAGAGACTCCGGCGTGCGACATGAGCGGCGTCTGGCGCTACCGGGAACACGTGCTGCCCAGCTTGCCCGAGGACAAGATCGTGAGTAAGCCCGAGGGAAACACACGGCTGTACCCGGGCCGCTCGATTGCAGGGGAATACGGCATTTCACGGCTTTTCATCAAGCACGAGGGTGAGAACCCGACTCTCTCGTTCAAGGACCGTGGAATGACCGCCGGGATTTCCTGGGCGCATCATCTGGGAATTCGAAACGTCGTCTGCGCCTCCACGGGTGATACCTCCGCCGCACTGGCCGCTTACGCCGCGGAAGTCGCTGAAATGCAGGGCGTTGTCCTCGTTCCGGATGCGAAGATCACGAGCGAGCAGCTCTCTCAGGCCCTCCACTACGGGGCGCGAACCCTTGCCCTCGACACCGATTTCGACGGTTGCATGAAGGTCGTGGCGGGGCTGGCCCGTCAGTTTCCGCTCTACCTCTTGAACTCGAAGAACTCGGTCCGCATAGAGGGACAGAAGACGATCGGCTGGGAGGCCATTCATGATTTGGGATGGCGCGTCCCCGACTGGTTCGTCATCCCTGTCGGGAACGCCGGGAACCTCTCGGCTATCGGGAAAGGTCTCCGTGAATGGCTGTCGCTCGGAGTCATCGAAAAGAAACCGCGGATCGCGGGCATACAGACGGAAGCCGCGGACCCGTTCTATCAGTCCTACCTCACGGGGTTCACTAAACGAATTACGCGGACAGCGGCTCAAACGGCTGCGTCAGCCATTCGGATTGGCGCGCCCGTCTCACACCCAAAAGCCGAGCGTGAAGTCAAGTTCTTCGACGGCATCGTTGAGAAGGTGACCGAGATGGAACTTCTTCAGGCAGCCGCGCTGGCCAACCGCCACGGACTTGCCATTTGTCCCAATTCAGCCGTGGCTCTCGCGGGCGCGAAAAAGCTGAGAGAGGCCGGCGTTATTCGCCGCGAGGATCTTGTTGTCGTGGTCGCGACCGCCCACGCCTTGAAATTCTCGTCCCCGGCGATCGCGTTCCACGAAAGCGGACAAGAAGGAGCAAACCCTGCCCGGAAAGTCACTGCCACCGTCGAAGAGGTTGCAAAGGCTCTCGGATTGTAGGGAGAAATTCGAACGCTCATGCAATAAGGCGAGCGGCAGAAAATAACGTGCCGCCCCTGAGGGACCTCTCCCCGCCGCTCACGCAGCTGCCCCTCCCGGCGCGGACGAGCAGGATGTCTGCTCTCCCGGGAATCGTGCTGGAGGGAACCCAACAGCAGGATCCCCCAAGACCGTTTGAGGACTACCGCTGACCGTCCTTGCGGGTCCTAATGAACATGAGCGTGGTGGCCCCGATATCGAATTCGGTCCGGTTTTCCAGATCAGCCTGCGTGACCCGGCGGTCCCCCATGTAGGTCCCATTCGTGGAGCCCAGGTCAACCAGGACGGCCTTGTTATCCAGGACTTCAATGGCGGCGTGCTGGCGCGAGACCTCTCCATCAGACAGGAGGATGTCGCAGTTGGCACGGCCCATGATGACGCGCGGTTTATCGATCTCGAAGATCCGGCCCGCGTCCGGCCCCGTGATGACCGCTACGGACAGACGTTCCCAGTCTGGAAGTTTCAGTTTCCGGACGGGTCCCTCTTGTGGCGTGTAGGCCGGCCGGTTGAATTCGCCCGTTTGCGGAGCCCGCGGGTCACGGAACCCCTGTGGAATCTGCTGAGGAGGGGCCTGCTGTTGCGGGTACCCCTGTTGGGGGTACTGCGGCTGACCGTAGGGCTGCTGGTATTGCGGCGGCCCTCCCTGCTGGGGGTACTGCGGGGGAGGCTGATAATAGGGTGAGCCCTGGGGGGGATATCCAGGCTGTGCGGGGCCTTGCGGGTAGCTTCCCTGGGGATAGCCGCCCTGGGGGTACGGCTGATTCTGAGGATACTGCCTGGCGGGTTGCTGCTGGGGAGCTGCTGCCGGCCCCGGCTGAGCCGTCTGCGGACTCGCGCCTCCCGCTGGTGGAACCGGCGCCTTCTTTCGCGGTCCTCCGCCCATCATGGTGGAGTCAAGCGAAAAATCATCTGGCGAGAGAGTGGGTCCCGCAAGGGGGCCGGTCTCGTCTGGCTCAAAACCCGAGGGAACTGCCTCCTCGAACTTCGGATTCCTGATCTCGAAGACATTCGTGCACTTCGTGCAGCGAATTTTCTTCGCAGGCGCATTACCAAACCGGGACTCCTCGTAGTGATATCGAGTCTTGCAGTTAGGACATTGAATTATCAAGCGCCACTCCTGTCGCCCGCCGGGGTTACCGGGCAGAGAGTACCATGGTTCGAATGCACCTCAGGAGGCCGCGCTCGCGGACATCCTTCTGACCACCACCGGAACGGCTTCGAGAAGCCTTTCGATGTCCGCGATCCCCGACCCCCATCCAAAACTAAAACGAAGTGTGGACCGAACTGCCTCCGGACTCAAGCCCATTGCGGCCAAAACGTGACTCGGCGTAACTGTCCCCGAAGAACACGCGGATCCCGCCGAGACGGCGATCCCCTCCAGATCGAGAGCGATCAGAAGTGTCTCGGCTTCCAGCCCAGGAAAAACAACGGAGGAGACCGTCGCCACCCGGGCGGCCTCGGAACAATTGAACCGGACTCCGGGCAAGGCAGATGCGAGCCCGTTCTCGAACCTGTCCCTGAGGGTGCGAATTCGTTTCTGTTCCTCAACAAGCCGGGACGTCGCGATCTCTATAGCCTCACCGAGACCGACGATGCCGGGAACGTTCTCTGTTCCGGGCCGGCGTTTCCTTTCCTGCCCGCCTCCATGCAGGAGGGGTTCGAGGGGGGTGCCCTTCTTGACGTAAAGGGCTCCAACTCCTTTCGGGCCACCAAACTTGTGCGCCGCCAGCGAGAAGAGATGTGCCTGGAGTTTTCTGGCATCGATCTCCACCTTTCCAACGGCCTGGACTCCATCCGAGTGGACCAAAACACCGTACTCCCGGAGCTTCTCGCAGAGGGTTGAGAACTCTGTCTGGATCACCCCCGTCTCGTTGTTCACCTGTATGAAAGAGGCCAGCGCCGGGAGCGCCCGGGAATCGAGCGCAGCCAGGAGTTCTTCTGGATCGACACACCCGGCCGCATCGACTTTCAACTCAGTGACGGTGAACCCCTCCGCCAGCAAGGACCGCGCTGCCTCTCTAACGGACGCGTGCTCGACGGCCGAAAGAAAAACGGCGGAACGTCTCGGGTCGCGCTTTCGAGCCGCGCGCGCGCCCCCTATCACGGCCAGGTTATTCGATTCGGACCCGCCGGACGTGAAGATGATCTCCTCGGGCCGCGCTCCGATGGCCCGCCCAACGCGCTCCCGCGCCTCCTCGACGGCTCTTCTGGCCGCGCGTCCCACCGCATGAACGGAGGAAGCATTTCCCGAAAGTCCCGTGAGCCACGGCAACATGGCGTCCAGGACTTCTGGACGCAACGGACTTGTCGCGTGGTAGTCGGCATAGGTCGTGCTTTCTCTCTCCGGCATGGTTTCTGCCCTTTCCCCTAACCTTGGAGCGGCCCGACTCGTATTCTTACCCGTGCCATGCCTGGAGATTCAACTGTCCCGACCCGGACGCCTGGAAAGCGAATGGAGCGCTCGACCATGACGAAACAAAACGGAATTGCCCTTTTCCTTATCCTACTCGCTTGCAATGGTCTCACGGGACAGGAGACGAAGAACCCAGCGGCGGGCCCACAGATCACTGAAGGGGTACAGGCATCCGGGCGCGACTCGTTTCGCCACGCGGAGGCGATCCGCCTCTTCGGCCGCCACGATGACGACCGGGCGCGCGTCTATGTCAACGCTGGTTCCCCGGACTCACGGGTGGTCCTTGACTGCCCGGATTCCTTCCGCGCCCTTGAACTCTGGACCTATCTGCAGCACCCCAAACTGGGGCCCAATTCCCAGCTGATCTTCTTTCCTGAACCAGGTACAGGCGTCTTCAGGTACTGGACGATCCTGGACGGTGAATCCGTTCTCCTCTCGCCGAAGGCTCAGGGGCGAAACCTGCTCGAAATTAACGAGACCGCCTGCCCGGGCATGCCTGCTCTCAAGCACGCTTTCAAGGCGATCTCCACTCGCCAGGGGGACAACGTCAAGGCCCTGGCGGAACGGCAGGCCGTTACCTTTGATCCCCTGGCCGGGATCGCCGGAGAATCGGCCCAGCCGCCCGTTCCCTCCCTCGTCTCAAACAAGCCACTCTCGGCAAAAGAAAGAAAGACGCTCGCCAGTAGCCTGCCCGCGAAGTACAAGCAGTTTCTCGAGGATGTCGAGCCCATCATCGCGGACCTCGAGCGGGATACGTTCCTGAGGCTCAACAGCGACTACCAGCGAGACCGCTTCATCGACAACTTCTGGAAGCGGCGCTCGATCACATCGGACGGACTCAGAACCCCATTCAGGGATGTTTATGAGATGCGCCTCAGCCTCGTGAAGGAGAAATACCGGGGGGCCCACACTGATCAGGGCAGGATCTATCTAATCAACGGCCCGCCTGACGGTGTGAAGCGCATCGACTGCCAGGATGTCTTCTGGCCCATCGAGATCTGGTACTACGAACGCCTCGAGTCGGTACGCCTGACCAAGGTCATCCTGCTCTTTTACGTTCCTTTTGGCGCCGGCGACTACAAACTCTGGACCCCTCTCGATGGCCAGTATGCGGTTCAGGCGGGCGGAATCGCGGGCATGACCGCCGCGGCCCCGGCTGTTCGTGTTGATTTTACACGATGTCCGGATTGGAGAGACGTCTTCTCCGCCATGAGCACCGTGGCTGCGCAAATGGGAACCGCTACCTCCATGAAGTTCGTGGACGAACTGAAGCAGGGTCCCAAGACAGATGTCGAGGGGGTCGACAGCATTCTTCAGCTGACGACCGACATTGACCCTGCCGCGGCCAGGCTCGCCGTTCAGAGGCTCATCCGGTTCCCAGAACAGGTGGGAAACAAGATCCGGATGGAGCTGGGTCTCCTGCTCGAGAAAGAGGCCCTGGCCAAGAAAACGATTGCCGAGGAGACCTTTATCGATCTCGATGTGGTTGGCGAGATGGTGAGAGATGGGCGCCTGGCTGAGAACTTCCGGTACCGGTTCGACTTCCCTCTTTCGACCGTCAACGGGCCGTTTGTTCCGGTGACAGTCGAGCGTGATCTCTACCCAGGGCAGTACAAGTTGCGCGTCAAGGTTGCGGATGCGAACCAGAACGCGGCCGCGTTGGTGGACGAGACGATTACGGTTCCAGAAGTTCCGGACGTCACGCTGCCGGCGGAGGAGAAGGCGGCGCGAGAAGCGGCGCGCGCCACGGTCGCCAAACTTGTGGCGAACCCGGATCTGGGAAAAGGTTCCATCTCGCTTTTGCCGATCGCGCGTGAGTTCGCGACAGGTCTCATCCGGTTTGAAACAAGGGTTTCGTCCCTGGACATTGCCTACGTGGAGTTTTATCTCAACAACACGAAGGTGGTGACAAAGCGCCGCCCGCCCTTTGACGCCGACCTTGACCTTGGCGAACTCCCCCGCCGGCATTCCATCAAGGTCATCGCCTACTCGAAGGAGTCCCGCCCTCTCGCCGAGGACGAGATGGTTCTCAACGAAGGAAGAGAGGCCTTTCGGATCAGAATCGTCTCTCCCGCGAAGGGGATCATGCTCGAGGGGCCTGTGCGCGTCGTGGCGGACGTGGCCATCCCAGAAAGCAAAAAGTTGAAGGCTGTCGAGTTCTACGTGAACGAATACCGCGCGGCGGTCTTGTTTCAGGGACCCTTCAGCCAGCTCGTCGATATCCCGAAATCCCGCGACCTTGGTTTCCTTCGGGTCGTCGCTCTCCTCGAGGATGGCGACACGACGGAGGACATCCGTTACTTCAACGCTCCAAAGTACCTCTCCGAGGTCGATGTTCAGGCGGTGGAACTCTTTACATCAGTGTTCGAGAAGGGACGGCCCGTCACGGGTCTCACGCGTGAAGCTTTCACGGTTCTCGAGGACGGCGTTCCCCAGACCATCGACGGATTCGAGGTCGTCTCGAATCTCCCCTTGACTCTGGGTATCGGAATGGATGTTTCGGGGTCGATGGAAGAGGCGCTCGTGGAAGCCCAGAAGGCGGCTTCCGGTTTTGTCAACACCGTGATGACCAAGAAGGACCGCTGCTTCCTCGTGAGCTTCGACACCGAACCCCAGCTCGTTTTGCGGCTCACGTCTGAAAAGAGCCGTCTCACCCACGCCATGGCTGGGTTGCGAGCGCACGGCTCCACGGCTCTCTGGGACGCCGTTGTGTACGGGCTTTACCAGTACCAGGGGATGAAGGGAAGAAAAGCCTATGTCATCTTGACGGATGGAGAAGACCGGGCATCGAAGTTCACCTATGAAGCCGCCCTCGACTACGCGCGAAAGGCCGGTGTCGCGCTCTATTTCATCGGGTTGCGCATCAAGGGAACGGCGCTGGACGTGAAATCCAAGCTCAACCGCCTCGCCCGCGAAACGGGGGGTGCGACCTACTACATCGACGCGGCCCGAAACCTCGCGGGCATTTACAAGGAGATCGAGGAAGAGCTGCGCAGCCAGTACCTTCTGACCTACATTCCTCCGGCCAAGCCAGGTTCTGACAAGTGGAGAAAGGTCGACGTCAAGGTCCGGCCCGACAACCTGACCGCCCGGACGATTAGCGGGTACTATCCCTGATTTCATGGCAACCCCGAATATCGTTTTGGCCTCTCAGTCTCCACGGCGGCGCGACGTGATGAGTGGCTTGGGCTTTGAGTTCACCGTTCTTCCCGCGGACACGAGTGAGGATCTTTTGCCTGGTGAGGATCCTTTCGACGCCGCTGAACGGCTTGCGCGGCTCAAGGCGGCCACCGTCATGCTCTTGGCTCCTGACGGGAGCGTCGTGGTTGCCGCGGACACGATCGTCGTCCTGGATGGTGAAGCACTCGGGAAACCGGCTGATCGCGAGGATGCCCGGGAGATGCTAGGCAAACTCTCGGCCAGGCGGCATGAGGTGGTCACGGGCGTGGCTGTCGCGCGAGACGGGAAGATGGTCTCTGGAAGGGACACGACGGAAGTCTATTTCCGCCCCCTCACGGATGCCGAAATCGACGCCTACGCGAGTACTGAGGAGCCCCATGACAAAGCCGGGGCCTATGCACTCCAGGGTCTTGGAGCCGTCTTCATCGACAAGATTGACGGGAGTCCCTCAAACGTCATCGGTCTTCCTGTCTGTCTTTTGCGAAGGCTGCTTCTCGATGTGGGGATTGCCGTGCCTTTCCTCGGCCCCGTCATGACGGACCCCGCCGGGTGACGGGCGAAGAGCCCGGCTGAATCGAATCCCTGGCCTCAAAAAGAAAGCGGGGGGCGAATGCCCCCCGCAAACGGCTCGAAAGAAGGAGTGTTCAGTACGTAAGGCGAGCGCCGAGCTTGAGCTGCCAGCGCGAGCGAAGATCCTGGGTGGAGTACTGACGGTTGTTGTCCAGGGCGCCCGAGTTGACTGTATAGATGGGCTTTCCAGAGGCGGCATCCATACCGGAGTAGCTCAGGGCCGTGTAGGTCTGGTTCGCGACGTACCGCTGGAGCCCGCTGTCGTTGTCGATGAGGTTGATGAGGTTGAGGATGTCGGCCGTGATTTGCACCTTGATGACGGTGATGGGGATTTCGACATCGTAGTGGAAGTCGAGGGACCGGTTCCAGGGTGTATCCAGAGCGTTCCGGGCAGCGATGCGGCCGCGGTACTCATCGAGGCCGGTCCGGCCCAGGAAGTCGTTCCACTGTTCTTCGGTGGGTGCGCCAGCACCTTTCCAGACGACATCACTGTAATTCGCCGGGACGAAGAGCAGGTCGTTACCGGAAGCACCGTCGCCGTTGGGGTTGCCGCCCATCAGAATCGAATAGGGCTGGCCAGACTGTGCGTTGAAGACGAGACCGACGTTGTGGTTGAAGGGACCCGTGCGGAAGGACTGAGAGGCCACGATATTAAAGCGATCGCGCACTTCCCAGAACGAACGGGTGAGCTGTTGCGTGTAGATGTCGCCGTTTTGGGTCTGGAACTGCCAGTTCGAATACGCCACGCTCGAGGTGCCTTCAAAGGCAGCCTTGGAGTTCATGTAGGCGTAGGAACCGAACAGGTAGAGACCAAATGGGAAGCGCTTCTCGAGCTGGACGGTGATGTTCTGCTGCTCTCCCTTGTCCGTATTGGAGAGGTAGATCATGTCAGAGAACGCCGTCGCCTTGTTCTTGTAGATGGGCGCGCCCCAGAAGGTCTTGTTGCCAGTCTCGATCTTGTTGATGTTGTAGTAGAAAACGTCCTTGAGGGTTTTCGTGAACATTCCCTCGATGGTGGCGCGGATGCCCCAGGGCAGTTCGCGGTCATACGCGAGGGTCGTACGAAGAACGCGGGGGAACTTGAAGTCCGGGTCGATACCGTTGACCGTGATGGCCGCCGTTCCCGGGGGGAAGTTCTTGGGCGGGTTATTCGGGTCGCCGGTGAAGGGCACGTTGGCCGCGTTCAGGTTGGTGATTTCGACGCCGGTGTTTCCGTAGTTGTTGGAAATCCACACGAATGGTGTGCGGCCCGCGAAGACGCCGATTCCACCGCGGATCTGGTCCTTGCCCGTCGAACCCGGAGTCCAGTTGAAGCCGAGGCGGGGCGAGAACATGATCTCACCGCTCGGAACCTCGCTCGTATCCACACCGAACGTGGTGTCGACGAGGGGGTTGTACGTGGGCTTGTCGAGGAGCCGCGGCATGTCGAAGCGGATACCAAGGTTCAGTGTCAGATTGTTATTGATCCGCCACTGGTCACCGGCGTAAACACCCCACTGCTGGGCAGAGAACTCGGTTGGGCGGCGCGGGTCGGCACCAGTCGCAAACTGCACCTGGTACTGGTTCGCGACACCCTTCTCGAGGTCGACGAGACTGTTGAAGAAGTAGGTTCCGTAAACGTCCTGAATGAACAGGTTCGAGAACTTGAAGAACTGGTTGCTCGTTCCGATCGTGATCGTGTGATTACCCTTGATCAGGGTGAAGTCATCCGTGATCTCGAGGATGTCCTGGTCCAGCGAGTTCGCGCCCGAAGAGCGCTCCGTTCCCGCGAGTAATGTATAGGTGTTGTTTCCGGTGCAACGCGAATTTGGGTTGTTGCAGATATACACCGTGGGGAATTTGACCGGCACGGCACGGCTGTCGCGAATGGTCTGGTAGCCGATACGGCCAGCATTGAACGAACTGGAACCGAAAACACTGTTGACCTGCACGACCGAGGAGTTTGTCTTGTCGGTGATGGTGTATCCGCCAGTCTCGAACGTGTAGGTTCCAGAGTTGCGGGCACCGTTGATGTCGTTGCCGGCATCCACGTAGTTGTGGCGCAGTGTGATTTGGTTCGCGTCATTCGCGTTGAAGTCGAGGCGGCCAAAGATGATGTCGCTGTCCGTCTTGGTGTTGAAGTCGCCGAGACCGCCCGGATCGTAGCCGTACTTGTTGATCAGGATTTGCCTGAAAGCCGCGGCCGCGGCCGGGTCCCGGTAAACGTTGCTGGTGGAGCCGTCCGCCGACCCGTTCGTGGGGGCGTCCAGCCGGTTCATTTCGCCGCTGACGAAGAAGAAGAGCTTGTCCTTGAGGATCGGGCCACCGATGCGGGCACCGTACTGCTCGGAACTGAACGTGTTGTACGGCCTTTCGACCGCGCTGCCCGTCGCCTGCGGAACCATGTCGCTCACGAAGTTCTCGTTTCGCGCGGAACCGTAGATTGAGCCGCGGAAGTCGTTTGATCCGCTGCGCGTGATGGCGTTGATGGCGCCACCCGTGAAACCGCCCTGCTTGACGTCATACGGGGAAACAACGACTTGAAGTTCTTGAATGGAGTCGAGGTTGATCGGCTGGGTGTCGGTCTGGCCGCCCGGCGTACCGGTGGTCGAGAGACCGAACAGGTCGTTGTTGACCGCGCCGTCGATCTGGATGGTGTTGTAACGGTTGTTCTTTCCGCTGAAAGAGATGTTGGTGCCGGTTGAGTCGTTTGCAGCCACGTTCACGTACGGGTTGATTCTGGCAAGGTCCTGGAACTGACGGCGAATCGTCGGCAGCGCCTTGATCTCGTCCTCCGAGATCGCCTTGGCGGATCCCATCCGGTCAGGGCTGATCAAGGGAGAAGCTTCCGCCGTGACTTCGATCGCCTGTTGCACGGCTTCCAGGTCGAGTTCGAATGCCAGGGCGCGCCGCTCTCCAAGGGCGACGTCGATGTTCTTCAACGTCTGGGTCCTGAACCCGCCGAGTTTTGCCGTCACCGTATACGGTCCACCCACGCGAACGTTCAACATGTTGAAACGCCCGGCCGCGTTCGTGACCGCCGAGTAACGAGTTCCCGTTGGCACGTGTAGTGCTTCCACCGTCACACCCGGCAGCGCGCTCTTGTCCGTCTTCATGGTCACGGTGCCCTGAAAGCCTCCCGTGGTCTCCTGACCGACGGCCACCGTGGTGATACCGAGTGTACAAATGGCCAGCAGAACGGCCGGCACCAAGAATGTCTTATTGCGGATGGAACTCATCATGTGAAATCTCTCCTCCTTTGTCGTATCCGGACTCTGAAGATGGCGCCTGGTGGCGGGATACCCGCCAGAACAGACGAATCCTTCCACTGAGACATGAAAGCGAGGTTAAGGAAGAAGTCAGTCATCGCGGCTTCTCCAGAAAAAATCCCCGCCAGGTTGACTCAAAAACCGCGGCTTCGGGGGTCCCCTCCGGGGGCGCCCAGGAAGCCACGTCATTCCCCGCCGGTGCCACATAAGGTCCCTCCTTTGTCTCGAAAAAGACGGTGCCACCCTCGAGAGCGACGAGCGCGTGCCAAGTTTCGGGGGGCAGGTGCATCCCCAGGGCAGACCCAGCTGCCGTTAGGAGGCAAGCTTCCTGCCTCATCCCCATTTCGTCGAATAGAATTACGCCCACGGCTCCTCTGACGGCCAGAATCGTCTCGGTCCGGGGCGGGTTCAAATGGCGGTGCGGGCGGATGTACGTCCCTGGCTCCAGAGCGTTGAAAAGCCGGTGAACGGGATCCTCCATCTCGTGGAGATTCCAGTTGGCGCGCAGGCGTGGAAGCCCCGCTGCACGTTCACTCAATTTCACGAGGCTTTGGCGCTCAATGAGGAGAGGCCGCACGGTCACTACCCTAGGCTATATCCTAACCTCAAACCACGTCTGGTTCCCGGGCTTTTTGGCGGTTGGGGGCAGCATCACGCCTCGGAATCGAGTAGATTGAACTTCTGGAGTTCCCCGCCAGACCGCCGTTGCGGGAATGACCTGCTTCTACCCGTCATGAAGACAGTGGGGCGGCAGTCGAGAACGTGAGCCGCGTCAAGAAAGCTCTCGCCGTACTGCCTGACAATGCGGCGGCTCTTTTGGACGACTCGGACGTTGCCACCTACCGAGTTGTTCGTGTTGCAGACGCAATCGTCCGGCGTTTCCTGGAGGGTCTGCTGCGTGCCAGAGACCTTCCGCGAACTTGAACCCAAGCCTCCCAGCGAAAGTAAATGGCCGGGGCTCCCCCGGCCATTTACTTCTTGGCGGTTATGGAGGGAGAACGGTCCAACCGTGCCCCGTCAATTGTTCAAGTTCTCAGGATCTTCTCCGCTTCTTCGCGATCGACGTCCATGATGAACGTGATCCCCGAGATGGCCGCGGCCTGCGGTGTCAACGCCGCGAGATCATCCCGGGAGATATGCAGGCACGAGAACTTGCGGCTTCCGGCCATGAGCTGGCGAAGGCCCTGAGCCAGGCGCTCGTAGTAAGTGAAAAGCCCCAGCGCTCCCGCCGGTATCCTTTCAAACTCGGTGTCGCCCAGCTCTTTGCGTAACTCCGCGGAGGTTACGAAAATCTCATCCTTGGTGTGGCCGAACCGCTCCACGTAGACCGGAAGGTCTCCGTCATCGATGGCCCGTCCGATGGTCTTGCCTACCATCGCCGCCGCGATGGGACCGCGCGCCATCCCCACCAGCTTGAAGTATGGAGCCCCGATCGCCAGTCCCTTGAAGATCTGATCCTCGAAGGTGAAGCCGCCCGCCACGGCGATGGCCGGCAAGTACTCTCCCCTCTGATCTAGACCCCTGGCATAGGAGTACAGAAGGGAATGCAGTTCCACCGGAGGAACGCCCCACTCGTTCATCATCCGCCACGGGCTCATCCCGGTGCCGCCGCCAGCTCCATCCACCGTCAAGAGATCGATTTTGTATTTGGAGGCCCATTTGACGGCGCGGGCCAGGTCGGCTGGACGGTAGGCCCCGGTTTTCAGAAAGACGTATTTAGCTCCCGCCCGGCGCAGTTCATCGACCCGCGTGGCGAAACCCTCTTCATTGACCATTCCGACGCGGGAGTGCCGCTCGAATTCCTTGAAGGCCCCGTGCTCGAAGGCCTTGATGACGTGCGGGTCGGTTGGGTTCGGCAGCACGATGTAACCGCGGTCATACAGAAGTTGAGCCTTCTTCAGATCGCGAATCTTGACCTCCCCCCCGATGTCCTTGGCGCCCTGACCCCACTTCAGCTCCACGATCTCGACCCCGAGTTTGTCAATCGCGTATTCCTGAACGCCGAGCCGGGAATCCTCGATGTTTGCCTGGACGACAACGGCGCCAAATCCATCGCGGACGTGGTCCTTGAAGAGCTTGACCCGGTTCTTCAGGTCGACCGTGTCCACGACCCGTCCGTTCTTGATGGTGGCTTCCGGGTCCATGCCGACGACGTTCTCGCCGATGGTCAAGCCGGTTCCCGCCAGGGCCGATCCGATGGCGATTCCTTCCCAGTTGTTCTTGGCCACGTTCGTGGAGCCGATTCCGGGAATGACCCAGGGGTAACGGAAACGGATCTTTCGATCGTGGCCGAACGCGACTTGCAGGTCCACGGCCGGGAAGATGGCACGGTCCGAGTCTTCCTCGATTCCGTGCGCACCCACAGCCGTTCCCATGATGTTGAAGTGTGAATAGTCGACCGGGTACGCCTTTTCGGCGGCCGTCGTGATCACACCAAATGGCTGAGGATAAATGACTTCATGGCCACGGTAGGCGGACTTGCCGATCTCGCACATGCCGGTGCAGCCGTCCACGCAGGTGACGCACATGCCCGAAGCGGGAACGATGGATCCTTCCGTCCTGTTCTTTGTGAGTGTTGCAGCCGACGAATTCACGCGCGACAGGGTCATACTCTCCTCCTAGTTTTTCTGGATCTCGCAAGCAACACAAGGCGACATGTAACACATCATGTCGTCAAACTTCTCTTTTTCCAGGCATGGGGGCGCAATGTTCGCGCAGCCCCCGCAAACGGCCTTTTCGGGCTCCGAGTAAGTACACCGGAGTTGACAGGCCGGACACACGTAGATGCAGCCGCCACAGAGCCGGCAGACCTCCGACCGCTTGGCGAAGGGTGTCTCGATGCGGCGGGTCTCGCCGCGCCCGGCAAAGCCGATGGCTTTTGCGGCCATCTGCTCCTCGCACATCCTCACGCAACGGCCGCAGAGGATGCAGTCCTCGTACTCCTGCAGGAAGCGCTGCTGTTTCACTCCGTGGGCCGATGCCAAGTCCTGAATCGTCTTGGATTGCGGGCAGCTTGCCAGGAGCAACTCGATGATCATCTTGCGGGCTCTCACGACGCGCGCAGATCCCGTTCGGACTTTCATCCCGGGCTCGGCCCGGTACGTGCACGAGGAGACGAGTTTTGCCTTCGGACCCTCCCCCACTTCCACCACGCAAAGACGGCAGGCGCCGTAGGGGTTGAGCCCCTCCATGTGGCAGAGTGTCGGGATGGGGAAGCCCAGGAAGTTGGCGGCCTCGAGAAGAGTCGTTCCCTCCTCGACCTCGACCTTGATGCCGTTGATGGTGACGTCAATCATGCTCCGCCTCCTGCCGTCACGAGTTCGGGAACTTCTTCGGTGACCTTTTGAGTGAACGTCAGATCGCATCTGAGGCAGCGGTGCGCCTCTCGGGCCGCGTCGCCTTCTGACAGGGTGACTTCAACCTCAGCGAAACTCCGGTGTCTGGAGGCAATCGGGAGCCGCGGGGTGGCCACGCGTTCTCTGAGTGGCGCGCCGGTCTCCTCTGCCGGCACGGGTGGGACGTAGATTTCCGGAAGCCTGGGAACGGCTGGCTGGGCCATGGGCTCTGCCCGCAGGTACCTGTCGATCATGACGGCCGCGCGCTTTCCGGCGGCGATGGCATCCACGACGGTATTGGGACCGGTCACGACATCGCCCCCGGCGAACACGCCAGGACGGTTCGTGGCCAGCGTTTCCTTCGAGACCTTCACCGTGCCGGCGGGGGAAGTGGCGATGCGGTTGGCACCAGCCACGGCCACACAGTCGGTGTCCGACCCTTCTGATATCGCGACGATGAGGGTCTGGAGCGGCACCGTGAATTCGCTCCCCTGGACGGGGACGGGCCGCCGCCGTCCACTCGCGTCAACATCACCCAGTGCATTTTTGATGCACTCGATTCCTGTCAGTTTCCCGTTCTCCGTCAGGATCTTCACGGGAGCCACGAGTTGTTCGATCGTGACGCCTTCCTGCTGAACAGCTTCGATCTCTTCCGCAAAAGCCGGCATCTCCTTGATCGTTCGCCGGTAGTAGATCGTGACGCTCTCGACGCCCTTCTGTCTGAGAGCGACGCGGGCGGCGTCGACGGCCGAGTTTCCGCCCCCGATGATGGCCACGCGTCCGGTGGCGAGTTCCTTTCCTGTCACGTTGAAGGCCTTGAGGAACTGGATCGAAGGGTAGACGCCCTCGCTATCCTCTCCGGGGAGTTCGAGTCTGAGGCTCTTGTGAGCCCCGAGGGCGATGAACACGGCCTTGAACCCCGTCTCGAAGAGGCCATCGAGGGTGATGTCTTTCCCCAAGGTCGTGTTGCATTTCAGGGTGATGTTCTCGTCGAGGAGGGAAGCGATCTCTCTCTCGACCACCTCGTGTGGCAAACGGTAGGAGGGAATCGCGGAGAAGAGCATGCCGCCTGGTTTTGCCTCGGACTCGAACGCGGTGACCTTGTACCCCCTCAGAGACAGGTAATGAGCAGCCGTGAGGCCCGCCGGGCCCGTACCGACGACAGCGACCGCCGGAGCCCCCGGGGGCGCCGTGTGTTTCCGTTGCGGCGTAAAGGACATCGGGTCGGACTGGTCGGTGACGAAGCGCTTCAGGGCCCGGATGGCAACCGGATCTCCGCCCGTCGTGCCAGCCCTGCAGTGCTTTTCGCAAGGGTGGTTACAGACTCTCGCGCAGACCGACGGGAAGGGGTTGGCTTCCCGAATGGCCTGGTAGGCCTTTGCGTACTCTCCGTTTGCAATGTGGGCCACGTACCGCCACGCCTCGGTCCCGAGGGGGCAGGCTGACTGGCATGGAGCCCCGACGAGCTGGTCGCAGACGTAGGCCTGACACCGTTTCTCCAGAACGTGTTCTTCGTACTCCTTTCGGAAATAGCGGAGTGTCGATAGGACAGGATTGGCCGCCGTCTGGCCGAGGCCGCACATCGTGGTGTCCTTGACGACTTCGGCAAGTTCGTGGAGAAGGCTCAGTTGATCAAGCGTTGCCTTGCCCCTGGAGACGCTGTCCAGGATTTCCCACATGCGCTGGGTGCCCTTCCTGCACGTGAAGCACTTCCCGCACGACTCGTCTTTCAGGAAATTCATGTAGTACTTGGCGACATCCACCATGCAGGTGTTTTCGTCCATGACGATCATGCCGCCGGAGCCCATGATCGACCCGGCCTGGCTCAAACTGTCGAAGTCGATGGGCAGGTCGAAGAGGCTTGCCGGAATGCACCCTCCCGAGGGTCCTCCCGTTTGAACCGCCTTGACTTTTGCTCCCCCCGGGGCGCCGCCGCCGATGTCATACACGACTTCCCGCACCGAGATCCCGAGCGGCACCTCGACGAGACCCGTGTTCCTGATTTTTCCGACGAGGGAGAAGATCTTCGTGCCCGTGTTGCCCGAAACGCCCACTTTTGCGTATTCGCTGGCTCCCTTTCTGATGATCACGGGGATATTCGCGAGGGTCTCGACGTTGTTGATGCAGGTTGGGCGGCCATCGATTCCGCGTTGAATGGGATACGGGGGGCGCTGCCGCGGCTCTCCCATGAAACCCATCACTGAGCGAATCAGGGCGGTTTCCTCCCCGCACACGAAGGCGCCCGCGCCCTTGACGATCTCTATGTCAAAGCTCCTTCCCGTGCCCAGAATGTCCGCGCCAAGGAGACCGAGATCTCGCGCCTGGCCCAGGGCAATCAGGGTGTGTTTGATCGCCAGCGGGTACTCACTCCTGACGTAGACAATGCCGTGATTCGCCCCGATCGCGATGGCGGCGATGATCATCCCCTCGATGATGGCGTGAGGGTTCCCTTCCAAGAGGCTGCGGTCCATGTAGGCGCCCGGATCCCCTTCGTCGCAGTTGCAAACAAGGAACTTGTCGCCCTTTCCGTGTCCGGCCGCGCGGGCCAGTTCCCACTTCTTTCCCGTCAGGAACCCGGCCCCTCCACGGCCCCTGAGGCCGGAAGCCTTGACTTCCTCAACGATCCACGCGGGGTCGGCCTTCAGAAGGACTCTTTCGAGGGCTGAGTACCCATCTTCCTCGAGGTAGTCGTGAATTCTTATGGGGTCGAGTTTTTGGTTCTTGCCCAGAAGAGTTCGCGTCTGCTTTTTGAAGAACGGTATTTCGCTCTGGCAGACGTACATTTTCCCTTCCTCGGGCGCCCGGTAAATGAGTTCCTCCGCGACGAAACCGCCGACGGTGGCGTCGATGACCCGCGGGACGTTTTCCATCTTGAGTTTGGGATAGAGGTGGTTGCCAGGTTCGACGACGATGAAGGGATCCATTTCGCAGAACCCCTGGCACCCGGTGACCCGCAAGTGGACCTTCTCCGTCAATCCGCGAGCCAGAAGGTGCCTTTTGATGACCCTCATGACGTCGTTGGAACCGCTAGCTTGCCCGCCAGTACCCGCGCAAAGAACCAGGGTTGGTTTCTCGGAACGGTTTTCTTTCTCTAAGCGGAGCCTTCGCCGGAGAGCAACCAGGTCGTCAACCGATAACAGTTTTTTCATGCCGACATCTCCCTTTCCGGCTAGAAACTCGTGCCTTCGAGGTCGAGCAGGTGGTTGTGGCAGCCCCTGCGAGAGCAGATCTGAACGACTCCGCCGCCCCGTACGATCATCGGGACCATCGAGGCGCCACACTCGACACAGGGACCGGCCCCGGCGAGTTCGGCGCTGCAGTGCGGGCAGAAGAAATCCACGACCGTGTCCACGGGGATCTCGTGTTGTGAGTGCACCTCGAACGATCCGTAAAGCGAAGAGAGCCGCAGCCAGCCATGTTTGTCACCAAACGAAGCCGTCACCGAGATGGACGGCAGGCCGTCGAGCAAGTCGTGAGGGCTCATCAGGCTGTGATTGCAGCGGCCGCAAGCCACCTCGACCGGGAAAATGCGCTCGTCCGTCTTGATGTCAACCTTGTCGAGTCCCTCGCGCGCTTTATCGAGGATTCCTCTGACGGCCGCGGGCCAGACGCTCGGGAAATAGTGTCCGTCCACGACGATGATGGGGCCGAGTGCGCATCCTCCCAGGCAGTTTTGTGTCTCGAGAGTGAACTGTCCGCCCGTGGTTGTTCCCCCTCTTTTGACGTTCAACTGACGTTCGAGTTCCTCGGCAACCTTGGGAGCACCGCGTACGTGGCAGGCGGTCCCCATGCAGCACGTCACCAGGTGCTTGCCTCTGGGTTTCAGGCTGAATGCCCGGTAGAAGGAGGCCATCCCGTAAATGTCCACGAGCGAACGGCCTGTCTTTTCCGCCACGGTCCGCAGTGCGGCCTCGGGGAGGTAAGAGTATTTGGCCTGAATGTCTTGGAGTATGGCCAAAAGCTCCCCCCGGTGCCCGAGGTGCTTTTCAACGATCCTCTCAATCTCTGTCATGTGCTGTTCTCCTTGCGGTCGAGAGGGCACCCTTGCAGTGAGAGTCCGATTTTTGGGGGTCTCGCAGCGCGGATCGCGTTTCTTGGGGGCGCTGCTGACATCGCCGGGCGTGTGGACTCGCCCGGCATTTCGCCTCCGTCCCGCTCCAAGAAACCGGCATGCCAGCTCCAAAGTCGCCCGTTTGAGACCGCACCAGGCGTGGCCTATCAGAAGAGGAGGGAACCAACCTGGCTGTTCGTAGTTTATGTGAGAAGACTGGGAAGAAGCCAGAAGAAGATGGGTATTTGAGATCCAGGTTCTTTTCGTGGAAACTCTTATGCGCTTAGACCCTGCCGCGTTAGCAGCGGCGGCGGGACCGAGTTTTCGGCCGTGAAGGAGGATCTCTAATGATCACAGCTAACCCTGGCCGCCGGCAATCAGTACTCAACGAAATGCACGCTCTCCTGGAAAGGGAGGCTCCACCGGAAGACCGGGAGCTTCTTCTGGCGCTTTCTCCCCCGACATTCGCGAGCATGCCTGACGCGATGGCCCTCGAACTGCCACCGGCGGCCGTGGCGGCTCGAATTCGTGAGTATTTCCAGTTCGTCGTAAGGGCCATGCCCCCGGCCCACCAGCTTTACCGGGGGCTTCCGGGAATCCACGTCGTTGCCAGAAACCTCACCGAACTGGAGGCGCGGGAAACCGGAAGCACTCACGGCGGGCAGTACGAGATAAGTGTTGTCGAAACACATACTCCGGACGCGCCGTTCATCTTCGAGAGCCTCAAGAACTTCTTCCTCAAGGAGGGAATCCGGGTCTTTTCCGCCATCCACCCCATCTTCACCGTCCAGAGACAGTGGGAGCGGATCACATCGATTGGAGGCCCAAACGATGACGGGTCGAGAGAACTTCTCTGCCACTTCCGCATCGAGCGCATCGAGCAGAAAGAGCGGCTGAGGAGAATCGAGAACCAGATCCACCTCCTGCTCAGAAGCGTTTTTCTGGCTGTCGAGGATTTCGAGGAGATGAAGAGGCATATCCGGGAACTCAAGGCCCGCCTCAAACACAGGAAGGGCCTGCCAGGAGGCGCGGACCCCGCGCGCGGGTTCCTCGACTGGCTCCTCGACGAGAACTACGTCCTGATGGGGGTGCTACGGTTCCGCCGCTCTCCCGATGGCTTCGAGCCAGACTACGACGCGGCACTCGGAGCCCTGCGCGAACCGGAACTCATGGACGTCGTCTTTCCGGGTGTCATGGAGGAAGAGCAGCGGCATATCGAAGCCGGAGAAAATGACGACTGGATCGTTGACATTGGCTACCGCAGTAACGCGCAGGCCATCCACCACCTCGAACCGGTGGACAACATCATTCTCCGCGAGTGGGGGCCCGGCGGCAGGCTCGATGCGGCGACTCTCATACTGGGACGCCTTGCCAAGAGCGCCTTCACCGCCAAGGCGGAATCGATCCCGCTTCTCAATGAAAAGCTCGAGTGGCTTCTGGCCAGCTGCGGCGAGGCGAGGAATTCGCACGCTTACCGGGCGACGAGGGCCTACTTCAATCACCTTCCCAAGCGAGAACTTTTCTACGCGGATGTCACGTTCCTCAAGACGTTGATCGACCGGATGATTCACATGTCGAGTGACGACGAGGTCGTGGTGTCCATCCGGGACGAGGGGAAGTACAGCGCGGCCGGCATCGCTGTTTCCAGCGGACGCTTTTCGTCCAAGGTCGGCAACGATCTCAAGGAAATGCTGTCACGCCAGTTCGGACCCGTGTCGTACAGCTCGGTCGCCGACTGCGGCGCGATTGCGGTTCTCCTCTACTATTTTGATGCGGCCTCTCTCGAGCACGCTCTGGACGCCGGTCAGATCAGGACGGTCACGGCCACCGTGATGTCGACGTGGGAAGACCGAGCGGCCAAGGCATTTGAGAAAGCGTTTGGTGCCATCGAGGGGCGGCGTCTGTTCAAGCGTTATGTTCGCAACGAGAGCAGAAGCGGGCTCTACCGGGAACTGACGCAGCCAGACGAGGTGCCAGATGATGTCCGCCTTTTCGAGGCCTTCGAGGGCCGTCTCGAGATGGGGTTCCTGCCAGACACCGCGGAAACCGTGGTCCTCAAACTTCTTTCCCCGCGGCCCCTAGGGCTGACGGAGACTCTCCGGACCCTGCAAAACTTGGGGCTCGTCGTCGTTGAAGAGGCCCGGATCCCCCTCCTCTTGCCAGAAGGAAAGAAAGCCTGGCTCGAGCGGCTCAAGGTAGAGGCCGACACGGGGACGATCGCCGAGATCCAGCGGGAACCTGTCAGGTTACACGCCGCGCTCAGGGCCATCCAGGAAGAGCGGGCCACCGATGATCCTCTGAACTCGCTCCTTTTGAAGGAAGGCCTTGGCTGGGAAGAGGTGGAGGTGCTTCGCACCGTCCGAAACCATCTGCTTCAGATCAGGCCCAACTACAACGTTGAAACGGTCACGTCGGTCCTTGTTCGCAACAGCAAGGTGGCGGGCGCTCTCTGGCACCTTTTCGATGCCAAGTTCAACCCCCGGCTTGAAGGCGGGCGCCCCGAGGCCGCAGCCGCGGCGGAGGAGAAACTCGAACGGGCGTTTCATGCCGTTGGCAGCCTCTTTGACGACGAGATTCTCCGCGGGGTGGAGAACCTCTTCAGAGCCTCGCTCCGGACCAACTATTACCAGCGTCCGAGGCGTCCCGTCATTTCCATCAAGGTTGACTGCGCCAAGGTCGAGGGAATGGTTTCCCCGCGGCCACTTTTCGAGATCTACGTTCACTCGAGGCTTCTCGAGGGTATCCACCTGCGGGGAGGCAAGGTCGCCCGCGGCGGCATCCGCTGGAGCGACCGGCACGACGACTTCCGAACGGAGATCCTGGGACTCATGAAGACGCAGATGGTCAAGAACTCGATCATCGTGCCGGTGGGGTCCAAGGGGGGCTTCGTGCTCAAGGGGAATGTCCCTCCGCGCCCCGCTCTGGACAACTACTTGATAGACCGCTACCGCGAGTTCGCATCGGGTCTTCTGGATGTGACGGACAATCTGGTTGACGGCCAAGTCATCCATCCGCCTGACGTCATCCGTCACGACGAACCGGATCCTTACCTCGTCGTCGCCGCCGACAAGGGCACGGCGCACCTTTCCGACACCGCCAACCGTGTTTCTGCACAGTACGGTTTCTGGCTGGGTGATGCCTTCGCCTCCGGCGGGAGCAATGGTTATGACCACAAGAGAGAAGGGATCACCGCCCGCGGAGCGTGGGAGTGCGTCAAGCACCATTTCAAGAACCTTGGAATTGACGTTCAGACGCAGCCCTTCACGATGGCTGGAATCGGCGATATGTCCGGCGATGTCTTTGGAAATGGCGTGCTCAGAAGCCGCACCACGAGACTTGTGGCCGCCTTCAACCACGTCCACATCTTCCTTGACCCCGATCCGGATCCCGAGGCAAGCTTCGCCGAACGAGAGCGCCTGTTCGCCCTGCCGCGATCCACTTGGCGCGACTACAACCCGGCACTCATCAGCGAGGGCGGGGGCATTTTCGACAGAAACGCCAAGTCCGTTCCCCTCAGTGCCAGGGGCGAGGCCCTGCTCGACCTCAATGTCGATGCCGCAAGCGGCGAGGAGGTCGTCAAGGCCATCCTCCGCTCGCGAGTCGACCTTCTGTACAACGGGGGCATCGGGACTTATGTCAAGGCATCCTCGGAGGAGGATGCCGATGTCGGTGACCGCGCCAACGACCGCGTCCGCGTGAATGGCAATGAACTCAGAGCGCGCGTCGTGGCCGAGGGGGGCAACCTCGGACTCACCCAGCGCGGGCGCATCGAATACTGGATGAATGGCGGACTCCTCAACACCGACGCCGTGGACAACTCCGGTGGCGTCGACATGTCAGATCACGAAGTCAACATCAAGATCCTTCTCGACTTGCTCGTGCGGAAGAGCATAGTCAAGAACCGCCCCGAACGTAACTGCATCCTGGCTGGCATGACCAATGAAGTCTCGCAACTCGTTCTTGCGGATAACGCCAACCAGGCCCTCGCGCTGACTCTCGACGGGCTGCGCAGCGCGCGTCAGTACGAAATGTACACGGCCTTCGTCGAGGACCTCATTACAACTGGCGTCATGAGACGGCGCGACGACGGCATCCCCTCGCGCGACGAATTGCGCGCCAGTTCCGCGCGTGATCGCGGCCTGCCCAGGCCCCTCCTCTGCGTGATGCTGGGGCATGTGAAGAACCGGGCCTTCGCCAGGGTTCTTACGTCCTCACTTCCCGACAGCGATGTCGCTCAGCCGTTCTTGACGGCGTACTTCCCCACCCAGATGCGCCAGAACTACGGCGAACACCTGAACGTCCACCCCCTGCGCCGGGAGATCATTGCGACGGCAGCCATCAATTACATGATCAACCACGCCGGGGTTGCGGCTATTCATCAGCTCATGGCGGAAAGTGGCCGCGACATTGGAGACGCTGTTCTCGCTTACCTGAGTGTGGACAGGGACTCGGCTGCCGATGACTTCCGCCAGAGCGTGGAGAACTCCACGGCGTCCGCTGCCAGCCAGCATGATCTCCTCATCCGGGTCGAGGAGGCCCTTCTGAGTGCCGCCCTGAAAAGACTTCGCGGAGAGAATTTTGACGCGCAGTCACTTCTGAAGTCCGTCGAAACCGAAGCGCCCTGACGGGCAGGGAACCACCGGCACATCAATAAATGGGGGCGCCTTCGTGGCGCCCCTTTCATTTCAACTGGGCAAGGATTTTCCAAGTTCGAGGGCGCGGGCAGGATCCGTCACCGCGTTGATCTTGGCCGCATAGCTGTGCTGCCTGGCGATATCGCTGTCAGTCACGAAATGGATGTCGAGGAGCCCGTTTCGTTTCACTCCGGTGCGCGCATGGTTCAACTCGGCCAGCGCCTGGCTCCAGCCCTCGAACCAGGAAGCGAGCACTTCACGCTGATCTTCCCCGCTCTCCACGTGCACGAGGAGGTCGATATCGCTTCCCGGGCCCGCCGTGCCATTCTTTGAGCTACCGAAAACGTAGACGCCCTTCACGCCATACCGGGCGGCATCCAGCGAGGCGGCAAGCCGCTCACACATTCGCATGCGCCAGCGTGAGTGTTCATCGATCGGAAGAATCTCGGCAAACGCGCGTTTACGCTCAACAGGGACCTCGACGCCGGCGACCGGGTTTGCCAAGAAGGCCACTGCCTGTTCCTGCTCGGCGTTCATCAGAATCTTCAGGATCTGCCCTCCGCTGACGCGAGGCACATCGATGACACGAACGGCAGTCTCCAGATCGCTGAACTCGGGAGCCAGATCTGCGAGGACATTTGGAGAGCTAGAAAGGAAGCGCTCGTTGAAGACAGCATTTCCCTCATCGGGGAAGAGGGGCAAATAGCGGATCGAGGCCTCCACCAAGTCCTGAAAGAAGTGAGTTCCGAAGGAAAGGTCCGGCACGTAGTTGCCCCGCTTACGCGCGATTTCTATCAAGACGGCCGTGTTGTTGATCTCGGAATAGGTCACTGGCACCCCGAGCTTGACGTCCCCGCGGCTGCCCCACCTGCCAGGTCCCATCAGGATGAACTGCCTCTTGGGCAAGATCTTGTTCAGCTTGCCGACGGCTCGCCCCACCTTTCTCAGAGCTGAGAGGTCCGAGAGCCGGTTGTAGCCATCGGGATCGACGTAAACGATATGCGTAATTTCCGGGACGCGGCCGTTCGAAACATACCGGCAGGCGGAGAAAACAACGCTCTCCGGAGGAAGATCATGGGGAATCTGAGAAGCCGAGGAGTCCTCGAGGAAACACTGCGGCCGGCACTGCAGCAGGAAGAGGTCCTCGCCATTCGATGCGAACTCGATATCAACGGGTCCTCCCGTCTTCTCTCGCAGCAGGCGCAGAAGCGCCTTCATCTGCGGGATGAATGGCGTGTTCTTGACGAGTCCGTCAAACGTCGCCACGAACCTCGATTTTCCATCCGAAAAGTCCAGAAGCCCCGGCCGGCGGATAGCTCCGTCCTCTTCGACCGAAACGATGTTGCGGATGCCAGGGAACTGAGAACCGTATTCACGAACGATGTCCTCGATTTCCACGGTTTCAAAGCGCCTGGTCTCGAGATCGATCACGTCCATCCGGCGGGGCGAGTACCTCACGATGTCTTCGGGTGTGACGTTAACACGAAGGCCCGGCTGCCCCGGGGCGATGAGCACCGGGTAGTCATCACCCACGCGGTCGACCGCCCGGGTGCCTAACCCTGGAACGAGACGGATGAGTCCGTCGTCGCGCTTGATGCGCGGCGACCAGCGAAATTCGTTGTTGCTGAAGGCGACTCCCGCGAAGGCCGGAAAGTAGTAGCGCCCGATTCGGGTTCCGACCACTTCTTGCAGCAAGATTCCCATCTCTTCATGAACGTCGAGGAGCCCCCGCTCGGCCCGGTACTCGATCGGGTCGGGGCCAAAAATCGATGCGTAAACCTCGGAGATGGCATCCATCAGAGAATCGAGCCTTTCCGCCTTCGTGCCCTGGTTGGCCAAAAAGAGGCTCTTGTATTTGCCGGAGAAGGCTGATCCAACCTGGTCTTCCAGCAAGCTGGAACTCCGCACGATGAGGGGACGGTCGTCAAAATCATCCAGAGCGAGGGAGAGACCCCGCACGATCTCCGGAGAGAGTTGCGAGTTCTTGAACATCTGGATGATGTGGGGGTACTCGCGCCGCACCTGGTCGATCTCCAGGTATTTGCGGTTGTAAAGGTCCTCCAGATGGTTGTGTTCGATGAAGTTGAGGACGCCGTCCGAGGTGATGTACCACGTCTTGGGAATCCGGATTCGGTTCAGGATGTCTTCGTATTCTCCTGATTTCCTGACAATCTGCGTTGCGAGGAAGAGCCCGGAACTCTTGCCTCCGACTTTTCCGTGGCTTTTGGGAAGACAGATGACGTGCCGGGCCAGGTCGCAGAAATCACGCACCTCGACGAAGTTCTTGGCGGTATTGATGAACTCGAGGTGATCCGTGAGGAAGCGGCGGGAAAGCGAGACCTTGAGTTCCACCTGAACGCTTCTGGAAAGTTCGTGTTCCTCTATGTCGAGTTGCTGGTAGCGCTCGAGCGCGTTGGCGATGTCCGTGAGCGATTTGCCCTGATCTTCGACCGCTTCAACGAGGAACCCCGACCGGTCGTCCTTGATCCAGCGCTGGATGAGGGCCAAGATTTCCTCGGGCGGGACATGGCGCCACGCGACCTGAAACGTCTCTTCGGCCACTCGCAAAAGCGACGAGAGACTGCGCCGCTCGATGGGCTGGTTTTCATCGGACTCGTTGCCTCCAACTCCCCGGCGCGTGCCCATGAACCTCGGCAGGAGATCTTGCGCTTCACTCACGCCATTCCAGCAGAGGAAGTTGATCATCCGGCGGGAAATGCGCACGAACATGTGGTAATCGGTTCGCTTCAGGAAGTCGACGATGACCCACCAGTCTCCTCGCGGCCTGGGCTGTGAAAGGGACTGTTCGGTCCAGCTATGAACGGCGGACTGCAGCCGTCTGTGGAGAATGAGCTGTCCGAGCCGTTCAGCTATGGTCTGGATAAGCTTTCGCTCCTGTTCGAGAAACGGCCCCACATCGGCGGCTGGGTGCTCCCGCGAATAGAAGATGTCGAGGGAACCGAGCAACTCGCCGTGCACTCGGATGGGCGCGGAGAGGACCCACGGAGTCGCGGTCATCCCGGCGGGCTGGTAGACGTTCTCCTCGACCGTGATTCGGGCCAAGCAATCATCTGGGTACTGCCATCCGCTCGGGATGATCTCCAGGATCTCCCGGAAGATTTCGCTCGGGGGTTCGTCCACGTGATCGCAGACATCGAGGATCCTATAGAGGCACGTCAGTTCCTTGGCACGCTCCCTCAGAACTTCGAGGATGGCGTCGACCGATCCGGCACTCTGCTTCATCTCTCACCTTCGCGAGAAGTCTAGCGGAGAGAGGACCAAGAAAGCCCTGTCAGCCTGATCTAAATCATTCACGGGTTCCGCTTTGAGAAGCGAAGATCCGAGGAGCCGTTTAACGTGATCAATTGACCCGGCTAAAGGAAAGTACATGCGCGCAGCCATCGATATCCTGATGAAGGAACACCGGTTCATCGAAGAAGTCATGGGTTCCCTCGAGACATTCGCCCTGCAACTCGAACAGGGAGCCCCGGCGAGTGCCGCTACGGTTTCCGAGTATGGCGGTTTCCTGAAGAACTACGTGGACAGGACGCACCACGGAAAAGAAGAGGACCGGCTCTTTGTCAAGATGATCGAGCACGGTTTTCCGAGGGAGTACGGTCCGATCGCCGTCATGCTCTCGGAGCACGTCGAGGGACGGGTCCATACGCGGGTCTTGATTGAGGCGGGCCAGCTGGGAGGGGACCTCTCGCCCGAGGCTGTATCCCGGGTCATCTCGAGCGCGAAGGGGTACATTCCCCTCCTTCGCTCGCACATCCAGAAAGAGGACGGCATCCTCTACCCCATGGCGCTGCACAACCTGCCAGTTGCCGTTCTGGACCAGCTCGAAAAGGACTTTTTCGCCTTTGATTCGAGCATCATGGGCCTGGAAACCATCGACCGGCTCGTGCAGACGGGGAAAGAGCTGATGGAGCTTTATCCCCCCGATTACCAGCGGATGGCGGCGGCCTCCGTGCGGATGGGCTGCGGCCACTTCTCCTGAGGAGTTCTCCGGGAGTCTCTCTTCCAGGAGAGACCGGGCGGGGGCGGGCGAGACGCCCGCGCTCCCAGGGGACCGGGGAGACCACAGGGACTGCTCCCGGAAATCGCCTGGGGTGCCACAAAGGCTCACGACCCGCCAGGGTCTCCCTGGCGGTCTTTCCTCCTGACGTAAAGGCGCTTTTCGACCCGCGCCACCACTTCTCCTGAATCGAGGGAGATGATGCCGGCCTGAAAAACTGGCTCGACCTTTCTCTGGGTTTGGGCCTCCCTTCGGATCTCCTCGATGCGCTCTGCCGGAATATGAAACCGTGCTTCGACGGTTCCCCTGCCCGGTTTGAGGAACTGGATGGAGGCAGCTTTGTCCCACACCAGGTAATCCCGCCCCAGATGTTTCATGAGCAACCACATGTAGAACGGGTCGCACATTGCATAGAGGGACCCGCCAAAGTGAGTGCCCACGAGGTTCTTGTTGAAGAAGCCGAGCTTCATCTGAACGACGACGGTGTGGGCGTCACTGCTTCGGTGCAGAACGCGAATCCCGGCCGCAAAATAGGGCGGCCAGAGGTTGATGATTCGGAAGAGGAAATCAGTTCGGTTCATCGTCTATCCTCAGGCAAGTGAAACTCGTCATCCAGATCCCCGCATGGGAAGAAGAAGCGCACATTGGAGCCACCGTCCGTGAACTCCCGAGGACTATTTTCGGGTTTACCTCGGTGGAGGTTCTTGTCATCGACGATGGTTCCTCGGACCTCACGGCGGAGAGAGCCAGGGAAGCCGGGGCGGATCATGTCCTGCGGCTGCCGGTTCATCAAGGGCTGGCGATGGCCTGGAGAGCAGGCCTGGATGCCTGCGTCAGGCTCGGCGCCGACGTCATCGTCTCCACGGATGCCGACAACCAGTACGAAGCTCAGGATATCGAGGCTCTCGTCATGCCCATTCTCAGGGGAGAAGCCGAGTATGTCGTGGGCGACCGGAACGTTGGCGCAAAAGAGGACTTCTCCCCTGTCAAGCGGCTGACTCAGAAGTTCGGGTCGTGGGTCGTGAGGCGGGCGTCCGGCACAACGGTTCCGGATGCGACCTCCGGGTTCCGCGCCCTCACGAGAGAGGCCGCCCTCAAACTCAACGTCTTTTCTCGCATGACGTACACGATCGAGACCCTGATCCAGGCGGGAAACAAAGAAATGGCCGTGGCCGCGGTCCGCGTCCGGACGCATGCGGCCATACGCCCCTCCCGTCTCTTCGGGTCCGCGTGGCATTACGTCGCCGTTCAGGGCGCAAACATCCTCCGGATGACCGCCCTTTACAAGCCCCTTCCCGTTCTTTTCGGGCTTTCCACCTTGTTGGCCGCCCTGGGACTCGTCCTGTTCTTGAGGTACGGGTACTTTGCGATCGCCGAAGGGGATCTCGGGGGGCACATTCCCACACTCCTCCTCGCGGCGATCTTCCTTCTCGCGGCGGTGACTTCGTTCCTGACGGGCATCTTGGCTGACTTGATTTCCATCAACCGGACCCTCCTCGAAGACGTCCTGCTAAGGCTAAAGAAGCGAGACGCTGAAACAGTTGGCCGTCAGACGGGACAGCATCGTTGAAGCGTCACCTCTGGTTGACAGCCCTCCTGGGTTTCTCGGGCTTTGCTCTCTTGCTCGTCCTGGCCGGGCTCATGCTTCCCGCAGCAGCGAGGACGCGGACCGGAAGGCCAAGCACCCCCGAGATTGTCGCGGGGCTTGCTCTTCTGGCTTCGGGATTCGTTGCCCGCGCGTACCGCCTGAACTTCCTCGTACCAGCAAAGGAGCGCTTGACGGGCGCGCGAGGAGTGGCCATCGCCGCAACAGCTGCCTTCTTTGCCCACATCGTCCCCTTTCGCGGCGGCGAGGCGGTCTCGTGGGCCCTGTTCCGCAAGGAACTCGACACGTCCTGGAGCCGCTCGGCAGGCATTCTCCTGCTCGTGAAGACCGTCGACACCGCGGCCACCTGGCTTGCTGGCCTTGCCGGAGCCGCGGCTCTTCTTCTCGAAAGCCACATCGCTGTCCTGGGTTGGGTGACGGCTCTCTGGGTGTGCGCTGGCATCGTGATCCTGGCCGTTCTCCCGCGCACGGGATCCGCACTCATTGGCAGATTGGCCGGGAGGCTCTCTGAGAGACGCCAGTTGAGACGCATCGCCCTGGGTGTGCGAGATGGGCTAGAGGCCGTGAAAGAGAGGCCTCGCGACTACTTTGCCGCTTTCCTTTTCTCGCTTGCGTATCAGGCCAGTGTGATCGCCGGGGTCTACTGGATTCTTGCGGGCCTCGGTTGGAAGACTCCCCTTGCCGTCGTTTCCGTCGCGATGTTCTTGTCGGCGACGTCTGCTCTTCTTCCCTCACCCGCCGGGACGTTTGGATCGACAGAGGCGGGTTTTGCCGCGGGTCTCACTCTTGCTGGCATTCCACTGGCGGAAGGGGTCCTGGCTGGCACCGCGGCACACGTCGCTGTCGTTCTGGCCGCGGGGTTGTGCGCCCTTCCCATCCTGCTCCCCAGAACAATAACGGGGAACGCTGCATAGAAGAGCGGAGTTGCGGGTTTTGCGTTTCGCTAATTCTAGTTCGCTTTCAAGATGAGACTAATCCGGAGAGGGGTCTCCAGTTTCGTGTGCGTCAGTCTCACCTTGAAAGCGAATTGGAATAAGGCCATTTCGACCGAGAATCCCCTTCATGAGCGCAACGAACAAGAGGAGAAAGACATGCCGTGGTTCTTCCCCAAAACGAGGTTAGCCCGTTTCTCCGGCTGGCTCGCGGTTCTCGTGCTGCTCCCCGGCTCGCTCCCTGCACCCTGCAAGGGCGAAGCGGGCAACGCGGTGCCGGGAGAGAGCAGAGAGAAGGAGACACCGAAACAGACGCGGATTCGTGTCGTTTCCCCTGAGGACCTGAAGTGGTTCACGGCGCCCATCAACCCTGGTCTGCAAGGGGCCTGGGTTATCCGGACAGAGAAAGAGGCGGGGCTTTACGTGTTACGGGTGCGCATCGCAGCGAACACTCAGATCCTGCCGCACACGCACCCTGACGAGAGGACAGTAACTGTCCTGGCTGGGGCAATCTCCGTCGGACTCGGGGAGACTCTTGACAGGGAAAGGGTTGTCACGGTTTCAGCGGGAAGCACCTTCCTGGTTCCGGCCCGGACGCCGCACTACGTGATCGCCAGAGACGGGGATGCTGTTTACCAGGAGACGGGGGTGGGTCCCACGGCAACGGATCCTGTTCCCGTGCGGTGATCAGGATCTCCTTCGTCACACCGCGGGAGTAGACTGAGGGGCAACATGCGTGGCTAAGCCATTGCCCGCAGAAGGAGGTTTTGTGACCAGAAAGGCCGCATTCTCCGGAGTTCTCTTGCTCACTTTTTTGCCTCTTTTTCCCCTGGGAGCGGAGTCGCCCGCTCTCCTGGCGATGGAAAGGGAGGACCGTGCGCTGCTTGCTAACTCCAAGGTGCAGGCATTCATGGGGGCGCTCTTGGCGGACAAGATCCAGATCACGCAAGGGAAGCTCTACAAACCTGACGTTCTTCAGCTGACATGCACCGGAGTCTTGACGTCCTGCAACGGTTTTAACAGTTCGAATCCGTACCTCGTGGTCTCTGTGCCGCGCCCAGGAGAGCCTTACGATCTCAATGACCCCCCTCTTTTCTTCGCGATGCGCCAGGACGAAGCCATCGTTCTCATAGGGCGCACGCCCCCGCCTCTTGCCTACTCGAGTTTCAGGAGCTTTATCTTTAGCCGCTACGTCGAGCGCGAGGGGGTGAGGCGCAAGGTCTTCCCGAGCCTTGGCGATCCCAATAACATGTCCACGGTCAATACACTCGGGAGAGCCAAGGGGGACCCCTATAACCGCGCCTTCGTGCTCATGATCGTCTCCGACAGGGGGACGGAATCGCGGGTTCGAAAAGCCCTGAATCTTGCCGGGTATCCGGATGCCATCATCAATAAGGATGTCATCTCTCCCAACATCGCGAGAATGAGTTCGAAGGCCAACGGCGACGTTGACGAGATGAAGGATGACGGCTTTGCGTTTCTCCAGAGATTCGCGCTCTGGGACTACGGCTGGGAGAAGGAGGGCGAGGAGTACCTGACGAATCCTCCGGTCACGGTGTTGAGATTGACGCCGAACCCGAGGACCGAAAAGGCCTCTTACGACCCGCTCCCCGTCGAGAAACTGCGTCCCAGGGGCACCGGGATGACTGAACTTGATCTCCTCCCCGAAGTGGATGCTCTTCGTGATGCCATCGTAGCCCGCTACCCGGAGATGAAGGCCGTCGACATCCCGCCAACGACTTGGCTGGAAGAGAGCTTTGTGGCCATTCAGAAAGACCTGGATGTGCTTGGGGAAAGCCGCGACACCGTCTATCTCAGGAATGAGGGCACATTTAGTCTGGCGGACGATGAGTTCGTCATGATCTACGGCGTCAACCACGAGAAGACGGGCAAATCCACCTATGCGAACTTCGCTGCTTACCACGTTTGCACCGCGTGCCCTTACGCGGGCGAAAACAGCCGGCGTGTGGCCGGGAGCGCACTGGGCTACTTCCCATCGGCCGAAAGCCGTCCCAAGCATATCGACAGCCTTTATGCGTGGAAGCTCGCCCGCAATTGCGCGGGAGACCCGCACTGCACCGAACTTCATTCCGGCAACACGGGAGATCCGGTCAAGGACTGCATGGCGGGAATCCCCAAGGATGGCCAGATCTTCATCGGGTTCAGGGCGTATGTCGAGCCTGCCACGAAGGTTGGTCCGGCCTTTTCGGAGCTTGTTTATGACCGGGTCACCCGGTTCACGCCGGCGGTCCCTGTGATTTCGAATGTGACCCTGACGAACACGGCCACGGGCGCCGTGGGCACCGTTTTCCCGGTGGGGACGACGGTGGAAATCAAGTTCGACTTGGCTGCCGATTCCGCGGCATCGGACGTTACCTTTACCGCGACCTTGAAAGCGGACGACGGTTGCGCAGAGCTGGTCCCGGCTTCAAAGACGCAGAACGTGAAGGAGCAGCCGAAGGGGTCCGTTCTTCTCAAGGTACCCGTGGGGCAGAAAGCGACACTCACCGTTTTCCTCAACGCGACGGACTCAAAGGGACGGAGAGCAAAAACCGTGGGCGTGCAGGCTATTTTTCAGTAAACCAGGGACATCTTGCGCCTCTTTCGAATTCCCTGGGGCGGTCTTTCCTGGGAGTGCGGGCATCTTGCCCGCCCCCCGGGCGCCCGGGGGCGGCCAGATGGCGTCTCGCTTGGTGGGAAGAGCCCTTCGGCGAGAGACGTAACTCACTGCATTAAAAGGATTTAAATGGAGCGGGCGACGAGGTTCGAACTCGCGACATTCAGCTTGGGAAGCTGACGCTCTACCGGCTGAGCTACGCCCGCTCGCGAGGGGAGAAGTGTCTCTCAGCCCCGCTCTGAAGTCAAGGCTACCGCTGGGGAGAGTCCGTTTCGTTCGGCTCTGGCGGTGTCTCAGGAACGGGTAGCTCTAATTGGACTGCTCCTCGCAAGGCCGGGATCAGCTCCTCTTGAACTTCTTGCATGAACTGGTACCGCGAATGCCGGTTTTTCGCCAGGCACTTCTCGAGGGCGCGGGCGAGCTTCGTCCCTGCCTGGCCCTCTGCCTTGATCGGGACCGGATCCCATAACGCCGAGAACATCATTTCTCGTACGGACTCCCCCTTGAACGGCAAGGACCCGGTCAACGACTCGTAAACCATGACACCGAGCGAGAAGATGTCGGAACGGTGATCCGCCTCGTCCCCGCTGATCTGTTCGGGCGACATGTATCCCACTGTTCCGACCGCCATTCCTGGTGCGGTCAAGCTGTTGGGATTGGACCACTCCAGAAAGGACGCCTTGGCGAGGCCGAAATCGAGCACTTTTGCCAGTGGTTTTGGCTTTCGGTTTTTGTCTAGGAGGACGTTTTCAGGTTTCAGGTCCCGGTGGACGACGCCGTAGGAGTGAGCGGCCTTCATCCCCTCGGCGACCTGGTCAAACCAGTCCGCGGCCTCCTGAGGCGGGATTCTTCCGCGGGCCTTCATTTCGTTGCGCAGGGTCACGCCCTTGACGTGTTCCATCACCAGATAAGCTCCCTGCTGGCCCAGCGTGCCGTAGTCAAAGACCGAAACGATATTTGGATGGTTGAGCTTGGCACAGGCCATGGCCTCTCGCTCGAACCGGCGGCTGACATCCCGGTCTCTGAACTGATTCCCCACCACGATTTTGATCGCGACTTCGCGGCCAAGCCGGGTGTCCCATCCTTCGTAGACCGCCCCCATCCCTCCAGAGCCGATTCTGCGGATCAGCATGTACCGTTCGTCGATCAGCTTCTCAACCGGCATCAGCACCAGAAGAGTTGCTCCGTCCTTGCTGCAGACTGCGGTTCTGGCGTGGTAACAATCCCCGCAGAGAGGACACTCCTTGAGCCAGGATGACTCTTTTCCGAGTTTCATCTGGAGGTCTTGCCTGACCGTTCTTTCCTGCAACATGGTCTCCGTCAAGACCTTGTTCTCGAAGACGATGGCCATCTGGCTTGCGACCGTGGACAGAAGCTCTCTGTCTTTCTTGGCATACGGCTCCTCCGACTTCCGTTCCCCGAGCAGAAGAAGGCCGATGAGTTGCCCGCGGGCATCACGCATCGGAACGGAGAGGTCAATTCCAAAGTCAGCCAGCCACCGCAGAGCATCCGGAGAGAACCCAGATTTTCCGAGGGCTTCCGTCTCGACAGGACTGCTCACCTGCCCAAAAAGAGCCAGAATTTCGGGAGCCGATATCAATGTCAGGGAACTCGGGAATTCCCCGGACGCTCCGCTTTCCGTCGCCTTTCGAATGTCCTCTCGCACCGCGATGAAGAGAGCTTTGGGGTGAAGGGCGGCGGCAATCTCTTGCTTGACCACGTCACATATTTCCGAGATGGGCCCGAGCCTCGAGATTTTCTCCGTCAACCCCATCAAGAGCTGTTCCCGGTCGTAGTCCGCCCTGAAGAACTTCCGGTCCAGCCATTTCTGGAGAGGCGTTCTGAACAGGAGTCCTGCCGCGCCGGCGGCGGCGATGTAGAACTGGATGGAATTCTGCAAGACAAGTTCGCTCAGTGTGCGGTGCCGGTTCAGATAGACGAGGAAGGCCACCACGATCACCGGTGTGGCGAGTGCCGTCCGGAGGACATTTCTCGCCAGGAGGTACTGAAGCCCCTGGCGGACGACGACGTCGATTTCGTAGAGCCTGTGCCTGGCGACAGCATAACCGGTCACCAGCGGGATGAGAACCGTCGCCAGGTTTGCAGCCTTATAGAAACGGTCGAGATCGCCCAGTTCGAAGAGTTCTAAAGACGGGAAAAGTTCCTTCAAGAGTGTGAGCGTGAGGAGAGCCACCCACGGAAAGAGTCCCAGGAGCGTACCAAAGGCGACCCATTTGATTCTTCGCCGCTGCCCCAGCACCGTGACCCGCCGGTAATTTGCGACAGCGGTGATCACGATCGAAAGAAATGCGACCCACATGAAAACCGGGATCATTCCGTTCAGTTTTTCCAGTGAAGGGAGGAGGGGATCCGCGAGCCGGGGAAACCGGGGTTGCCCCAGGGTTCGTGAAACGAGTTCCTGTGAAACCCACAGGACGATCCCGCCTGCGTAAAGGGTGGCCTCCGCCGACCGTTCGAGTCTTCTCCTTTGATGGCCTGACGGAAATCTCGACAAGAAGGTGAAGGCCACCGCCAGGAAGACCGGAACCGGAAAAGGAAGCCCAAAGTAGAGAAGGGCATTGGTTCCCAGAGCGTTTGGCCACAGGCCCAGAAGCGACAGCCGGTGCAAGACGAGTTCCGCCGTCAAGTGAGCAGCACACCCCATCCGCACGAGTCCGTTCTCTGGACCGTAGGACCCCGTCAGAAGGGCGCAGAGGTTGAACGCGATGGCGACACACAGGACGCCGACACGGTAAGCCGAGTCTGATGTGGCGGATGAATTTACGAGGATCGCGTGGAGCGCCCCTGCATGGAACACGAGTAACCCCGCGCACAGGCCCCACAAGAGGAGCCGGAACGGGGTGACGGCCACCGCTGATCCGCTCATGCTGTTCATCTCGAACGTCTGATCAATTATGCGCTAGCAAGCTTCGATCAGAGGCGCGGGTGGGAACTCCTCGCCGTTCCGAGTGCAAGCAGCCGCTTGACGACTTCCTGGTATTGCTGCTCGTCCCGAGAGTACAACTGAATTCTCATCAATGACTTCACTCGGGCCACAACCTCGAGGGCATTGAGTGGAAGACTGAAGAAATCGTCCACTCCCGCCCTCACGGCCTTCATCCGGTCTTCCCTGCCAGGGAGCGGGCTGCAAAGTACGATGGGGAGGACAGGACGCTGGGCCCGAAGGAGGCAGACATCTTCGAGCGCTTCGGGGCCAAGGGCGTCCTGAGCCGTCACGGCCAGGTCGATTGACTCGGATTCCTCGGCTCCCCCTAACTCGGAAAGACTGGATAGATCAACAATTTGGTGCCCTGCGGTCTCCAGGATTTCCCTCAGGGCCATCCGGCTCGCACCTTGTGGTCCAGCTATTGCGATTATTCCCGGAGGAACGTTAAAGAGTGGTGTCAGCTGCTCCTGCCAGTCGGGAACGGGGCCCCGTGGCCTGTAGGGCAGTGTTGCGTCTTCTCTCAGGAACTCTTCCACGATCTGAGAGTGGAACTCCCCTTTTTCAACTCGATTCCGGAGTTCGAGGCGCGCCGTGTCTGGCGGCACGTCGTCACAGAGCAGATTATCAAAGAGGTTGGTGAGGGCCACGATTTCGATTTCCCGCGTGAATGCGGGGCCTGACAGGCGATCCGGGAAGCCTGTGCCATTGAGCCGTTCATGATGGCCTCTCACGAGTGGCCGGACGTGCCGGAACGATGAAATGGGAGCCAGTAACAAGTTCCCGGTGACCGGGTGTTGTTCCCATGCTTCGCGTGCTCCGCCGGCCGCGGAGGATCCCATTCTGATCAGCGTGCGTGGGAGCGCGGCTTTTCCGATATCGTGCAGGATGGCTCCCCACGCGACTGTCTCTGTTTCCGCGGGCGAAAATCCGAGGTGCCGGGCGAGGCGAATGGCCATGATGGCCACGCGCTCCGAGTGTCCGGCGCGAGATGGTGTGGCGGAGTCGATGGGGGGCAGGGCCGAGAGGAGTTTGGCTTCCGCCAAATCTATCCCGTCCCGCAGGTGCTTCACTCGGACAAGGGACCGGACACGTGCCAGCAACTCGTCTGGATGAACGGGCTTCACGAGGTAATCGTCCGCGCCCATGTTGAGACCAAGAACCTTGTCGATTGGGTCGGAGAGAGCCGTCAGCATCACGACGGGGATCCAGCAGGTTTTTCGAGAGGATTTCAGTTTCCGGCACACGTGGAAACCATCAAGCCGCGGCATCATGACGTCGAGAACGATGCAATCAAAAGACTCGGTAAATGCCTTGTCGAGGGCTTCCTCTCCGTCTTGGGCTTCCCTGACCAGGTAACCTTCATCCGTCAAGATCTCCGTCAAGAGTTCGAGGTTCTCGGGTTGGTCGTCGACAGCCAGAACACGGCCTTTGAGGGTGGTGTTCATGGTTCTCTTTCCCCGGAGCCCCGCAAGAAGTGCCCGGAGACTTCCGCAAGGAAGGTGGCAACGTCGATCGGTTTGGCGATGTACCCCTGGCAGCCTGCTGCCAGGATTCGTTCCCGGTCTCCGCGCATCGCCAGGGCTGTCAAGGCGACAACGGGCACCTCTCTCCAGGCCTCTCTCGCGCGCAGTTCATGCAGGAGAGAGAGTCCATCCGTTCCCGGGATGTTCATGTCCATGAGGACCAAATCCGGTGGAGGGCCGTCCAGCACCTGCCGGGCGGCTCTGGCATCCTCGGCCTTTATCACGCGGGCTCCGGCTTCATCGAGGAGAAATTCGACGAGTTCCATATTCTGTTCATTATCCTCGACAATGAAAACGGTTTTATCGTCAAGCATTCGAAGCCTCCGCGGCTGGTTTCCCAACGAGACCATCGATGATCCGAACGAGTTGCGACGGTGTCGTTGTTCCCTTTTGAACGAGAGCGGTGATCCTCCCGGCTAGCTTCTCGCGGTCTGAACGCGAGAGGTCACGAGCCGTGAGGACGAGAATGGGGATTTCCGAAAGAGCTGGATCTTCTTTCATTCTCCGGGCGACCTCGAAGCCGTCCATGCCGCGCATCATGAGGTCCAAGATGAGGAGTGATGGCGCATTTTGCGATGCCATGGCAAGCGCCTCTTCCCCAGACATGGCGTGCAAGACCGTGTACTTATTCGAGGGGAGAACACTTTCGAGAAGCGCATGTACTTGTGGATCATCGTCAACGAGCAAGACCGGTCCTTCCTTTCGGGAGGACCGGTCGAGGATCTCGGCGAGCCGGTGGGTGAGCCGCTCGGGGTCAATGGGTTTGAGCAGGTAGTCCTCCGCCCCGAGAGCCAAGCCGAGATCCCGGTTGTCGACGACCGAGATGATGATGACGGGGACATCACGAGTGACGGGATCAGCCTTGAGGGCCTTGAGGATCTCCCAGCCATCGAGGCCGGGCAAGACGAGATCGAGAGTGATGGCGGCCGGCGAGAGCGTGTGCGCGAGGGTGATGGCCTCCCCCGCATTACGCGCCCGGAACGGGATGTAGGAGGACGAAAGAAGCGCTTGACCGATCCGCTCGTAGGCAATCGGGTCGTCCTCGATGACCAGGACTCGAGGTCTGCGGGCTGGTGTCTCCAGTTTTGATAGCGACTGAGGATGGGCCCCGGCGGAAACATCCCGAATCCCCTCGAATCGCCGCGGTATGATGACGGTGAAAGTCGCGCCGTGCCCCGGTGTGCTATCAACGGTAACGGCCCCGCCCTGCATCTCGACGATCTTCTTGACGAGAGCGAGGCCAAGCCCCGTTCCCTGATGCCTGCGTGTCATCCCCCCATCGACCTGCCGGAACTCCTGGAAGATCAAATCGTGATCCCTCGGGTCGATTCCGGGGCCATGGTCGGTCACCCGGACCATGATTGCGTCTTTCCCGAGTGGGGAGTTAGCGGCAGGAACGGTCTGAGCCCGAACGAGAACCGATGATCGCGCGGGAGAGAACTTGACCGCGTTCGAAAGCAAGTTGTAGAGAACCTGTTTGAACTTCACCGCATCCGTTTCCAGAACGGGCAGGTTTGAGGGCACATCCTGGGAAATCTCGACCTCGTGCTTTGCGGCCATCCCCTTCATCACGTGACACACCCCCTCGATGGTGCTAGCGACGGAGACGGGTTCAGGATGCAGTTCCATCTTTCCGGCCTCGATCTTCGAGAGGTCCAGGATGTCGTTGATGATCCTCAAGAGATGTTGGCCCGAAGTGTTGATGTTCTGAAGGAATTTCAGGTGCTTGGGGGGAATCTGGTTCCCGAGGCGAGTGATGAGCACATCCGAGAATCCGATGATCGAGTTCAGTGGAGTTCTGAGTTCGTGGCTCATGTTGGCGAGGAACTGGCTCTTTAGCCGGTCGGCCTCCAGAATTCGGTGGTTGGCGTCCTGGAGTTCCCTGGTTGTCTCGTCGAGGGCCCCCGTCAGACGGGTCAATTCCTCCATTTTCCTCGCGTCGGCATCGCGAAGTGCTGCAATTACCTGCCTCTTTTTCTGAAGGCCCGTCACTCCCCAGAGGGTGAAGGATGAGGCTCCGTGGAGGAAGGCCATCCGCCCGAGTGCCGTCCACAGGTTGATGTCGAGACCTCTGATGTCACCGTGCAGGACTAATACCGTGATGTAGGCCAAGATGGTGGAAACGCCAATATACGTGACCCATCTGACCCCGCCCAGAAAAGCCGCGGCGCCGACCGGTGCCACATACCAGATGAACCACGTGCTGTTGATTCCCCCGCTCACGAAGGTGCCCCAGCTGATGATCAAGACGTCACAGAGCATCCACGCGAGATCGAAATTGACCGTTCTTCTACCCCTGGTTCCTCTGTAGGCCGCGTAAACCGGCACGATCCCGGCCAGATGGGCAAAAATCCAGATCCAGAGGATGTCCGCAAGGGGGACCTTGAGTACACCGAGCCACTGGAAGAGAACCGCGATCGCGGTTGCGAGTGTGTAGGTCAGGAGGCGGTTACGCTGGAGCGCCAGCCGGAAGCGTTGCCCTTTCCGAAAACGAGAATCCGGCCCGGACTCCGAAGCGGAAAAAGCCATGTCCGGAGCGGATTCGGTCACTTAGCCTCCTTCCTGAACACGCAGAGCCAATGGCGCGAATACCAGGCTCTGCTCAAACCCCGTGTTCCAAATCGTACATAAAAACAGAGTGTCCCGGCGATCTCGAGAGAGCTTTTCACTCTTTCTTGTGTCTCACGTTACGCGAGGCGCACCCGCTCGGGCCGGCCGGGAGTTACGAACACCCTCCCCGAGCGGCCGTTTAACCGGATGGGCACCGTTTCGTCAGCCAGGAGGCCTTCCTCTCTCGAAGGATCTGTTTCCCAGATGGCCTTCTCTTCGAGTGGTCTCGTTCCGGAGACGATGACGTCTTTCGCTTCGAGCGAACGGTTCAGCATGACGAGTACGGAAGAGGATCCGTGAGCGCGAGAAAACACCATGACGTCACTCGACGAGAGATGGAGTTCGAAAGACCCTCTGCGAAGCGGTTTCAGTTCACGCCTGAGCGCCACGGCCCTCTTGACAAAGTTCAAAAGGTCCTTATTCCAGCGGCGTGAATCCCAGGGAAACCCGCCCCGGCATCCGGGGTCGTGACGCCCGGTCATGCCAATCTCGTCACCATAATAGAGGCACGGTACGCCAGGAAACGTCAGCATCAGAAGGAACGCGAGCTTGAACGACGACTCGTCTCCCCCGCTCATCGTGAGGAATCTTGGTGTGTCATGGCTCCCGATGAGGTTTAGCTGGGAGTGCGTAATTTCGAGGGGATAGAGGGTAAGCGTCCGGCTGAGGGCCCTTGTGAACTCGGCCTGGGAAAGAGCGCGGATTTTGCGCAGGCCTCCGGCTTCGTGTACAACATCAAGCGCTGGCGGGTTCGGGATGTAGCCGATGACGGCCCTTGTGAAAAGGTAGTTCATGACGGCGTCGAACTGATCGCCCTCGAGCCATTTCCGGGAGTCCTCCCAGATTTCCCCGACGATGTAGGCCTCGGGGTTTCGCGCCCGCACGCGGCGGCGGAATTCAGGCCAGAAGGTCTCGTCCTCGATCTCGCGAGCAACATCCAGCCGCCAGCCGTCGATCCCGAAATCGATCCACTTCTCGGCAATTCCTAGCAGGTACTCTCGCACCGCGGGCGTTTCCACGCGGAGTTTTGGGAGAGCTGGTAGATTCCACCAGGCCCGGTACCCGATGTGGTGGATGTCTCCGGCCCCGTGAATGTCTCCGGCCGGATAGGCGTTGATGTGCCGTTTCTCTCTCAAACGCTTCTGATCGAGATAAAACCAGTCGATGTATGGAGAGTTGTGCCCGTTTTCGAGCACATGGTGGAAGGGGAAGAACCCGCGGCTGGCATGGTTGAACACCCCGTCCAGCACGACCTTCATCCCGCGCCTGTGAGCCGCTTTGAGCAACTGCTCGAGGGCGTCGTTTCCGCCCAATATGGGATCAACCGTCTCGTAATCGTAGGTGTGGTACCGGTGGTTGGCGGCGGAAGCAAAGATTGGGTTGAAGTAGATCGCGTTGATCCCGAGGTCTTCCAGGTAGTCGAGATGCTCGGCGACCCCCAGGAGATCTCCTCCCTTGAACCCGTAAGGCGTTGGCGGAGCCTCCCATGCTTCCATGTGGTCGGGTTTTGAAACCCTGTGGCTCGTGGCGAACCGGTCCGGGAAGATTTGGTAGAAGACGGCGTCTTTCACCCATACGGGGGTTAGCGAATCCTCGTCCAGGGCTTCGAGCGTGACAAGCTTCATCTAGGAGATCGTCGCACAGAACGACTCGATATAAGAAAAGGGACAGGCAATATTCTGAGAACTGCGGTACACTCATAGAACGTGAGAAGGGCGCGTGCATTTCCGGTTGAAGGGTCGCATGTGGGGTTCTTCCACTGCCTTTCCCGCGTCGTCGACCGGCGGTTTGTTATGGGCGATCCCGAAAAGGAGATCTTCCGCAAGATCTTGAGACAGTGCGAGATCTTCTACGGGATTCGGGTCCTGACCTACTGCATCATGTCTAACCACTTTCATGTCCTCGTCGAAGTTCTTGAACCGAAGGAGCTTACGGAAGACGAGATCCTCTCTCGCGTGGCCGCCCTTTACCCGGTGAAGTTCGTCATCGGCCTTCGGAAGGACCTTGACGCCTTTCGGGATGCTGGCCTTTCGGATCTCGCCCAGAAGCGTTTGGATTCGTTCACTCGCCGGATGTGGAACCTCTCGAACTTCATGAAGTCCCTCAAACAGCGGTTTAGCACCTTCTACAACCGGAACAACCACCGCAAAGGGACTCTCTGGGAAGAACGCTTCCGCAGCATCATCGTGGAGGGGGAGGAGAGCGCCCTCCTCACGATGGCCCTCTACATCGATCTCAACCCTATCCGCGCCGGTATCGCCACCGACCCAGCTAACTACCGTTTCTGCGGCTATGGCGAAGCCGTTGGGGGCGGGGAATCGGCCCGTTCTGGGCTCAGCAGCCTCGTGCACGGGGAATTAATCTCGTGGAAAGAGATACATTCTGAATACCGGCGGCTCCTGTATGCAACGGGGGAGGAATCTTCCGTTCGCAAGGGCTTCACGAGAGAAGAGATGAAAGCCGTGGAGACTACACGAGGGCATCTTCCCGCTGGAACGGCCCTCGGGCACCGGATCCGATACCTCTCCGAAGGAGTGATTCTGGGAAGCCGAAGCTTCATCGACGGCTGGCTCTCACAGAACGAGTGGCGGTTTGGGACGCGAGCGCTCAGCCGGGGATCCTCCTGGCGGCTTCCGGATCTTTCGGGGATGGGTCTTCTGCGAGCGGATCAGGCCTGAAGAGAGGAGAGCGTCATCTTTTGGTGGCCATGGCTCTTGTGCGGCGAGCCGTAAAGGACCACCTACCCGGTGGCTCTTTCGAAAACAGGGACCGGGACGGATATGGGCGCCGCCCGGATCTCGCAGGCAAGCCGTGATGGTGGGGTACACAAGCAACAACCGGATAAAGGGGTCCGATCAGGCTCCCTAGCCGCGTTTTCGGACCCCCTGTTCCGCTGATAACCCCTTACTTTGCCGGGACTCGAATCGTCCCCTTGGTCTGGCAGCCGCCAGCATTTTTCACGGTGACGTTCAACGTCACCGCGGCGGCCCTGGCAGGAACGAACTTCACCTCCCGGGTCCCAGTCCCGTCCGTAATCGTCCCGCCGGAAATCGTCCAGGTGTAAGTTGCCCCGGCACCAGCATCCGGGACAGAAGCCGTCAGTGTGATGGATGCAGCTGGAGGCGTGCATCCGCCCCCGGTGCCCAGCGGGACGATCGCCAGGGTGGCTGATCTTGCAGGCAGGGTGAGCGCCAGAACTCCGCTAGAGACTGACGCCGTCCCCGCCGAAGCAAGTCTCGTGGAGGCATCAAACCGGAATAGCTGCGCGGAACTGGATGCCGCCGATGCTACCGTTACACTCGTGCTGCGGGGATTCGTATCCTTGTTGAAGAGAAGGAGATAGACCCTGGAAGCGTCTCTTAGCGCATAGGCACCTACGGCGTTGACGTCTGAACTTTGAGCACGAACGCTCTCGCTCCCAATTTTGCTCCCGTTCCCGTCATAGTCGAGGTAGAGCTTGAAAGCGTCTTCCATTCGGCTGTTGTCGGCCGGGGCCACCCACCGGTTCGCCAGGTCGACACCTTCACGCCCGAAGATCGCGAGAACCTCGGCCTGGGCGAGTGTTGATGAAATACCGTTGTCTCCCCCCCAGTTGTATTCGGTGATCGCCAGTTTTGTGCCGGGGCAATACTGATTGATCCAACTCTTCATCCGTGGAATGAGGTTCACCGGTGTTCCTATCCAGGACTCGTCCGTGTAGGCGGAATCATAGAGGCTCTTGAGTGACCTGAGCCGAAGGGCCGATGTTCCGGCGGATTCGTCATCCGAGAAGGGGATGTTTCCCGCCTGAGGGTAGTAGTGGATATCGAGATAGTCGACGAGGCGGACACCCGTCTGGCCCTTGTGGTCGTTTACTTGTTTCAAATACCAAGCCAGAAGCGGCAGGCCGCCATGGGCCTGACGGTCCGGGCCATCGACGCAGTTGTCCGCGGCGGACGAGAAGTACTCGCACCACCCCCACGCCACCGGGCCCAACACCTGCGCGTTTGGGTCCTGGGCTTTCATGGCTGCCGCGTAATCGCGTGTCCGCTGCCAGAGTTCGTCGTAGGTCGTCATTTGCGGGTGTACGTCGCGGTGTGTGTAAGGCCACAGGTTTGGTTCGTTGTCGAGAGCGAAAAACTTCACTCCCCCCTGCGCGGCCGTGCCCGTTCGCGAGGCGATGTGCCGCATCCATGCCGTCACAAATGAAGGGTCGATGGTCTTTGAAGTATCTCTGGGATCGTTTCCCGTAATGGCACTTCCATCCGTGTGAAGCCCATTTCCGGCATCCGGATTGCACCACGAAGCTCCTCCCGTTGCCGTGCACTCCGTCTGCTGCTGGGCTCCATATTTTGAAACGGAGAACCCCCAGCGCCGAGTCCGGTCGGTAGGGGTCCACCCGACCAGCGGAACCGTGATGAGGGGCTGACTCCCGGCCGCCCGCGTCTCATCGGCGAAAACATCAGTTGAAGAACCGTGGGGCAGAAGCGACGGGTTCGCATTGTCTTCAGGGAGGTTCAGGTAAAACCAGTCGCTCGCCCGGTTCGAGGTGTCGGTTTGCCAGTTGTACCGGGTGGTGCTGTTCCCTCCCCAGCGTCTGCTCGGGAACTTGAGCCGGTTCAGTTGTGAGGCGCTTCCAAAACTGACGCCATATATCAACGGACTTACAGCTTTTCTCGAGGCGTTTGGATCAACGGAAACCGTCACGGCAGCCGGAGGCGGAGGAGGCACGGCGCGTTCGGTAATCTGGATGTCGTCCAGATAGACAGCCCCCTGGTTTCCGCCGGAGCCGTCCTGGAACCACAACCCTGAGAGAACTCCGCTTGAGACGCCCAGGGAGGAAAACGGGACCACGACGCGGGTCCACTGCCCCGCCGGGATTCGGCCGCCGGTGATGAAGTTGGAGACGGGGGCATCTCCCGCAAGTTGATTGGCGACAAGGACACCTATTCTGATGTTCTGTCCTCCCCCGCTACCGCCGTGAATGAAGAAGTCCAGGCTTTCAAAAGTGGAGAGATCAATTCCAGCATCTCGCGCCAGGTAGAGGCCAGTCCACCCGTCAGGTTCGAACGAGATGGACGCGGTCCCCGAATGCACGAGGGTGCGGTTTGAGAGATCGTGCACTGCCCAGCTCCAGTCCACGAACCCGTTCTGGATCTGGTCTTGATAAACAGCGAGAGGGCCTGCGGAAAGAACGGCCGGAGGCAGCAAGAGCGTGGCAGCAAGGAAGAGCTTCACGCGTGAAAAGCTGTGAATCATGCCAGGGAGTATGTTCTCTCGGGGGCCTGGTTCGGCAGTCGAGACGGAGTCGAGTCGTGGTCGTGGAACCAGGCTCTCCCGAAGGTCGAGTCCTCCCTCGACTCCGGTCACTGCAAGGGACTCGGTGCCAGTCTTATGACGGCAGCCTGGACGAGCACCGCATCTGCTGCCTCATGGCATCAGGTCAGTCGCGCCCGGCGTGCTTCAATGAACGAACGTATGGCAAAAGCAAGGAAAGTGAGGCAGAGAACCGCCATCACGCTCCTGAGGATGACGGCTGCCGGGCGGACCGCTTCCCCGGCAAGCAGCGCGGGAAGTCCCAGAAGTCCTGGCACCGAGGGAATGAAACCGGCGAGTGCTATCGCGGCCGCTGCGTGCATCGCGTGTTTACGCAACGAGTCTTTTCTTCCCAAGAACCCGCAGACGCCGAGGAGGGTTCCAAACGCGCACGGAATCAGGGCGGTCGGAGTGCCGTAAGCGGCGTACCCCCCGAACCCGGTCAGGAGAAGCAGGACGGCAATGACGATCGCGACGGTAGACACACTCATTCCTTCTAATTACGCCCGAAATCGCGGAATGGTTGTCTCTGCGCGGCCGTCGAGGACGACTATGCGTCGAGATGTCCTTCTTGAACAATGAAGGCAAGTCACGGTCCTGCCGCCGGTTCGGGCCACTGCGAGAACGAGCCGTTCGAAAACACCAAGTCACGGTCGAAGCCAGAAACGGCTCCAGCGTTGTAAGCCGCGGGGTCCTTCTTCTCGTAGACGCCGTCCCGGCCAGGGCTTCGAATGACATACTCCCCCGCTGCTGGTGGTTTCCCCTCCGCCGGCTTGAAGACAGCCTTGTACTCGAGGGGCCATCCCCATGCATCGGTTCGCGGGAGCGCTTTGCTGTACGTTGGTTCGATACAGCGTTCGAGTTCCTCGATCGTCTTTGCGTCTGGATACGAATGGTTGTCGGCCGCATATGCTTCCACAGCTGTTGCCACTTCCCGGATATGGGTCATCGTCAGCCGCTGGCGGGAACGGTGCAGAGCCCTGGGAAGGTTCACGGCTGCCGCGGCCGTGAGAAGGGCCCAAACGAGGACGAAGAACGCAGTCGCAACTCGCGAACCCGCGAGGAACAACGGGGAGCTTCTCTTCATCGCTGTCACTTGCGGTGGGGCGCCGGCTTTCGAGGGGAAGATCACAGCAACACCCGGCATACACAGGGCAATGAAAAGCAAGATAGCAGGAACAGCAGCACCCGCAAGGATGGCGCTCAGCCAGACGTCGCCCGCCGCTCTGATTGCCCCGGTCGCGGAGAAACCGAGAGCCACGGTTGTGAGGCCCGCCGCAACTGCAAGAACAAAGCGGGCCCACCGGCGCCCACGGAAGACTCCAAAACCGAGAAGGCCAGCCAGGGCCCCGAGAATCACAAGCGGGAGGGCCCATGACCCGTTCTCCGCCCGAGTTTCAGGAGAACCGATGAGCGCAACCGCCACGAAAGGACATCCCAGTCCGGCGGCTCCCAGGATCGCCCCAAGAAGGGCTGACTTACGCCACCCTCGCCGAAACCGGAGTGCGAGCACCCACACAAAGCCGATGAGTGCGGCAGCGCTCACGGCCACCCCGAGGTGAATGAGGCGTTCGGGGCGGCGCGTGAACAAGCCGTCACGGGTGATGAACCGCGTTGCAATCAAAACGAGGGCTACAAGAAAGGCTGCGCCACCGAACGAATGGAGAGTGACCGCGATGTCGCGGCGTGCCTCCACGAGGCGGGTACCACGCACCGCCTCGAGCATGTTTGGATCTGGTTCCGCTAGACTCGTCATGATTCCCTTCCGGGATCAATTCTCCTCCCCTCGCTCCGCGTGAGAGCGTGAGAGGGGAGAGGGTCGCCGAACTTTCCTCCATGGTCTCCTCAGCCGATGTTACGGAGACCGGCGTTTGTAGAGCAGGAAACGTCCGCGCCGTCCCTCGGGGTCGATCAGTCCTCCTTGTCGCAGGCAAAAAGCGAGCTTCTGAGCGAGGTCCAGACTGACGGCCATAGATCCAGCTAAGTCTTTAGTCGTGAACAAATCGAGTCCCCGGGGGAGCAGAGCCTGCCAATCCGCGGATTCCTCAAAAAGACGCTCGTCCAGGACATCCAAGAGCCGGCGTTCTTCGACCGCCCATCCGCCTCTTTTCCACCGGCGCTTCGGATCCCAACGCCGTGTCTCCTCTGTGCGGATCATCAAGACATGGAGCGAGAAATTCTCGTGGAATAGCAACTGCGGGATGCTCACGGTCTGTCGGAAGACATCCTCCAGCCGGCCCTTCCGTGGTGACTTGCGCCGAACGAGCGGACCGTGACCACTGGTTTGGGGCCTCAGGATCCAGTTCTCCGTGATCACGGGATAGACAAGCCGGACGCGATGCCCGAGGGCCAGTGCGGCGAGTTTCGATCTGATGCCCGAGACATTTCCAAGCTGGATCTCTATCAACAGGCCGTCCCGGACGATGTCGATGACGAACGAGCCAACCGGGACCTCGAAGCGGTCGCCGGGCTTCCCGTACCACTGCTTCAATGAGCGGTGGAGGGCCTTCTCGTTCAAGAGGCCGATACCCGAACCCGGGAAAGGGTTTTCTGGCTGGTCTCGTCCGGCGTTCTTCGGTTTCATCAGGTGATTTCAAGGATTCTCGAAGAGGTTCCGCATTTTCGGCACTTCCCCGGAGGCGGTTCTTTTCCCTTGCGCGGGACTCACGGAAACGCGATTCCTGCCCAGTGTCTTTGCGGCATACAGGGCTTCGTCCGCAGCTCTGATCAGCCCTTGCTGAGTCGATCCCTGGCCAGGGATGAGAGCCGCTACCCCAAAACTCGCCGTGACCACCCCAAATGGTGAAGCGGTATGAGTGAACCCGAGCAACTCGATGTCCCTGCGTACACTTTCGGCCAGGTGCCGTCCTCCCTCGAGTGCCGTACCCGGCAGCAGGAGGGCAAACTCCTCTCCCCCAAAGCGCGCGGCCAGATCGCCCGGCCTCTTGACCGAGTTCTTCAAGACCTCCGCGACGCGCACGAGGCAGGCATCTCCCTCCTGGTGACCTTTTGTGTCGTTGAGCCGTTTGAAGTAGTCGATATCGATGAGCACGAGAGCCAGGGACTGTCCGGCTCTCTGGGCCCGGTTCCACTCACTCGACAGGGTTTCGTCCAGCACCCGCCGGTTGGTGAGACCCGTCAGACCGTCCCGCGAGGACAGGGTCATCAAGAGCTGGTTCGCGCTGGAGAGTTCCAGGTTCGTGTGTTCGAGGTCGAGTTGAGTGCGCTGAAGCCGCACCACGGTGCTTTCGAGGGCCCTCGTCCGTTCCTCGACCCGTTTCGAGAGTTCCAGGTTTCTCCGTTCGAGAGATCTCATGCGCAGTTTTACAAGCCCGAGGATGGCCCCGCCAAAAAGAAACAGGAACCCAAGGCGAACGAGGGGTGTCCGATTCCAGGGCGGTAGAACTTCGAAGTCGAAGCGGCCCGTGGGGCTGAGGTTTCCGTACACGTCTTTTGAACGAACGAGAAACGAGTACCGGCCCTCTGAAAGGCCCGTGTACTCGCGCACGGCTTCGGGGCTGAACGCGGACCAGCTTTCGCGCGTTCCATCCATGCGAAACTGGTACAAGGCTCCATCTCTTTCACTCAGGGTTGCCGCGCACTCGAAACGAAGGCGTGCCACCGGACCTTGCAACGGAGTCATCTTCACCCGTGGGCCGGGAGTACCTCCGAAAACGAGTGAAACGCCTGATTCCTCCTCGAGAAGAATCGACCTGACGAGGGGCGGCGGGAGAGTCCGGGATGAACCGGCAAGACTCAGGTCGAGCCTCGTCAACGCTTCCTCGGTTCCGAGCCAGACGGCTCTTTCCTCGATGTAAAGCGCCTGAATGTCACGACCGGGCATCCCCGTGAAGAGCCTTCCATCGAAGTGCCAGTGTCCCCCGGCATCACGGCGTGCAACTCCTGGTGGCGACCCGTTTGTCCAGAGAGCCCCCGACGAGTCTGCTCGAATGGTGAAGGGCCTCGAGGCGTTCAGGAGCGGGGCCAGCTCGGGATGAGGCACGAGCTGGCCTTTTGCTTCGTCCACTCTGAAGATCCCGCCAGATCCAACTCCCAGAACCTCATTTCCGAACTGGACGGTCTTGAATTCCCCGGCTGGCCGGAAACTGGTGACCTGGCGTCTTTCCTCAGCCCTCCCGACCTTGACGACGCCGGAGAACACCGTACCGAGAAGCAGCGACCCATCCGGCCGCTCGAGTACGCATCGCACGAAACCCGGGACGCCGGGAATCAGGGCAGGTGGTTTCCATCTCTCCCCTTCTCTTTCGACGATCGCCAGTCCGTCAGAACGCCCCGTCCAGAGAGACTTCCCATCGTGGCTTGGAGTCAACGTGTAAACCCTGGAGTTCCCGTTTTCGGGCAGCCTCCTCCACCCATTTCCGTCGAACTCCCAAATTCCATCTCCGCCTCCGAGTAGCCGTGAACCCATGGAGACGAGATCGAAAATGGGCCGGTCCTCGGTCTTTTTGGAGACTTCGAAGATCTGCTGCCCGCCGCGCCGATCCACGAGAACGAAAACCCCCGCCGTGGTGGAAACCCACAGGCGACCCTCGTGGCGAGTGATGTCCAAAGCCTGTCCCTCTAACCCGGCCCGGGCGTCGAAAACGCGAAGAGGCGAAGAAATCTCGACCCGTACGATGCCCCGGTTCGTCGTCAGCCAGAGAGAACCGTTGTCAGCAATGACGGCATCAGTGACCGGATCACCGGGAAGGCCCGTCGACCGGTCCAGGACTTCCTCGAGTTCGAGGTCCTGTGCGGCCACTGCAACTTCCCCTTCCCGGGTTGCGAGAACGGTCTTACCGCCTGGCAAGGCGATGGCGCGTGTCATGTGCCGTTTCGCCAGCCACGCGGAAGTCCCGGGAGCGGCAGGCTCGGCCGTCACCCCATCCCAGAAGAAGAGGCCCTCTCCTGAGACGGCTACCAGAACCCTGCCGCCGGGGTGGGGTACAACTTCCTCGACGGTGCAGCCGGCGAACCTCTCCGCCCCAGTGGCAGGGACAAGAACTCCATCTCGCATCTCCGAGAGCCCCTGCCGGGTGGCGATGAGGAGCCGGCCATTCACGTGGAAGGCGTTGGTGAAAGGTGCCTCGTCACTGGTAATGACCTTCAGCTCGGTTCCATTCCACAAGAACAGCTGTCTTTCGCTCAGAAAAAGAAAACCCTGACCAACGGAGTGGATACTGCGGATATCAAACCCGGTGTTCTTTTCTGGGGATTTCGGAACGAGATGAGCAAGCGAGTTGAAACTCATGCGGCCCAGCGGGTCGGGCTCGAGAAGTCCAAACTCGTCGTGCCCGCCGGCGGCGATTCCCCCTGGGCCAGTCGCAACCGCCAGAACGGCGGACGAATTCGGCAAGGGAATCGTCCGGAACCTCACGCCGTCATACTCGAGCGCTCCGGCGAGGTTCCCGAAGTAGAGAAGTCCCCGGCTGTCCTGGGCGACCGCCCAAGTCTGGGCCCTGGCACCCGTTTCGGCCGGACCGAAAGTCCGGATGAGCGGATAGCCCCGCTCCGGGCGCGCATGGAGCACGCTGGCAGCAAGCAGGATCAGGCAAAGCATCCGCGCACAGGTCATATTAGAGAGCCGATTATCGCTCTGGCCGTTCTCATTGCCGCCCACCACCCTGGAGGGCACCGGGGACCACATCGTGCTCACGGCTGAGGCTGAGTCTGCTTGCCGGGCAAGCGAAACTTGGCAGGCTGGCGCGGCCGGCTCCTGACTGCGTCGCGACAGGTTCTGATTTCCTGATAGGGTCCAGTCATCACTCGATCCGAGGTTGGCCGATGTCACAAAAACTGCTGGCAAGCGGCAAGTATGATGTCTGAAATGGAGAATACCGAAGCCGAAGCTAGCGCCCAACGGCCGGTCCTTCTTCTGGAGCCAGACCGCTGGAGAGCCAGAAGTCTCTCGCTTTTTCTCACGCATGCCGGGTTTGTGGCCAGTCTGGAGCCTGCAAACTGGCCCCCCCCCGTGGCCGTTCTGGCGAACCTGGCGTGGCCGGGGAATGAGGTCCGCGATCAGATCGAGGCTCTCAAGCGAAGGCATCCCGAACCCAGGGTTGTCGTTTTTGTCCCGGTCCTCTCGGCAGAAACGGTTTTCCCATCGCTGAGGCTGGGCGTGAAGGGAGTAGTGGCCCTGAACGCGAGTGAGCACGAGCTGGAGGCTGCCCTTTCGTGTGTGCTCTCTGGTTCGATCTGGGCGCCTCGCCAGATTCTGTCTCAATGGATTGACATGATGTCCCGGCTCGACGTGGCAGGAGGGCCCCTGGGAGTCTTTACGCCGGAGCAGCGGCGCGTTCTCGAGAGATTGAGCGAGGGGCTCTCCAACAAGGAAATTGCTCAACGGCTGGGCATTACCGAGGCGACCGTTAAATATCACGTTGGGAACCTGTTGAAGAAGACGGGCGCTTCGGGCCGCAAGGGGCTCTTGCGGCTGGCAGTGGGTCCGCATGCCTAGGATGCGTCTGCGCATTCCAACTCCACCGCAGCGACGCCATCAATTGGCTCCCAAAGTCGTATGTCAGCCCTCCCATTTCTTTCAGGTTCCCGTCCCCGCCGTACGACATCACCCCGCTTTCGAATCCCGCTCCGGCAACGCTCACCGGACGGTTTCGAACCACTGCCGCCACCGAGATTGGGCTCCCGTTTCCGAGCGTGTAAGAGACGAGGGCACCCCCGGGCCGTAGGCCGCATCGGTGCCGATGGGTGTTGATGTTGCTTGATCACTCGGCTTGGCCCTCGCCGAGACGGGCACCCCGTACCGGTAGCTCTTCTCTTCAACGGGCCCCATTCCCCAACCGTTCCCCGTCCGCGTTTCAGACGTCACGTAACCGAGAGCGTTGTAGCCGTAGCTCTCCGCTGCCGCCAGGGCTCCCGTCTTGCGGTATCAGTATTCTGGCTCGGTTTCCGAAGTCACCCTCTGGCTCGCCAGCTTTCCCCTTCCCGGAGAGTACGTGTACGTCTCGCGAACCGTCACCGTGCCGGGAGTTCCCAGTCCCGGACCCCAGAAACTCGCGATCACCAGGGAATGCCCAGCCCTGTGAGATCTGGCAGCCTCATCTGCGAGCCCCTCGACAAGGCCCGCTCGCCGAACCGCCAGCGGTTTCCCGCAAGCCACCCGTCGATGAAGGATCGGCTTCCCACAATTACTCCCTCGGAAAGGTGCCGGATCCGCTTCCTTAGAGCGGTCCCCGTGGAAAGCTCTCCGCCCTTGGCTTCCACATCAGACACATCATCCCTCGTAAAACCCTGGCGAACAGACGATTCCTCGCCCACCGCGTAGAGAAGACGCCGGTACTCCGCCTGCACGACGCGCCATGATTCGGGTTTGCGAGGCATCAACGATCGAATCCCTTCCCGGGCGCGTTCTGTCCCGCTCACCGCTTCCGCGTACCCGCAGAACCCGTAGTCAGCCGGGTCGGTTGCGATGCCTGCCCGAATCGGGTTCAAGTCGATGTAGAGGGCCATGGTCATGAGAGTGGTTTCCTCACCTTCGACGATGACGCTTTTGAAACGTTCCTCCCACAGGGTGCCTTTTCGCTGGTGATTCCTGTTGTAGAAGCTGCTGAAACGCTGTTTGAGCGACTTCATGAAGTTCGAGAGGCTAAACATTCGGCGTGTGAAGGAGGCGAGCCGGGAACGGACGAGATCGAGGAGACCAGCATCCCGGAAGGCCTCGAGTTCGCGGTTCAGCCCGATGACGAACTTCGCCGGGTAAAGAGCGGCGACGCGGGAAAGAACCTCCTCCTCGGTCAACTCCCGAGGTTCGGGAACCTCCACCAAGATGTGGAAATGGTTGGACATGATGCAGTAGGTGAAGACTTTCAGGCCATAGAAGGCCTCACATTGCCGGAGGATCTTGCGAAAGGTCTCCTTTTCCGGGTCGCCCATGATGAACCTGCGGTCGACCACCCGGGAGATGCAATGGAAGAACCCGGTCTGGGAACCTTCCACGGGAAACGCTCGCGCCGTTCGCACCAGAAAACTGTACCATAAAACCTAGAAATTTGTCTGTCCCCAAACATGCACTTTTGATCGTACGACCAAGACCCTATGGCGCTTCGTGTTCTCGATCCTCCCTAGCTCGACCCAGCTTCCGGACCAGGCTGGACGCCCGACGCGAGCAGCCACAGAAGACGATGGATCGGCGTCAGGAACGACTCAACGCCATGCCCGAGCCGCCTTGAATCCTGGTTTGCAGTTACGAGAATCGGCCACTCGTCGAGTCCCATCTCGCCTCTGATCTGCGCCGCAACGCGCAGCGATTGTGGAACAAGGTCTGCCTTCGTGACCTGGACATGAATGGGTCGGCCGCGCCTTTCCAGGTCCACGAGCATGGCTCTGCTCCGGCGCGTTTCATCGCGCCGGGACGTTTGCGGATCCACGAGAAAGAGAACTCCGTCCGCCTCTCCCAGGATTCCATTCCAGTGTGATTCCTCCCAGGGAGTTCCCCAAAGTGTCTTTACCTTCACGAATACCCGTTCCCGTAGAACATTCGCAGAACAAATCGGCGTTTGGATAGTCTCGCCAGCCTTCGTCACTACCGGCAGTGCTTCGAATGACGGATTCATGTGAAGGTCGATTCCCTCGGATCGGCTGAGTTCACGCATCAGAGTCCGCTTACCAGAGAGTGGCGCACCAAACACGACGAGCGTCAAGGCTGGGCTATCGCTCACGGTGTCTACCGCATCCTTTCTGTTAGCCGCTGCCATTCAGCCAACCTGAACTCTTTCTGCCCTGGCGTTACGTCGAGAAACTTCTTGCCTGCAGCCTTGAGATTGTCACGAAGCGTCGGATCCACCACTGTCTTGCCATCAGGCTTCAGGGCAGCATGGTGTCCCGCCTGCCAGTCGTGAACGTATGAACTGCCGGGGTTATCCTTGACATACTGTTTCGCGCAGGCTTCACACTTGCCGGCCAGCGACTCCGCGTCAATCACTCCTGCTTTCGCCCTAATTTGGAGGCCCCCTTCGGCAATACCACCAAGGGTGACGAAGAGCGTCGCTGCACGGCCGAAGTCCTTCGTGGCAGCCATACCCATGTCATAGCCATCGCCGCCACTTCCAGCTACTTCGCCTATGGCATCACCGACCCGGAACATGTCTCCCATACCGCCCACAACGTCGCCAAGGCTGCCCAGCGTCGCGTCCGCGGCGATGCCCGCGCTACCTCCTTGATTCAGCGAATCACCGGCCCGACTGAGGGCTCCGCCCGCTCTCTCGAACGCTCCGGCCACAGCCTCCGCTAACTTCGTGGCCCTCCCATCCGGATCCACATACCTCAGTGGGTTATTTCTGGCATAGGTGTACCGGTTCCAACTCAACGGGTCCGTCGCCGTGCCGTGCAGCAAATCTGGTGACG
>JADHED010000117.1_pt1 | contig 109104 bp, 80 predicted proteins | sample 8952041 | NCBI WGS metagenome assembly JADHED01 (sample SAMN16124423, study PRJNA663239) | bioreactor sludge metagenome | isolation source: sludge (control) | place: India:Bengaluru | collected 2018-09-08 | reverse complement strand
GTGAACGACCCGAGTTGTTTAATAAACGGCCATATAATCTCCCGGGACTTGACAGCTACGTCACGACGTGCCCCCAAGGGGGCGGTCGGACTTCGCCATGGCCCTACGTCGAATGGCTTGACGGCGGATCGGATGCGCTTGCATCTGGCCTCTGCGGCTGCGGGACTTCGCCCCTCCGCCACGCCGGCCAGACGCCCGCGCCGACGCCTACCGGGGACTACCGGCCTTCGCTTCGCTCTCCATGGCCGGCAGCGGCGGCGCGCCACACCCCTGATGATGACAGACATGCCTGGTGACTTTCACGCTAACTCTCATGAGGCGGCAGGCCACACCCCTGATTATGAAAGACTTTGTGATGACTTTCACGCTAAGATCTGGGCGCTAACCCGCCGACTGAAAAGAGAGCGGGGCTGCAAGGCGGTGGATTGAATTATGGGCCAAGCACCCTTTGGGCAGGCTAAAGCTGCCCCAAGGACATCAACCGGGCCTGGACTGGCTACCGGCAATATGGGCCTTCATGTCCCTTACGGCCCGCTCCAGGCCGGTGAAGAGGGCGCGGGCGATGATGGCATGGCCGATATTGAGCTCGCGGACGCCGGGGATGGCGGCGATGGCCTGGACATTGTGGTAATCCAGGCCGTGACCGGCATTGACATGCAGGCCCAGGCCGGTACCCAGGGTCACGGCCTGATAGATCCGTGTCAGCTCCAGGTCGCGACTGGCCGGGTCGGGGGCCTCGGCATAGGCGCCGGTGTGGATCTCGATCACCGGGGCGCCGATGGCCAGGGCGGCCTCCACCTGGAGCGGATCGGGGTCGATGAAGAGGGAGACGCGGATGCCCGCTGCGGCCAGGCGGGCGCAATAGTCCGTCAGCTCGGCCTGGCGGCTGGCGACGTCCAGGCCCCCCTCGGTGGTGAGCTCCTCGCGCCGCTCGGGGACCAGGCAACAGTCCGCGGGGCGGATGCGCGTCGCCAGGTCGGCCATCTCCGCGGTTGCGGCCATCTCCAGGTTCATGCGGGTTTGCAGGATGTGGCGCAGGTACTCGACATCCCGGTCCTGGATGTGGCGGCGATCCTCGCGCAGGTGCAGGGTGATGGCGTCGGCCCCGGCCTGCTCGGCCACCAGGGCGGCCTGAATGGGCTCGGGGTAGCGAGTGCCGCGCACCTGGCGCAGGGTGGCGATGTGGTCGATGTTGACACCGAGCAGGACGGGGGGGCTGGACATGCTGGATGAGAACTCCGGTGATAAGGGGCGACAACGACAGAGCCGGCACTGAGCGACTGCGCTCATCGTTAGCCATGCGTTCAGCCGGAAACCAGGGCGCTGGCACATGGGCGCTGGTCGCCAAGGCCTGGGCCGCCGCATGACGGCCCCCGCTGCCATGCACGGCGGTCCCGGCAAGGACAAAGGACAGAAGCCAGCTGAAAGCTCAAGACTGGGCTGAATGGTCGAGCATTTTACCCCTGGCCTGGCGGAACAGCTCACGGCTTTTGAGAGGCCGCGTTCCCAGGTGCGGGGCCAGAAGCCGACGCAGCAGGTCCCGCGCCTCCCGCGCCATCCACGCCTCCCCCAGGGTCTCGCCGGCGACCAGGGCCAGGAGGGTCGCGCCATGGAGGGCTTGGGCATCCCCCTCCCCCGCCCGGACCCGCCGAGGAGGCTGGCCGGGGGCGCAGTGATAGCGGTCTTCCGCCCGGATGGGCCCCTCATCGGCTTGATCAAGCAGGGGGCCATAGCCGAGTTCCCCCAGCAGTCGCAGTTCAAACTGACGCAGGCCGGTTTCGAGATGGGCACCGCCCGCCAGGTCCTGCAGGGCGGCATGGTAGAAGGCAAACAGCGCCGGATGGGGATCGCCCCGCTCCAGGAGCCGGGTAAGCAGTTCGTTGAGGTAGAGGCCACAAAACAGGGCCTGGCCCGTCAGGGCCAGTGGGGGGGCAGTGGCCTCGGCGCTGGTCAGGGTCCGGACCTCACCACGCCCGGCCCAGCTTGCCCAGAGGGGGTGGAAGGGCTGAAGGATGGCGCCCTGGGCGGCGCGACCCCGCTTGGCCCCCTTGGCCAGGACCGGCAGCCGCCCCGTCTCGGCGCTGAAGAGGTCGAGGAGCAGGCTGGTATTGCCATAGTCGCGCCGGTGGAGGACGAAGCAGCGCTGCAACGGCTCACGGGGTATGGCGACCACGGCTAACCAGCGTCAGGCAATTGACCAACCGCCCAGGGCCTCTGTCCAGAGCAGCGCCAGGCGATGACCTGAGCAATCGGCTAGCCGTGCCCGCGAGATCAGGCATCCCCATAGCCGAGGCTGGCCAGGGCCGCATCGTCGCTGGACCAGCTCTTTTTGACCTTGACCCAGACCTCCAGGTGCACGGGGCAACCGAAGAGCTTCTGCATCTCCAGCCGGGCCTGGGTGGCGGCGGCCTTGAGGGCCTCACCGCGGTGGCCGATGAGGATGGCCTTCTGACTGTCCCGCTCGACCCAGACCAGGGCATGGATGCGGTAGCGACCGGTGGGCTCGGCAATGAAGCGCTCGATCTCGACCGTGGTCTTGTAGGGCAATTCCTGACCATAGCGTTGGGTGATCTGCTCCCGCACCAACTCAGCGGCCAGGAAGCGCTCGGAGCGGTCGGTGAACTGGTCCTCGGGGTAGATGTTCTCGCCCTCCGGGAGGGCGGCGATGACCCGATCCAGCAACTTATCGATCTGGTCGCCGCGCTTGGCCGATACCGGGACCAGGTGCAGAAAGTCGTGGCGGGCCCCGAGGGCCTGGAGATAGGGCAGGAGCCGATCCTTCTGGTCAAGGAGGTCGATCTTGTTGACCACGGCAATCACCGGCACATTGCTTTCGGCCAGGGTGCTCAGGGCCTGCTCGTCCTCGCGGGTGAAGCGCCCGGCCTCCACCAGGAGCAGCGCCAGGTCCACGTCGGCGAGCACCGCCTTGGCCGTGCGGTTGAGGTAGCGATTCAAGGCCCCTTCCCCGCGCTGATGGAGGCCGGGGGTGTCGACGAAGATCGCCTGACCCCTTGGGGTGGTCTCGATGCCGAGGATGGCGTGCCGCGTGGTCTGGGCCTTGTGGGAGGTGATGGCCAGCTTGAGGCCCAGGATGCGGTTCAGCAGGGTCGACTTGCCGACGTTGGGACGGCCGATGATGGCGACCAGCCCACAGCGATTCGGTTCAGAGGTCATTAGCGATCATCTCCAGCATCAGTTCCGCCGCGGCCTGTTCGGCGCGGCGCCGGCTGGTGCCGGTGCCTTGGGTGCTCAGCCCCTGATCCGCAAGGGAGCAGGCGACCTGGAAGAATTGTTCATGCTGGCTGCCCGCGATATCGAGAATCTCATAGACCGGCAAGGGTCGACGCCTGGCCTGCAGGGCCTCCTGGAGACGGGTCTTGGGGTCCTTGAGCTGTCCCTGGCTGACGGCCGCGGTCAGGGGCTCCGCGAACTGGCGCAAGATCAGTTGCTTGGCTGCGGCGAAGCCGGCATCGAGATAGACGGCGCCAAAGACGGCCTCCAGGGTGTCCTCGAGAATCGAATCCCGACCCTGGGCGCCGGTACGCGCCTCCCCCGCCCCCAGGATCAGGTAGTCCCCCAACTTGAGCTGACGAGCCAGTTGGGCCAGGGCCTCCTTCTTCACCAGGGTGGCGCGGGTGCGGCTGAGATCACCCTCGTCGGCGTTGGGCAGGCGTTCCCACAGGGCCTCGGCGATGACGAAGCCCAGGAGGGCGTCCCCGAGGAACTCCAGCCGCTCGTTACTGGGTCCGGAGGCGCTGCGATGGGTCAGGGCCTGCTTGAGCAGCTCCGGGTGGGCGAAGCAGTGGCCAAGCACGCGCGCCAGGCGTTGCGGATCCCGGACCACGCTCAGGGTATGAGGCTCAGATGGCTGAAGACCAGCACCGCGTCCAGGTTGCCGAAAAGGTGTTCGCGCACCTCGTAATGCACGCTCAGTTCGCGGCCAACCTGGGCCTTCTCCAGGGTGAAGTTGTCGCGGCTCACGGAACGGACGTCATTGATGTAGAGCTTCTTTTCCACGGATTGGATGACCCCTTGGGGGCCCATGGCCGCGGTGGCGGGATCCCGGGAGATGTCTTCCATGACCGAGCGCACGGTCCAGAACTGGAGGTAATGAGGACCCAGCTTAAAGGCGGCGGTGGCCGCCCCGGCGATCAGCGCGATCAGGATCAGGGTGCTGATGACACCGAAACCTTGGCAGGCAGGACGAGGGGAGTGAGTCATGACGCATCCTCCGCGGGGGGTGACCTAGTTGATCAGGGTGCCCAGCCGGCTCCAGTCGATGGGGAAGCCCTCGCGCTGGCCATCCCAGTTCATCCAGATGGCGAAGGCCTTGCCGACCAGGTTGGCCTCCGGCACCAGGCCCCAACAACGGCTGTCGTTGCTGTTGTCACGATTATCGCCCATGGCGAAATAAGTGCCCGCCGGGACCTTGACCGGGCCCTTGAGCAGTTCATAGCAGCCCGGCGCCAGGTCCGGGGCCCGGGGGTGGGTGAGGATGCGATGCTCCACCTCCCCCAGTCTCTCGTCGGCGATGCGCGCCCCAGTCATGCCGGCCCCGGCGCCCACGCCGGTGTAAATGCCATCCGGCGTCTGGGGCACGGCCTTCCCGTTCACGTAGAGGGTCTTGTTGCGATAGGCGATCTCATCCCCGGGCACGCCCACGATGCGCTTGATGTAGTCGGTCCCTGGGTCCAGGGGGAAACGAAACACCGCCACGTCACCCCGCTGGGGTTCGCCCAGGTCGAGAAATTTGCGGTTGAGGACGGGCCAGCGCAAGCCATAGGCGAATTTGTTGACCAGGATGAAATCCCCCACCAGCAGGGTCGGCATCATAGACCCGGAGGGGATGCGGAAGGGTTCCACCAGAAAGGACCGCAACAGCAGGACGATGAGGATGACCGGGAAGAAGGAACGGGCATACTCCACCAGGACGGGTTCCTTGACCCGCGCACGGGCGCGGACCTGCCCCTCTGGCCCTCCCCCCAGGGTCGCCTCCGCCGCCAGCCGCTGGCGGCGGGGGGCGAAGAGCAGGGCATCGAGGAGCCAGATGCCCCCGGTCAGGACCGTGGCCAGGACGAGAAAGGCCGGAAAATCAAAATTCATAAGCCGGATACCAAGCTTTTTGGAGAAAGTGGATCAAAGGACAAGAAGGTAGAAAGGTAAGAAGGCAAGTAGTCAGTCAAGAAGGCGGGATAAGAGGTTAATTATCCTTGCCGACCTGAAGCACGGCCAGGAAGGCCTCCTGGGGGATCTCCACCCGCCCGACCTGTTTCATACGGCGCTTACCGGCCTTCTGTTTTTCCAGCAGCTTGCGCTTGCGGGTGATGTCGCCGCCATAACACTTGGCCAGAACGTTCTTGCGCAGGGCCTTGACCGTGGTGCGGGCGATGATCTTGCTACCGATAGCGGCCTGGATGGCGACCTCGAACATCTGCCGCGGAATCAGGTCCTTCATGCGCACCGTGAGGTCATGCCCCCGGCTGGAGGCGCTGTCGCGGTGGACGATGGTGGACAGGGCGTCGACCTTGTCGCCGTTGATGAGGACGTCGAGCTTGACCAGGTCCGCCGCCTGGAAACGCTTGAACTCGTACTCGAAGGAGGCGTAGCCGCGGCTCACCGACTTGAGGCGGTCGAAGAAGTCCAGCACCACCTCGCTCAAGGGTAGCTCAAAGGTCGCCTGAATCTGGCCACCCAGGTAGAGGATGTTCTTCTGCACCCCGCGCTTCTCGATACACAGGGTCATGACCCCGCCGAGCATGTCCTGGGGCGTGAGGATGTGGGCCTCGATGATGGGCTCGCGGATCTCCCGCAGCACCGCCGGCTCCGGCAGGTCGGCGGGGTTGTCGACCTTGACCACCTCGCCATTGGTAAGCAGGACCTCGTAGACCACGGTGGGGGCGGTGGTGATGAGGTCGAGGTCATACTCCCGTTCCAGCCGCTCCTGGACGATCTCCATGTGCAGCATGCCCAAGAAGCCGCAGCGGAAGCCGAAGCCCAGGGCCTGGGAGACCTCCGGCTCGTAGAAGAGGGCGGCGTCGTTGAGGCGCAGCTTGCGCAGGGCGTCGCGCAGTTCCTCGTAGGCGTCCGAGTCCACCGGATAAAGGCCGGCGAAGACCCGGGGCTGCATCTCCTTGAAGCCCGGCAGGGCCTGGTCCGCCGGGCGGTCCGCCAGGGTGACGGTGTCCCCCACCGGGGCGCCGTCGATCTCCTTGATCCCCGCCACCAGGAAGCCGACCTCGCCGGTACCCAGGGTCTTGCGCTCCAACTTCTTGGGGGTGAAGACGCCGATACTGTCCGCCGAGTAGGTGCGGCCGGTGGACATGATCTTGATCTTGTCGCGGCGGTTGATGGCACCGTTGACCACCCTGACCAGGGAGACCACCCCGACGTAGGAGTCGAACCAGGAGTCGATGATCAGGGCCTGGAGCGGGGCCTCGGGGTCGCCCAGGGGCGGCGGGATGCGTTTCACCAGGGTGTCCAGCAATTCAGGGATGCCCAGGCCGGTCTTGGCGCTGACCTTGAGGGCATCCTTGGCCTCCAGGCCGATGATCTCCTCGATCTGGGTGATCACCCGCTCCGGCTCCGCCGAGGGCAGGTCGATCTTGTTCAGGACCGGCAGGACCTCCAGGCCCTGCTCGATGGCGGTGTAGCAGTTGGCCACGCTCTGGGCCTCGACCCCTTGGGCGGCATCCACCACCAGCAGGGCCCCCTCGCAGGCGGCGAGGGACCGCGAGACCTCGTAGGAAAAGTCCACGTGCCCCGGGGTGTCGATGAAGTTGAGCTGATAGGTCTCGCCATCCGAGGCCCTGTAGTCCAGGGTCACGCTCTGGGCCTTGATGGTGATTCCCCGCTCCCGCTCGATGTCCATGGAGTCCAGCACCTGGGCCGACATCTCCCGATCGCTGAGCGTGCCGGCAAGCTGGATGAAGCGGTCGGCGATGGTCGATTTGCCGTGATCGATGTGGGCGATGATGGAAAAGTTGCGGATGTGACTCAGATCGGCCATCGATGTCCGTCAGGCTGGGCGGTGGGGCCTTGGAGTCAGGGCAGCGCGAAGGGGCCACGCGCCGGCGCCAAGGAGGAGCGGCGCATCATAGCAGAACCGGACCGGGCGGGCCCGGTCCGGGTCATGGCCCGCCGCGGGGCGGAACCGCCGCAGGGTGGTCCCTCACTCCTTGGGCAGACGCACGGCGACGAAGATGCGCCCCTCGTTGCGCTGGATCAGGGCGGCGACGGAACGTCCGGGTTCGATGGCGTCCAGCAACTCGCGCAGCTTGGCGGCGTTTTCCACCTCCTTGTTATCGACCATCAGCAGGATATCGCCCACGCGGATGCCAGCGCGCTCGGCGGGTCCCTTCTCGACCTTGGCGACGAAGACCCCGCTTTTCCCCACCCCGAGCTGGTCGCGATCCTCGTCACTGAGATCCTCGACGATGAGGCCGATGCGGTTGGGCTTGTTGGGCCGCTCCTGGGCATCACCCTTGTCGGTAACCTCCGTATCCTCGGGAAGTTCGCCGATCATGAGCTCGATGACGCGGGTCTCGCCCCGGCGCAGGACGGTGACCTTCGCCGACTGGCCCACCGGATGGACGCCGACCATGGGCGGCAGGGCGCTGGACTCATGGATTGGTGTGCCGTTGAAATCGAGGATGACGTCACCGGGCTGGAGGCCGGAGGTGGCGGCGGGACCATTGGGCACGACCTGGGCGACCAGGGCGCCCATGGGTTGCGGCATGCGGAAGGTCTCCGCCAGGTCACGGGTCACGTCCTGGATGAGCACCCCCAACCAGCCGCGGGTGACCCGGCCGGTGCGTTTGAGCTGGTCGGCCACGTCCATGGCGACGTCGATGGGAATGGCGAAGGACAGCCCCATGAAGCCGCCGGTCCGGCTATAGATCTGGGAGTTGACCCCCACCACCTCGCCGTCCAGGTTGAACAGGGGTCCGCCGGAATTGCCGGGGTTGATGGCGACGTCGGTCTGGATGAAGGGGACATAGTTCTCGGTCGGCAGGCTGCGCCCCTTGGCGCTGACGATGCCGGCGGTGGCGGAGTGATCGAAGCCGAAGGGGGAACCAATGGCCAGGACCCATTCACCGACTTTCAGGTCCTTGGCGGAGCCGATCTTGACCGTGGGCAGGGCATTGGCATCGACCTTGATCAGGGCGATGTCGCTGCGCTTATCGGCGCCAATCACGGTCGCGACGAATTCCCGACGGTCGTTGGTGCGGACAATGATCTCGTCGGCGCCATCCACCACGTGGGCGTTGGTCATGACGTAGCCATCGTTGGAGATGAGGAAACCGGAGCCCAGGGACTTGGACTGGATATCGTCATCCGGCAGCATGTCATCCCCCCCCTGTTCGCCAAAGAAGCGGCGGAAGAAGTCATGCAGCGGGCTATCCTCCGGCAGATCAGGGATCATCTGGCCATGGGGCGGGGCCGCGGTACCCTGGGTCTGGGATTGGCGGGTGCTGATATTCACCACCGCCGGACCGGCCTTTTCCACCAGGGCCGTGAACTCCGGCAGGGCGCTGGCGCTGAGGCCAAGAGGGGCCAGGAGGGCCAGCAGGACCACCAGGAGTCCCGCCAGGGGTAAGGGGTAACTTTTCATGACGTCTCCAGAAACAGGGGGGGAAGAGGATTCTTATCCGGTGAGGTTGCGATCTCAACGGCCGTCGCCAGCCGGGTTCGCGCCTGCCCGGGTGAGTGGGACCGTCAACGGATCGGCGCAGGCCCGGCGCAGAATGATGGCCTGAAAACGGGGGTCCTGGGCATGCCGGGCGTTGAAGCGGGCGGACAGCCATAAGCCGAGGCCGAGGCCCACCATGCCACCGATCAGGGCCGGTCCATCCATACCAGTGGTGGTGTTCAGCCCACCCCACCAGCCACCGGCCCACCCGCCGAGGAACAGGGTCAGCAACGGCAACAGGTAGAGGACGGCGGCCGCCAGCGGCAAGGTTGTGGCGGGGAGCCCGATCACCACCGGTTCCCCTGGCCGGGCGCCGATGGCATTGGCGGCCAGGAGGCGCAGGGGACGCTGACCAAGCCACCGCTCCATCAGGGAGGTACCGCAAGCGCCATTGGCCGCGCAACCGCCACAGGCGCTCCGGCGGTGACAGACCACCTCCGCCAATTCACCGCGCAGGGCGACGACCTGGCCTGTTTCTTCGATCATCCCCCGCCCTCCGGCTGCCGGTGCAAGGCGGACAGCACGGCGGCGACCGTCCGCGCCGGGGCCTCACCGACCACGGTCACCTGGTGGCCCGCGATCCTGCCGCCCTGGGCATGGATGGCGCCGATACGCGAGGCGCCATTGAGGCCCTCCTGGGCCGCGGACTCCACGTACACCGAGATGGTGGCCAATCCGTCGGAAATGATGAAGTGCTCCATCGGGTTGCCGGCGGCGTCCGGAATACGCTCGGTCACCGCCAGGTTGAACCCGGGGGGAAGGCCCTGGAAGGTCCAGGCCGTCACGGCTGGGTTAATGGTGGCCTCAGGGTGGTTGGTGCTGGGGGCGGGAGGATCGGTGGCGACCGGGGCTGCTTCAGGAGGGGCACCCCTGGTCGCATCGGGTGAGTCTCCAGCCGCGGATGGGGGTGAAAGGGGAGCGGGAGCGGGGGACGCCGGCCTGGGAGCGGATGGCTCAAGCGTCAGGGAGGTGAACATGATCTGCTCGATGATCGCGCTGTCGGCATCGAGCAGGTCCATCTTCAGGGGCAGACCGGTCTCGGTGTCGAGATAGAAGCGATAGCCATAGCGCAGTTCGTCCCCGGGAATGATGGCCATGACCTGAGTCTGGCGTCCGGCCACCCGCGTCTGACCCTGGGACTGGACCAGGTAATGGGGCGCCAGGTCCCGGGCCTTGAGGGGCTGGCCCGATGGGGTCCGCTGGCCCAGGGCGCGCTGCGCCACCGCGATGAGATGCTCGCCGGAGAGCCGGCAGACGACCTGGGGCCCGTCCTGCTGAATGAGCCGCGGCTGGCCATTAAGCGATTCGAGGACGGCCTGAACCCGGCCATCCACCACCCGCTGCTGGATGCGCAGGGTCTCCATCCGGTTTTGGTGGGAGTAGACCAGGATGCCTTCGTAACTCAGGGAGCCCAGGGCCTGTCCCATGCGCTCGAAGGGCTCCAGGTCTGGGTCCGGATCAGGGAGGGGACTGGCCAGCAGGAGGGAGGTCGGCAGACTGGCCAACAGGACCAGAGCCGCAACGAGGTGCCCCAAGGGGCGGATGCCCAGCGGGCGCTGGTGCCGCGCGACGGCGGACTCAGCGTCCGGCTTCATAACCAACGACCGTGGCATAGGGGAAGAGGCCCTTGATCCCGGAGACCGGGGAACTGGCCTGATGATTGAGCAGTAGTTGATCCAGCTTGGGTTGGAGCTTGGGCTCCGCCGCGTGCCAGCGGGGGGCGGGACCCTTGACGCTGGTCGGTTCCAGGCTGACCAAACGGGATGAAGCCGCGCCCGGCATGGAGGCCGTCACCGGCGGCGGCATGGCACTGCCGCCGGGCGCTCCGACCTGGGCCAGGGCCGGCGTTGGCTGGGTGGCGGGCCGGGCATTGAACAGGGGTGGCAGGGCATAGACGACGAGGAAGGCAGCACTGGCGGCCAGGGCGACCCCCGCGTAGGCCGCGTAGCCCCCCCGTCTGGAGCGGGCATCCGGGCGCTGAACGCGCTGCCGCGCCTGGAGGGCCCTAGGCTGAGTCAAGAGCGGCACGGGCTCGGTCTTGAGCTGCTCCCGGACCCGCGCGGCCAGGGTGCGGTACTCCGGGGAGAGGGGTTCACCGCGCAGGGCGGCGCCAATTAGACCGTAACGTTCCCAACGGGTCTTGAGATCGGCGTTGGCCTCCAGGGCGGAGATCGTTGGGCCGATCAGCTCGGGATCAAGTTCGCCGTCCGCAAGGGCGGAGACATGTTCTCTCTGTTGTTCGCTCATGGGTGGTGGACCCCCAGGTTCAGGGATTTAGCAGGGGACTCAGCCGTTTGTCGATGGCTTCCCGGGCACGGAAGATGCGGGAACGCACCGTGCCGATGGGACAATCCATGGCCTCGGCAATCTCCTCATAGCTCAGGCCTTCGAGTTCCCGCAGGACGATGGCCGTGCGCAGATCAGTCGGCAATTCCTCCAGGGCCTGCTGGACCGTGCGACCGATCTCCTCGGTCAGCAGGTGACTCTCGGGCGTGCCCATGTCCCGCAATCGCCCGCCAGACTCCAATTGCTCGGCGATCTCCGTCTCCAGGTCGTCGCCCGGGGGGCGGCGTCCCCGCGCGGCGAGATGATTCTTGGCGGCGTTGATCGCGATGCGATAGAGCCAGGTGTAGAAGGCACTCTCGCCACGAAAGGCACCCAAGGCTCGGTAAGCCTTGATGAATGCCTCCTGGGTCACGTCCAGAACCTCGTGGGAATCGCGCAGATAACGACCGATGAGTCCGGCCACCTTTTGCTGATACTTCAGGACCAGCAGATCGAAGGCCCGCTTGTCACCGGCCTGGGCGCGCGCCACCAATTCCTCGTCCGCCGGGCGCTCAGTCATGGCCCCTGGGTCCTGGAAAGGGCATCCTGGAGTCCGTTTGCATGGACAGTCACCTGTATCGAAAGTTCATGGAGTCCGAAGACGCGACCGGCGTGACAGCGTGGGGTCCACCAGTCCACGGGCGATTCAGTTTATAGTGATGGTTCGGGCTTTGCATCCACGTCGCCCGCGGCGCGGTGTCAAGCAGTCGCCACCGGGTATTTCAGGTAGTAACCATGAGCGAAGCACAGCGTTTCGATGTCCTCATCCTTGGCAGCGGGGCCGCCGGCCTCAGCCTGGCCCTGCGCCTGCCGCCGACTTTGTCCATTGCCCTGGTCGCCAAACGGGACCTGAGCGAGGGCAGCACCCTCTACGCCCAGGGGGGCATCTCGGCGGTGCTTGACGCCAAGGACTCCCTGGCCTCCCACGTTGAAGACACCCTGGACGCCGGTGCCGGGCTCTGTGATCCCCAGCAGGTGCAACTGGTGGTGGAGCATGGCCCGGACTGCATCCGCTGGCTGTTCGATCAGGGCGTCGCCTTCACCCGCGATGACAGCGCCACCGATGCCGGGGGCTATCATCTCACCCGGGAAGGGGGGCATAGCCATCGCCGCGTCGTCCACGCGGCGGACGCCACGGGCAAGGAAGTGGAGACCACCCTCGCGGGGCGGGCCCGCGCCCGGGACAACATCCAGCTCTTCGAGCGCCACATCGCCGTGGATCTGCTCAGCGCACGCAAGCTGGGCCTCAAGTTCGACCGCTGCCTGGGCGCCTATGTCCTCGACCAGGCCAGCGGCGAGGTCAAGACCCTGCTCGCCAGCTTCGTGGTCGTCGCCACCGGCGGGGCCAGCAAGGTCTACCTCTATACCAGTAACCCAGACGTCTCCACTGGGGATGGCATCGCCATGGCCTGGCGCGCCGGTTGCCGGGTGGCCAACATGGAGTTCATGCAGTTTCACCCCACCTGCCTCTATCACCCTCAGGCACGCACCTTTTTGATTACCGAGGCCCTGCGCGGTGAGGGGGGGCGCCTGCTGCTGCCCAACGGCGACCGTTTCATGCCCCGCTTCGATGAGCGCGCCGAACTCGCCCCCCGCGATGTCGTCGCCCGGGCCATCGACCACGAGATGAAGCGCCTGGGGGCCGAGTGCGTCTACCTGGATATCTCCCACCGGCCGGCGGACTTCATCCTCGAACATTTCCCCACCATCCACGCCAAGTGCCTGGAGTATGGTATCGACATCACCCGCGAGCCCATCCCGGTGGTCCCCGCCGCCCACTACACCTGCGGCGGGGTGGTTACCGATGACTGGGCGCGCGCCGATCTGCCCGGCCTCTACGCCATCGGTGAGGTTGCCTATACCGGCCTGCATGGCGCCAACCGCATGGCCAGCAACTCCCTTTTGGAATGTCTGGTCTTCGCCGCCCGGGCGGCCAGCGATATCCAGGGGCAACTCGCCAGCGCCCCGACCCCGCCGGAGGTGCCCTCCTGGGACGCGAGCCGGGTGGTCGGACCCGATGAACAGGTGGTGGTCGCCCACAACTGGGAGGAACTGCGCCGCTTCATGTGGGACTACGTCGGCATTGTCCGCACCAACAAGCGTCTGCAACGGGCCAAGCGCCGCATCGACCTGCTCCGCCAGGAGATCATCGAGTACTACAGCAATTTCCAAGTCAGCAACGACCTCCTGGAACTGCGCAACCTGGTGGAGGTGGCCGATCTCATCGTCCAGTGCGCCCAACGTCGCCACGAGAGCCGGGGCCTACACTACACCCTGGACTTCCCCTTTAAGGATGACGCCCAACGGCAACCGACGATCCTGTTTCCGGACAGCTACCGGCCCCGCCAGGACGGATGATGGGTTGGCGATAGCCACCCGCCAGAAGCCACCGGCGGGGCGACCAAAAAGGGGCCACCGGAGGGGCGACCCGGATGCAGGCCCCGCGCCGGCCGCCAGCCAGCTAGCGACCCATGGCGAGCAAAAGCCTTTTTGATGCCCGCATGAACGTCCTTTATCATGCGCACCTTTCCTGCCTGGCCTGCTTCCCGTCCGCGGATCACGGCCCATTACCAGCAGTACCCCAAGGGAGATTCATCATGACCGACTATGTCCGCTGGCTTCGCGACCTTCGCATGGACGACGTGCCCATCGTGGGCGGCAAGAACGCCTCGCTTGGCGAAATGATCCATCACCTGGCGGAAGTCGGCGTGCAGGTCCCGGGAGGCTTCGCCACCACCGCGGATGCCTACCGCGAGTTTCTCGCCAAGGATGGACTGGACGAGCGCATCCAGGCCGAACTCGATGACCTCGACGTGGAGGACGTGGCGAAACTGGCCCAGGTCGGCCCCCGCATCCGTAGCTGGGTCATGGAACAGCCCTTCCCCCCGGCCCTGGAGGCTGGCATCGATTACTTCTACCAGCAACTGGTCGAGGAGGCTGGCGCCGGAACCGACGTTTCTTGGGCCGTCCGTTCCTCCGCCACCGCCGAGGACCTGCCGGATGCCTCCTTCGCCGGCCAGCAGGAGACCTTCCTCAACGTCCACGGCCTGGACAACATCAAACACTGCATCAAGGAGGTCTTCGCCTCCCTGTTCAACGACCGCGCCATCGCCTACCGCGTCCACCAGGGTTTCGAGCACCGTCACGTTGCCCTCTCCGCCGGTATTCAGCGCATGGTACGCAGCGACCTGGCCGCCTCCGGCGTCATGTTCACCCTGGACACCGAGTCCGGCTTCCGCGACGCCGTCTTCGTCACCGCCAGCTATGGTCTCGGCGAGATGGTGGTCCAGGGCGCCGTCAATCCGGACGAGTTCTACGTCCACAAGCCGACCCTGGCCGCCGGCCGCCCCGCCGTGCTGCGCCGCAATGTCGGTGGCAAGGCCCTGCGCATGGTCTATGGGGAGCCGGGCAGCGGTCAGAAGGTCGTCACCCTCGAGGTGGACGAGGCCGACCGTAACCGCTTCTCCATCACCGATGACGAGGTCATGGAACTGGCCAAGCAGGCGCTCCTGATCGAACAGCACTACGGCCGGCCCATGGACATCGAATGGGCGAAGGACGGTCAGGACGGCCGCCTCTACATCGTCCAGGCCCGACCCGAGACGGTCCAGAGCCGTTCCGGCAACATCCTGGAGCGCTATCACCTGCGCGCCAAGGGCCCGGTCCTGGCCACCGGCCGCAGCATCGGTCACCGCATCGGCGCCGGCCCGGCGCGGGTGGTCCATGGCCTCCAGGACATGGAGAAGGTCCAGCCCGGCGACGTCCTGGTCACCGACATGACCGACCCCGACTGGGAGCCGATCATGAAGCGCGCCGCCGCCATCGTCACCAACCGTGGCGGCCGCACCTGCCACGCCGCCATCATCGCTCGCGAACTGGGTGTGCCAGCGGTGGTGGGCTGCGTGGACGCCACGGAGAAGGTCAAGGACGGCCAGGACGTCACCGTCTCCTGTGCCGAGGGTGATACCGGCTTCATCTACCAGGGCGCCCTACCCTTCGAGCACAAGACCATCGAACTCTCCCACATGCCGGAGGTGCCGGTCAAGATCATGATGAACGTCGGCAATCCCGACCGTGCCTTCGCCTTCGCCGCCACGCCCAACAAGGGCGTCGGCCTGGCGCGCCTGGAGTTCATCATCAATAACATGATCGGCATCCACCCCAAGGCCCTGCTGGAATACGATCAGTTGCCGGAGGACCTTAAGGCGCGCATCGCCCCGCGTATCGCCGCCTACGCCAGCCCGCGGGAATTCTATGTCGCCAAGCTGGCGGAGGGCATCGCCACCCTGGGCGCGGCCTTCGCCCCCAACCCGGTCATCGTGCGCATGTCGGACTTCAAGTCCAACGAATACGCCAACCTCATCGCCGGCCCGCGCTACGAGCCCGAGGAGGAGAACCCGATGATCGGCTTCCGCGGCGCCGGGCGCTATGTCTCCGACAACTTCAAGGCCTGCTTCGAGATGGAGTGCGAGGCCCTCAAGCGGGTGCGCAACGACATGGGCCTGACCAATGTCGAGATCATGATCCCCTTCGTCCGTACCCTGGGCCAGGCCAAGGCCGTGGTCGAGGCCCTCAAGGAACAGGGCCTGGAGCGCGGCAAGGATGGTCTCAAGCTGATCATGATGTGCGAGATCCCCTCCAACGCCGTGCTGGCGGAGGAGTTCCTGGAGTACTTCGACGGCTTCTCCATCGGCTCCAACGACATGACCCAGCTCACCCTGGGCCTGGACCGCGACTCCGCCCTGGTGGCCGAGCATTTCGACGAGCGCGACCCCGCCGTACTCAAGATGCTGTCCATGGCCATCCAGGCCTGTCGCCAGAAGGGCAAGTACATCGGCATCTGCGGCCAGGGCCCCTCCGATCACCCGGATCTGGCGGACTGGTTGCTCAACCAGGGCATCACCAGCATCTCCCTCAACCCCGATACCGTCATCGACACCTGGCTGTATCTGGACGAGAAGTCCAATCATGCCAAATGATGGTATAAGCTCCCGACCACCCGCCGCGTGCTTGGTGGGTGGGTGGTCGGGGTCCTGCCCTTCCGGTGATATCGCCACAGGGTTGTGGCTTCAGGCTACTTGAATCAGGACAAACAAGGGGATTGGTACAACCCAGGGATTGGCGATGGCTATACTTGCGCCAACGGTCGTTCAAACCCAGGAGCTGCCATGTCCAATCTTGCCCGGGTCTACTCGCTTACCGCCGACGATTACCTTGCTGGTGAAGCCCTCTCGCCCATCCGCCACGAGTATGTGGCCGGCGAGGTCTTTGCCATGGCCGGCGCGACGGAAGAGCATGCCACCATTGCCGGCAACTTGTTTGCGTTGCTGCGCGCCCAGGTACGCGGTGGCCCCTGTCGGGTCTATATCGCCGACATGAAACTGCGGGTGGAGGCCGCCGATGCCTTCTTCTACCCCGATGTCTTCGTGACCTGTGACCCACGCGATGCCGGCGAATCACTTGCCAAGCGCCACCCTTCCCTGATCTGCGAGGTGCTGTCGGAGTCCACCGAGGCCTACGACCGGGGCGGCAAGTTCGCCGCCTACCGCACCCTGGATAGCCTCAATGAATACCTGCTGATCGACTCGCGCAGCCGGTCCGTGGAGGTCTTTCGCCGCCAGCCTGGCGGCTGGCTGCTGGCTCCAATAGCGCCGGATGGGCAACTGGAACTGGCTTGTATCGGTTTCCGCTGCACGGTCGATGCCCTTTACGAGGACGTGGTGTTCCCGACTCCCGCCAATCCGTCCGCCGCCTGATCAGACAAGGACATAGGACCTGACGATCAGGTCCACTCTCTCTATACCAGGTCCGCTTCTAATTGACGCCTGCGGCGTAGCGTACATAAGCGACCTGCACCGCCTCCTGCCCCAAGAGTTGGCGCAAGCGTTTGATCAGGTCGTCAGTGGGTTTGACCCGCCAGTCTTCACCCAGGACGAAGCGGCCCTGGGCGACCGGGGACAGGTATTCCAGGTGGACCGCCAGCCTGCCGCCGCGGCAGGAATCGAGGATCTCCCAGAGTTGCTGGACCAGGTCCAGGCCTTTCTTTTGGCGCTTGGCCTTGCCGAGGGCCAGCCGGAGGAACAGATGGTCAGCGGCCCCCTCCCGCGCCTGCTCCAGGGTCTGGACCTCGCTGGCGCGGAAGGACCAGGCATCGCGAAACTCATCGAAGTTCAGGGTGCCGCCGATGACCAGCATCCGGTCCACCGCCAGCAGGTCCCGGACCTGCTCGTACAGCTCGGAAAAGACGGTGGCCTCGATGCGCCCGGTACGGTCGTCCAGGACCAGGGAGGCCATGCGCCCCCGCTGGGTCTTGCCATGACGCACCGACACCACCAGGCCAGCCACGGTGCGCTTGTCCCGCTCGCCCCGACCCTTGGGGGTAGCAATTAATTCATTGAGGCGGGTGCCCATGAGGGCGTTCAGTTCCGCCTCGTAGCGATTGACCGGGTGACCGGTGAGGTACAAGCCCAGGGTCTCCTTCTCACCCTGAAGGCGCGCCTCCTCCTCCCATTCGGGCCAGACCCGGCTGGCGAGTTGCGGATCCGGGCCGGTGGCCACCGTCTCCGCCATGCCGAACAGATCCCCCTGACCCGCGGACTGGGTGGCCTTGTGCTGCTCCGCCAAACGAATGGCCAGGGGCAGGTGCTCCATCAGGGTCGCCCGGTTGGCCCCTAGTTCGTCCAGGGCCCCGGAGCGGATCAGGGCCTCCAGCACCCGCCGGTTCATCTTCTGCAGGTCCATGCGCCGGCAGAAGTCCCAGAGGTCCCGGAAGGGACCGCCCGCTTTCCGCGCCTCCATCAGGGCGAGGATGGCACTCTCCCCCACCCCCTTGATGGCCCCCAGGCCATAGGCCAGGGTGCGGTCATCGGCGATGGTGAAGCGCCATTCCGAGGCGTTCACCGCCGGCGGGCGCACCTCCAGCTTCATGGTCCGGCACTCGTCGATCAGGGTCACCACCTTATCTGTGTTGACCATGTCGGCGGTGAGGACCGCGGCCATGAAGGCGGCGGGGTAATGGGCCTTGAGCCAGAGGGTCTGATAGGAGACCAGGGCGTAAGCGGCGCTATGAGATTTATTAAATCCATACCCGGCGAACTTATCCATCAAGTCAAAGATGTAAGTCGCTGTCTTGCCGTCAACGCCCCGCTGGGCGGCGCCGGCCTCGAAGACGGCGCGCTGCTTGTCCATTTCCGACTGCTTCTTCTTGCCCATGGCGCGGCGCAGCAGATCGGCGCCACCCAGGGAGTAGCCGGCCAGGACCTGGGCGATCTGCATCACCTGTTCCTGGTAGAGGATGACGCCATAGGTCGGCTTGAGGATGGGCTCCAGATCCGGGTGGGGGTAGGCCACCGCCGCCTCGCCGTGCTTGCGGGCGATGAAGTCGTCCACCATGCCGGATTGCAGGGGTCCCGGGCGGAACAGGGCCACCAGGGCGGTCATGTCGTCGAAGGAGTCCGGGCGCAGCTTCTTGATCAGCTCCTTCATGCCCCGGGATTCAAGCTGGAAGACGGCGGTGGTCTCGCAGCGCTTGAGCAGGGCGAAGGCTTCCGGGTCCTTGGGATCGATACGGGTGATGTCGATGGGGGGTTCGCCGGCCTGGGCGCGTCGCTCGTTGATGGTCTTGAGCGCCCAGTCGATGATGGTCAGGGTGCGCAGGCCGAGGAAGTCGAACTTGACCAGGCCCACCTGTTCGACGTCGTCCTTGTCGAACTGGGTCATAAGGTTGTTGCCGCCCGGTTCGCAGTAGAGGGCGGCGAAGTCCGTCAGGCGGGTCGGGGCGATGACCACGCCACCGGCGTGCTTGCCGGCGTTGCGCGCCAGGCCCTCCAGCTTGCGCGCCATGTCGAGGATGGCCCGCACCTCCTCGTCCTCGGCGTAGGCCTTGCGCAGGTCCTCGCCTTCTTCCAGGGCCTTGTCCAGGGTCATGCCCAGCTCGAAGGGCACCATCTTGGCGATGCGGTCCACCATGCCATAGGGGTGGCCCAGCACCCGGCCCACGTCGCGCACCACCGCCTTGGCCGCCATGGTGCCGAAGGTGATGATCTGGGACACCGCCTCGCGGCCATAGCGCCCGGCCACGTAGTCGATGACCCGGTCGCGCCCCTCCATGCAGAAGTCGACGTCGAAGTCGGGCATGGAGACGCGCTCCGGGTTGAGGAAGCGCTCGAACAGCAGGTCATGCTCGATGGGATCGAGATCGGTGATCTTGAGGGCATAGGCCACCAGGGAACCGGCGCCGGAGCCGCGCCCTGGCCCCACCGGGATGTCGTTGTCCTTGGCCCACTGGATGAAGTCGGCCACGATCAGGAAGTAGCCGGCGAAGCCCATCTGATTGATGACGTTGAGTTCCACCTCCAGGCGCTCGTCATAGACACGCCGCCGGGCGGCGAAGTCGGGGGCGGCCGGGTCGAAGAGCCGGGCCAGGCGCCACTCCAGCCCCTTGCGCGAGATGTCGGCAAAATGCTCCTCGGTGGTCATGCCCGCCGGCACCGGAAAATTAGGCAGGAAGTTCTGGCCCAGGGTCAGCTCCAGATTGCAGCGCTTGGCGATCTCCAGGGTGTTTTCCAGGGCCTCGGGGATGTCGGCGAAGAGCTCCGCCATCTCCTCGGGGGTGCGCAGGTACTGCTCCTCGCTGTAGTGCTTGGGCCGGCGGTTGTCGCTCAGGGTGAAACCCTCGTGGATGCAGACCCGGACCTCATGGGCCTCGAAGTCTTGTGGGACCAGGAAGCGCACGTCGTTGGTCGCCACCACCGGCACGCCCTTGGCAGCGGCCAGCGCGACGCTCTGTTCCAGGCAATCGGCCTCGCCAGCGCGGCCGGTACGGATCAGCTCCAGGTAATAGCGGTCACCGAAGACCGCCAGCCAGCGGTCCAGCCGTTGCGCCGCCAGGGCCTGGTTGCCCGCCACCAGGGCCTGGCCTACGTCCCCCGCCGGACCGCCGGAGAGGGCGATCAGACCCGACGCCGCCGCCGCCACCCAGGCTTGCTCCACCTGAGGGATCAGGGAACCCAGCTGCCCCTCCAGGTAGGCCCGCGAGATCAGTCGGGTCAGGTTGAGGTAACCCTCATGGTCCTGCACCAGCAACACCAACCGGTGGGGTCGGCTGGCATCCTCGGGGTTATGGACCAGCACCTCCGCCCCGGCGATAGGCTTGACCCCCGCCGCCAGGGCCGCCTTGTAGAAGCGCACCAGACAGAAGAGATTGAGCTGATCGGTGACGGCGACGGCGGGCATGCCCGCCTGGGCCGCGGCCTGGACCAGCGGTTTGATGCGCAACAGACCATCCACCAGGGAGTATTCGCTGTGGACGTGGAGGTGAACGAAGGCGGACGGGGAAGCGACGGTCACGCGGGGACGGGGCTCATGAGGGCTGTGTGGAGATGAACCCATTTTATCGACATCGCCAGACGATGTTGGGCTTTCCCCGATCCCCATCTGTGTCAATCCGCTTCCAACCCGTTGGTACGGGGCAATTTGACATGCATCAAGGCCCTTCACCGGCAGGGCAATATGCTGCCAGCATGACTGGCTTTTTCAATGGAGATAGACATTTGGCAACCGTATCACCCCTGGCCCGCCTCGGGTCCCATCCCCTCCTGGCACTGGGATTTCGCCCCTTCTTCCTCGGCGCCGGCGCCCTGGCCCTGCTCGCCATGCTGGTCTGGCTGGTCCGTCTCTGGGGCCTGCTGCCCGGGGACGGCTACCTGGGAGGCACCGCCTGGCATGCCCACGAGATGCTCTTCGGTTACGTCGGCGCGGTGATCGCCGGCTTCCTGCTCACGGCGGCGCGCAACTGGACCGGTATCGACACCCCCACCGGCCTCCGGCTGGGGGCCCTGGTCCTGCTCTGGCTGGCGGCTCGACTGGGACCCTTACTGTCCCTGCCCCACGCGCTCCTGGCTCTCCTCGACCTGGCCTTCTTCCCCGCCCTGGCCTGGGCCCTGATCCCGCCCCTCTGGCAGGGTAAGAATAAGGTCAATCGCGCCTTTCTCGCCCTGCTGGCCGCCATGACCCTGGCCAACCTGCTGGTCCACGCCCAGGCCCTAGGCCTGACGGCGGCGACCGCCTCTCGCGGTTCCCGGCTGATGCTCGATCTGACCCTGCTGACCCTCTGGTTGGTGGCCGGGCGCATCATGCCCTTCTTCACCCAGAGCGCCATCCCCGGTTGCAAGCCCCTCACCCGACCCTGGGTGGAGACCGTGACCTTCATCCTGGCACCGGCCATCGCCCTCATCAATCTGGCCTGGCCCGCCAGCCCGGTGGGCGGGGTACTGCTTCTCGTCCTGGCGGCGGTTCAGGCCGTCCGCCTGGCGGGATGGCATGACTCCCGGGCCTGGCAAAATCCCATGCTCGCCGTGCTTTACGCCGGCTATCTTTGGTTGATCCTGGGTTTGGCCCTGGATGGCCTGGCGGCGCTGGGGCTACTCCCCCCCTTCCCCGCCCTGCACGCCCTGACCGTCGGTGGCATCGGGGTCTTCACCCTCGGTATGGTGGCGCGGGTGACCCTGGGGCATACGGGCCGCGATATGCGTGCCTCGCGCGCCACCGGCCTGGCCTTCGTGATCATCAACCTGGCCGCCCTGACACGGGTCTTCCTCCCCCTGCTGTGGCCTGGGCATTACCACCTGTGGCTGGGGATCTCGGGGGGGCTCTGGGTCCTGGCCTTCGCCCTCTTCCTCGGTATCTATGGCCCCATGCTCATCCAACCGCGGGTGGATGGCCGGCCGGGCTAAGGATCTTTGGGGGGCCAGGGCCGCCTCCAACACCATCACAGACCCTCAGATGCAAGGTTCCCTTGGCGCGTTTCACGCCTACCGCCATGAGGGGGCGCCATGCCTCTGATGATGAGCATTTCTTAAAGCAACATACCCGCCAAGATGCTTCTTGGCGGATGCTGATCATTTATCCTTCGCCCTTTCTCAGCCGCCACCCCTGAGGTCACCATGGCCGTCATCCTGCAAATCGACTTTCCCTTCCAGGGTCCCTGGGGCGCCGAGATGAGCGCCGCCCTTCAGGACCTCGCCACCTCCATCGCCCAGGAGCCGGGCCTGATCTGGAAGATCTGGACCGAGAATCCCGCCACCGCCGAGGCGGGAGGCATCTATCTCTTCACCGACCAGGCCAGCGCCGCGGCCTATCTGGCCAAGCATCGGACGCGGTTACTGGGCTTCGGCATCACCCAGGTCAATGGCAAGCTGTTCGAGATCAATCTTCCCTTGTCCGCCATCAACCAGGCACCGCTGGCTGGGGGCGAAAAGTGACTTGACCTTGGTCAAGGTTTAAGAGGGGGGCTTCCTCTGCAATAGCCACGGCCCAACTGCTAACAGAGGACCCCGCAACATGGCCCAGACCTTTACCAAAACCATGGCACGGAACATCTTTTATGGTGGTTCCGTCTTCTTCTTCCTGCTCTTCCTGGCACTGACCTTCGATACCAGCATGGCCCTGCCGGACCGCGACCGGCGCGAGCTGCTGGACCCCACCACCGAACGCGGTCGACAGATCGCCCACGGCAAGGCGCTGTGGGAGGAGAACAACTGCATCGGTTGCCACTCCCTGCTGGGGGAAGGCGCCTACTTCGCCCCGGAACTGGGCAACGTCTATGTCCGATTCGGCAACAACACCGAGGCCATCAAGGCCTTCATCCAGAGCCGTCCGGCGGAAGGCATCCCCGGCCGGCGCAGCATGCCCCAGTTCAATTTCGCCCCGGACCAACTGGAGGCCATCGCCCAGTTCCTGAAGTACGCCTCCGAGATCAATACCGCCGGCTGGCCGCCCAACAAGCAGGGCTGAGTCCACCGCACCGATCCCCTTCCCCTGGAGTTCACGACTGATGAAATATCCATCCCAAGGCGTGGCGCGGCTCTACTTTATCGCCGCCATCGGCCTCTTCGCCGCCCAGATCCTTTTCGGCCTCATCATGGGGCTGCAATACGTCATCGGGGACTTTCTCTTCCCCGCCATCCCCTTCAACGTGGCCCGCATGGTCCACACCAACGCCCTGATCGTCTGGTTGCTCATGGGCTTCATGGGCGCCGCCTACTACCTGGTGCCGGAGGAGGCGGAGCGTGATCTCATCGCCCCCTGGCTGGCCAAGCTCATGTTCTGGATCTTCCTGGTGGCCGCGGCCCTGACGGTCATCGGCTACCTCTTCGTGCCCTACGCGGGCCTGGCCAAGATGACTGGCAACGAACTGCTGCCCACCATGGGCCGTGAGTTCCTCGAACAGCCCACCATCACCAAGATCGGCATCGTCATCGTCGCCCTCGCCTTCCTGTTCAACATCGGCGGCACCATCCTTACCGGCCGGAAGACCGTGGTCAACCTGGTCCTGCTCATCGGCCTGGTGGGCCTGGCAGTCTTCTTCCTCTTCTCCTTCTACAACCCGACCAACCTGGTGCTGGACAAGTACTATTGGTGGTGGGTGGTGCATTTGTGGGTCGAGGGCGTCTGGGAACTGATCCTGGGCTCCATCCTCGCCTTCGTCCTGATCAAGACCACCGGCGTCGACCGCGAGGTGGTGGAGAAGTGGCTCTACGTCATCATCGCCATGACCCTGATCACCGGCATCATCGGCACCGGCCATCACTACTACTGGATCGGCACCCCGGAATACTGGCAGTGGTGGGGTTCCATCTTCTCCGCCATGGAGCCCATCCCCTTCTTCATGATGACCGTCTTCGCCTTCAACATGGTCAACCGCCGGCGCCGCAACCATCCCAATCGGGCCGCCATGCTCTGGGCCCTGGGCACCGCCGTCATGGCCTTCCTCGGCGCCGGCGTCTGGGGCTTCCTGCATACCCTGTCGCCGGTGAACTTCTATACCCACGGCACCCAGATCACCGCCGCCCACGGCCACATGGCCTTCTACGGCGCCTACGTCATGATCGTCCTGGCCATCATCTCCTACGCCATGCCGATCATGAACGGCCGCGAGGCCAACAGCCAACGCTCCCAGGTGCTGGAGATGTGGTCCTTCTGGCTGATGACGGTGTCCATGGTCTTCATCACCCTCTTCCTCACCGCCGCCGGCATCCTCCAGGTCTACCTGCAACGCTTCAGCGACGCCCCCCTCCAGTTCATGCTGGTCCAGGACAAGATCGCCATCTTCTACTGGCTGCGTGAACTGACCGGCCTGGTGTTCCTGGTCGGCCTGGTGCTCTACATCTGGAGTTTCTTCGTCGCCAACAAGGAACCGGGCCTGACCAGCGCCGCCGTCGACCAGGCGCTCAAGGGCAACGCCGGACCGGCCACGGCCATCGCCTAACGGGCTGAGGAACTGAGGAAACCACCCGCCCGCATCCCCCCGCCATGCCTCCGCCATGCTCCTGGAGTGCATGCGCGGCAGGGTTGGTGCGGGATACCGACCGCAAGGATGCGGTCATCCTGCCTTCCGGTGCATGCCCACAGCGCCACCGGGCATCACCCGCCCCCCTGACCGCTCCTCCCTCTCCCGTTCCCTCCTCCGCAAAGACATGGAAGACGATGCCGCTTCCGAAACCGCCAGAATGCAGAAATTCCCGTCCCTAGGGGGACGTGGGAATGCCCGCCAAACGGCCGACACGGGGATTGGACTCATTCATTGGCATGATGGGCTTGGATAGCCGTCGAGCGCTTGAGATAGCCATCAAGAGATTGATTCTCTTATTGCTTCGCCAACACCGCACCTTCCGACATGAGACCAAAAAATTCCCGGTCCGCCTGAAGCATGTGGCGGGCGACGACATCCATGGCGAGGAAGGTCACCAGGTCGCCGAAACCCAGACCGCCTGCCCCGGCCTGAGCACGCAGGGCCTGGGCCTGTTCCACCAGCCGGCGATGGAGCAGGGCGTGCTGTTCGACCTTGGCGTAGCCCAAGCGGTGCAGGATCGCCTCCTCATGGGCGAAATGTTCCACCACGTGGGCCAATAGTTCATCCAGGGCGGCCAGGAAGACCTCGCGGGGGGCAGCGCTCACGGCGAGATCCAACAAGGCGTTAGCGCGGCGGAAGAGTTCCTGGTGCTCGCCATCGATGATCGGGTTGCCGGATTCATAGGCCGCCCGCCAGATCAGCCGCACGGACGATACACCCTTCTCCACCGGCTCCACCTCCGGTCCGACGACGCGGTTGCGACCGCCCTCCTTCGCGCGGTACAGGGCCTCGTCCGCCAGCCGCACCAGGTGCTCGGGACCCTGGTCCCCGTCCGGGACGATGACGGCGACGCCGAAACTCGCCGTGACCCGCCTCAGGGGTGATTGTCCGTGCGGAAGGTTGAGCCTTTCCAGGGCCGCCCGGGTGGTCTCGGCGATCTTCATGGCGCCGGCGGCACCGGTGTCGGCGGCGATACAGGCAAACTCCTCGCCACCGTACCGGGCCGCCAGGTCCCCCGGACGACGGGCATGCGCCCGGAGCACGTCGGCGACCTGGCGCAGGCAGGCATCCCCCGCCAGATGGCCATAATGGTCGTTGTAGGGCTTGAAGTAATCGATGTCGATCAGGATTAGGGCCAGGGTCTGGCCATAACGGCGCGCCCGCGCCCATTCCGTGGCCAGGACCTCGTCGAAACGGCGCCGATTGGCCAGGCCGGTCAGGCCATCGGTCATGGAGAGCCGGGCCAGTTCCCGGTTGGCGGCTTCCAGGGCGGCGGTCCGCTCCTCGACCTTACGCTCTAATTCGGCGTTGAGCTGGCGGATTTCGTCGCCCATGGCCTGACGCAGCAGTTCCTGGGAGGCGCGCAGGGATTGTTCCGAGGCCTTGAGTTCCCGGAACAGGGTGTTGAAGGGGTCGTGGATGCTGGTGACGTAGATGGCGCGGTAGAGCAGGTAGTAGGCGGCGACCTTGCACAGGTGGCCCACCATGTTCGCGACATCGTAAACACCGATATAGACGGTGAAGGCCATTTCACCCACGGCGGCGCAGAGGGCGGAGCCCAGGATCAGCCGGTAGGTCGCTGGGTCCAGGTTTCCGCGGATCAGCCACAGCCGCCCGGCCGCGGTGAGCAACAGGGCGACGATGAGGTATTCACTGGCCACCTTAAAAGGCGTCAGCCCCACCCCCTCCTGGTAGGCGACGGGAAAGAGGCCTAGGAAGGGGGCACCGATCAGCAGGACCGTCAGGACCCCGAAGACCCCCAGCAGCGGCGGGAGCTTCACGGGGCGGCAGCAGGCCAGGGTCGCAGCCAGCAGGCTTCCGGCCTGAAGAAAACGGGCGGCGATCCAGAGTTGGGTCGGCAGGTCGGCGTCGTAGCCGGGGAAGATGTTCATCCCCTTGAAGGCCAGAGTATGGACCACGTCAATGCAGGCCGCCGCGGCGTAACCCACGCCGATGACCCGCAGCAGACCGTTGCCGGACAGTTCGCGGGTGTTCCACACGAGCAGCAGAATGCTGAAAGCGATGGCGATGCTGAAAAACTCGACCAGGATATGAAACAACAGATAGCTGTAGGCGCGGCTGAGGACCAGCAGCCCGACCACGCCAAGACTCGCCGCCAAAAAGGGCAGATCGGGCCGCAACCCCAGACCTGCCGGCTGACGGGGCTCGTGGACCATGGGCACATCCAGGGGCGAATTCATAGGCACTCCCATCGACGCGGCCACCGGTACCGGAGTGATCCCCAGCGCACCCGGCGCCGGTTCAGACGGCCTGGCCAGTTCAGGGCTGGTCATCTCACCTCATCCCGGTCAAGAAGTTCGGAGGGATTATGCGTTCTTTTGCCTGAAGGTCCCATGAGAAATTCCACCCGCAAGGGGGTCTGTCTCATCGGGCCGGGACCCGCCCCTCCGCGGGCGGGGTCCCCCCTTTCGAGAGGCGGGTGCTTGATTGGGCACGTTTGCCAGGCACCGCATGGCCGTTCAGCACCCCTCTCCCCAATCCTTGCCTTCCTGCGGGGAGGGTTTTGGCGCATCAGCGCCTTGCGCTACCAAGGCCAGCCCAGGCAGCGGGAAGGTGTGATCGTCTACGGCCGGTTGGCACCGCGCCGGACGGGTCTCAGTGGCTGGTACCCTCGGAGCGGGTGATCTTGTTATGGACGTTGTACTTGCCCGATGGCTTACGCATGGGCAGGCGCTTGACCTCCTGGAGCGTCTTGGCGTCATAGATCACCAGGGCGCCCTCGTCCTCCCAGATACTCACCAGGGCGTATTTGCCGTAACGGTCGAACTCGACATGGGCGGCGGTCTTGCCTGGCTCGGGCCTCAGGGTGGCGACGATCTCCAGGGTCTGCTTGTCGATGACGTGCATGGCGTCCTTGTGCGGCCCGGAAAAGACGTCGACCCAGGCGTAGGGGCTGTTTTCATGGCTGCGGGCGAAGAAGCCGGGGCCCAGGGTGGGGATGCGCTTGATCGTCTCCCAGGTGCCCAGGTCGATGACCGACACCTCCGGCTTGGACAGATGGGGGGTGACCAGGAGGGTGCGGCCGTCGCGTTCCCAGGTGATGCCGGAGCTGAGATGGGGCATGCCATCCAGGTCCAGGGTGGCGACGCGCTGGCGCACGTCCAGGTTGACGGCCTGGCCCTGGCTGCCATCGCGGGCGGCGCCGATCAGGACCTGATAGTTCTGGGTGAAAAAGAAGTCGTCGAGAAAGCCATCCAGCCGGGTGCGGCGCACCGGGAAGGGGCCCTTGACCAGGGCGGTGCCCTCCCCCATGCGGTAGTCGTGCATGGGGCCGTTGTAGACCGGCAGGGGTTCGTCCGCCACCAGGATTTCCCACACCTCGGGGATGTCCTTGAGGGCGGCGACGAAGCTCTGGCGAGGGGGAGCGGCGTAGACGGCGCTGACCCGCGAGGTCTTGCCCGCGTCGTCCTGGACCGGAATCACCTTGAGGGGCAGCAGGTCTCGGGCGTCGAGCAGCACCAGGTCATGGGGCAGATAGTTGGCCACGGCGACATAGCGCCCGTCGCCGGACACCGCCAGGTTGCGGGTGTTGATGCCGGCGCGAATCTCGGTCACCGTCTGGAAGCTATACAGGTCGAACTTGCTGATCCAGCCATCGCGGGAGGCGAAATAGACGAAGCGGCCGTCGTTGGAGAACTTGGGGCCGCCATGGAGGGCGCGGCGGGTAGCGAAGCGGTGGAGGGGCTCCAGGCGATCGCCATCGAGGATGGTGGCGTGATGGTCGCCGGTCTCCACCACCACGAACAGATTGAGGGGATCGGCCTGGTGCAGTGGCCGATCGGGGAGTTTCTCCGGCGGGACCAGGGGCAGATGGCTCTGGCGGATACGTTCCAGGCCCCACTCCGGGGTCGCCGGCAGGGGGGTGAAGACCAGATCCACCAGGCCCTGGGCCTCGGCCAGGGAGAGGCGATCAGCGAAGGGCGGCATCTGGGTCGCCGGTCGGCCTTCGAGGATGAGTTTGGCGGCCTCCTCCCGCTTGAGGCGACCGAAATTCTCCGGGATCAGGGGGGGACCCGTGATTCCCAGGCGATCCGCGCCGTGACACTCGGCGCAGATCTGGGCATAGAGGGCCCCCGCCTCCCGGGGCTGGTCCGGGGGTTGCCCCGGTGTGGGGGTCACCGGAGCGGCGGCGACCGGGAGAGCAGAGCTGGCCGTCACCGACGGGCCGGTTTCCGCCAGGAGGACGGGGGCGAATAGGGCCATGGCCAGCGGGATCAGGAAGCGGGATAAGGAAACGTGCATGCCATGGTTCCCCCTTTTCTGGTTCCCGCGTTGCACCCGGGGAGTGCATGGCGACGCGGGAACCCGTGGCTGGATAGTTCTTGGGATGGCTCAGGGCCTAGTAGACGTCGTGGATGGTGTTGTAGACGTTGAACTTACCGGTGGGGGTCACCAGCCGGTCGTCCTTGATGACCTTTTTCAGTTTCAAGGTCTTGTCATCCACCACCACCAAGGCCGACTTGGTGTCCTTGGTATTCCACACCGAGAACCAGACCTCGTCACCGGCCTTATTGTACTCAGGCTGAACAACGCGCTTGGGACCCGGGCCCAGATCCGCCCACTCGGCGATGGGCAGGACGGTGAAGGGGGCATCCAGCTTGTCGATGTTGAACACTGCCACGCTCTGGCTCAGCTTCTCCACTGAGTTGAGGGCCGTATCCACGTACAGGTTCTTGGACTTGGGATGGGTCTTGATGAACAGGGAACCGCCTCCTTGCCCTTGCAGGGTACGAACCACCTTCCAGGCCTTATCCGGATGCCCCTTGGGGTCGGTACCGACCAGAGTGATGGAGGCATCGCCCAGGTGACTGGTGGCCCAGACGGGTCCGTTCTGCGGATCGACGAAGTTGGCGCCACGCCCCGGGTGTGGGATGTCACCGACCTCGACCAGGGCCGCCAGTTTCTGATCCTGGGAATCCACCACCGCCAGCTTGTTGGACTTGTTGGCGGCGGTCAGGAAGTAGCGCTTGGAGGCATCCCAGCCGCCATCATGCAGGAAGGGCGCGGCCTCGATATCGGTGGTCTTGAGGTTGTTGATATCCGAGTAGTCGACCATCAGGATGTGGCCGGTCTCCTTGACGTTGACGATGAACTCGGGGTGCTTGTGGGAGGCGACGATGGCGGCGACGCGCGGCTCCGGGTGGTATTCCTGGGTGTCTACCGTCATGCCGCGGGTGGAGACGATCTTGAGGGGCTCCAGGGTATCGCCGTCCATGATGACGAACTGGGGCGGCCAGTAGGTGCCGGCGATGGCGTACTTGTCTTCCATCCCCTTGAATTTGGAAGTCTCGACGGAGCGGGCCTCCATGCCGACCTTGATCTCGGCGACGTTGTCGGGCTTCTCCATCCACAGGTCGATGAGATTGATCTTGGCGTCGCGGCCGATGACGAAGAGGTAGCGGCCGGAGGCGGAGAGGCGGGAGATGTGGACCGCGTAACCGGTCTTGATGATGTTGACGATTTCCTTACTATCGCCATCGATCAGGGCGATCTCTCCGGCGTCACGCAGGGTCACGGAGAAGATGTTATCCAGGTTGAGATTGTTCATCTTCTGGGTGGGGCGCTTCTCGGGCGGGATCAGCACCTTCCAGGAGGCCTTCATCTCCGGCATGCCGTACTCGGGAGGCTGAGGCGGCTCATGTTGCAGATAGCGGGCCATGAGATCGATCTGGGCCTCGGTGAAATCACCGGAAGTACCCCAGTTGGGCATGCCCGCCGGCGAGCCGTAGGTAATCATGGCCTTGAGGTAATCGGTACCCAGGGCGCGGGTCTTGTCGGTGGTCAGGGGCTTGCCAGTGGCCCCCTTGCGCAGCACGCCATGGCAGCCGGCGCAACGCTGGAAGAAGATCTCCTTGGCCTGGGCGAATTCCTCCTTGGTCATCTTGGGTCCTTCACCGTCCATCAGGTCCTTCATGGTCGCGGGGTCGATGGCGCCGGGGGCACCCTCGTAGGAAATCTCGGCACTGCTGGTGCCTGGCCGTGGGGCCTCCTGGGCGGCCAGGGCGCTACCCACGGCAAACGCCAGGGCGCTGACCAGGAAGAGGGTCGCGGGATGGCGCCGGGAGGACGTCGACAAATGCGCTTTCATGACAGTGTGTCTCTCCGCTATTGCTTTCACTTATGAAAATTGCGTCTTATGACTGGAAGCCGGTCTGGAGCGGCCGGCCGGGTGTCAGCCAAACGGGAGAGTAAGTGACCCGCCGGGGCTTGCCCTTGACCTGCATCAAACCGGGCCAGCGGCGAAATTTGAGGTAGATCAAGGCAGCCAGGCCCGTCGCTCCGGAATCATGCCGTTACTTGATCCATGCCGACACCAGGCACCCTGTACGCCACCCGGTACCGTACCGACCTATCCGTCCTGTCCAGCGCTCCTGGCCGTTCGGAAGGACGACCCGGGCCTCAGGCCGGGCGGGATGCCCTTGTGGAGACTCTCAGACCGTGCCACACCTCGCTCCCCATGCCCTCCGGCTCGCCGACCTCCCCGCCGTCCTGGTCCGGGGCTGGGGGATATTCCGGCGGATCGCCACCCCCAGCCTGATCCTCGGCGGGTCGATCGCTCTGATCAGCACCGCCTTGCTGCTGTTGCCCTTCGCCCTGGGCCTACCCGCCCTGGCGCTGATCCTAGCCGGCGGGATCGCCCTGATCGCCCCCCTCCTCCTGCCGCTTTTCCATAGCCTCCTGCAGGCCCAGGCCCGGGGCGAGAGACCCCGCCTCGGCTTGGCCCTGTCCGCCTATCGACGCATGGGGGCGGGCTTTTGGGCCCTGGCGGCGGCGTGCGGCTTTCTGCTGCTGGTCTGGATCACTGACGCCGGCATCCTCTACGCCTTCATGGTCGGGGCCGGCACTCCCGTTGCCGCCGCCCCTCCGGCGGGGGTGGGGACCTCGGCCGCCCCGAGCCCCGCTTCCGCGCTGATCCCGACCGCGTGGGCCCACCCCGGCTTGCGGTCTTTCGTGATCTGGGCCAGCCTCATGGGGGCCGTGCTAGCCGCCGGCACCCATTTGATCGCCGGCTTTTCCCTGCCGCTGTTGCAGGAAGGCCGCGCCCCGATCGTCCCCGCCATCCACGCCAGCGTCAGGACCGTCTTCGGCAACCTGACCGCGACCCTGACCTGGGGGCTGATCATCGTGCTGGGCCTGCTCCTGGGATTTCTCCTCCCCCCCTTGCTGGCCCTGGTCGCGCCGGTGCTGGCCTACAGTCAGTACGCCCTCTATCGCCGGGCCTTCCCGCTCACGGCCCCGGCGCAGGTCGTCGCGTTGGATCCGGGGGTGGAACCAGCCCTCCAAACAGACCTCACTGCGGAGGCGACAGCGCAACCCGGCGGAGAGGCGAGCCCGAGGCGTAAAGAATCATGGAAGCCCTGATTTCCGCGACGACGCTGGACGATGGCGCGGTCACGGCCTCCACTCCGGCCGCGCGGGACACCGGCATTCCGGGTAATCGGGCCATCTGGGTGGGCATCTTCGCCGAGATGACGGAGTTCGCCCTGATGTTCCTCGTCTACTTCATCGCCCGCGCCCATCATCCCGGGGCCTTTCACCAGGGGCCGGCCAAGCTGTGGACCCTGGCGGGCATCCTCAACACCCTGATCATGCTGACCAGCAGCTTTCTGGTGGCGGGCGCCGTCCACGCGGTGCGCGCCGACCGCCAGCGCCCCGCCTTGATCTGGCTGGGGCTGGCCCTGGTCACGGGCCTCGGTTATCCTCTCATGAAGGTCCTGGAATTCCGCTGGAACCTGGCCCAGGGCCTCACCGGGCAGGGTGATGTCTTCCAACTGGCCTATTACTACCTGACCTTCAATCACCTGGTGCATGTCAGTTGGGGACTGCTCGGCATGGTCTGGGTCCTTGGCCGCCTGGCCACCGGGGCCTATACCACCGAAAATCACCGCGGCCTGATCGCCTTCGCTAGTTATTGGCACGCCACGGACCTAATCTGGCTGATGATCTTTCCGCTTTTCTATGTTCTGCCGTGAACCTGGTTAGGAGGGAACGCCCAATGGAAAGTAATGACTATCAGAAGGGTATCGTCGGTAGCCCCATTTTTCTGGCGTTTGCTGCCAGGGTCGCATCGGTGGTGGCGAAGCCAGTCGCGCCGATCTCGATCGCTGTCGCCAAATGCAAGGAATCACCGGCACGCAGGCCACTGGCGGCATCAAGCACCCTGGCCGCGGCATCCCGAAAAAGCTTGCGGTTAACCGGGACTAGGCGTAACCCATTGTCGCTAAAGGCTAAGAACTCACTCCATACAAGCTGTGACTGCTCGGCCGTGATTTCGCCCCGTCGCTCCTTGAGGGACAAGGCGCTGGCAAACTCTGGCAAGATCCAGTCCGACGAAACGAGTGCGTCAGCGATTGAGGCATACCAAGCGAGAACGCGTTCGGTTGCCACTTCGGGGACAAAGAGGGGGACTGCCGCACTGGTATCGAGATAAATCATTCAGTAGCGCTCCGCCCGACGCAGTTCATCAACCGTTGAAGTGGTCATGGGCAGGGCGGCGCGTAACCGGCCAAGCCGATTCAGAAAGGCTGTTTTGTCGAATTTTTGGGGTGGCATCAGAAGAATCTCGCCTAAAGGCGAAACCTCGGCATCGAGCTCGTCACCCTCCTTAAGGCCCGCGACTTGAAGATACTCAGTGGGTAAACGGACGGCCAAGCTGTTACCCCATTTTGAAATTTGTAAGCGCATGCTCACCTCCCGGTTTCCAAACTCTCTACATTATGAATCCTGGGTTCCCAAGTAAAAGGCATTGTTTCTCTTATTACCAGGACGGATGCCCATCCCGCGATCAGCCAGAAAGTCACTGCATAGCACTCAGCCACCATAGCGGTCCTGCCCATCATGAAACCTTCCCTGCTTACCCTCACCCTGACGTGGCTAGTGCTGGTGGTCCTGACCCTCGCCGGAGCCGGCCTAGGGGACGGTGCCTCCCCCGGTCTCGGCCTGACCTTGATCGTCGCCACCATCACCGCCCTCAAGGGCGGCCTGGTCATCGAGGAATTCCTGGAGGTCAGTGGCGCCACGCCCGGTATCCGCTACCCGGTACGGCTCTTCGGCCTCCTGGTCCCCGTCTGCATGCTCCTGGTCTTTCTCTACGGTCCCCAGATCGCCCAACTCACCCGCCTGGCGGGTGACTGATCCCGAGTCGCGACGTCCTCGCTCAGGCGTGACCGGTCACCGCATTTCACCTCCTTCCCCGCCCTGGCCATGAGCCCGAGAAAAGCCCAGGCTGGGCAGATTGGCATGGCCAATGACATGCAGCACGATCCCAGCGCCGATGAAGAAGACCAGGCTCGCCCCCAGGCTGGCGATGACGGGATGTTCGCCGCCGAGTTCGCCATACCAGAGCAGGAACCCGGCGACACAGAGCGCGGCGCACAGATAGAAGGCCAGGGCAAAGCCATAGGCCACGCGCTGGCCCAGGCCCCGGCGGGAGTGGAGGGAGGAGGTATCGGCCAATAGGAGTTTCTTCATGGGTCTTGATCCGGATCGCTGGGAATCGGCGACATAGGCAGAGAATAGTCGGCTATGGCCGAGGGATTGTTGGATTTGACTGGATAATGATGGCGATGGCTGAGTATCGGCGCATATCACTGGGTATCGCCGGGCATCCTTTGGGTGAGGCCGGTTACCCTGTCATCAGGCACTGATTTCCGCGTCGGTGAGGTAACAGCCAGGGTCCTCGCCCCACATGTCCCCCGACACCTGGTAGGCGCGGGTGCGGGTGTTGCCGTTGCAGATGTCCAGATGGACGCAGGCGGCGCAGCGGCCCGAGACGGGTCGGGGGCGCTGCTTGAGGCCGGCCATGAGGGGGTCGGTGCGGTCCTCCCAGATGGCGGAGAAGGGCCGGTCGCGGACATTGCCCAGGGGGTAGTTCCACCAGAAGCTGTCCGGGTGCACCTGGCCCAGGTTGTCGATATTGGCGATGTTCACCCCCGAGGCGTTGCCGCCCCAGTTGACCAGCACCCGGCGCAGGTCCTCCGCCCATTCCGGCAGTTCCCGCCGCGCCCAGTGGAGCAGATAGACGCCATCCGCGTCGTTGTTGCCGGTCACCAGTTCCACCGGCTCACCGCGTTGCAAGCGGGACCAGCCGGTCCTGATCAGCAGGTCCATCGCCTCCCGGGTCATGCCGACCAGGGCGTCCTTGTCCTTGTTTTTTTTGCCCCGCCCGGCGTAGTTGAGGTGGGAGAGATAAAACTTGTGGATCCCCTCCTCCGCCATGAGCTCCAGCAGCGCCGGCAGGTCCTGGGCATTGTCCCGCGCCAGGGTGAAGCGCATGCCGACCTTGAGGCCGGCGTCGCGGCACAGGCGCAGGGCCTGGAGGGAGGCGGCGAAGGCGCCCTGACGCCGGCGGAATACGTCATGGGTCGCGGCCAGGCCGTCCAGGCTGATGCCCAGGTAGTCAAAGCCCACCGCGGCGATGGGCTCCACCAATGCCTCATCGATGAGGGTGCCATTGGTAGACAAGGCGAGATAGAAACCCAGGGACTTGGCGTGATGGGCCAGCTCGAAGATATCCGGCCGCATCAGCGGCTCGCCCCCGGACAGGATCAGGACCGGCACCCCGTAGGCGCGTAGGTCGGCCATGACGGCCTTGACCTCTTCGGTGGTGAGCTCCCCGGCGAAGTCCTTGTCCGCGGAGGTGGAATAGCAATGGGCGCAGGTCAGGTTGCAGCGGCGGATCAGGTTCCAGATCACCACCGGCCCGCTGGGCCTTTCCGGCGCGGCGGCGGCTGCCCTGGCCAGGCGGTCCGGGTTGGCGAGGAGCTGAAGGTAACGGCTCAGGCGGAACATCGGGGTCGGTCCAGGGGGCTTGAGGGATAACGGGGACTAACGAAATCCAGGGAGCTGTGAGTGCCGTTGAGGAAACCGGCCTCTTTTCCAAGGTACCCGTTCAGACCCCCCTCTCCCCAACCCTCCCCCACCAGGGGGGAGGGAGTATAGAGTCCACCAAAGCCCTCCGCGTACGCGAGGGGTCTGAACAAATACTTTCCAAGGAATTTTGCTGGCTATCTCACTGTCGATCAGGAACTTCAGCTTCCACATGAAGGCTTCTCTCATGACCTCTCAGGGGAGATGCCAGCGGAGTCTTGCCGGGCGCCGGCGAAGCGCAGCCCAGCCTTTTTCAGCACCGCCTGGCTGAAGAGGATGTCGTGACCCCGGCAATGACCGGCGACCAGGGCCGCGACCCGGGCCGCGGCGGCACGGACCTCGTCCCGGTCCCGCCCGTGAAGCATGGCGAAGAGGTTGTACGGCCAGAGGGGGAGGCGGCGCGGACGGCGGTAACAATGGCTGACGCCCTCGAGGGCGGCGATTGCGGCCCCCAGGCGATCGACGGCCTCATCCTCGATATCCCAGACGGTCATGCCGTTGCCCCGCAGCCCCAGGCGATAGTGGTTGGGCACGGCGCCGATACGCCGGATGGCCCCCCGCTCCAGCATGGTGGCCAGCCCGCGCCGAACCCGGGCGGAAGACACCCCAAGCTCACGGGCGATGGCGGCGTAGGGTTTCGCCACCAGAGGCAGGCCGCCCTGGGTGGCCGTCACCAGGGCCAGGTCCAGGGGGTTGTCCTTTTCTAATGCGGATGCCTCCGGGTCCCCTACCTGGCCCTCGCCCTCCTCATCCCCCGCCAGGGCGAAGGGTCCTGGCAGCTTGTCAGAGGACAGAGCGCCAGAGCCGGAGTCATGCTGTCCATCCTCAGCCGTCCGCTCCCAGCGCCTGATCCCCAGACCACCCGCCGCGTCGAGGTGCAGCCAGAAGCCCAGGTGGTATTCCGCCAGCTTGGGAAAATCCAGCACCTCTACTCCCGTCAGGTCCCGGATCAGCCCCAGGACCTCCCGCAGGCCCTGCTCACTGGGGGTTGCGAGCACGAACCACATGTTGAGGACATGGTCGCGGCGATAGTTGTGGGCGACCTCCGGTAGGGCGGCGAGCTGGGCGGCCACCCGGTCGAAATCGGCTTCCGGCACGGCCATGGCCGCCAGGGTGAAGCGCCCGCCGAGGCGTTCGGCGTCGAACAGGGGGCCGAAGCGGCTGAGGACTCCGCTGGCCAGCAGGCCGCGAAGGGTCGCGATGAGGGTCGCCTCGTCGGTACCCAGTTCCCCGGCAACCGCCGCGAAGGGGCGCTCCACCAGGGGGAAACCACCCTGATAGCGGTTGATGAAGCGCCGTTCCAGGTCACTTAGCGGGACGGGCGGGGCCGGGGCGGTGGGATTGGCCTTGTTGTGGGCCGGGGCGGCGGGGCTGGCTTCGTGCTGAGCTGGAGCGGTGGCGCTGGCTCCGCGTGGGGCCCAAGCGGTGGAGCTGGCTTCGCCCCGCTTCTGGTACCCGGCGCCATCAGTCCTGATCCTGGCATTCATGCGGGCAACTCGTTACCAAGGGTCAAGGACCAGGTGGAAAAGGGGGATGCGGGAGCTTGCGGATTGGTCGCTGGCTTGGTACCCGGCAGGGGCTCCGCGGTGACAAGGGGGTTCGGCCTAAAAACCCTCATGACCTTGGACTTGGACTCAGATTTGGACTTTGGGCTAGGCCTGGGCGTGGGCCTGGGAGGAAGGGTCCGGTCCTTGCCATGGCCCTCTCCACCCGTCTTCCCCTCGCCCGTAAGTTCAGGCTGCCACCCCGGCGTGAGATCGACCCTTGCACTCGGATCGGCGACGGCGACGGCACCGGTGGATGCGGATATGGATGCGGCTGAGGCCGCGGCGCGGTAGAAGGCGCCTCGTTGCTTGAAGCGCTGGCCGCTGAAGAGCACCGCGTTGTCCAGGGGACCCAGCTCCCTCTCCAGATCGGTCTGGAGTCGCGCCACCTGGGTCAGGACCGCGGCACGATCACGGCCGTGGATCATGGTGAAGAGGTTGTAGGGCCACGCCGGCGGGCGCCGCGGCCGGCGATAGCAGAGGGTGACGAAGGGCAGCGCGCCGATGCGCTGGCCCAGGGCGTCCACCTGGGCGTCGGGCAGATCCCACACCACCATGGCGTTGGCGCCGTAGCCCAACTCCTGATGGCGGACCACCACCCCCAGGCGTTTGATGGCACCCTGGGCCTGGAGGGCGCGGATACGTTCGATCACCGCCTCCTCGGTCCAGCCCAGTTCGGCGGCGATGGCGGCGAAGGGCCGCTCCACCAGGGGCAGCCCCCCCTGGATGGCTCGGATCAGGGCTGAGTCCGCGGTCCCTTTCTCGTTGCCATTCATGTTGGAGTGCGGCCTTAAGGGCGGATCGGGTTCGGGGCTAAATAACATGAGTAATCCTTCCGCAACCCTGATGGTGAAAAATGTCGGTGATGCGATTCACGCGAATCGTCATGAAGGACCGGCCACACCCCAGCAGATGAACGGCTTTGCTGGGGGTTTCACACAAACTGGCATGAGGCGGCAAGCCACACCCCTGATAATGAAAGATATTCCCGTGACTTTCACGCTAAGGCCCAGAAAGTTCACGGTGAAAGGCTTCAGGTCCATTGCAGTGGAAACCCCAGGTCGATGTGATATTCCGCCAGCATGGGCAGATCCAGCACCGGCAGTCCGGCGCGCCGCCCGATCTCGTCGCGCACCCCCTCCAGGCTGGCCTGATCCGGTGCCGTCAGGACGAACCAGAGATTGAAGTGGTGCTCCCGCTCGTAGTTGTGATTGACCTCCGGATAGGCGCTGACCAGGGCCGCCACCTCGGTGAGCCGCTCCGGCGGGACCGCCATGGCGGCCAGGGTGCTGGCCCCCACCTGCTTGGGCCGGAAGACGGGGCCGACGCGACTCACGGCGCCGGCCTCTGTGAGGCGCCGCAGGCGGGCGATCACCTCCGCCTCACTGAGGCCCAGGTGCTCCCCCATCCGGGCGAAGGGCCGGGCGGCAAGCGGGATACCGGCCTGGAACTCGTCCAGCAGCCGGCGATCCAGGTGATCCAGGCGGTCGAGCAGCGGCGGGGTGGTCATGAGCGTGAGCGGAGGCCAAAGCGCCATTGGATGAGGGCGGATGGCCATCAGAACCCGGTACGATGCGCGCGGTCGGTGAGAAAGATGCCACTAGGCTTGTTGGCCGGCAGACTGGCGACCCGGGCGAAGGTCTGGGTGTCGTAGACCTCCACCCGGTCCTCGTCGCGAATCGACAGCCAGACCTCCTCACCCCGGGGTTCGAATTCCAGGTGCAGCACGGCCTTGCCGGGGCGCAGTTCCTGGACGATGGCCAGGCGCTCGGCGTCTATTACCTGGACCCGGTCATTGTCCGGCAGGGCGAAATTCACCCAGATCTGGCGGCCGTCGGGCCGGGCCATGACGAAGACCGGCTGGCCCGCCACCGGGATGCGGCCCACCTCGGTCCAGGTGTCCATGTCGATCACCAGCACCTCGTGGCGGCCGATGGCGGGGACGAAGACCCGCCGCCCCGCTACCGCCCAGCCCTCCAGGTGGGGCATCTTGTACACCGGCAGGGGCTGCTCGCCGCGGCCATAACCCGGGAGGACGCGCTTGACGCCCAGCTCCGGATGCCAGAGGTCCAGCAGGGCCAGACCATCCTCGCCAAAGAGGCCGGCCAGGTAATAGCGCCCGTCGGGGGTGATGAGGTCATCGTAGGGCTGCTTGCCGATGTCCTTGAAACGGCTGACCTGGGGCTGGGCGGGGTTGGCGAGATCGGCGACCCAGATCTCGCCGCCATCCCAGAGGCTGAAGACGAAGCGCTGGCCGGGGGCATCCACCAGGCCGACGGCTTTCGAGGCCGGCTTGTCCGGGTCGTACAGGGCGGGGATGTCGGCCACTTGCGCCAGGGTCGCGGCGTCGAAGACCCGCACCCCGCCGGGTTCGTAATTGGCCACGGCGATGAGCCGGCCGTTTTGGGAGATGGCCCCGCCAATGGCGTTGCCGGACTGGATCACGCGGTTGACCACCCGGGCCGCCAGCAGGTCAACCTGGGTCAGGCCCCCGTCGCGGCCAAAGACGTAGGCATAGCGCCCGTCGCGGGAGAAGACCGCCGAGGCGTGGGACAGGTCCCCCAGGCCCTCGATCCGCGCCAGGACGCTGTTGCCAGTGGTCTCGATCAGCAGCAGGGAACCCGAGGCACGCTCGACGATGATGCCCAGATCTCCTGTGCCACGCGGGGGCGGACAGGGCTGTTCCTGGGCCTGCGCCGCCGGAGCGGCCAGGGACAAAGTCAGCGTCAATAATAAGGTCGCGAACCGGACCAGGGCCAGAGTCCGAAGGGGTGGCGTCGCTCGTTTCACGGATTTTCTCCCTTCAGTTCCCGGGCCAGCCATTCCCCCTCCGGCGCGGTCAGGAAGGCGGACCAGGGGGGCATGGCGGTGCCGGGACGGCCATGGAGGATGATGGCGGCCAGATAGGGTACCGGCTTGTCCGACAGGGACTGGCGTTGCAAGGGTGGCCCCAGGCCGCCCCCCAGGGTCAGGCCGTGACAGGAACCGCAGTCCTGGATCAGCAGGTGACGCAGAACCACCGCCCGATCCGGGGCCACGGCGGACGAGGCCGCGGGCATCGGGGGGGGATCGAGGGCGGTGGGGCTCACCGCCGCCAGCGCCGTCAATGCCGCCAGGCTGGCCGCCGAAAACAGGGCGAAGACCACCACCGTACCGGCGATCCAACCCAGCAACCCATTCAGCATGCGGGACATCGCTGCAACTCCTGACGATCTGGCCTGAAGAGATTGGCAACCCCTTGTTCCGACAAGCCAGAATCCTGCCGGAAGACCTTGGGCGACACGGCAATCCCGCTCTCGGCCCCAGGCGGGGTTGTCCAGCGGGACTTGCCAGGGGCTAAACTAAAGGCCCGACCGCCCCTTGCCCTTGATCAAGGTCAAGCCCGGAGCGGTGTCGTACCCTAACCATACCCAGAACCCGCTCCCGTCCACGCGGACTCCATCGCCATCCATCACACCGCCCCCGCATCCCCGATATGACCAAATTCTGGCACCCCTCCCGGGTGATGGTGAGTTTTTTCCTCTCGCTCGGCTTGCTGGGCGCGCTAACGGCCGCCTTCTGGCTTTACGTGCGCGCCGAACAGGGTATCACCCTGGCCCTGGAGGAACGGCACGCCTCCCTGACCCTGGCGGCGGAATTGCGTCAATCCTCCGATGCCCTGACGCGCATGGCGCGTTCCTACACCGTGACCGGCAATCCGGTCTTCAAGGACCTTTACCAGAACATCCTGGACATCCGCGCCGGTAACCAGCCCCGCCCCGGGCAATTCGCCGACATTTCCTGGGATCTGGCCAGCGCCGGGCGGGCCACGCCCCCGGCCACCGGTCCCCGGGTACCCCTCCTGGACCTGATTCGTCAGGCGGGGCTGCCGGAGGCCGAGTATCGCCTGCTGGAGGCGGCCCAGACCGCCTCCGACCAGCTCACGGCCCGGGAATTCCAGGCCATGGCCCTGATGGAGACCGGGGGTCCCCACCCGGAGGCCGACCGCGAGGCGGCCCGCAACCTGCTGTTCGACGAGACCTACTACCAGGCCAAGGCCGACATCCTGGAGCTGATCCAGGCCTTCAACACCCGCGTGGACCAACGAACCGCCGAGCAGGTCCAGGCGGCCGTGGCGCGGGCCACCCTCCTGCGTTACGTCTTCATCGCCTTTGGCCTGAGCCTGTTTCTGATGCTGGGCCTGACCTGGACCGCCCTGCGCCGGGTCCTGGGCGCTTCCCCCCTGGAAGTCCAGGGCCGCATCGCCCTGCTGGGCCAGGGCGATTTCACCACCGCCCTGCCCGTCTCACCCGGCCGCGAGAACAGCGTCATCGGCTGGCTGGCGGAGACGCGGCGCAAACTGCTCGTCGCCGAGCACGCCCAGGCCCAGGCGGTGGAACGTTATCGGGAGGCGGCGGAACGGCTGCGCGCCAGCGAGGAACGGCTGCGCCGCATGCTCCAGCACCTGCCCACGGCCATCGCCATTTCCGCCCTGGATGAGACGCAGCGGGTGCTGTTTTGCAATTCCCAGTTCGTGCGGACCTTCGGCTATACCCCGGCGGACATCCCCACCGTGGCGGATTGGGCCCGGCTGGCCTATCCGGACGCGGACTACCGCAGCGACACCTTTGCATGGTGGGACGCGGCCCTGGCGAGGGCCATCACGGCCCAGGGACAGGTGGAGTCGCGGGAATTTCGCGTCACCCGCCGCGACGGCCAGCAACTGGAGGTGCTGATCAGCGCCGTCGTCGTCGGGGAGGTGCTCATCATCGCCTTCATCGACATCACCGAGCGTAAGGTGATGGAGGCCCAGTTGCGGGCCAGTGAGGAACGTTTCCGGCTCCTCGCCGCCCATGCCCTGGACAATCTCTGGACCATGGGTCTGGACCAACGCTTGCGCTACATCAGCCCTTCCATCGAGACCCTGGTGGGCTACACGGTCGAGGAATACATGGCGCTGACCCTGGAGCAGCAACTCATGCCCGACTCCCTGGCGCTGGCCCAGGTCTATTTCACCGGCCTGCACGAACGCCTCGCCCGTGGCGCGTCCGTCGCGGATTACCCTTTCCGCGGCGAGATCGCCCTCCGCGCCAAGGAAGGTCCCCCGGTGTGGACCGAGATCATCGCCACCCCCCTGGTGGACGAGGCGGGCCGGATGCTGGAACTGGCGGGGGTGACCCGCGACATCCGCGAGCGCAAACGCTACGAGGCGGAACTGCATGAGGCGCGGGAGGCCGCCGAGGCCGCCAACCGAAGCAAGAGCGCCTTCCTGGCCCACATGAGCCACGAGATACGCACCCCCCTGAACGGCGTGCTCGGCATGGCGCAACTGCTCGCCCAGGAGTCCCTGGACGCCAACCAGCGGGCCCTGGTCGCCCGCATCCGTGAGGCCGGAACCACCTTGCTCGGCATCCTCAACGATCTGCTGGACTTTTCCAAGATCGAGGCGGGCCAGTTGCGCCTGGAGTCCCGCCCCATCGATCTGGCGGCCCTCATGACCAAGGTGATCGGCCTGCTGGAGCCGGTGGCACGGACCAAGGGGGTCGAGTTGCATCTGGAGCCCCCGCCCCGCCCCCTGGACCCGGTAATGGGGGACCCCCTGCGCCTGGAACAGGTACTGATCAACCTGGGTGGCAACGCCATCAAGTTCACCGATCAGGGTCAGGTCATCATCCAGTTCGGGAGCAGCCAGCACGGCGCCGGCGCCCCCGGGGAACGGCTGTGTTTCGAGGTCTGGGACAACGGTATCGGCATCGCCCCCGAGGCCCTGGCCTCCCTCTTCACCCCCTTCACCCAGGCCGACGCCGGTATCAGCCGGCGGTATGGCGGCACCGGCCTGGGCCTGGCCATCAGCAAGCGCCTGGTCGAGCTCATGGGCGGGGAGATCGGCGTCGAGAGCCAGGTCGGGTTGGGCAGCACCTTCTGGTTCGAACTGCCCCTGGTCCCGGCCGACGCGGGGCTGGAAGCGCCACCGGCCCTTCCCGCCCCGCCGGCCACGGGTGGACCGGCCCTCACCGGGCTTGGCGTGCTGGTGGTGGATGACGCCGCCCTCAACCGCGAGGTGCTAGAGCGGTCACTGTCGCGGCGGGGGGCGCGGGTCTCTCAGGCGGAGAATGGCCAGCAGGCCCTGGACCTGCTGCGGGCCGGGCCCCAGGATTACGCGGTGGTCCTGATGGACATCCAGATGCCGGTCATGGATGGCCTGACCGCCACCCGCCAGATCCGGGGTGACCCCGCCCTCGCCCATCTGCCCGTCATCGCCCTGACCGCCGGGGCCCTCCCCGAGGAGCTGGCGACGGCGCGGGAGGCCGGCGTGGACGCGGTCCTGACCAAACCCCTCGATCTGGACGAGCTGGCCGCGCTTCTGGCCACGCGGTTGCAGCACCTGGAAGCGGCCGCCTGACGTGGCCGGTTGGCGCGCGGGGTAGTGGTTGCCTGACCGGAGCCGGTGGGAGCACCGGGTTTCGGCCACCTGACAGGGCCGGTAGGAGCGCCGGCAGCGGCCCCCTGACCGGGGCCGGTTGATCTCGGTCAAGGCATAACCGGGGGTGCCTGCCTAACCTGCTGTTTTATCAAAAACACAGGACCCTCCCCGATGAGCACGGCAGCAAGCGCCCCGGTGGAATCCCGTTATCCACCGGGTGACTTGGCGATCTGGATCTTCATCCTCGCGGAGTTGTCGGTCTTCGCCGTCTTCTTCGCCGCCTATGCCTTCACCCGCATGAACCACGTCGCGCTGTTCAACGACTACCAGTTGACCCTGAATCGTGGCGCGGCCCTGATCAACACCCTGGCCCTGATCACCAGCAGCTATTTCGTGGTGCGGGCCGTGGCCGCCATCCGCGGCGGCGAGGGCCGCCGCTGCGCCGCCTGGCTGGGCCTGGCCATCTCCATGGGTTGCGTCTTTCTGGGGGTGAAGGGCCATGAATACGCCCATCACTTCGGCCAAGGCATCACCCTGTCCACCAACACCTTTTACATGTTCTACCTGTCCCTGACCTTCTTTCACTTCATGCACGTCATCCTCGGCCTGGTGATCCTCACGGCGGTGGCCTTCAAGGCCCGCCAGGGGGGCTATGACGCCCGGGACCATGCCGGCGTCGAGACCGGGGCCTCCTACTGGCACATGGTGGACCTGGTGTGGCTGATCCTCTTCCCCCTGGTCTATGTCATGCGCTGAGGTGCCCGTGATGCGGAGAACCCCTCCCTTTTTACCCGTCGCCAATCACTTTTCGGTTTTCCCGGGTCGGGTGGCCTCTGGCGGGGGACGACCTGAATACGTCCCTTTAGGCTTGGCACCCGCCTCCCCGCGGGTGACACCCTCGCCAGACGCCACCCGACCCTCTCCACCGGATGCTGAGAATGACCCCGCGGGGCGCGCCAGGACCGGAGTCGCGTCATGAGCAGCCCCGCCGCCCTGCCCCGCCCCTGCACCCGCGTCTACCTGGTCCTGATCATCCTGACCTTCGCCACCTACCTGGTCGGCGAACTGGGGCTGAGCGGCCTCACCGCCGCCCTGCTCGTCCTGGCCGGCGCCTTGGTCAAGGGCCACCTGGTGGGTGATTTTTTCATGGGTCTGCATGGCCTGCGCGGCCCCTGGCGCTGGGTCATCCCGATCTGGCTGCTCCTGATCGGGGTCCTCATCACCACGGCCTTTACCCTGACACCCCATTAGGACTTTTTCATGCCCCTTTCCGACTCCCTCGTGGTCGATGCCACGGCGAACCCCATCCACTACCAGCCCCAGGGACGGGAGGTGGAGACCTTCGAGCAGGCCTTCCACCACCGCCTGCCGGTGATGATCAAGGGCCCCACCGGCTGCGGCAAGACCCGACTGGTGCGCTACATGGCCCAGCGTCTGGGTCGGCCCCTCTACACCGTCGCCTGCCACGACGACCTGACCGCCGCGGACCTGGTGGGCCGGCATCTGATTGGCGACAACCGCACCTTCTGGTCCGACGGCCCCCTGACCCGCGCCGTGCGCGAGGGCGCCATCTGCTACCTGGACGAGGTGGTGGAGGCGCGCAAGGACACCACCGTGGTGCTGCACCCCCTGACCGACGACCGTCGCATCCTGATCCTGGAGCGTACCGGCGAGACCCTGGAGGCGCCGCCCGGCTTCATGCTGGTGGTGTCCTACAACCCCGGCTACCAGAACCTGCTCAAGGGCATGAAGCCCAGCACCCGCCAGCGGTTCGTCGCCCTCAGCCTGGGCTTCCCCCAGCCAGAACTGGAGGTCGCCATCCTGATGCGGGAGACGGGCATCGACCACCCCCTGGCCCGCCGCCTGGTGACCCTGGCCGGGGCCCTGCGCACCCTCAAGGACCATGACCTGGAGGAAGGCGCCTCCACCCGTCTGCTGGTCTATGCCGCCACCCTCATCCGTGGCGGCATGCCCCCCCTGGAGGCCTGTCACGCCGCCCTGGTGGAGCCCCTCACCGACGACGCCGAGACCATCGCCGCCCTGCGGGAGGTTATCCATGCCAGCCTGGGGTGATAAATAATGGGTTCGTTTCGCAAAATGCCCTTTATCGGCGCATCCCAAAAATGGCTTTGTTTCGCAAAACGGCCATTTTCGTGGTCCCCGACGGTTGGGTTCGTTTCGTAGTTGGGCCTCCCCCGCGACCCGACGTACCCACCCGCTTGACGGCTGAAGTCAGGGGCTGGATGGCGCGCGTCGGTGATTTTTTCCCCAGCATCGGTGGGATAACCTTGTCCATGACCGGGGGTAACCCGCCGCCAGGTCGCGCCGCCAGTCCTTTTGCCGTATAAAGACTACGTCACCCTGCCCCGTGGTTGTCCATGTCCATCCCTCCCCCCCTTGGCCCTCCCGCGCTGGCGGGCAACGGTCATCCGCCCGCGACCTGGCGCCTTGGTCTGGTGCTGGCGCTGGCCTATATCCTGCTGGGAGCCCCGGGGGTGCTGCTGGGTTCACCCGCCCCGGTCTTCCCCGCCGCCGGTCTGGCGCTGGCGGCCTTTCTCTGGTTTGGCCACCGGGCCCTGCCTGGCCTGTGGCTGGGGGCCTTGGCCCTCAACCTTGGCCTCCACTGGTTTATCGCGCCCTGGCTGGGGCAGGGATCCTTTCTCACGCCGCTGGCCGTGGCCGCCAGCATCGCCAGTGGCGCTACCCTCCAAGCCGGGGTCGGGGTCTGGCTGGTACGGCATTGGCAAGGGGCTGGCTGGCGGACCCTGGCCCTGGAGCAGGAGGTCATGCGCTTCCTCCTGCTGGGTGGCGTCCTGGCCGGGCTGGTGTCACCGACGATCGGCGTCGGTACGCTGCTGGCCGTGGGTCTGATCGGGGCTACCGAGTTCGCCTACACCTGGTGGGCCTGGTACGTCGGGGACGTCATCGGCATCCTCCTCTTTACCCCCCTGACCCTGGCCGTGCTCGATCGCCAGGACCCCCTGTGGCGCGAGCGCCGGCGGCGGCTGCTCGTGCCCATGCTGATTGTCATGGCCCTGGCGATCATGGCCTTTCATGGCACCGGGCGGAGGGAAAGCCAGGATCGGCGGGACGAGCTGCGCCAGGTCGGCGAGGCCATTGCCCGTGACCTCGACAACCGCCTGCACACCCATCGCGAGGTCCTGTCCGCCCTGCGGCATTTCATCGAGGCCAAGCCCGAGCTGAGCTTCGCCCAGTTCGAGCGGTTTACCCGCGCCAGCCTGGCCGACAACCCGGACCTGCTTGCCCTGACCTTCAGCCCCCTGGTGAGCGGGGCGGAACGGGACGCCTTCGAGGCCCGCATGAGCCGGCAGGTCCCCTCGGGCCACTTCCAGATCCTGGAACGAGACCAGGAGCGGCGGCCGATTCCTGCCGGGGCCCGACCTGAGTATGTCCCCGTGACCTACATCGTGCCCTGGGAGCGCAACCAGGCCGCCCTGGGATACGACAATCTGTCCGAGCCGGTCCGCCGCGCCGCCACCGAGCGCGTGCGCGCCAGCCGCCACCTGGCGGTGGCGGCCCCCATCGCCCTGGTGCAGGAGGACACCCGGCATGTCGGGATGCTGGAGATGCTCCCGGTCGAGGACCTGACGGCAACCGACGCGGCGGGCCGGCCACGCCTGCTGGGTTTCGTGGTCGGGGTGGTCCGCATCGACCAACTCATCGCCCTCGCCACCCAGGGCAAGATCCCCGACGGCTTGGGCTTGCGCGTGACCGCGTCGCAGGTACCGACCGCGGCTACCAGCCCGTCCTCGGCGCCGCTGGCGATTCAGGCGGTGCTCTATCCCCCGGTCGCGGACCCTGGCCCGCCGGTCCTCGCGGCTACCGGGGCGCGGTGGCAGGGGCATCTGCGGGTGGGCGACCAGGACTGGACCCTGATCCTGAGCGCCACCCCGGCCTATCTGCAACAAAACCGGTCCTGGGCCGCCTGGGTCGTTGGCATGGTCGGACTGCTCTTTGCCGCCCTAATGCAGATCCTGCTGCTCGGCTTCACCGGCCGGACCTATCTGAGCCAGCGGCAGAATGCCGCCCTGGAGGCCGAGATCACCGAGCGCAAGCTGGCCGAGCAGGCCCTGCGCGCCAGCGAACAGCGCTATCGCGAACTGAGCGCCGAACTGGAGGGCAAGGTGGAGGAGCGCACCGCGGCCTTGCGCGATGCCAACGTGGAGCTCAATCGCCTTGCCACCACGGACAGCCTGACCGGTGCCTGGAACCGGCGCTATTTCGAGCAGGCCGCCGCCTTCGAGATCGCCCGCCATGACCGGTATGGCGAAGCCGGCCTGGCGCTGGTGCTGTTCGATCTCGACCACTTCAAGCGCATCAACGACCAGCATGGCCATCCGGTGGGCGACCAGGTCCTGGTCGAGTTGACCCAGCGGGTGCGCCATCGTTTGCGTGCCACGGATATCCTGGCTCGCTGGGGCGGGGAGGAATTCGTGGTGCTGCTGCCCCACTGCGACAGGGATCAGGCCGTCACCCTGGCCGAGAAGCTCCGCCGCCTCATCGCCGCCGAACCCTTCCCGGGGGCCGGCGCCCTGACGGCCAGTTTCGGGGTCGCGGCATACCTGGCTGAGGAGACGCTCGCCACCTGGATCCAGCGGGTGGATGAGGCCCTCTATGCCGCCAAGGCCGGCGGTCGGGACCAGGTCCGCGTGGCGGGGTGGGCGCTTGGCCCGTCGCGTGGGGCGCGGTAGGGGCCGGATAAGAGGGGTAAGGCCCGGGACGGTCAGGTGAGGCGGGGTAGGGACGGATCAGGCCCGATACGGCCAGACACGACAAGACAACAGGCCGCCCGGTCACTTACACCCGGGGGCAGCGGCACTGATCACGAGGCATAGCAGTCATGAACGAAGCAAGCGGATCGATCCCGCGGCACGGGGGGCAGGCCTGGCGCTGGCTGCTGCCGCTGGTCGCCATCACCCTGCTGATCGGTGCCCTAAGCCTCTGGGCCTATGGCGTCTTCAGCGCCGGGATCCGCGACGAGGCCGCCCGCACCCTGGCCGGCATTGCCGAGGAGAAACGCGCGACGATCGAGCATTGGCTGGCGGATATCGAACGCGATGCCCGTACCTTCTTCACTGGAACCTCGACCACCCGGTTGCTGCTGGAGGATTGGATCGCCGGCGACCGGCGGGACACTGCCCTGCTGAGCCGGCTGCGCGCGCGACTGGAGGAGGTCGCCCGGGAGCGCGACTGGGACGGCCTGACCCTGTACGACGATGGGGGCGAGTCCCTGATGGAGATCGGCACTGGCGCGGCGTGGGTGCCGGCGGAGCGGGTGCGGGACCTCCTGCGCCGCCCGCGGCTCGAACGTCTCGACGCGCGGCCGGGTACCGACGGGGTCTGGCGCCTGGGCGTGTTGGTGGCGGTGGGCAGTAAGGATGGGCCGCCCCTGGGGGTGGCCGCGCTCACCTGGGACCTGGCGGAGGCGCTGCATCCCGTGTTGGCGGCCCAGCCGGCCACGGTCCACAGTTTCGCTTTCGCCCTGGCGCGGCGCGAGGGCGACACGGTGCGCTTTCTCGTCACCCTGGACAAGGCCCGGGTCGGGGAACAAAGGTCCTTCCGCGAGTGGCCCCGCCAGGCGAGCGTCATGGCGGCGCAAGGCCAGCGCGGCATCATCGAAGGGGCACTGGATCATCGCGGGGTACCGGTCCTGGGCTATGCGACCGCCATCGCCGGCTCGCCCTGGATCCTGCTCGCCAAGATCGACCAGGAGGAGGCCGACGCCGAGCTCCGTGAATTGGCCCTGGCCCTGACCCTCGCCACCCTGCTGGCACTGATCCTGCTCCATGCCATTGGCTTTGGCCTCTGGCGCTGGGACCGGCAGCGGCGCGCCGCCATCGCCCGGGAGCGCGAGGAGGGACTGCGCCGCCAGGAGCAGCAGACCCGCCAGTTGCTGGACGCCATCCTCACCAGCTCCGCCGACGCCCTCTTCGCCAAGGATCTCGCGGGCCGCTATCTCCTGGCGAATCAGCCCTGCGCCAAGCACCTGGGCCTGACGGTCGAGCAGCTCCTGGGCCACAGCGATGAGGAACTGCTCCCGCCCGCGATCGCCGCGACGCTCCAGGCACAGGACCGCCGCGTGCTGGCCGGCGAGACCCTCCTCAACCTGGAGCAAGAGTTTGCCCTGCTCAGTGGCGAGGGCACCTATCTCACCACCAAGGCCCCCCTGCGCGATGCCAAAGGGGCCATCATCGGCCTCTATGGTATCTCTCGCGACGTTACCGAGCGCCAGCGCCAGGAGGCGGCCCTGCGGGCGGCCGAGGCGACCGCCGCCCGCCTCCAGGGGGAGATGCGCTGGAAGGATGCCTTGGAGGCGGCCGGTCACGGCGTCTGGGACTGGCACGTCGACAGTGGCCATGTGGACTTATCCCTTACCTTGATACGGATGTTCGGCTACGACGAGGCGGACATCGGCCCCGACGTGTCGGAATGGAGCCGTCGCGTGCATCCGGACGACCTGGCCGCGACTCAGGCCGCCCTGCAGGCCCATCTCGCGGGCGAGACGCCCGGTTACGCGTCCATCCACCGCTTGCGCTGCAAGGACGGCGGCTGGAAATGGACTCTCGACTGTGGCGCGGTATTCGAGCGCGATGCCGCTGGCAAGCCATTGCGCATGCTCGGCACCCACACCGACATCACCGCCCAGATGGAAGCGGAAGAGCGGCTGCGCGAGAGCGAGGAACGGGCGCGCCGGCAATGGATCGAGCTGGAGGCCATCTACACCACCGCCCCGGTGGGCCTCTTCGTCCTGGACCGCGACCTGCGCTTCCTGCGCCTCAACGACCGCCTGGCGGAGATGAATGGCCTGCCGGTCGCCGCCCACCTGGGACGGCGGGTGCGGGAGATCGTGCCCGATGTGGCGGACCAGGCTGAACCCTTGTTCCAGGGGGTCCTCGACCGCGGCGAGCCCCTGCTGAACATCCAATTGAGCGGCGAGACCGCCGCCCAACCCGGGGTCCACCGCCATTGGCGGGAGCACTTCTACCCGATGCGCGACGCCAGCGGCCAGATCGTCGGCATCAACGGCGTCGTCGAAGAGATCACCGAGATCAAGCGCATCGAGGCGGAGATCCGCGCCCTCAACGCCGACCTGGAGGCCAAGGTGGCGGCCCGCACCGCCGAGGCGGAGGCCGCCAGCGCCGCCAAGAGCGAATTCCTGGCGCACATGAGCCACGAGATCCGCACCCCGCTCAATGCCGTGCTGGGCCTGGTCCAGGTGATGGAGCAATCGTCCCTGACCCCCGCGCAGCGCGGCCTGATCGAGCGCATCCGGACCGCCGGCCACTCCCTGCTACTACTGCTCAACGAAATTCTCGACTTCTCCAAGATCGAGGCCGGGCAGCTTCAACTGGAGGCCCGGCCCTTCGTCCTGGCCCCGCTGCTGCACCAGATCGACTCCCTCCTGGGGGCGGCTGCCCGGGCCAAGGGCCTGCACTTCGCCACCGACGCCGCGTCGCTGCCCGACGGCGCCCTGGTCGGCGACCCCCTGCGCCTGGAGCAGGTCCTGACCAACCTGATCGGCAATGCCATCAAGTTCACCGACCAGGGCGAGATCAGGCTGAGCATCCGCACCCTGGAGGCGTCCGAGACCAGCGCGCGGCTGCGCTTCGCCGTCAGCGATACCGGCATCGGCATCGCCCCGACGGTCCTGCCGCAACTCTTCAAGGCCTTCAAGCAGGCCGATACCGGCATCAGCCGCCGCTTTGGTGGCACCGGGCTGGGCCTGGCGATCAGCAAACGCCTGGTGGACCTGATGGGCGGCACGCTCGGCGTCGACAGCCAGGCAGGCGCGGGCAGCACCTTCTGGTGCGAGCTGGCTTTCCCACGTTCAGCCGCCGACCCGGAGCCGAGCGCGGCGACGCCGGCGGCAAGGATGGCCACCGAGGGTCCACGCCTGGCCGGCCGCCACTATCTGATCGTCGATGACAACGTGCTGAACCTTGACGTGCTGGAGCGGATGCTGGAACTGGAAGGCGCCCGCGCGACCCGCGCCAATGATGGCCGCGAGGCCCTGGCGCGGCTCAAGACTCAGGCCAATGACTTCGACGCGGTGCTGATGGACGTGCAGATGCCGGTGCTCGACGGTCTGAGCGCCACCCGCGCCCTCCGCGGCGAGCTGGGCCTGACCCGCCTGCCGGTGATCGCGGTGACCGCCGGGGTGCTCAAGGTGGAGCAGGACCGGGCGCGCGAGGCCGGGGTGGACGAGGTGCTGCCGAAACCGGTGGACCTGGACCGCCTGGTGGCGGTCCTGAGCCGCTGGGCGCCCCGCGCGGGGGGCGGGCCGGTGGGGGAGGAGGTGGGGGCCGCAGTCCCCGGCGCTCCCGGTACCACGATGGCCATCACCCCGGGGGACGATACCGGGGTAGCCAGGTCACGGGTCCCCTTGGCGCGAGCGCTGGCGACGGGGCCTGCGGTGGCGGAGCGACCGACGGGTCCCGCGCCCGCGGCCAACGCCCTGCCCGCCATCGACGGCATCGATCAGGCCCGCGTCGCCCGGGTCATCCGCGGCGATGTCGCCTTCTACCGACGGCTGCTGAGCGGTCTGGTCGCCGAGGCGCGCGGCCTGCCCGCGCAAGTCCGGGCCGATTTGGCGCAAGGGGCCGACACGGAGGCCGCCGCGCGCCTGCACCGGCTGCGCGGGGCCGCCGCCAATGTGGGGGCCCTGGAGCTGGCGGCGGCGATCCGGGGACTGGAGGCAGTCCTGCGGGAGGACCCCGGGGCGGCCCAAGCGGCAGGACAAATGGCGGTAGCAAGGGAGGCCATGGGCCAGGAAGGGTCAGTGATCCTGGCCCGCCTGGCCGAGGTCGAGGCTCAGGTCGCGACCCTGCTGGCGTCCGCGGAGGACTGGTTGGCGCAGGCCACGCCGGCTGAGCCGACCACGGCGGTCGTCCCCCCGGCGGGTGGCGCCACGGTGGCGCTGGACCCGGACAAGCTCGCCGCGCTGCGCGCCGCCCTGGCGACCAATCGCCCGCGCCCCGCCCGGCACCTATTCGCCGAATTGCGGCCGGCGCTGGTCGGCCTGTACGGGGAGGCCCCGGTGGCGGCCTTGGCGGCGCGGCTCGATGAGCTTAACTTTGCCGCCGCGCTGCACGGGCTGGCTGACTTGATGCCGACCCCGGACGCCGCCGCGCGCCCATCCCCGGCCGCCCCATCCCAGGATACTTGAGGCTTGTCCCCTGAAGGAGATACCGATGAACCCAGACCAGCTCCCCCACCTGCTGATCGTCGATGACGCCCCAACCAATATCGAGGTGCTGCTCAATATCCTGGGGGAGGACCATGAGGTGACCTTTGCCACCTCCGGGGCCGAGGCCCTGGACCTCCTGGCCCCGGGCGATCTGCCGGAGTTGATCCTCCTGGATGTCATGATGCCGGGGATGGACGGCTTTCAGCTTTGCGAACGACTCAAGGCGGATCCACTCACCCGCGACATCCCGGTGATCTTCGTCACCGCCCGGACCGACGCCGAGAGCGAGACCCGCGCCCTGGCGGCCGGTGGGGTCGATTTCATCCACAAGCCCGTGAATGAGGCGGTGGTGCGGGCGCGGGTGCGGCTGCAACTGGCGCTGCGGCGCCAGACCCGGGACCTGGAATGTCGTCTGACCGAGATCGCCCAGGCCCATGAGCAACTGCGGCAGGCCCATGAACAACTGCAAGTGCTGTGGCAGGCCGTCGAGCAGAGTCCGACTTCCATTCTCATCACCGATCGCGCCGCCTGCATCGAGTATGTGAATCCGGCATTCACGCGGGAGAGCGGCTATGGGGCCGCAGAAGTCCTGGGCCACAATCCTCGGCTTCTCAAGTCCGGCCTGACCGATCCGGCCGTTTTCAGCGCGATGTGGGACCAAATCGCCCGCGGCGAGCCTTGGGTGGGTGAGCTGATCAATCGGCGCAAGAATGGCGAGACCTATTGGGAAGAGGCCCATATCGCCCCGGTCAAGGACGATGGTGGGGAGATCTCCCGCTACGTGGCGGTGAAGCTCAACATCACCGAGCGCAAGGAGGCCCATGAACGGCTGGCCTACATGGCCAATCACGACGTGCTGACCGACCTGCCCAACCGGGTCCTGTTCTTTGAGCGGGTCGATCAGGCCCTGGCCCTGGCGCGTCGTAACGGCACCCGTTTGGCGCTGCTGTTCATCGATCTGGACAAGTTCAAGCCGGTCAATGACACCTGGGGGCATGCCGTGGGCGATCAGCTCCTTCAAGCGGTGGCCCAGCGACTGACCGGGCGGCTGCGCGACGCGGATACGGTGGGGCGCATCGGGGGGGATGAATTCGTCATCCTGCTCAATGAGGTCGGAGAGGTGGACGACGCGGCCCAGGTCGCCGATGAGCTGTGCCACATCCTGGCCCAGCCCTTCGATCTCGCCGGCCTGACCTTGAGCATCTCGGCCAGTATCGGCATCGCCCTGTTTCCCGATCACGGCCAGGACGCCATCGAGCTGGCCCACCACGCCGATGATGCCATGTATCAGGCCAAGCAGGCCGGGGGGGATGGGCTGCGGCTGTTTGCGGGTGAGGCCTCCTGATGGGCCCGTGTCCTCAGGGCCCGTGTCCACCTCGCCGCCAAGACTCTATTATGCCCTGGTGGGACAAAACGGCCCCGGCCGGGCCAACTCCCGAAAAATTAGCGCACCAGGATCACGCGGCTGTCGGTTGAAGATGTTCATGGCGCTGAATGAGACGCCCATGAGTCCCGATTGATCTCGGTCAAGGTCGGTAAGCAGTTGCCTGCCTATGGTAAATCGCCGAGGGATTCTTACCGACGCAACAAAAACCCCATGCCACGCTTATCGAGCCCCCGCCAAACGCCAGCCAATCCGGAAGCCCCGGTAGCGCCCCTAACTGGAGGGCCAGACTAAATGGAAGAACAAGTCGGCGCCCTCTGGCATCGCCTCATCACCCGGGCTAGCGAACGGCGCTATCCGCAGGCGGCGGTGCGGCTGGAGGACATGGCCCTCACCCTGGGCATCGTCTTTCGCGCCCTGGGTGGCGACGCGGGGTTGGAGGTAAAGGCTGGGGACGCGTACGCCCATGGCGCCCGCCGCGGGCTGCTGGCGCGCATCGCCGGGTCCGGCAGCCGCATGGCCCTGGCCTGGCGCGATGACCGCGCCTTACTGCTACCGCCGGTCATCGACCGCTTCCCGGAGCCGGGTCTCAACCGCGACCTCTATCTGTGGCTGGCGGCCCTGGCCACCGGCGAGGCCCAGGCGGATGACGACTGGCTCACCGGCAACCAGCGCCTGGCCCGCTCGGCCCTGGCGCGTTTTCCCGGTCTGGAGGCACGCTACCAGCGGCTGGTCGCGGCCCATCTCGCCGAGCGCCCCGATCCGGCTCATCTACCCCCCGCCGAAGCCACGGCCGAGATCGCCCTTCGCCAGGCCCTGGCCGATCCCGGTAGTGTCAGCGGCCTGTTTCTGGCCCATTCCCAGCCTGATGATCCATCCTCGGTCCAAAAGCCGGCTGCGGCAATCGGCACAATCCAATCCGACCCCCCCTTGCCACCTCCCGCGAGGGGAGGGGGAGAAGCTAGGTTCTTCATTGATATGCATCGCTCTTCCCTGGATGGGGATGCTTGCGGAGGCGGACGAAAACGCCCTTCTCAGTCCCGGTGGCAACGCCAGCGCCCGCCCCTGCCCGTGCCTCTGTGGCTCCACCCCGACCCGCCCCTACCCCAAGGCGCCGCCCCCGCCCCCCCCGACCCCGAAGACCAGGAGTGGACCCCGGACGAGGCCAGCGCCGACCTGGGCCGGCGCCGCCGCCAGGCCGAGCGCGCCGCGATGCCGAAGAAGGACGCTGGCTTCATCGGCATCCGCATGGAGAACATCTTCACCTGGGGCGAATACGTCCGTGTCGATCGCGCCACCGACGAGGAGGATGACCTGGATCGGGCCAAGGCCGCCGCCGAGGATATGGACCAGATCGCGGTCGCCCGCGACCGCAAGGCTAGCGGTGCCAGGCTGCGCTTCGACCTCGACCTGCCCGCCGCCAGTGAGGACGACCTGATCCTCAGCGATGGCGAACGCCTGCCGGAATGGGACTGGAAACAGCGCCGTCTGCTGACGGACCATTGCCGCATCCTGGAGATGCTGGCCGCCGAGGCCCCGCCCTGCCCCCTTCCCGACCACCTGCACCGCACCGCCAAGCGCCTGCGCGACCAGTTCCAGGCCCTGGCCCCGGCGCGTACCTGGCTGCGCGGTCGCCCCGACGGTCAGGCCATCGACCTCGACGCCTACCTGCGCTTCGCCACCGACCGCCGGGCCGGGGTCCAGGGGGACGCCAGCCGCCTCTACGCCGAGATGCGCAGCGGCGCCCGGGACCTAGCCTGCCTGCTGCTGGCGGACCTGTCCCTGTCCACCGACACCTGGATCGACAACCGCGGCCGGGTCATCGACGCCATCCGCGACAGCCTGTTCCTCTTCGGCGAGAGCCTGGCCGCCACTGGCGACCGTTTCGCCATGCTCGGCTTCAGCTCCCGCCGCCGCGACCCGGTACGCGTCCACCGCCTCAAGACCTTCGGCGAGCCCTACGGCCCGACGATCCGGGGCCGGATTCAGGCCATCAAGCCCGGCTACTACACCCGCCTGGGGGCCGGCATCCGCCACGCGGCCAAGCGCCTGGCCCTGGAGCCCGCCGGTCGCCGCCTGCTGCTAATCCTCACCGACGGCAAGCCCAACGACCTGGACCGCTACGAGGGCCGCTGGGGCATCGAGGACACCCGCCACGCCGTCGGCGAGGCCCGCCGCCAGGGCCTGGAGCCCTTCTGCGTCACCATCGATCCGGAGGGCAACGACTATCTGCCCCATCTCTTTGGCACTGGGGGTTATGTCGTCATCCGCAACCCCGCCGAACTGCCCTCCCGCCTGCCCCTGCTCTATGCCCGGCTGACGGCCGCGACCTGAGTCGGAGACCTGAGTCCTTGACCAAATGAAAATCCAATTTTAATTTGGTCAGGATATACATCGAGCGCGACATCACCCCGACCCTTCCCGGTTGACCTTCGTCAAGGTCTCCACCCCGCTTCACGCCTAAGTTGAATCGCTGAGGAATTCCCTTCCGCGGCGGTTCAATCCCATGCTTCACCTTCACCTTCCTATCCCCCGACGCACCCTGCCCCTGCTGGCCTTTCTGGTACCCCTGGTCGGGGTCTTTCTCTGGCTGGCCCTGACCACCGGCCCCCTGGCGCCGATCCCGGTGACCCTGGCGACCGTCCAGGTGGACGGTATCACCCCCAGCCTCTTTGGCGTCGGCACCGTGGAGGCGCGTTACACCTATCGTATCGGCCCCACCTTTGCCGGTCGGGTCAGCCGGGTGGAGGTGCAGGTGGGCGAGCGGGTCAAGGCCGGCCAGTTGCTGGGGGAGATGGACCCGGTGGACCTGGATGACCGGGTCGCCGCCCAGGAGGCGGCCCGACGCCGGGCCGAGGCCGGGGTGGCGGCGGCCCGCGCCCAGATGGACGATGCCCAGGCGCGGCGCGACTTCGCCGCGGCCCAGGTCAAGCGCTACGAACAACTCCTCCTGGCCAAGACCGCCAGCGAGGACACCGTCGAGGCCAAGCGTCAGGAGGCGCAGGTAGCCGAGGCCGGACTCCAGGCCGCCCGCGCCAACCGGGAATCCGCCGAGCAAGAGTTGAAACGGATTGAGGCCGAACACGAGGCCCTGGTGCGCCAGCGCGCCAACCTGCGCCTGGTGGCGCCGGTCGATGCCCTGGTGGTGGCGCGGGAGGCGGAGCCGGGCAGCACCATAGTGGCGGGCCAGTCGGTGGTGGAGGTGATCGATGCCGGGCAACTCTGGATCGACACCCGCTTCGACCAGCTCGGCGCCGGCGGTCTGGCGGCCGGACTTCCAGCGCGGATCAGCCTGCGCTCCCAGCCCCTGGCGACCCTGGTCGGGGTGGTGGACCGGGTTGAGCCCCGGGCGGATGCCGTCACCGAGGAATTGCTCGCCAAGGTCGGTTTCACCCCGCTGCCTGAGCCGTTGCCCCGCTTAGGCGAGCTGGCCGAGGTCACCGTGGATCTGACGCCCCAGCCGCCCATGCCCTGGGTGCCCAACGCCGCCCTGCACCGCCGCGACGGCCAGCTCGGCGTCTGGCGACTGGAGGGGAACAACGAGCCCCGCTTCGTCCCGGTGGAACCTGGCCTGTCCGACCTGGACGGCCGGGTCCAGATCCTGGCCGGCCTCAGCCCCGGCGACCGGGTGGTCGATCACAGCCGTTCGCCCCTAAGCCCCGGCAGCCGGGTCGAGATCCGGGACGCCATCCCCGGGGTCGCTGGCGCCTCTCGCGTCCCCAGCCCCCCTGGCGTCATTGGTAGCACCAACATTCCTGGCCCCACTGGTGACCCTGGTGGCGCTGTTGTAACCAGAGGCCCAGGCAACGCGGAAACCCTTGGAATCCCGAGCAGCCCCGACAGAACTGGCAGCCCCGGCAGTCCCATTGCCCCCGGGACCCAAGCCACCACGGCGCCCGGTATATCCCGATGATCAGCTTCGCCGGCCGCGACATCCTCCACGCCTGGGGCAAGTTCGTCTTCACCGGCCTGGGCCTGGGGCTGCTCATCGGCGTCACCCTGTCCATGGCTGGCATCTACCGCGGCATGGTGGACGACGCCGAGGTATTGCTGGACACCAGCGGGGCGGATCTCTGGGTGGTGCAGCGGGACACCCTGGGGCCCTACGCCGAACCCTCCAGCCTTCAGGACGACCTCTACCGCGGCATCCTCACCCTGCCCGGCGTGGCGGAGGCGGCCAACGTCACCTACCTGACCATGCAAGTCGGCCAGGGGGACCGGGAGCGCCGGGCCATGGTGGTCGGCGTGGTCCCCGGCGGACCCGGCGAGCCGGGGCAGCCGCGCTTCCTGGTCGCCGGGCGCCATCTCACCCGCGGCCATTACGAGGCAGTGGCGGACCTGGCCACCGGCTTCCAGATAGGCGAGCAGGTGCGCATCCGCCGGAATCTCTACACCGTGGTCGGCCTGACCCGCCGCGCCGTGTCCTCGGGGGGCGACCCCATGCTCTTCATCCCCCTCAAGGATGCCCAGGAGGCCCAGTTCCTCAAGGACAACGACGCCATCGTCCACCAGCGCCACCGTACCGCCGCCAATCCGCAACTCAATCGCCCCGGTCAGCCCGGGGTGCTGGCGGCGGTCCTCGCTACCCAAACCGAGAGCACCGCCGTCAACGCCATCCTGGTGCGGGTCGCCCCGGGGGCCGATGTGGACGCGGTGGCCGCCGACATCCGCCGCTGGAAGCGGCTCAGCGTCCACACCCGCGCCGAGATGAACGAGATCCTCCAGGCCAAGCTCATCGCCACCTCGGCGCGGCAGATCTTCATGTTCCTGGTCATCCTCTCGGTGGTCAGCGCCGCCATCGTCGCCTTCATCATCTACACCCTGACCCTGGGCAAGATCCGCGAGATCGCCGTGCTCAAGCTCATCGGCACCCGCAATCGCACCATCGCCACCATGATCCTGTGGCAGGCCCTGGGCCTGGGGGCCATCGGCTTCATGGTGGGCAAGATTGCCGCCAGCCTCTGGGCGCCGGTCTTCCCCAAGTACGTGCTGCTGCTGCCGGGCGATGCCGTGCGCGGCTTCGCCATCGTCATGCTCATCTGCACCCTGGCGAGCCTGGTCGCCATTCGCGCCGCGCTCCGGGTGGACCCGGCGGAGGCCATCGGTGGTTGAATCTCAGATCATTCCCCCTCACCCCGCCAACCAGGGTTCCAGAGACGGTCAGGGCAACCCCGGGACGCGGGCGACTGGCCCCTTCGCCGGCTCAGCGTCCCGCGAGGGCCCCGGGGACAAGCCGGCCGTGCCCACTTCCCTGGTCAGCCAAGCTACCCATGGCATCCGCATCGAGGGCCTGCGCAAGCGCTTTGGCGCCGGCGACACGGCGGTGGATGCCCTCAAGGGGGTGGACCTGGCGGTGGCGCCGGGGGAGGTCATCGGCCTCATCGGCCCCTCGGGCTCGGGCAAGAGCACCCTGCTCAAGTGCCTGGGGGCGGTCATCGAGCCCAGCGGCGGGCGCATGACCCTGGGGGAGGAGGTCATCTATGACGAGGGCTGGCGCATCCCCGACCGCCGCGCCCTGCGTCGCGACAAGATCGGCTTCGTCTTCCAGGCCCCCTACCTCATCCCCTTCCTCGACGTCACCGACAATATAGCCCTGCCCCTGATGCTGGCCGGCCAGGCCAACGCCAAGGCCCGCGACCAGGCGCGGGAGCTGCTGAAGGCCCTGGACGTAAGCCACCGCGCCCGCGCCCTACCCGCCCATCTCTCTGGCGGCGAGCAGCAACGGGTCGCCATCGCCCGCGCCCTGGCCAACCGCCCGCCGGTGATCCTGGCCGACGAGCCCACCGCCCCCCTGGACAGCGAGCGTGCCCTCGCCGTCATCCGGATGCTGAACCGGATGGCCCGTCAATATCAGACCGCAGTCATCGTCGTCACCCACGACGAGAAGATTATCCCTACCTTCCGCCGGCTCTATCACATCCGCGATGGCCGGACCCACGAGGAGCAAGGCGAGGGCCGGTCCCTGGACTGAAAACCAACTGCACATCTACAGGCTTTACCCTGCCGATCTTCCCCGGATTCAGTAAGCTGGCAGGATTCTTACTGGCGGGGACCCCGTCGCTATGCCCTCTCTTACCGCTCTAAGGCTATCCCCATCTTCCCCGGCGGGCTGGCGACCCTGGCAGTCCCCCGCGCCCCTGGGTATCATGCCCTCCCTTTTTTTGCCGGTTGCTGACCGATTGCGGAAGGCAGGAGCGGCAACAGATATCGCTGCGGTAACCTCCAGCACAGGATCAGGAATCCCCCTGAGTGAAATCGCCAGCGGCTTCGCTCAGAGGGCTTTGATGTTCTCCAAGCGGCTATGAGGAGGCCTTCGGAAAAACTCATGCCCCACCGCAGTGAAAACCGCAATCGCCGGCTCAACACCTCTCTCGTGATTTCGTTGGTGATGTCACTCTCTCTGCATAAGCGGTCAGCAAGGTCAGCGCCTTGACAGGCGCTTGGCTCATGTTTGCCGCCCGGTGGACCCCTTGGCTGTGTGGGGTCCTGCTGGCGGGCTGGGCGGTGGGCGTCTGCGCGGCAACCGCGGAGGTAGACCTGACCGCGGACTTCACCAAGATTTCCCTGGCCGGGCATGGCTATTTCCTAGACGACCCACCAGGCGAGCTTGGCTTTGCCGAGGTGCTGGCGGCACCGACGCAGAGGCGCTTCACCCCCTTGCCAGGGGCCTTGGGACGAGGCTACACCACCGCGACCAGTTGGCTGCGCGTTGACCTGGTGAACCGGACGGCCGAGACGCAGAGGCCGATGCTGCGCTTGGCGCCGCAAATGCTCGACCATCTGGACGTGTATGTCCAACAGGCCGGGGCCCCGGATTCCGCCGAGCACTACCAGCATTACCCTTTGGGCGATCACACCCCAGCCAGCGTCAAGCGCCAGACCTATCCCGTCATGGGCGTGCCGGTCACGGTACCGCCCGGCCAGAGCCGACGGATTTACCTCCGCGTCCAGACCACCAGTTCCCACCTGCTCGGCGTCGAACTGGTGGCTCCCGATCTTTTTGCCCGTGAAGCGGTCATTTCCCTGGTCTGGGTCAGCAGCTACATAGCCCTGGCCTTCGGGCTAACGCTGGTCACCTTTTTGCAGGCCGCCCGGCTCCGGGACCTGACCCACGCCCTCTATGGCCTGCTGCCCCTGGGTCTGGGTCTCAACAGCATCGGCACGGAGGGCATGACCGCCATCCTGCTGCCCGGGACCGCCCACTGGATCAACGATGGGTTGCTGGGCCTCAGCGGCATGCTGAGCTTCGGCGGGCTCAGCCTGTTCGCCATGCGCTTGTTCCAGACGGCCAGGTACCACCCCTGGGGGCACCGCTATCTGCAAGTGATCACGCTGCTGGCCGTGGCGGCCTTTCTGGCCTCCGGGACCGCGTGGTACGGGCGCATCGTCACGCCGTTGATGGCGATGGGGCTCCTCTTATGGGTCTTTCTGACCTGGGCCGGCTGGCGGATGATCAGGCGGGGCGAAAAGACGCTCGGCCGCCTTTTCCTCGCCGCCTTTACCCTGCCGATGCTGGGCGCGTCGGTCGCCCTGTCGCGCTATTTAGGCTGGCTGCCACAGAACGAATGGACGCAGTACCTCATGCCCATCACCTCGCTGATTCACATGGTACTGATGAACCTGGCCTTGTCCGAACGCCTGCTCGAAGCCGAGGCGCATTTTCGCGAAGCGGCGCAAAAAGCCGCACTGGAAAGCGGTTATCGTCGCGAGCAGGAGCAATTGCTCACCATGATCAGCCACGAGATCCGCACCCCCGTGGCCATCATCGACGCCGCCACCCTGTCTCTCCAGGCGCTCGACCCGTCGCCGGTACCGGAGCGGGCGGAACGTTACGAGCGCATCGGCCGCGCGGTCAACCGCCTTGGCGTACTGCTCGACCTGACGGTCGCCCAAGGCCGGGCCAACGTCGCCGACTGGCAACCGGAGCGGCGCCGCATCGAGCCGGCGGACTTGTGTGCCTCAGCAGTCGAACTACTCGACCCGCCCCTTGCGCCGCGCATCCAGATCGCGGCAGCGGAACCGCTTCCGGTGATCCTCGGCGACCATCGCATGCTGCGCTTCGCCTTGCTCAACCTGCTCGACAACGCCTGCCATTATTCGCCGCCCGGCTCGCCGGTGCGGGTGACCATCGCCGCGGTCGATGAGGGCGTGGTGTGGCGGGTAGAGGATGAGGGGCCGGGCATCCCCCCCGGCCTGGAGGAGCGGATCTTCGAGAAATATATCCGCATCAGCGAGGCAAGCGGCAAGGCCGGGCTGGGGCTGGGGCTCTATCTCGCCCGGCAGATCGCCCAGGCCCACGGCGGCTGGCTGCGCGCACGTCCCGGCGCCGCGGTGGGCGCCTGCTTCGAGTGCTGGCTGCCCGAGACAGCGGCGGCGGGTGCCCCCCGGTGATGCGCCTCGGCCTGGTCGAGGACAACGCCGATTTCCGTGCCGAGGTGGCCTTCCACCTGCGCCGGGCCGGCTTTGAGATCGTGCTGGAATGTGACGGCACCGACCTCGATGCGTGCCTCGCTGCCAAGCCGTGCGACCTGCTGGTGCTCGACCTGGGGCTGCCCACTGAGGACGGCCTGATGATTGCCCGGCGCCTGCGCCGGCACTGCCCGGGGCTTGGCATCGTTATGCTCACCGCCCGCGGCCGCCTCGACGACCGCCTGGCGGGCCTGGAGGAGGGCGCGGATGCCTACCTGGTCAAGCCGGTGAACATGCTGGAACTGGTGGCCGTCCTGCACAGCGTGGCCCGCCGCCTGACGGTGCCCTCGCCCCCTGCCGGAATGTGGACGCTCGTGACCGCCAGCTTGTCGCTGCATGCCCCGGACGGCACGACGTTTGCGCTCACCGCGACCGAACTGGCCCTGCTCCAGTGCCTGGCGGCGGCCACTCCCGATCCCGTCCCCCGCGAGGCCCTCGCCCGCGCCATCGGCCATCCCGAGCCAGATTTCGACGACCGCCGCCTTGAAGTCGCCTTCAGCCGCCTACGCCGCAAGCTGGAAGCTGCTGGCGCGGGCGAGGCGCCCATCCGCTCCGCGCGCGGACGGGGCTACGTCTTTGCCGCTCAGGTGCGACGACTTCCCTCCTAAATATCCACACTCACTGAATAGCGAAATGCAAGCTTTTGCAAGCCTTTTCGCCAAAAATTTTGTTACTTTCTATGGGTGTCGAATCGCCCGAGGAAAGCCCCCTGGCTCCATACCCACCGGATCGTCCGCGCCGACGCCCGTCCGGGCAGCCCTATCGACCAGGTACCAGCCACCGTCGTAACCCAGCGGGGCTCTCGCTTACAGCCGAGCACCGATGCGGCTGGACAAGGGGGGAAGCACCGCTGTTCTTACCACCAGGCGCGATGATCCAGGGCGGAGGGGCAGGGATTCTCGCGCGCGGGCTGCTGATGCTGGGCGCCTCCGGCGATGTTTTGCCCTGGCCCCTTTGCTAACCCCTACCGCCGTAACGTAATGATGCTGCAATGTTCTGGATCCATGCAGCCGGTCGCCGTTTAACCTCAGTATGCGTCGCCCCCGGCCTCCCTGATGTCCCCACCGGCCTCATCGCCACCCCGGGTGATACACATAATTAACATCTGGGTGTTCCCGAAGACATCTGGGTCAATACCCCAAATCGCCACTAAAACGCGGATCTTTGAAGAAGATCTTTATCAGGATCTCAAGGCCTTATCGGGTGATCCCCCTCCTCGCCGACCGGGGCTAAACCATCTTGGGACCTGAGCCTGCCGCCAACCAACGATCTTAACACCTTGAGTAACCAGGCCTATCTTGCCGAGCTAAGCATGAGCACCCAGCCAACCTTCTTATCGGTATTGATCCCCACCATCTGGTCCACCGCCAAGTGGTGGCGCTCTGATTGGCAGGACACGGCTTGGCTGCGGGTGGGGCTAGGCCTCCTTTTAGTGATGTTGACGCTCTTCGCCAGTTCCGCGGCCCGAGCTGCGGTCAAGTTGACCTGGGACCCCAGCGCCACCGCGCTGACCCTAGCCGAGCAGACCGATGGCGCCAGCCCCAGTCTGACCCTATCGGTCACGTCCAACGGGCTGGTGCTGACGCTTGGCAGCGAGACGTTCGACGCGAACTCCACCGCCGCTGGCGGCACCCTGTCCTACAACAGCACTACCCCTGTGGCTTCCTCGACCGCCACCCTCGACTTGAACAAGACGACGGTCAGCAAGCTAGCCGTGGATCTGAAGGCCGGAACCGGGAGCACGATCACCTTTGCTGTGATCAGTAGCACCACCCTCGCCGATAAGCTTTACGCGGTCGATATCAAAAGCGGCGGGGTGATGACACTCGGTGCGGCGCGAGCGCGTGACACCTTCTTCGCCAAGGTCGGCCGGGTCGATGCCGGCAGCGGCACTGCCGTCAATATCACCGTCCCCAAGTTGCAGCTCTATGGTACCAATGGCATTGGCAGCGCCGACAACCCGCTCGATACCGAGGTCGCCCATATCGAACTGAACACCGGCAGTACGCTGAACACCGCACTCACTGGCGACGGCAGCATCCATGTGGCGAATATTGGCGATCTCACGGTTGGCGATGCGACTCGTGTGTTAACCGGATCCGCTCCCAATCAAACACTGGGTGGTCGCCCTATCGAGTATGCCTATGCGGGTGGGGTCCAGGTGGGCAGCGCGACTGGAGCCGCGGGGGTCAATCTGGCCACTACCGGGAAGTTAGTGGTTCCCTATTCTCCCGCAATTCTGATTTGCAACAACACACCCTGCCCTAGCACGACTCCGCGGCCTCCCGGTACTCCGACCGGTGACACGATTCAGGCGCCGGGACCGATTAATTTGAATGTCGGTTCGGGATTAGCCACTAGCTGCATGGGACTTGGCAACCAACCCGCTTGTGTCAAATCACTGTCGAACCGTTCCACCATTACGGCCGAGACGGGCGACATCACGCTTGGCGGCTTCAGCAACAACGCAAGACGTTACGGGGACGTCGCAGCTAAGGGGGTTACCTTGACGGCGCTGGCGGGCTCGATCATCGTCGATTACGTGACCTACGTCACGAGCAGCAGCGGCTCACTCGATTTGTTCGCCAAGACGGCCGTGAGGGTCCTCAAAACCGGAGGAAACTCCGGTGCGACTTTTTATACCTCTGGCCAGACACCCGTGACGATCGACACCCCCAGCTTCGAAATGAGTTCGGGGGGTGTCATCGCTAGCAGCCAAGGTCCGCTGACCCTGACCGCCGACGATGTGTACATCACCAGCAACGTGCGGGCGCCCTCCAACACGCTGTGGGTGCGGACTAAGACGGCGGGCCGCAACATTACCTTGGGCGTCGATGCCGCGGCCGACGCAGTCACGGCCCCCCCGACCCTGAGCCTCAGCACCGCCGAGGTCGGCTTCCTCGATGCGTCAAATGGGAACGTGCGCATCGGTAGTTCCGATAACACCAATGGCGCCGTGCTCTCGGGCGCCATTTCGATCGCCACGCAGATCAATCGCACGGGTACCGCGTCACTCTGGCTGGACTCGCCGGTGTCCATCCGCCAGGCAGCGAACTCGACGATCTGCAACGGCAAGCTGAAGATCAGCTCACCCGACGCCGTGCTGAATCAACGCAATGGCGTTTGTACCAACGCTTCCGGCCAATTGATCGGCAACGCCAGCGGCTCAACCACCCAGTTGCTGAGCGGCAAGCTCACTCTTGAGCGTAGCGACGGCCCGGCCCTGCGCAGCGCCTTGATCGTCGGCGATGGTTTCGGCAGCGCCGGCTCGGCGGAGATTGTCCTCGCCCGCAGCGATCAGTTCCTCGGTACGGCGGAAACGGTGCCCGGCCTGACCGCCACTCCGACCGCCAACCCGACCCTCAACATCTATGGCGATGGCAAGCTGACCCTCAATGTCGGCGTTCGCCAGACCATTGGCGCCCTTAAATCGGCGACACTCGCTGGAGGCGCCGCGTCGAGCGGCGCCGAGATTGCCATGGCCAGTGGTAGCGTGCTGACCTCGGATGCCGCCACCAACAGCGCCTACGAGGGTCGCCTCACGGGCTTCGGCGGTCTGCTCAAGAAGGGCGCCGGCACGCTGACGCTCAGCGGGAACGAATCGGATGCGGCCCTGACCGTTGAAGCCGGCCAGGTGTCGGTCAACGGCGACACCACGCTTGCGACCACCCTAACCAGCGGCGCGCTGGCTGGAACGGGGAGCATCGGCGCCAACACGGTCAATGGCGGCACGCTGCTGCCGGGGTTGGGTGACCTCGGCAAGTTGACGATGGCGACGCTCACCCAGGCGTCCGGCGGAACCCTGCAACTCGGCCTCTCCGGCGGCACAGCGCCGGTCGCCGGCACGGACTACCGCCAGGTGGTGGTGACCGGCAACACCGTGAAGCTGGGCGGCAGTAGCTTGGTTCTCACGACGGTCGGCACGACGCCCTTCAATCAGGCGGCCAGCTATACCCTGATCGACAACCAAGGCACATCCGCCGTGGTCGGCGCGTTCAACGGCCTTGCCGAAGGCGCCACCGTGGCCCTCGGCGGGGTGAATTACACGATCAGCTACACCGGCGGTACTGGCAACGACGTGGTGCTGGCCGGCGCGCCGGCCCCGACCGCGACGGCGATCAATCGCAGCGTGCCCACGGCCACGACGACCAATGCGGCCAGCGTCACCTACGCGGTGACCTTCAGCGAAGCTGTCAGCAACGTCAGCGCCGACGATTTCAGTTTGGTCACGTCGGGCGTCACCGGTGCGAGCGTCAGCAGTGTCGCGGGCAGTGGCACGAGCTACACGGTCACCGTCAACACCGGCAGCGGCAACGGCACGCTTCAGCTCAACCTGAACGCCGGCACGAACATCGTTTCCGCGACCAGCGGCAGGCCGCTCGCGGATGGCCGCAGCGGCCAGACCTACACGATCCAGAAGACGGCCCCGACGCCCACAGTCACCGGTCCGGCGGACGGCTATTACAAGGCCGGGGCCGTCCTCAATTTTCCGGTCACCTATAGCCATGGCGTCACGGTGACGACGACCAGTGGCACGCCGAGCCTGGCGCTGACGGTGGGCAAGGACAGCTTGGCCGCCGCCTATGCCTCGGGCAGTCCGGGCACGGCGCTGACCTTCCGCTACACCGTCGAGGCCGGCCGAAACGGCAGTCTGGGCCTCGCCAGTCCCATCGCCCTGAACGGCGGTTCGATTCAGGATGACGCCGGCAACGTTGCGGTGCTCACCTTCACGCCGCCCAACCTCGGCGGCGTGGTAATCGACACCACGGCGCCAGCCGCCGCGTCGAGCAATCCGATCACCGCCGCCACGGGCACGCTGACGCTGACCTTCAGCGAGCCGGTGGCCACCGCCAACATGACGGTGGGCAACATTGCCGTCAACAACGGTCACAGCCTGGGCAGCGGCGCCAGCATGCAGCCATTGAACGCCAGTGGAGGCTATGCGGCGGGCTTCCTGATCACCCTGGGTAGCGGTGCCAACGTCGCGGCGAACGACACGCTAACCCTCACCGCCGCCAACGTGGTGGATCGCGCGGGAAATACGGCGTCGGCGGCCGTGGTGTTTACCGTGCCGGCCACCGCCACGATCTACTACGTCAAAAAGAGTGTGGCCAGCCCCGGCGACTGTCTGAGTTGGGGCACCGCATGCATGCATCTGCAAGACGCTCTGGCGAAGAATCCCCCGAGCGGCAGCCAGATTTGGGTGGCGAAAGGCGTCTATTACCCGGACGAAGGCACAGGGCAGACCGACAACAGCGTAACCTCGACCTTTGCGATCCCCTCCGGCGTGGCGGTTTTTGGCGGTTTCGCGGGTAGCGAATCCTCTTTGGCTCAACGCGATCTGCTCACTAACCTGACCGTTCTGTCGGGTGACATCGACGGGGATGACACGAATACGGACGGTAACGCTATCGCAGAGCGCACGGCTCACATTCAGGGCGCGAATGCCTATCATGTGGTGACGATGTATGGCACCACCGAAAGCACAAGGCTCGACGGCTTTACGGTTACCGCCGGGTCGGCAACGGGTAGTGGCAATGGTGCGGCCAGTGGCAACGAACTCGCCAACGCAGTAAATGCGCCCGCGCTTACCTTTACCACGTCGGGCAACGCAAATTGGGCGGTATCGACGGTTGGTCCGCCGGCATCATCCGACGCGCCCTACTATGGCAGTAATGATGTTAGAAGCGGCGTAATCGGGGACCTTCAAAGCAGTGTTTTAGAGACTACGGTTTCGGGGCCAGGTGTCGTCTATTTCTCTTGGGGTGTCTCCTCCGAATCTGGTTATGACTACCTGCGCTTTTACATTGATGGTGTCGAGCAACCACAGGCGCCTGGAATCAGTGGCGCAGTTGGCTGGACGAAAAAGGGACCCTTCGCAATCCCGGCCGGCAGTCATACGCTCAAATGGACATACAGCAAGGACGTCAACCGGGTTGCTGGGGCGGACGCGGGCTGGGTCGATGCGGTCTTCTTAGGTATTCCCAGCGAGGGAGGTGGTTTGAGCTGCATGGGATCCGGGACAGGGGGATCATGCAATCCAACGCTCGCCAACCTGGTTTTCAGCGGCAATCAGGCCACAAGGGGTGGCGGCATCTTCGACGCCGGTTCCGGCGGTGGCGCCTCTAATCCCACGCTCAGCAATATTGTCTTTCGCGGTAATGCGGCCGCAGGGACCACCGAGGGCGGTGGAGCCATCTACAACGACGGCTCGAGCAGCGGTGTCAGCACCCCCACCCTGACCAACGTCACCTTTTACGACAACTCGGCGACCAACGGCGGCGCGATCTACAACAACAACGCCAGCCCGACCCTGAGCAACGCCATCCTCTGGGGCAACACCGCGACGACCGCCGGCCCCCAGATTCACACCAGCAGCGGTACGCCGGATATCAGCTATAGCTTGATTGAAGGTGGGTTCTCTGGGGCCGGCAACCTGAAAGTCGATCCGCTGTTCGCCAACGTGGCCGGCGGCGATTTCCGCCTGCTGCCGGGCAGCCCGGCCATTGACGCCGGAACCAACACCGGCGCGCCGGCCAGCGACATCCGGGGTCTGGGCCGGCCGGTCAACGTCGTCACCGACATGGGCGCCTATGAGTCGCGCGGCTTTGCCCTGACCAAGACCAGCGGCGACAACCAGTCCACCGCGATCAGCACGGCGTTCACCAATCTGGTCGTCGGCATTGCGAGTTCGGCAACTCCGGCCGAACCGGTCGATGGCGGCAAGATTACCTTCACCGTGCCGGCGAGCGGCGCCAGCGCGACGCTGTCGAGCAGTTTGGTGACCATTGCCTCGGGAAGTGCGTCGGTGTCCGCCACTGCCAATGCCACCGGGGGCGGACCCTACAGCGTCACGGCCAGCGCATCGGGCGTGGCTAGCGCCAACCAGGCGTCCTTCAGCCTTACCAATACCAAGGCGACGGCGACCGCCACCCTGAGCAACCTCAGCCATACCTACGACGGCGCAACCAAGCCCGCCACCTGCACCACGGCGCCCGCCGGCTTGGCGACGACGATCACTTACGATGGCGGCAGTGCGCTGCCGCGGAATGCCGGTTCCTATGCCGTCGTCTGCACGGTGAGCGATGCGTCCTACAGTGGCTCAACCAACGGCACCCTGAGCATCGCCAAGGGCAACCAGACCATCAGCTTCACCAATCCGGGCACGGTGAATCTGAGTGCCCGCACGGTCAGCCTGACCTATTCCGCCAGTTCCGGCCTGCCGGTCAGCGTCAGCAGCGATTCACCGAGCATCTGCTCCGTGAGTGGTAGTCTGGTGACCCTGCTGGGCGCCGGAACCTGCTCGCTCACCGCCAGCCAAGGGGGCGATGGCAACTACAACGCCGCCACCTCGGTGACCCAGACCTTCAGCGTCACCGCCCTGGGCACCACCACGGCGGTGACATCGGTCACGCCTAACCCGGCCATTTACGGCCAACCGGTCAGCCTCACCGCGTCGGTGACCGCCAGCGCGGGCGACACAGCGCCGGGCGGTCAAGTGCAATTCAGCCTGGGCGGCAAGAGTTGCCTGGCGGTGCTGGGTAACGCCAGCGGTCGGATCAGCACGGCCACATGCAGCCTTAACGCCACCACGGGGTTCCCCGGTGTCGGGACGCAGACGGTGACCGCGACCTACACCCCCGGCTCTTCGGCGTTTACGGGGAGTTCCGGTACAGGCAGCCTGACCGTGACCGCCGCCACGACGGCCACCGCGCTGACCGCCGATCCGCGCATTTCCACGGCCACCTATCCGGTGGACCTGAACGCCCAGGTGACGGCGACCAGTCCCAGCCTGGCGACGCCCACCGGCACTGTGGCGTTCAGCGCCAATGGCACGCCGATTTCCGCCTGTTCCGCCAAGCCGGTATCGAGCGCGGGGCTGGCGACCTGCACTTACTCCTTCCCGACCTTTGCCGATAATCAGAACATCTCGGCGACCTATACCCCGGCCGACGCCAATTTCACGACATCGAGCAGTGGCAGCGTGCGCCACGATGTGAAGGAGGCTCCCAGCGCCACGAGCATTAGGGCGGCCCTACTGCCCGCCAGCGGCGTGTATGGCGATGCCTACACGGTGACGGCCAATGTGGTGAGCACCAGCAGCACATCGACCCAGCAGCCGACCGGCAGCGTCATCATCGTCGCCGGCGGTGTGCAATGCATCGGCGTGTTGAGCGGCGACAGCGCGGCCAGTTGCACCCTGACGCCGCCCGCCGGCAGCCCGACCCGGTTCACCGCCACTTATCAGGGCGATGTCACCTTCGGCGGCAGCAAGAGCGCGGAGGCGACCAGCGACATCCTGCGCGCCACACCCGCCGTCACCCTGCTCAGCCTGCCGAATCCCTCGGCGGTCGGCGAGGGCGCGACCCTCACGGCTAGGGTGGGCAGAGTGACCGATGAGGCGGTCTATCCCACTGGCACGGTGCAATTCAAAATCGGGTCGACCGCCATCGCCAACTGTGGGGCCGTGCCCCTGGATGCCAGCGGCGAGGCGACCTGTGTCACCAGCTTCAATGCCACCGGGGATTACAGCCTGGTCGCCGACTACGCGGGCGATGCCAACTACACGGCCGCGAGCAGCGCCGCTTTGCCACACAAGGTGACGACCGCCAGCTCGACCACGCAAATCACTTCGGTGACCCCGGCGAGCTTCGCTTATGGCGGCAGCGTGTCGGTCAGCGTCTCGGTCAGCGGCAAGTCGCGTGCGCCTTTGGGCAGCGTCGACATCGCGGCGGGGGGCGTGAGCTGCCAGACATCGCTCTCAACCCAGAACGCGACTACCAGCACCGCAAACTGCGCACTGGTGGCCGTGCCCGTCGGCGCTGATCAACCTATCACCGCCACCTATCTGGGCAATGCCGATTTCGGCGGCTCCCAGGCGACGAGCACCCTCACGGTGACGCCCGCGACCACCACCACGACCCTGTCCAGTAGCGGTGATCCGTCCTTGGCGGGCCAGTCGGTGACCTTCTATGCCACAGTGGCGAACGATAGCTTCGTCGACCCCGACCCGACGACGGGAAGCGTGACCTTCACCCTCGACGGTGTTGAACAACTACCCGTCCCGCTCGGGAGCGATTCCACGGCGGCCCTAGTCGTCAACGTGCTGAACTTCGGTACACACAACGTCACCGCCGCCTTTGCGGTGACGATGAACTTCCAGGCGAGCACCAGCAGCCCATTCACGCAGACCGTGGGTAAGGCTACCCCCGACATCTACTGGAAGGATCCGGATCCAATCGGCTACGGCACGCCGTTGAGCAGCATGCAACTCGATGCCTATGCCTACACCGATAGCGGTGAGGTGGCCGGTACCTACGTTTATTCGTATGAGCAGGGCACGGTGCTCGCCGTCGGCACGCACTTACTGAGCGTCGATTTCACGCCTACTGACACCGCCAGTTACAAACCTGCGGCTAAGACGGTGAGTCTGACGGTGACTAAGGGGGACACGGTCACGACAGTGGCGTCCGCGCCGAATCCGTCCTTCAGCGGCCAGTCGGTCACCATCACCGCGACCGTTTCCGGGCAGGTGTCCGGTGGCTTGACGCCCACCGGAAGCGCCGACTTCCGGCTCAATGACGTCACCATCGGCGGCTGCGGCAGCCAGAGCCTGAGTGTAGCTGGAATCGCGACCTGTACCACAACGGCGCTGCCAACGGGCTTCAGCAACCTTACCGCGCTTTACGGAGGCGATGCGAACTACCTGGCGAGTGTTTCGGATGGTGTCGCGCATGAGGTTGCGGCTCAATCCCTGTCCCCCCTGACCCAGACCGTCAGCGGCCAGGTCGGCACGGCCATTACCGCCACCGCCGCCTATACCGCCACCGGCTTCAGCGGCGCGGTCAGCTACGCCATTAGCCCCGCCTTGCCGGCCGGGCTGAGCCTCAACAGCAGCACCGGCGTCATCAGCGGCACGCCGACGGCGACGCAGACGACCGCCGACTTCACCGTCACCGCCACCGGCGCCACCAGCGGCAGCGCGACAGCCACCGTGAGCATCACCATCCTGCTGGCTACCCAGGCCACCGGTAACACTCCCGGCGGTCCGGTAACGGCCACCATCACCGGTGGCACCTGCTTGGGCTATGCAAACGGTAGTGCCCAGTTCACCGTACCCGCCAATCCGCCCGCTGGGCAAACCTTTCCCTATGGCGTCTTTGGTTTCACGGTCCTTGAGTGTGGGACCGGCGGTACCGTCACGATCACCCTCCGCTATCCCCAACCCTTGCCGGAAGGGACGCAGTACTGGAAGAACATCGGCGGGACCTGGTTCGATTGGACCAATAAAGTGACCATCACCGGCAATACCGTCGTGCTGACGATTACCGACGGCGGTGAGGGGGACACCAACCCGAACCCCGGCGAGATAAGCGATCCGAGTGGTCCGGGCCTCAATCCAACGCCCATCCCCACCCTGAGCCAGTGGGCCCTGTTGCTGCTAGGCGGCTTGCTGGCCGCTTTCGGATGGCAGCACCGACAACGGAGGTCACTGCGGTAACCTCCACGCATAGGTCGGGGTCCTCCTGAGTGAAGCCGCCTGTCGGCTTCGCTCAGGGGGACAGCTTGACAATCTTCCAGCGGCCAGGAGGGGGGCTGTCTGTCAGACTAATTGCCCTTCTCGCAGAGGATCCACCGATCTGATAAGCCGTGTTGGCGTGGCCCATGCCATGCCCCTGGTGACCGTCTTCTTTTTCTCTCCCTCTCATCGCGGGGGATACCCGACCCATCCGGCTTTGCCGTCGCTGTTTTAGATCCTTATTATCCTGGGAAAACCCCCGGCTCTGCCGGGGGACTGAAAAAGTTTGACATTTCCGGGATTCGATGAATTCGCTTCAGCAGATAATGGGATCTTACGCTGAAAGAGCGAGCGGCAGCGTGGTATCCCATTGTTTGAGATGGCGCCAGGTTCGTGCCTATGCCGTGAATCCGTTTCTTTTCCGATCGCGAACAGGCCCCTTTTAGGGGCCAGCGATCGAAAGCCCCCGGCTTTGCCGGGGGATAGTTACTGAGCGTGCTGCACAGCCATGCCGGCGCCAGCCTGCCTTAGGACGACCCTGGCACTCCCCCGCCCCCCTGGGTATCATGACCTTCTTTTTTCCCGGCCGCCGCGGGCGGCCAGTTGCGGGCAATCAGCGGAGCCAAAACGCATGCGCAGTCACTATTGCGGGGATCTGAACCGCGAGCACGTAGGACAAGAGGTCGCACTAAGCGGCTGGGTCCACCGTCGGCGGGATCACGGCGGCGTCATCTTCATCGACCTGCGCGATCGTAACGGCCTGGTGCAGGTGGTGATCGACCCGGACAACCCCGAGACCTTCCGCATGGCCGAGCAGGCCCGCAGCGAGTACGTGGTCCGCATCGAGGGCCTGGTGCGGCCGCGCCCCGCGGGGACCGAGAACAAGGACCTGGCCACCGGCGAGGTCGAGGTCCTGGCCCGCGCCCTGACCATCCTCAACAGCTCCGAGACCCCGCCCATTCATCTGGCGGAGCATGGCCCAGAGCCCTCCGAGGAACTCCGTCTGCGCTACCGCTATATCGATCTGCGTCGGCCGGAGATGCAGGAGCGCCTGCGGGTGCGCAGCAAGATCACCCGCACCCTGCGCAACTTCCTCGATGACCATGGCTTTCTCGACATCGAGACCCCCATCCTCACCAAGTCCACCCCCGAGGGGGCCCGCGACTACCTGGTGCCCAGCCGCACCCACCCCGGCGAGTTCTTTGCCCTGCCCCAATCGCCTCAGCTCTTCAAGCAGTTGTTGATGATGTCGGGGATGGACCGCTACTACCAGATCGCCCGCTGCTTCCGCGACGAGGACTTGCGCGCCGACCGCCAGCCTGAGTTCACCCAGCTCGACATCGAGGTCTCCTTCATGAGCGAGGACGAGCTCATGGGCCTGATGGAGGAGATGATCCGCGTCCTGTTCCGCGACATCCTCGGCGCCGAGCTGCCCGATCCCCTGCCTCGCCTGACCTATGCCGAGGCCATGCGCCGCTTCGGCTCCGATCGCCCCGACCTGCGGGTACCCCTGGAGCTGGTGGACGTCGCCGACCTCATGACCGGGGTGGACTTCAAGGTCTTCGCTGGTCCGGCGGCGGACCCCGAGGGGCGGGTGGTCGCCCTGCGCCTGCCCCAGGGCGGCGAGCTGAGCCGCAAGGCCATCGACGACTATGGCCAGTTCGTCGCCATCTATGGCGCCAAGGGCCTGGCCTACATCAAGGTCAACGACTGGGCCGGGCAGGGGCGCGAGGGGCTCCAGTCCCCCATCCTCAAGTTCCTGCCGGACAGCGCCGTGGAGGGCATCATGGCCCGAACCGGGGCGGTGGATGGGGATCTGATCTTCTTCGGCGCCGACAAGGCCAAGGTGGTCAACGAGGCCATCGGCGCCCTGCGGGTCAAGCTGGGCCAGGACCTGGGCCTGATGGCCGAGGGCTGGCATCCCCTGTGGGTGGTGGACTTCCCCATGTTCGAGCGCGAGGGCCATACCGGGCGCTGGACCGCCCTGCATCATCCCTTCACCTCGCCCAAGGAGGACCAGGTCGATCTGCTGGAGACTAATCCCGGCGCCTGCCTGTCCCGCGCCTATGATATGGTCCTCAACGGTACCGAGATTGGCGGGGGCTCCATCCGTATCCACCGCGAGGAGGTGCAGCGGCGCGTCCTCAAGCTGCTGGAGATCAGCGACGAGCAGGCCGAGGACCGCTTCGGCTTCCTACTCAAGGCCCTGAAATACGGCTGTCCGCCCCACGGCGGCCTGGCCTTCGGCCTGGACCGGCTAGTGATGCTAATGACCGGGGCCAGTTCCATCCGCGACGTCATGGCCTTCCCCAAGACCCAGACCGCCGCCTGCCTGCTGACCTCCGCGCCGTCCCCCGTGGATCAGGCCCAGCTCAACGAGCTGGCCTTGCGCATCAAGTTGCGGCCCTGAGGGCCGCCCCACGGATGAGCGGCGCGAGCAGCGTCTTCAAGCGCCCGGAGTCGGTGCTGCTGGTCATCGCCACCCTGGGTGGTGAATTCCTGCTCCTGGAGCGCATCCAGCCCACAGGCTTCTGGCAATCGGTGACCGGCAGCCTGGAGCCCGGGGAATCCCCGCGCCGGGCCGCCGGGCGGGAACTCCGGGAGGAGACCGGCATCCAGGTCCCGGACGCGGCCCTGATCGATCTGCGCCACCGCGAGCGTTTCCCCATCGTCCCCGCCTGGCGGGAGCGCTATGCCCCTGAGGTTCGTGAAAACCTGGAGCACTGGTTTGCCCTGGTGCTGCCCTTCCGCCGCCAGATCAGCCTGAATGTCCAGGAGCATCGCCAGCACGGCTGGCTCACCGCCCGGTCGGCAACCTTCCTCGCCAGTTCCTGGACCAACCGCCAGGCCATCCACCTGTTGGCCGCGCGGCTGACCTGACGCCGCGGGGCCGTCCGGCACCCGCTCACTTCCGCGCCCGTGTCGCCTCCGCGCTGGCATTCTCCGCCAGGGCACTGTTCTTCCACCAGGGGTGACGGGCCTCGGTGAACTCCTCCCAGACCGCGTCGAAGCGGTTGAGGGTGTGGAAGAAGTCACAGGTGCGCCAACCGATCAGCCCACCGGCGAAGATGAGGATGCGATGGTCGTTCTCCTCGGTGAGGAGGATATCGAGCAGATTGCGGGTGACGGCGACGTCATTCATGAGCCCCAGCAGGTCCTGTAGGCCCTTCATGTGGGCGATGAAGGCATCCATGCCCACGAACAGGGGGCGGAAGAATTCGGCGGCGTAGCGCAGTTTCTTGCATTCGATGCGCAGCCGGTGCATGGCCTCGGCATCGTTACGATCGACGTTGCTGCCGGTCTTGAGGACTAGCCGTTCCTGCTTGTCGAGCAGGCCTCGGGCAAAGGGTACCAGTTTGCCGTTCATGGCCTCGCCGGACTTGCGTTTTTTCCCCGATTGCCCCTCCCACTGGCGCTGGGTGAACCAGTCGTTGAAGCCCGTTTTGAACGCCTGATAGCGGTCACTGGCCAGCATGGGGGCCACCTGTTCCTGATAGGCCCGGGCGCGCCGCGTCCGGGCCACCCGATCCAGGTCCTCGGCCCCGGGTAGGGGCAGACGGGGGGCGGCATGACTCAGGCCCTCGTCGATGAAGACGTCCAGGTCCCGGGCCAGGCCCAGTTCACCCACCACCCAGCGCATCTCGTCGGACCAGGGCTGGCTGGACTCGCGGGGGATGGCGCCACGGAACAGGGAGATGGCGGAGCGCAGGCGGCGGATGGCGACGCGCATCTGATGGACGCCTTCGATGTCCTCCCAGTTGCGGGCCTTGTCTTCCCACTCCAGGATGAAGCCGAAGTTGTGGGCCATGATGGTGGCAAAGGCCTGGCTGACGGTTTGCCCGGCCTCGACCGGGGCGGACGACTTGATGATGCTCGACATGTGGCACTGATCCTCGGGGGAAACGAAAAAAAATCAGGGGGCGTCAGGGGCTCTGACTGGCCCAGGTATCACGCAGGCCGACGGTGCGGTTGAATATCGGGCGCTCCGGGCGGGAATCGCGATCGACCACGAAGTAGCCCTCGCGCTCGAACTGGAAGCGCTCGCCGGGACTGGCCATCGCCAGGGCCGGCTCCAGCAGGCAGCCGGTGAGAGTGCGCAGGGAATCCGGGTTGAGATCGGCGAGAAACTGGCCACCGCCGGCGCCGGGATTGGGCACGCTGAAGAGGCGGTCGTAGAGGCGCACCTCGGCGCTAACCGCCTGATGGGCGGGCACCCAGTGAATGACCCCCTTGACCTTGCGCCCTTCGGGGTTGCGGCCCAGGGTGGCGGGGTCGTGACTGCACCGCAGTTCAATGACCTCGCCCTGGTCGTCCCGGATGACCTGGTCGCAGCGGATGACGTAGGCGCCGCGCAGGCGGACCTCGCCCCCGGGGACCAGGCGCTTGAAGCCCTTGGGCGGGTCCTCGGCGAAGTCGGCGCGGTCGATGTATAGCTCCCGGCCAAAGTTCAGGGTCCGGCTGCCCCGTCCCTCGTCCTTGGGATGGTTGGCGAGGGTGATGACCTCCTTCTGGTCCGCCGGATAATCGGCGATGACCAGCTTGAGGGGGTGGAGCACGGCCAGACGGCGTTCACAGGTCGCGTCCAGGTCCTCGCGCACCGTGTTTTCCAGCAGCGACATCTCCACCCGGTTGTCAGCCTTGGTGATGCCGATGCGGTCGCAGAAGGCGCGGATGGCGGCGGGCGTGTAGCCCCGGCGGCGCAGGCCGGCCAGGGTCGGCAGGCGCGGGTCGTCCCAACCCTCGACGTGGCCCTCGCTCACCAGTTGTGTGAGGAGGCGCTTGCTCATGACCGTGAACTCCAGATTGAGGCGGGAGAACTCGATCTGGCGCGGCTTGCAGGGCAGGTCCAGGTGGTCGATCACCCAGTCGTAGAGGGGCCGATGGTCCTCGAACTCCAGGGTGCACAGGGAGTGGGTGATGCCTTCCAGGGCGTCGGAGATGGGGTGGGTGTAGTCGTACATGGGGTAGAGACACCACTCGCTGCCGGTCTGGTGGTGTGTCACCCCGTGCTTGATTCGGTAGAGGACCGGATCGCGCAGATTGATGTTGGGCGCAGCCATGTCAATCCGGGCGCGCAGGGTGCGAGCGCCATCCGGAAACTCACCGGCGCGCATGCGGGCGAAGAGGTCCAGGTTCTCCGCGATACCACGATTGCGGTAGGGGCTGTCCTGACCCGGCTCGGTCAGGGTGCCGCGGTAGGCCCGGGTCTGCTCGGCGTCCAGGTCGCAGACGTAGGCCAGGCCCTGACGGATCAGGTCGACGGCAAGATCATGGAGCTGCTGAAAATAATCCGAGGCGAAATAGGTCCGCTCGCCCCAGTCATAGCCCAGCCAGCGCACATCCGCCTGGATGGCCTCGACGAACTCGACGTTCTCCTTGTGCGGATTAGTGTCGTCGAAGCGCAGATTGCACTGTCCCCGGTAGTCCTCCGCAAGACCAAAGTTGAGGACGATGGACTTGGCGTGACCGATGTGCAGATAGCCGTTTGGCTCCGGCGGAAAGCGCGTATGGATGCGGGCATGCTTACCGCTGGCCAGGTCCTGCTCGATGATCTGGCGGATGAAGTTGGTCTTGCCCGGGGCCGGGGACGAAGCGGCGTTCTGGGTGTCGGACATGGGAAGGTAACCAGCCATTACAGGGAGGCCCAAGCGCCTCCAATAGAGTGAAGGGGTTGCAGGATACCTACAACCGCGGCGGTGGAGAAGTGGCCAGGGGGGATTTCGGCCGGTTCGGATGCGGTCGCATGGCATCTGCTGGCGTCTGGTGGCCCGCCGTTGTGGTCTGGCGGGGTCCGTTGGCACACAACCCGCAACGAGTCCAGCGAGGTCTGGAGACTTCCCGCTCCGCGGTATGCACCCCCATCGGCCTGCACCGAAGCCACTGGCCCAGGCCCAAAAAGCGCAAGGTATCGGGTATATAATGCCCGGCCATGGACATCCTCAATCATATGCAACTCCTGGCCATCCTCATCCTGCCGGTGCTCTTCGCCATCACGGTCCACGAGGCCGCCCACGGCTGGGCCGCCGGTCATCTGGGGGACCGCACGGCGCGGCTGTTGGGCCGGGTGACGCTGAATCCGCTCAAGCACATCGACCCCATCGGCACCCTCCTGGTGCCCCTGGCCACCTTTTTCCTCACCGGCTTCCTCTTTGGCTGGGCCAAGCCGGTCCCGGTGGATGTCCGCAACCTGCATCAGCCGCGCCGCGACATGGCCCTGGTCGCCCTGGCGGGACCGGGCGCCAATCTGGTGATGGCGATCCTGTGGGGCCTGGCAATCCAGTTGGCCCTGGCCTTGTGGCACGTCAGTCCCTGGGTGGCGCAACCCCTGGCCTATATGGGCGCCGCCGGGGTGCTGATTAATGTCTTGTTGATGGTGCTCAACCTCTTCCCGCTCCTGCCCCTGGACGGCGGACGGGTGCTCAACGCGCTGCTGCCGCGCCGCCTGGCCATCCCCTTTGCCCGTCTGGAGCCCTACGGCCTCATCCTGCTGGTGATCCTGCTGGTCACGGGGATGCTGAGCACCCTGTTGAGCCCCCTGATCGACCTGACCATCGGCCTGATGCCCGGGGCCGGGGTGGTGCGGGAGATCTTCATGACCTGAATCTGGCCGGCGCCCATGACCCATGCCCACATCTGAGTACTAAGCGGTGGATCAACTCCTCGCCGAAGTGCAGGTCCAGCCGCCGTGTTCACCTGTCGTTGCCCTCTTCATCTCAGCACCAACCCTCACTTGCAGGAGTGACCTCGCAACTCTCTGATGATCAAAGGGCCATGCAGGGGTAGCACGCCCATGCCGGGTGTCTTCCATGCTGATCCTGCTCCTTTCAACCGCCAACGCTGAACCTATCGGGGAATTCCCGCCTTGAACTCCGCCACCACCTCCAACGGACGCGTCCTCTCCGGCATGCGGCCCACCGGCCGTCTGCACCTGGGTCATTACCACGGCGTCCTCAAGAACTGGGTCGAACTCCAGCACGATTACGACTGCTTCTTCTTCGTCGCCGACTGGCACGCCCTGACCACCCATTACGAGGACCCCTCGATCATCCCCGCCAGTATCTGGGACATGGTGGTGGACTGGCTGGCGGCGGGCATCGACCCGGCCAAGGCCACCCTCTTCGTCCAGTCGCGGGTCATGGAGCATGCCGAGTTGCACCTGCTGCTGTCCATGATCACCCCGCTGGGCTGGCTGGAGCGGGTGCCGACCTTCAAGGATCAGCAGGAGAAGCTAAAGGAGCGCGATCTGGCGACCTACGGCTTCCTCGGCTATCCCTTGCTGCAGAGCGCCGATATCCTCATCTACAAGGCCGGGCTGGTGCCGGTGGGCGAGGACCAGGTCGCCCATGTGGAACTTACCCGGGAGGTGGCGCGGCGCTTCAACCACGTCTTCGGCCGCGAGCCGGACTTCGCTGAGCGCGCGGCCAAGGCCCGGGACAAGATGGGCAAGAAGAACGCTCAACTCTTCGACAAGCTGCGCAAATCTTTCCTGGAACAGGGCGATCACGAGGCCCTGGCCACGGCCCAGGCCCTGATCGAGGCCCAGGGCAACCTGAGCAACGCCGATCGCGAGCGCCTTACCGGCTTCCTGGAGGGCAGTGGCCGCATCATCCTGCCGGAGCCCCAGGCCCTGCTGACCAAGGCCTCCAAGATGCCCGGCCTGGACGGCCAGAAGATGTCCAAGTCCTACGGCAACACCATCGCCCTGCGCGACCCGCCAGCCCAGGTGGAGAAGGCCCTGCGCACTATGCCCACGGACCCGGCGCGGGTGCGCCGCACCGATCCGGGCGACCCGGCCAAATGCCCCGTCTTCCAGCTCCACGAGGTCTATTCCAACGACGACACCCGGGCCTGGGTTCAGGCGGGCTGCCGCTCGGCGGGCATCGGCTGCCTGGATTGCAAGCAGCCGGTCATCGACGCCGTGCTGGCGGAGCTGAAGCCCATCCAGGAACGGGCGCGAGAGTTCGAGGAGCAACCGGAGCAGGTGCGCAACATCATCGCCGAGGGCAACGAGGCGGCCCGGCAGGTGGCGCGCAAGACCATGGAAGAGGTGCGACAGGCCATGTCCATGGACTTTCGTTGAGCGACCTAAAACCGGCCAGTGACGATGCAGGCCTGACGGCGACAACCGACGAGGCGACGGAACCCGCCTTCGTCCCCGCCGGGCCTCCCCAGCAGCGGGAGATGCCCTTCGCCATCGTCCAGGGCCAGCCCCTGCTCACCCTGCCCCAGGACCTCTACATACCGCCGGACGCCCTGGAGGTCTTCCTCGACACCTTCGAGGGACCCCTGGACCTGCTGCTTTACCTGATCAAGCGCCAGAACCTGGACATCCTCGACATCCCCATTGCCGTGATCACCGACCAGTACATGGAATACGTTGAGCTGATGAAGGACATGCGCCTGGAACTGGCGGCGGAATACCTGGTGATGGCCGCCCTGCTGGCGGAGATCAAGTCGCGCATGCTGCTGCCCCGCCCCGCCGCGACCGAGGAGGAAGAGGACCCCCGGGCCGACCTGGTGCGCCGCCTTCAGGAGTACGAGCGCTTCAAACAGGCCGCCCAGGACCTGGATGAACTGCCACGCCTGGAGCGCGATCACTATCTGGTCCAGGCCCCGGTCCCCCCCGGCCATCGCCGCCTCATCCCCCCCGAGGTCGACCTGCGCGAGGTCCTGCTGGCCCTGCGGGAGCTGCTGGCGCGGGCCGACCTGTTCACCAGCCACAAGGTGGAGAAGGAATCCCTGAGTCTGCGCGAACGCATGGCCATCGTCCTGGGCAAACTCCAGGGCATGGGCTTTGTCCCCTTCGTTCACCTCTTCGAGCTCCACGAGGGCCGGGCAGGGGTGGTGGTGAGCTTTCTGGCGGTGCTGGAGCTGATCAAGTCCGCCACCATTGAACTGGTCCAGGCCGAGCCCTTCGCCCCCATTCACGTCCGCCTGCGCACCGGGAACTGAGTTGTGAGCGAGCGCCCATCCCTCAAGAACATCGTCGAGGGCGCCCTACTGGCGGCGGGTGGTCCCCTGACCCTGGAGACCCTGGCCAGCCTCTTCGCCGAGGAGGAGGAGGCGGTGCCGACCCGGGAGGAGCTCACCGCCGCCCTGGCCGCTCTGGAAGTGGACTACCAGGACCGGGGCATCGAGCTGGCCCAGGTCGCCGGCGGCTACCGCATCCAGGTGCGCAAGGCCTTCGCCCCCTGGGTGGCGCGCCTCTGGGACGAAAAGCCGCCGCGTTACTCCCGCGCCCTGCTGGAGACCCTGGCCCTGATCGCCTACCGTCAGCCTATCACCCGCGGCGAGATCGAGGAGATCCGCGGCGTTGCCGTCAGCACCAACATCGTCAAGACCCTGCTGGAGCGCGAGTGGGTGCGGGTCGTCGGCCACCGCGACGTCCCCGGCCGGCCGGCCCTGTACGCCACCACCCGCAAGTTTCTGGACTATTTTGGCCTCAAGTCCCTCAACGAGCTGCCAACCCTGGCGGAGATCCGCGCGCCGGACTTTCTTGGGGACGACCTGCCGCTGGAGGAACCGCAACCAGCCACCGGCCGTATGCCTGGACCAGGAGATGCTCCGCCATCGATCCAGGACAAATCCGCACCCCCTGCCCAAGCTGCGGCAGAGTTGCCCTGAACCCCGTGAGCTCCCGGCCATCACCCCTCCCAGCTTTGCCACCCGAACGCAGCCCCTGCCATGACCAAAGATAAGCGCCCCGACCCGCCGAAGACCGCCCGCCGCTCAGCTCCCGGGGGAGCCGCTGGCCATGGCACTCCCTCCGCCCGCTCCCGGGCCGCCGCATCCGGAACCACGGCGGCTCGTCCCAAGGCCACCACCAGCGGCAAGGGCCCTGGCACGAGCCAACCCCCCAGCGCGGTCGAACCGGCCCGCATCCAGAAGGTCCTGGCGGATGCCGGCCTTGGCTCGCGCCGGGAGATCGAGGGCTGGATCACGGCCGGCCGCATCGAGATCAATGGCCGACTCGCCAAGCTCGGTGATCGCCTGGGTCCCGGCGACCAGGTCCGCCTGGATGGCAAGCCACTGCGCCTGGCCCCCGCCACGACGGCCGAACCCCTGCGCGTCATCGCCTACCACAAGCCCGAGGGTGAGATCGTCACCCGCCAGGACCCGGAGGGTCGGCCCACCGTCTTCGAGCGCCTGCCGCCCCTGTTACAAGGGCGCTGGATCGCCATCGGCCGCCTGGACATCAACACCTCTGGCCTGCTGCTGCTGACCAATAACGGCGAACTGGCTAACAAGCTGATGCACCCCTCCCAGGAGCTCGAGCGCGAATACGCCGTGCGCGTCCTCGGCACGGCGCCGCGGGAAGCGCTGCAGCGCCTGGTCCATGGCGTGGAACTGGACGACGGCCCGGCACGCTTCGAGGAGATCGTCGAGTCCGACACCAGCAGCCGTGGCGCCAACCGCTGGTATCACGTCCTGCTCCGCGAGGGCCGCAACCGCGAGGTGCGCCGCCTCTGGGAGGCCGTGGGCGTCAAGGTCAGCCGCCTGATGCGGGTGCGCTTTGGCAACGTCATCCTCGAACCCAGCCTCTTCAGCCACAAGTGGCGCGATCTGACGCCAGAAGAACTGGATGGTCTCCTGAAGCTGGCCGGCATGGCACCGCCCTCGCCACCGCGTCACCATCCCCGGAAGCCGAGCCCCTGGTCCGGTAGCCAGCCGCGGCCAAGCGGGAAGCCCACCCGGCGCAAGCCCCCTGTCTAAACCAACAGATCCTTATCCCAGGATGAATACCTTGTCGGATACGGAAATTCGCGATTCGACGCCATAAGTAAGGGGGGGTTCCTGGTCAGTGGGAAATGACCACATCGTTGCTGATTTGCAACGACCATCATCACGTCTACCATGGAAAGTACGTGGTAGAGAACGGCTAGCCAGCATCTATACTGATAATCAAACGAACGATTAAGTTCGTTGGTTTATGGCAACAGTAGTAAATTGCAGACGCGCCCTCTGCCCGGCAAGGTACTTGTCGGAGTCCCCGTCGCGAGGGGCATGATCAGGAGATCTCGGTCTCCGCTGAGACCAAGGTCTTTGCTGGTACCAGCCTCCCTGATCCGGTCTTCAACCCCAAGGACAGGCAGCGGTCTGCGCAGCAGGAGATGGCCGTGATGTACGACTCCCAAACCAAGAACAAGGCCCTGTATTCCGCCCTGATGGCCTCGAATGCCCTGGCCTGGACACCGCTGCTGGCTTGGTGGTGGAACCTATTCGCCATACCGAACGGGTTGTTTCTGGAAAGCCAGAAGGCCCTGCGCTAGGCCGGGAGTGGGCTAAGCTAAGCATGCCCGCCTTACTAATGAGCAACAGTTGGGCGGGCTAGAGTTCAGGGTCGAAGCGGTAACCCAGAATCTCGATATCACGGGCAAAGTGGCGGGCGATCAGCTCCGCCGTCGCGTCCGTGTAGTAACCACGATAGTCCTTGGCGCGATCCCGGGCCTGGCGCTGATGCGGCAGGGCCGGGGTGGGGATACCAATTCGCCGGCAGGCCTCGGCAAAATCGTCGCCGAGCCGTTCGTAACGACCGATGAAATCCACCACCACCTGGCCTTCGAGGTCGATCAGATAGTCGGTCTGGCGCTCGATGGAGGTGTCGATGTGGTACTGGTAGGGCCGGGCGGGGTCCAGCTTCCAGCGCAGAAAGCTCGCGAAATCCTCATGCCCGCCCAGGTAGTGCGGGCGCTCCCGGCGGATATGATGGAAGGAACTGACCTGCAAGTCCCAGGGATTGCGGACGAAGGCAAATTTGAAGAGCTGATCGAAAAACTCCCTTGGTAACAGCTCCTTGGCCGCCACCACCTTGGCGTGGCGCGGTAATTTGGTGGCAATGCGATGGCCACTGAGGTGGCTCAGCCGGCTGCACAGAAACATCGGCCAGTACCAGGGGTCGCGCCAGCGGCCTGTCCGCAGGGCGGCGCGCACGCTGGTACCGCCGGTCTTGGCGATATGGACGAAGAGATAGCGGTGTTTCACGGACAGAAGCATGGGCAGGGATTTTATACCGATCCCGGTTCGGGGTCCGGTCTTTCCCGCGGGGCCCTCCGGCCGCCATTACCTGGCGCGTCGCCATCACCTTGCTCGTGCCCGGGGCCAATCTGGGCACCTCAGCGACCGTCCAACCCAGAGTCAGCCTATTGGCCCATAAGCGCTGCCGAATGGTCCCTGGCCGCCCCTTGTGGCAGACTTAGCGACGCGCCACGCCCCGCGCCTGGCATCGCTTTCGCGCCCGAGCACCCTAGCGGCGCATTCATTCGAGCTGAGGAGGAAAACCATATGCGCATCATTCTCTTGGGCGGGCCTGGCGCCGGCAAGGGCACCCAGGCCGGCTTCATCAAGGAAAACTTCGGCATCCCCCAGATTTCCACGGGCGACATGCTGCGCGCCCACGTCAAGGCGGGCACCGAGTTGGGGCTGGCGGCCAAGAAGATCATGGACGAGGGCGGTCTGGTCTCCGATGACATCATCATCGGTATGGTCAAGGCCCGCATCACCGACGAGGACTGCGGCAATGGCTTCCTCTTCGACGGCTTCCCCCGCACCCTGGCCCAGGCCGACGCGATGCGCGACGCGGCCATCTATGTAGACGCCGTCGTCGAGATCGATGTCCCGGACGAGGAGATCATCAAGCGCATGTCCGGCCGCCGCGTTCACCTGGCCTCCGGGCGTACCTACCACGTCCTCTACAACCCGCCCCGTGAGGAAGGCAAGGACGACGTCACCGGCGAGGACCTGATTCAGCGTGACGATGACCAGGAGGAGACCGTCAAGGCCCGCCTCAAGGTCTACCACGACCAGACCGAGCCCCTGATCGCCTACTACTCCAAGTGGGCCGCGGAAGGCGGCGCGGGCGCCCCCCGGTACGTCAAGGTCCAGGGCATCGGCAGCGTCGAGGAGATCCGCGACCGTATCTTCAACGGCCTCGCGGGCTGAGGCCCGATCGGTTTTCGCCGGCTTGCCGCCGGCGAACCGTTTTTTCGTGGCCCTCGGGCAAACAGGCGGACCTGATCCGGCGCGAATTCCCTATCTGCCGGCCGTCAACAGGCTAGCGCAATGACGTTCACTGGCTCAAGGTTGGCAAATCGGGGCCATTTCTTGCTCAGCGCACCTGCCACTCCTTGCGCTAGCCTGCCAGGCCCTTAACGCCTGGCAGATTTCCTCTGCGCCTGGGTACAGGCATCGCGGGGATTGCGCTCGAATAGCCCCCGCAACATTCCGACCGTTTTCTCGTCCGACTTGCGGGCGGCCAGATCCGCCAGCCAGGCCGCTTCCAGTTGCGGCAATGAAGAACCGAAGACGTCCTCCCAAGGTCGCTTCCCGCCCTTGGATTCTCGCCAAAAGCGTTTCATCCGCTCCGCCCCATAGGTCTGCAACAGATAATCGCCAAAGGCCGCCGACTCAGCATACATCACATGCTGCCTGGCACGGTTGCGGGTGACCGGGACGCCATTCTCCGTCGTCATGCCCCACTGCTCGTGCTCTGGTCCCAATTCCGCCAGTGGGATATAGGCCTTGTTCTGGCGAAAGGCGGCCACCCAGTCCGCGGCATGGTAGCCACACATGGGAAAGCTGAGCGGATTGCCGTAGCGCATTTCCATGGGAATCCCCATCATGTTGCGGATCAGCTTATCGGGACTGGGGAAACTGGCATGGGTGAGCTTGTGGGCGAGTTGCTGGGGTTCCTTTTCGACGCCGAACACCCGCACCACCCGGGCCCTTCCTCTACCCCGGGGTTCCATGAGGAAGACCGTGGCGTAGATGCCCTTGCGGGGTTGATCAAACTCCAGGTGAATCTTGCCTGATTGCTCGACCCCCGACCGCTCGTCGTAAAAACGGAGCACCTGGTCCAGTTGAGTCTGGGCCTGCCGGGTCAAGGTCCGCTGACGTTCCTGACTCAGATGGCCCGTCAGATCGGTAACGATGAAGGTGTCCGTTTCCAAGGCGTGACCACTCACCGCGGTGACCAGGAGCAGGGTGGATAGGAAAAGGGAGGTGCGCCAGTTCACGGGTCTGTTCCTCAAGGGCATGGTTCGTGGGTGAATCGAAGGCTTCCTTGCGCATGGCTGCCGGACAGAACCCGGTCCACAAAGGCCCGACCCCGCCTAGCCATGGCTTGCCAGGGCAAGGGTGAAAGGGAGGGGATGGGACCAGTCGGACATGGGGAAGTCTCCTCGCATGTTCATGAACTGCACAGTTGCCCACAATCGGTGGCAAGGGGTCTACCGGCTGTCAATAGCCCGAGTCAAAAAAATCCCGGTCTTCATAAACGACTGTTCAAAAAGGTTTATAACTTTACTGATCAGATTATTGCCAGTACCGCACCAGCCCTTACAGGATGCGCCTTCTGGGGAAGTCATCACGGGTTTTCGACAGAGTTATCCACAGAAGCTGGGGAAAAGTCAGCTTCAAGGACTTATGATCCCTCACCACCAATTGTCGATCATTTTTTCCAGGTCGACCGAAATCCGTTTGGCTCCGGAAATTCCCAGGATCTGCCAGTTGTATGCCGCCAGTCGAGCCGTTAGCATAGCCAGCGTTTCAGGTGTCCCGAAGGCCCACCAGGCCCAAGGGGTGAAACGGGAAGCCGGTGACCTCCCTGGCCTATTTAGACAGCTAGAGGATCATGCCGGCGCTGCCCCCGCAACGGTAGGCGAGTCAAGGCGGATCAACAGGCCACTGCGTTTCGACGCGGGAAGGCGGTCCAGCCGGTCCCAGTGACCCCTCGCGAGCCCGGAGACCGGCCTGAAATCCAACGCGGTGACGTCGACTGACCCGGTCATCCGGCCGGAAAAGGTCTGAGCATCAGCCTCAGCGATGTCCCGCCTCCGTCAGGCCGTCAGGCGCGCGGGTGGCGCGTCGAAGGAATTTGTAGTGCATTTCGCCCCTTGTCCTCCGCCGTGCCCCGGCGCGGTCGGTACCCCGCTCCCCGCGGTCGTTTCCGCGGCAGGTGCCCGCGTCCTCATCCCTGTCCTCGTCCCCGTCCTGACTCCCGGGGCCTGATGTCCTCCAACCCCAATCCCGACCCTGACCAGCGCCATCGCGAACGCATGCGCCGCAAAAAAGAGGTCGTCGACGCCGCCATCGCCCGGGCCGACCGGGACCAGGGCCTGCTGCTGGTCCTCACCGGCAACGGCAAGGGTAAGTCCAGCTCGGCCTTCGGCATGGCGGCGCGGGCCCTGGGCCACGGCCTCAAGGTTGGGGTCGCCCAGTTCATCAAGGGTACTCAGGACACCGGTGAGGAGGCCTTCTTTCGCCGCCAGCCCGGGGTGACCTGGCAGGTGCTCGGCGAGGGCTTCACCTGGGAGACCCAGGACCGCGCCCGGGACGCCGCCACGGCCCGCCGGGGCTGGGAGCAGGCGCGGGCGATGCTGCGCGAGCCAGACCTGGCCCTGGTGGTGTTGGACGAGCTGACCTATCCCCTCAAGTACGGCTGGCTGGACCTCGACGAGGTCCTGGCCGACCTGGCGGCACGGCCCCCCGGCCAGCATGTGGTGATCACCGGCCGTGCCGCCCCGGAGGCACTGTGCCTGGCCGCCGACACCGTCACCGACATGGCCGACGTCAAACACGCCTTCCGTGCCGGCGTGCGGGCCCAGAAGGGGATCGACCTGTGACCGGACGCCCCTGCCCCGCCCTCTTCATCGCCGCTCCGGCCTCCGGCCAGGGTAAGACCACGGTCACGGCGGCCCTGGCCCGTCGTCACCGGGACCTGGGCCGGCGGGTGCGGGTCTTCAAGACGGGCCCGGACTTTCTCGACCCCCTGATCCTGGAACGGGCCTCCGGGGCGCCGGTCTATCAGCTCGACCTGTGGATGGGGGGTGAGGACCATTGCCGCCAGCTTCTCTACCAGGCGGCGGGGGAGGCGGACCTCATCCTGGTCGAGGGGGTCATGGGGCTCTTCGACGGTGACTGCTCCAGCGCCGACCTGGCGGCTCTCTTCGGCATCCCCGTCATGGCCGTCATCGACGGCTCCCACATGGCCCAGACCTTCGGTGCCCTGGCGCTGGGCCTGGCCAATTACCGCCCGGGCCTGCCCTTCGCCGGCGCCTTCGCCAACCGTCTCGCCGGCGAGCGGCACTACCAGATGCTGGCGGACGCCCTCCCCCCTGGCCTGCCCTGCCTGGGCTGGCTGCCCCGGGAGGCGGACATCGCCCTGCCCGCCCGCCACCTGGGACTGGTGGCGGCCGCCGAGATTGCTGATCTGGAGGCGCGCCTGGACCAGGCGGCGGCGGCGCTGCGCCTGGTGGACCTCGCCTTGCCCGCGGCCGTCAATTTCCGCCCTGCTCTAGCTGTCACGAGACGGCAGGCCACGCCCCTGAGAACGAAAGACATTCCCGTGACTTTCACGCTAACTCCGGGGACCTTGCATTCTTCCCAGGCAAACGCCGATCCCCCTCCCCCCCACCCCCTCCCACGAGGGGAGGGGGAGTTGAGTTTCGGGCAGGATACCGATGCTCCCTCCCCCCTGGTGGGGGAGGGCTGGGGAGAGGGGGATGCGCCAACGCTCCATCAGCGTCACCCCATCGCTCAGTCCCAGCCCCAGCCCCTCGCTCAGTCCCAGCCCCGGCCCCTCGCGGGGGTACGCATCGCCGTGGCCCGCGATGCCGCCTTTGCCTTTCTCTACCGCGCCAATCTGGAACTGCTCCAAGCCCTGGGCGCGGAACTGGCCTTCTTCTCGCCCCTTGCCGACCCAGAGCTGCCCCCCGCCGACGCGCTTTACCTCCCCGGTGGCTACCCTGAGCTGCACCTGGAGCGACTCGCCGCCAACCAGGCCCTGCTGGCGGCGGTGCGCGCCCATCACGCGGCGGACAAACCCCTCCTCGCCGAGTGCGGCGGCATGCTCTACCTGCTGGAATCCCTGACGGACCAGCAAGGCCGCACCGCCAGCCTGGCTGGCCTGCTGCCGGGCCGGGGCCTGATGGGCGACCGGCTTGCCAACCTGGGCATGCACGAGATCGATCTCCCCGAGGGCACCCTGCGCGGCCACGGCTTCCACTACTCGCGCCTGGAGACGCCCCTGGAACCGATCGCCTGGAGCCGCGCCCGCCGGGGCCGGCAGGGGGAGCCGGCCTATCGCCTCGGTTCGCTCCTGGCCTCCTATCTGCACCTCTACTTTCCGTCCAATCCTGCCGCCCTGGTTCGCGTCTTTGCCCCCAACCACCCCTACCCCGCCGATGACCGAATCTCGGCGCCAGTCACCCCGGGCGAGCCAGCCCGAGGACTTGACTGATGGGTGCCCTAGGCAGGCCATGCCGGACACCTGAAGGAAGGGTCGGGTGGCGACTGACGGGGGTGTCAACCGCAGGGATGCGGTTGTCAAGCCTCCAGGGATGGATTCACGGCGTCCCCCGGCAGTTGCTACCCGACCCGGAAAGTCCGCGCAGATACCCCCATAGGGGTCATCACCGGGCCCATTCTGCCTCGCTTGAGGCGTTCACCCCCGCCTCGACCCGAGGCAAGTCACCGGAGAAGTCACCATGCATATCGAACCCGGCCTCGTCGCACCCGCCAAGGTGCTGATCGCCAACGTCTCGGCCCTCGGCCTGCTGGGCTTTTATGCCCGGGGTTTGATCAAGCAGCCGGCGGACCTGATCCGCACCCTGCTAGCTGCCCTCTTTTTCTCGGTCTTCATGCAGGGCTTCCATCTGTCGGTGGGGCCCTCGGAGCTGCACTTCGTCGGTGCCATGGCCATGTACCTGACCCTGGGCTTCCTGCCGACCCTTTACGGCTTCGCCCTGGGCCTGCTGTTGCAGGCTCTGATCTTTGATCCCATCGATCTGCCGCACCTGGCGGTCAACTCCCTGTCCCTGATCCTGCCCCTGCTGGCGGTGCACTACGGCCTGGGCCGCCACCTGCGCGACGCCGCCCAGGGCCAGCGCATCGGCTGGGCGACCATCGTCAAGCTGGATGCCGCCTATTACTCCGGCGTCACCTTCATGGTCGGTTTCTGGCTGGCCCTCGCCGAGGTTGCCACCCCCTTCGCCGCCTGGGCCACCTTCGCCGCATCCTACCTGGCCATCGTCGCCATCGAGCCCCTGGTGACCTACGGCGCCCTGCGGCTGCTCAAGCGTTACGAGGACCAGCCCCTGGTGGCCACTTGCTTCAGCGTCGGCGCCCTGCGGCTGGCCTGAAGGATCCGGGCCTGCGCGGATGACAAGACCTTCCCACTTGGGCAGATCGGACCCCCCTTGGCGCCACCGCCAGGGGCAATCGAGCGCTGTGGCGACGAGGCTGGCCTTTCCCTTGCAGCCTCTAAGCGGGTGCATAACCCAGCATGGGTAAGATCTGGTTCGTCGGCGCGGGTCCGGGTGATCCCGATCTGATCACGGTGCGTGGTCGGGATCTGGTCGCCCGCGCCGGGGCCATCCTGTACGCCGGGTCCCTGGTGTCGCAGACCGCCCTGCGCTGGGCCAGGCCCGAGTGCGCCGTCGCCGATTCCAAGGACATGGATCTGGACGCCATCGTCGCCTGGCTCATCGACCAGGCCGGCCGCCACGAGTGCGTGGTGCGCCTGCAAACCGGGGACCCGGGGCTCTATGGCGCCCTGATCGAGATGGTCCGCCCCTTGGACGCCGCCGGGATCGCGGTCGGGGTGGTGCCCGGCATCTCCTCGGCCCTGGCCTCGGCGGCGGCGGCGGTGGAGAGCCTGACCCTGCCGGAGGTGACCCAGACCGTCATCCTCACCCGGGTGGCGGGCCGTACCCCCATGCCCCCCGGCGAGTCCCTGGCGGAACTGGCACGCCATCGCTGCACCCTGTGCATCTTCCTCTCCATCACCCTCCTGCGGGAAATCCAGGCCGAACTGCGCGCGGCGGGCTGGCTGGAGGAGGCCCCGGTCCTGGTGGTCCATAAGGCCAGTTGGCCGGGGGAGGAGGTCATCGTCAGGGGGACTTTGGCCGACATCCGCGACCGCTGCCGCGCCGCCGGAATCAGGAGTCAGGCCATGATCATCGTCAGCCCCACCCTGGGGGCGCGCCACTGGCCGGAACTGCGCCAGTCCAAACTTTACGACCCTGGCTTTAGCCACCGCTTTCGCCGGGCAGTCGTCCCGGACCCGGTCGCGGCCGGGCCTCGCCCTGAACTCCCTGAAAGTACAGCTAAAGACCTCACATGAAAGAAATCATCCTCCTGGTGGGCCACGGCTCCCGCGATCCCGGCGGCAACGGCAACCGGGAGGTCGAGGAATTCGCCGCCCGCTGGCGCCAACGCCAACCCGACTGGGACATCCGCGTCTGCTTCATCGAATTCGCCGACCGGCTGGTCGCGGAGGGGCTGGAGGAGGCCGCCCGGGAGGCCGAGCGGGTCATCGTCGTGCCCCTGATTCTCAATGCCGCCGGCCATGTGAAAATGGAGCTTCCCGAGCACCTGGAAGCCGCCCGGGCCCGCTTCCCCGCCACCGAGTTCATCTATGTCCCCCACCTCGGTTCGGAGGAGGCGATCCTGAAGGTGCTCAAACGGCGCCTGCATCAGGCCATGAGCGCCCTGGATCGCCCGGACCCCCGGACCACCGGCGTCATCCTCCTCGGCCGGGGGTCCTCGGACCCCATGGCCAACGGTGAGGTGGCCAAGATGGCGCGCTGGCTCTTCGAGGCCAGCCACCACGACCTGGTGGACATCGCCTTCACTGGCGTCGCCTTCCCGCGCCTGGAGGGGGTCGTCCAGCGCCAGGCCCGACTGGGCATGACCCAGATCGTCGTGCTGCCCTACTATCTCTTCACCGGCACCCTGATCGAGCGCATCCGCCGCCAGGTGGACCACCTCCGCCGCCAATATCCCCACCTGCGCTTGGCCTGCGCCGACTATTTCGGCTTCGAGCCGGAGATCTTCGACCTGGTCGAGCAGCGCGTGCGGGATGGTCGGACGGGGGTCGGCACCCTGCCCTGCGACGGCTGCAAGTATCGGGAGCTGGCGCATGACGCGGGGCATGCGCATCATCATGACCACGGCCCCGAACAGGGTCATGGGCACCAACACGGGCATGGGGACCAACCTGGACATGTTCACCAGGCAGGCGTCGAGCTCAGTCTTTCCGGCCCTCCCGCGCGGGCGGTGGGGTCCAAAGGCCATTGCCACCCTCCAGGTATCCACCTGACGGGACGTCACCCAGGTACTGGAGGCCCGCGGTGAGTGCGTTCATCGCAGGCACCACCGAACAGCCCAGGGTGGCCACTCCCGAAGGCCTCACCGCTGGCGCCGGTGTGTCGGGAGCGGTAGCCGACACGGCACCGGACCCGGGTGGTCATCCGCCGGGAACCGTCACTGAACAACTCACCGCGGCGGGGCGGCGCATCGAACACGAATCCTTCGCCATCATCGACCGGGAGGCGGGGCCCCATGACTACCCGGCGGAACAGTGGCCCCTGGTGCGGCGCCTGATCCATGCCACCGGGGATTTCGACTTCAACGGCCTCACCGCCTTCCACCCGGACGCGGTGACGGCCGGCATCGCCACCCTGCGGGCGGGTCGCCCCATCGTCGCCGATGTGGAGATGATTGCCGTCGGCCTGTCCAGGCCCCGCCTGGCCCATTTCGGGGTTAGCGTCCAGCACTTCATCGCCGACGCCGACGTCATTCTCCAGGCCCAGGCCGAGAACAGCACCCGCGCCGTGCAGGCCATGCGCAAGGCCTGGCGTCTGAGCCTCCTCGACGGCGGCCTGGTGGCCATCGGCAACGCCCCTACTGCCCTCCTGGAGGTGATCCGTCTGGTCAGGGACGAGGGCGCGCGCCCAGGGCTCATCATCGGCATGCCGGTGGGCTTCGTCGCCGCCGCCGAATCCAAGGAGGCCCTGGGACAGCTCACCGGGGTCCCCTGGGTCCTGACCCGGGGTCGCAAGGGCGGCTCCACCCTGGTGGTCGCCGCCCTGCATGCCCTGCTGGCCCTGGCCGAGGCCCGGGATGGGGGGTGATGAAGTTGCCGAGCGCCGTCGGAGTCCTGCTGAATGGCGGCTGAGCCAAGCCGCAAGCGCCGCGGGCTGCGCACCGGCTTCACCACCGGCGCCTGCGCCGCCGCGGCGGCCCGGGCGGCGACGGAGGCCCTGGTGACCGGTCGGATGCCCGAGAGCGTCGACTGCCTGCTGCCCAATGGTCAGAGGGCGCGCTTCGCGGTCAGCGCGGGGCAACTGTTCGTCGCCGACGCCGATGTTGCTGAAGAGCCGCTGCCCGGCAATGGAGCCGTTGATAGCCCAGACCGGCTGCCAGCCCAAGTCTCCGCTGGTGGTGAGGAGAGGCTCCAAGTCACTGATTTCGTTACCACTTATCGCGCGGATACCCTGTCCACCGGACCCAACGCCGCCCGGGCCGTGGTGATCAAGGACGCGGGCGATGACCCGGACTGCACCCACGGTGCCCACCTCACCGCCGAGGTCCGCCTCCTGCCCGATGCCCCGGGGGAGGTGCGGCTGCGGGGTGGACCCGGGGTCGGCACCGTCACCCAGCCCGGCCTGGGGCTGGAGGTCGGCGGGCCGGCCATCAATCCGGTGCCACGCCGCAACATCCTGGCCAACGTCCGCGCCGCCGCTGGGGGGCTGCTGGTGGACCGGGGCCTGGAGGTGACCCTTTCCGTCCCTGGCGGCGAGGCCATGGCGCGCAAGACCCTCAACCCCCGGTTGGGGATCCTCGGCGGCATCTCCATCCTCGGCACCACCGGCATCGTCCGCCCCTATTCCACCGCCGCCTTTCGCGCCAGCGTGGTCCAGGGTATCGAGGTGGCCGCCGCCCAGGGCCAGGACACGATCGTCCTCACCACCGGCGGGCGCACGGAAAAGTTCGTCATGCGCGCCCTGCCCGCCCTGCCCCCGGTCTGTTTCGTGCAGATGGGGGACTTCACCGGCGCCGCCCTTGACGCCGCCGCCCGCTTGGGCATCCGCCGGGTCGTCATCGGTTGCATGGTTGGCAAGCTGGCCAAGATGGCCCAGGGCGAGACCATGACCCACGCCCGGCGGGCGGAGGTGGACCGGGACCTGCTGGCGGAGGTCGCCCGGGATTGCGGCGCTCCAGAAGAGGTCTGCGCCGTCATCCGCCGGGCCGAGACCGCCCGCTACGCCGCCGAACGCCTGGCCGAGCTGGGCCTGGCCCCGGCCTTCCACCTGGCCCTGGCCCGGCGACTGATCGCGACCCTCGCCGCCCGCTATCCGGACCGGTTCGACCTGCGGGTGCTGGTGTGCGACTTTGAGGGCGAACACCTGCTCGCCGAGGCCAGTAGCGCGCCCCACACGGACATCCTGGTTGGGCGACCGGGGTGATGGACGCCGCACCACCCCACCCCTGCCGGATCATCGGCGTCCTCGACGACGGCCCCGCTGGACTCACCGCCGCGGCCCTGGCTGAGCTGCGCGCCGCGGACCTGGTCATCGCGGGCCGGCGCCTGTTGGACCTCTGCGCCGGCCAGATCGCGCCGACCGCCGAGCGCCGCGATCTCACGGGCCACCTGGCCCAGGTACCGGATTGGATTGACGCGGCCCTGGCCCAAGGCCGGCGGGTGGTGGTCCTGGCCACCGGCGACCCCCTCTTCCACGGCATCGGCGGCTACCTCAAGACGCGCCTGCCCGCGGAGCGCCTGGAGATCCTGCCCAACGTCTCCACGGTGCAACTGGCCTGCGCCCACCTCGGCCTGCCCTGGCAGGACCTGCGGGTCGTGTCGGTCCACGGCCGGGACAGCGGCGAGTGGTGGGAGGGGGCCGGGCCCGAGCATGGGCTCTATCCGATTGCGCAAGCGTTGCGGGATAGCGCGGCGGAGATCGGGCAAGCCGTCCCCGATCCGGTCCCGCCGCTCAGGCAGCCGGTCCCGACGATCAGGCGGCCGGAGGGCGTCATGGACCGCGTGGCGGATATCGCCTATGCACCCCCTCTCCCTAGCCCTCCCCCGCCGGGGGGGAGGGAGTCAGATGAAGCCACCCCTGTTACGGGCCAAAACCCGGATGACTGGCAGTCACATCCAGCGGGGCGAGAACGGGCGTTGGGGCGGGAGCAGAACCGGGAACTGCATCGTGACGTGAGGGTGATGCACCTGGCCATCCTCACCAGCCCGGCCAACGGGCCGGACCGCATCGCCCGGCTGCTGCTTCAGGAGGGCCTGGGGGATGTCTGCCGCCTGGCGGTGGTCAGCCGCCTGCGCCGGCCGGACGAGCGGGTGACCGCCGACCTGACCCCGGCCGCCGCCGCCGACATGGGCTTTCCCGACCCCAATGTGGTCGTGCTCAGCCTGAAGTGCCCACGGCGGCCCCCGGTCCGCTTCGGCCTGGCGGATGACGACTTTTTGCAGCGCCAACCGGATAAGGGGCTGATCACCAAACGGGAGGTGCGCGCCCTGTCCCTGGCGCGCCTGCAACTGCGCGACGACAGCATCCTGTGGGACATCGGCGCCGGCTCCGGGGCCCTGGGCCTGGAAGCGGCCCGGCTCTGCCCCCGCGGCTTCGTCCATGCCGTGGAGAAGAATGCCGCCGACGCCGAGATCGCCCGAAAGAACCGCCGCCGTCTCGGCGTCACCAACTACCGCCTGACCCAGGCCCGAGCCCCCGAGGGTTTGACCGACTGGCCGGACCCGGACGCCGTCTTCATCGGCGGGTCCGGTGGCGAGCTACCCGCCCTCATCCACCTGGCCCTGACCCGGCTGCGAGACCAGGGCTGGCTGGTGATGAACTTCGTCACCCTCGAAAACCTCCACCTGGCGATGACGTTACTCAAAGAACTGCATGTCCGCTGGGACCTCACCCAACTCCAGGCCGCCCGTAGTCAGCCCCTCCTCGACATGCACCGCCTGGTCCCGGAAAACCCCGTCTGGATCCTGGCCGCCACGGGAAGGGCCAACGAAACTTATAGCGCCGCTGATGCTTCTGCTGATAGCGCTGGGCAGCGCTCTGGCTGGCCCGCTGGGTCCCCCCTTTGATCGGCGGTGAGGCCAGGCGGTTCGATCGGAACGGTCCGATTTGGAAGCATGGATCATCACTGTCAGTAACCTCGATGAAATCCGAAAAACTAGCAAAATGACCACCAAAGGCTGTCTCTATGGCCTCAGCCTGGGTCCCGGCGATCCGGGACTCATCACCCGCCGCGCCTGGGAATTGCTTCAGGGCCAAGGCCCACGTCATGGAAAAGGCCAGGAACATGGCCAGGGCCAGAGCCCGAGCCTCTGGGCCTATCCCGTCCGCAAATGGGGCGGGGACAGCTTCGCCCTCGACATCGTCCAGCGCGCCGGACTGGCGGTGCCGGACGATGCCTTCCCCCTCTGCTTCCCGATGACCCACAACCCCGAGATCCTGGCCAAGCACTGGCTGGCGGCGGCCCAGACCGTCCTGGAACATCTGGAGCGGGGCCGGGACGTCTGCTTCTTGGTGGAAGGCGACGCCTCCACCTACTCCACCTTCGGCCATCTGGCGCGGACGGTCACCGCCCTGGACCCGGTGGTCCGCGTCGAGGTGATCGCCGGGGTGACCTCCTACCAGGCCGCCGCCGCCCACCTGGGGGTGGCCCTGGCCGATGCCGACGACACCCTGGCCATCCTCCCCGCGGGTTATGGCGTGCACACCATCGACCATCTGCTGGACGAGTTCGATGCCCTGGTCCTGCTCAAGGTCAAGCCCCTCCTCGACGACATCATCGCCCTGCTGGAGCGGCGCGGCCTGCTGGAGCACGCCCGCTTCGTGGAAAAGGTCGGCTGTCCCGAGGAGCGTACCGTCCACGATCTGACTCAGATCCGTGGCGAGACCGTCAACTACCTGTCCCTGCTCCTGGTGCACAACCCCCACCGGGCCAAAGGCGCAACCCTACGCGGTTGTCGCAAGAAGGCGCCCGGCGAGAAGACGCCCGATGAGGAGGAAGGGGCATGACGCCAGCCGTCACCCCGGATAAACCTGCCGCCCCGGCTGCCCTGTCTGCATCTGCCGCCCCGGCTGCTCCGGCTGCCTCGGTCGAACCGGCTGCTACGGTCGACCCGGCTGCTCTGGCCAGCCCGATAACTCCCTTCATCCCGCGCATTGCCCTGGTCGCCATCACCCGCCAGGGTGTCACGCAGGCGACCGCCCTCGCCCGGCTTCTCCAGACTGAGGACCCGGCCGCGGGGATGATCAATATTCATGTCCCGGAAAAATTCGCCGGGATGCATCAAGCAGGCACCCGGGTCCTGCCCTACTCCGGGCCGTTGAGCGACCAGGTCGGGCCCCTTTTCGCCGCCTGCAACCAACTGGTCTTCTTCGTCTCCCTGGGCGCGGTGACCCGCCTCATCGCCCCCCACCTCCATTCAAAGCACCGGGACCCCGGCGTGCTGGTGATCGACGAGGCCGGGCGCTTCGTCATCCCGGCCCTGTCGGGCCACGTCGGCGGCGCCAACGCCTTTGCCGAGCGCATCGCCGGGCTGATCGGCGCCACCGCGGTCATCACCACCGCCTCGGACGTTGGCCAGACCCTCGCGGTCGACCTGCTTGGTCGGGAATTCGGCTGGCGGCTGGAGGCCCCCAAGCTCAACGTCACCCGCGTCTCCGCCCAGGTCGTTAATGGCGAGCCCATCGCCCTGATCCAGGAGTGCGGCCGTCGTGACTGGTGGCGCCGCGAGACCCCGCTGCCGGCCAATATTCGTTGTTTCGATCGTCTTGAGGACATCCCGGACCCGGAGCGCTATGGCGGCCTGCTGTGGATTACCCGACGGGATGTCCCCCCGAAGTTGTGGACGCAGTTTGCCGAGCGCCTGATTGTCTATCGGCCCCCCGAGCAGGAACGGTGGGGCGCTGACACCGGACACACTGACCCTCAACAACGGTGGGGCGCTGACACCGGCCACACTGACCCTCAACAACAGACCGCCGCTCTGGAACCTTTCACTGGGTTTGGCATGGATACAGCCGGTCCCCTGGGGTCACCCCACCGACTGAAGTCATTCCGGCAAGCTGCCGAGGAAGGTAAGAGCAACGCGGTACCATCAGCTCTGGCTCCCTCCCCCCTCGCGGGGGAGGGTTGGGGAGAGGGGGGAGGCAATAAGCAGGGGAATGGCCATAGGGAGAGGGACGAGAAGACGGTTTCCCCTCCCTTCTTCCTCGGCCTGGGCTGCGACCGACATACCGAACTTGAGACCCTGGCCGCGGCCGTGAGCCTGGCCCTGGCGCAATGCGGCGCCCACCCCGACCAGGTGGCCGGCGTCGCCACCATCGACCGCAAGGGCGACGAGCCCGCCATCCTAGCCCTGGCGAGTCGCCATGGCTGGCCCCTGCGCCTCTATTCCGCCGCGGAATTGGCCAGGGTGCAGGTGCCCAATCCCTCCGCGACCGTGCTCGCCCACATGGGGACGCCGGCGGTGGCCGAGGCGGCGGCCTTGCTGGCGGCCGGGTCCTCTCCCCCTCTCCCCGACCCTCCCCCGCCAGGGGGGAGGGAGTCTGGTTCCTCTCAGCCGGAACCGTGGATGCCAGACCTCAGGGGATCTCAGGACCAGGCAGGCACCGGCCGGGCCACACTGGTGCTTGAGAAGTTCAAATACCGCGGGCCCGACGGCAAGAACGCTACGGTCTCCATCGCCCGACAACTGACCGTGACGACTAAACCCAGCGGCATGACTGTACCTGCTGACTCCCCTGAATCCAGCATCCAGACCAAAGCCAGCGGTCCCACCTTGCCCCAGCAATCGCTTGCCAGCGCCAAGGACCAGCCAGGTAATCCGCCCAAGGTGGTAGTCCACCCTGCCGAGCCCGAAGCTCCACCCACTGCCGAAGTAGGCACCGCCACGCCCCAAGCCTCCTCCCCGCGCCAAGGCAAGCTCTCCCTGGTCAGCCTGGGTCCCGGCAACCCGGAACACATGACCCTGCGTGCCCGCCAGGCCATCGCCGAGGCCGAGGTGGTGATCGGTTATGGCACCTACCTCAAGCTGATCCCGGAGTTGCTCGTCGGCAAGGAGGTCATCCGCAAGGGCATGACCGAAGAGCTTGACCGCGGTATCGAGGCCTACGATCAGGCCCGGCTTGGCCGGCGCGTGGCCCTGGTCTCCTCCGGCGACATCGGCGTCTATGGCATGGCCGGGCCCACTTACGAGGTCCTGCTGCAAGCCGGCTGGTGGCCGGGCGCCGGGGTCGAGGTGGAACTGGTGCCGGGTTGCACCGCCCTGGCCACCTGCGCCTCCCTGGTGGGCGCCCCCCTGACCCACGATTTCTGCGCCATCTCCCTGTCCGACCTACTCACCCCCTGGCCGGTCATCGCCCGCCGCCTGGAGGCCGCCGCCCGCGGCGACTTCGTCATCGCCCTCTACAACCCCAAAAGCGGCAAGCGCACGGGGCAGGTCCTTGCCGCCCAGCGCATCCTGCTCCGCCACCGGGCACCGGAGACGCCGGTGGCTATCGTCAAGGCCGCTTATCGCGAGGATCAGGCGATTCACCTCAGCCGGCTGGACGCCTTCGCCGATTGCCCCATCGGCATGCTCTCGACCGTGCTCATCGGCAACAGCTCCACCTTCGTCCGGGAGGGGCTCATGGTCACGCCGCGGGGTTACGCCAACAAGTATGAGGATCTGACTGGTGCCGCCAAGGCCGGGGAAAAGGCCGGCCGCTCCCTCAGCCAGGGCCTGGAGGGCTGGCAGGCCGCTATCCGCGACTATCGACGTGAGCATCCCGAGGCCTCTGTGGAAGAACTCGCCCAGCGTTTCGATGGCCCGGTGGAGGAGATCCTCACGGTCATCCACGGGACGGTCAACATGGACGGGGGTATCTGATAGTGACCACCATCAGCAACGGAGCGCCAGACCGCCCCTTGGTTCGTCTCGCCATCAGCGCTGCCGACACGACGACGTACATCCTACCTTTAGCCGGAGGCAGCGTAGGCCGACGCGGAGGAGCGACCCGCGGATGACTGATTTCCTCACCGGCGCCCTGATCCTGCCCCTGGCCCTGGCCCTCGATGCCTGGCTCGGGGAGCCACGCCGATTTCACCCCCTGGTCGGCTTCGGGGGTCTGGCGCAGGCCTTGGAAGAGCGCCTCCATGGCGACGCCCGCTGGCGCGGGGCTCTGGCCCTGGCCCTGCTCGTCCTGCCCCCGGTCCTGGTTGTCGCCCTCTTCCACGGCCAGCCCTGGAGTCCCCTCCTGGACCTCCTGGTGCTCTACCTCGCCATTGGCTGGCGCAGCTTGGGCGAGCATGCCAACCGCGTCGGGGCAGCCCTGAGTGGCGGGGACTTGCCCGAGGCACGGCAGGCGGTGGCTTCTATCGTCAGCCGCGACACTACAGACCTGGATACTGAGGGCGTCGCCAAGGCGACCGTCGAATCCGTGCTGGAAAACGGCAACGACGCCATCTTCGCCGCCCTCTTCTGGTACCTGGTGGCCGGCGCAACCGGCGTCGTCCTCTACCGCCTGACCAATACCCTGGACGCCATGTGGGGCTACCGCAACGACCGTTACCGGCGCTTCGGCTGGGCGGCGGCGCGGCTGGACGACCTGCTCAACTGGGTACCGGCCAGGCTGACCGCCCTGAGCTATGCCCTGGCGGGACGCTTCGGCACCGCCCTGGCCTGCTGGCGCGCTCAGGGTCCGGCCTGGAAGAGTCCCAACGCCGGCCCGGTCATGGCCGCCGGTGCAGGTAGCCTGGGCATCCTCCTCGGCGGCCCGGCCGTCTATCACGGCGCCCCCCAGGTTCGCCCCCCCCTGGGCACGGGTCGCCCGGCCCGGGCCGAAGACATCGGCCGGGCCCTGCGGCTCATCCGCACTGCCTTGGTGTTTTGGGTGGTGGGGGCCTTAGCGCTGGCCATCATCGCCAACAGCACCAGCGTGGCCACTATCACCAGTATTATGCATATACAATACGTATAGCATTTGCAATGAACATCAGCTTCGACCCGGCAAAGAACCGCATCAATCGCCACAAGCATGGTGTTGACCTGGCCGATGTCGAAGGGGTGTTTTATGACGACAGGGCCATCACCCTCGAAGACCGGGATCACGATGAAGAGCGCTTCGTCGTCCTGGGGCGGGATGGCTTCGGCCGTTTGTTGGTGGTGGCCTATCACTACCGCAACGAGAATGACCTGCGGATTATTTCGGCTCGGCTGGCGCTACCACACGAGCGGCGAGTTTACGAGGGCTAAGCCATGAAAGACGCTTATGACTTTTCCTCTGGTCAGCGGGGTGCCGTGGTGGACACCAAAGGCAAGACCCGCATCACCATTTTTCTCGATGATGAGGTGCTGGAGGCCTTTCGCGAGCGCGCGGCTCAATGCGGCAAGGGCTATCAGACCCTGATCAACGAGGCCTTGCGGGCCAGCCTGTCGCCGGAATCCGCCCCTTTGACCGTTGCCCTGTTGCGGCAAGTGTTGCGCGAGGAGCGGCAAGCCGCTTGAGAAACCCCATTCACCCCGGGCACGACGGTAACGGTCCCGGAATGACGTTGGCGGCCGAACCCCTGGCCGGGCCCCTTCACCATGGCGGACGCCTGCGCCAGGCGGCGGAGCACTATGGGATCCCGCTGGCGGCATGGCTGGACCTCTCAACCGGTATCAACCCCCTCGGCTGGCCGGTGCCTCCAGTGCCGGCGGCGGTCTGGTCGGGTCTGCCGGAGGACGGGGATGGCCTGGAGCAGGCGGCCCGGGCCTATTACGGCGCCGAGCACCTCCTCCCCGTGGCCGGCTCCCAGGCGGCGATCCAGGCCCTGCCCTGGCTGCGCCCGCCTTGCCGGGTCGGTGTACTGTCCCCCGGTTACGCCGAGCATGCCGCCGCCTGGCGACGGGCCGGTCACGAGGTCAGGGCCGTCAGCGCGGAAGAAATGGCGAGGTCCGTTTCCGGGTCGTACCACGAGCTTCACGTTAACTCTCATGAGGCGACGCGCCACCCCCCTGATCATGAAAGACTTTCATGTGACTTCGACACCAAGTCCGGAGCTAGAGCTGGATCTGGTCCCGACCTGCCCGTCGCTGAAGAGGTCCTCGAATCCTGCGACGTCCTGGTACTGATCCACCCCAACAACCCCACCGGGGCGCGTTTTCCTCAGGACCAATTGCTGGACTGGCACACCCGTCTGGCTGCCCGTGGCGGTTGGCTGGTGGTCGACGAGGCCTTCATGGACGTCACCCCCGAAGCAAGCCTGTGCCCCTTCACCTCCCGCCCCGGCCTGATCGTGCTGCGCTCCCTGGGTAAGTTCTTTGGTCTGGCCGGGGCGCGCCTGGGCTTCGTCTGCGCCCAACCGCCGCTGCTCGCGGCACTGCATCATCGCCTGGGCCCCTGGACCGTCAATGCCCCGGCACGGTGGGTCTCCACGCTGGCCCTGGCCGATGGCGACTGGCAGGCGCAAGCCCGCCCCCACCTCGCCGCCGCCGGCGAGCGGTTGCACGCTCTGCTCGCCCGCCAGGGGCTCGCCCCGGCGGGGGGCTGCGCCCTCTTCCAGTGGCTCGTCACCCCTCAAGCCACGAACCTGCACCGGGCCCTGGCCCGCCAGGGGATTCTGACCCGTCTCTTTCAGGAACCCGCCAGCCTGCGCCTGGGCCTGCCCGGTAGCGAGGTGGACTGGGCCCGGCTGGAGCAGGCCCTCTCCGGCCTGGTCGGGCCTCCAGCGGAGGTCAGAATGTGAAGACCCGCACCCTCATGATCCAGGGCACCACCTCCGACGCCGGCAAGAGCCTGCTGGTGACGGCCTTGTGCCGCTGGCTGGCCCGCCAGGGGGTGCGCGTCGCCCCCTTCAAGCCCCAGAACATGGCCCTCAACAGCGCCGTCACCGTCGACGGTGGCGAGATCGGCCGCGCCCAGGCGGCCCAGGCCCTGGCCTGCGGCCTCCAGCCCCACACCGACATGAACCCGGTGCTGCTCAAGCCCAATACGGACACCGGCGCCCAGGTCATCATCCAGGGTCGCGCCGTCGCCACCATGAACGCCCGCGACTACCAGAGCTACAAGGCCCAGGCCCGGGTGGCGGTGCTGGACTCCTTCCATCGCCTGGCCGGGCGGTACGAGGTGGTCCTCGTCGAGGGCGCCGGCTCCCCTGCCGAGATCAACCTGCGCGCCCAGGACATCGCCAACATGGGCTTCGCCGAGGCGGTGGACTGCCCGGTGGTGCTGATCGCCGACATCGATCGTGGCGGGGTCTTCGCCCACCTCGTTGGCACCCTGGAACTGCTCTCCCCAAGCGAGCGCGACCGGGTCCAGGGCTTTATCATCAATCGCTTCCGTGGCGACCTGGCTCTGCTACAGCCCGGCCTGGACTGGCTGGAGCGGCGCACCGGCAAGCCCGTCCTCGGCGTCCTGCCGTTCCTCCCCGGCCTGGTGCTGGAGGCGGAGGACGGCCTGGCGCGCCCGCCATCCCGACCCGGCAGGTTGGCCTCCGGGCGGATTCGGGAGGATCGGATCCCGATCCAGGACCCTACCCAGGATCCCGTTCAGATTCCGTCTCAGGCACCGGCCCAAGAGCCTGCGCGGCATCTGGCACCGGAGCCGCCCCGGAACCCCACCCAGACCCCGGCCAAGGAGCCAATCCCGACCAGTCTGCGAATCCTGGTCCCCAGCCTCCCCCGCCTGAGCAACCGCACCGACTTCGACGCCCTCTGCCTGCACCCCCAGGTCGAGTTGGACTTCATCGGCACCGGCCGGGATCTCCCGCCGGCCGATCTCATCATCCTGCCCGGCTCGAAGAGCGTGCGCGCCGACCTCGCCTGGCTGCGCCAGCAGGGCTGGGAGGCGACGATCCGCCGGCATCTGCGTTACGGCGGCAAGGTCATCGGCATCTGCGGCGGTTTCCAGATGCTCGGCAACCAGATCCATGACCCCCTCGGCCTGGAAGGGGCACCGGGATCCAGCCCTGGCCTGGGCCTGCTCGACCTGGAAACGACATTGGCGCCGGAGAAGCAGTTACGCAACGTGCGGGGCCACCTGGCCTTTTGTGAACCCTTGGGGGACAGCTCCCTGGCCGGTATTCCCGTCGCCGGCTACGAGATCCACGCCGGCGTCACCCAGGGTCCGGACCTGCGGCGGCCGGCGGTCCATCTGGACCAGGGCCCGGACGGCGCTATGAGCGCCGATGGCCAGATCCTGGGCACCTACCTGCACGGCCTCTTCGACACCCCCGCCGCCTGCGCGGCCCTGCTCACCTGGGCCGGCCTGACCCAGGCGGAGGCCAGCGACTATCAGGCCCAACGCGAGACGACCTTCGACCGCCTCGCCGATGCCATCGACCATCATCTGGATGCGGACTGGCTGCATGCCCTGCGGCCAGGCGGAAGCTCGCCAACCCCGGAATCTTCTCCAGCGGTAACCGTTCTACCCCCCTCTCCCCAACCCTCCCCCACCAGGGGGGAGGGAGTAAGAGCATCTGCACCTTGTGCCGACGATGCCCTCTTGGGTCTTGAAGGTCTTGAAGGTCCTGAAGGTCTTGAGGGTCTTGAGGGTCTTGAGGGACGCGAGGGGTACGAAGGGAGGTATGGGAGTTATGGCAACGGCTTCCCTTCACCCTTCCGCGCCTTGGTCCTGGGGGGCGTTCGCTCCGGCAAGAGCCAGGTGGCGGAGCGGTTGGCACGGGACAGCGGCCTGCCGGTCACTTACCTCGCCACCGCCACCCCCAGCGATGGTGAGATGGCGACTCGGATCGCCGCCCACCGCGCCCGCCGGCCGGCGCATTGGGGGCTGGTCGAAGAGCCCGTCCACCTGGCGGCGGCCTTGCGGGCCCATGCCGCCCCGGGGCGCTGTCTGCTCGTTGACTGCCTGACCCTGTGGTTGACCAATCTAATGCTGGCCGCGGATGGCGCGGCCCTGGATCGCGAGCGCGCCGCCCTGCTCGGGCTGCTGCCGACCCTGCCGGGTCGGCTGATCCTGGTCAGCAACGAGACCGGCTTGGGGGGTATCGCCATGGGCAATCTCGGCCGCCGGTTTGGCGATGCCGCCGGACAACTGCACCAGGATCTGGCCCCCCTCTGCGATCAGGTCATCCTTACCGTCGCCGGCCTGCCCCTCCATCTCAAAGGGGCGCCCGGTTGAGACCCCCAATCCGCCAGCCACGGCGCAGAGGGTTACCGTACGCCGGTGCTGGGGGCGGAACAACCGCCTGCCGAGGAGTTGTACTCCTTACATTTCATGGTTGTACTCCTTCACTCCATGTAAGCGTTTACCCCCCTGCTACCTTGGCTGGCATAGATTGCCCAAGCCGATGATTTTCCTGCTCCCTCCCCCCTGGTGGGGGAGGGTTGGGGAGAGGGGGCTGAACGGTTGCACTTTCGTAAATCCATTCCAACAAATCAGGCACTTTCTTGAACATCAGCAACACTGCCAATCCCAACCTCGATCAGCCCCTCGATCCCGCCCTGCTCGCTGACGATGCGGATTCTCTCGCCGCCGGCGCTTCACCCGACTTCCCGGATGACCCCATGGCCACCCGCGGCGACTGGCTAAAGGTGCCGGCGGCCAGCCCCCATGCCGCGGCCCGGCAGGCGGCGGCGGAGCGCCAGGTGGTCCTGACCAAGCCCCCGGGCTCACTCGGCATGCTGGAGACCATCGCCGTGCGTCTCGCGGGCCTGCAAGGCACGCCCCATCCCCATCTGGACCGCATCTGGATCACCATCTTCGCCGGCGACCATGGCGTGGCGGCGGAGGGCGTCTCCGCCTTCCCCCAGGCCGTCACCGTGGAGATGATCCGCAACTTCGCCCGGGGTGGCGCCGCCATCTGCGTCGCCGCGCGGGCCCTCGGGGCCGAGCTGGAAATCATCAACCTGGGCACCGCCCTGACCCTGGAGCCGGAGGCTGGCGTCAAGGACCAGATCCTGGGCCCCGGCACCGCCAACTTCACCCAGGAGCCGGCCATGACCGAGCATCAGCTCGCTCAGGCCTTGGGCGCGGGCCGCCACGCCGCCGAGCGTGCCCGCCTGGCGGACTGCCAGCTTTTCATCGGCGGGGAGATGGGGATCGCCAACACCACGTCCGCCGCCGCCCTGGCCTGTGCCCTGCTCAACGCCAACCCCTTGGCCCTGGCGGGACCCGGTACCGGGCTCGATCAGCGGGGCGTCGACCATAAGGCCGCAGTCATTCAGCGGGCCCTGGACCACCATGCCGGGCACCTCGCCTCGCCCCTGGAGGCCCTGCGTCGGCTGGGCGGCTTCGAGATCGCCGCTCTCACCGGCGCCTACCTGGCCTCCGCCCACATGGGCCTGCCGGTGCTGGTGGACGGCTTCATCAGCTCCATCGCCGCCCTGGTCGCCACCCACATCCAGCCTAATGCCGCGGACTGGATGTTCTTCGGCCACGCCTCGGCCGAGCCCGGCCATGCCGCAGTCATCGCCGCCCTGGGGGTCACGCCCCTCCTCGACCTGGGCATGCGTCTGGGCGAGGGTAGCGGCGCCGCCGCCGCCGTCCCCCTGCTGCGCCTGGCCTGCGCCCTGCACAATGAGATGGCCACCTTCGCCGAGGCCCAGGTCTCCACTCGCTTGTGAGGTCCCTACTGGCATGAGGGGCGCGCCACCCCCTGAGAATGATCATCTTTGCCATGATCTTCCCACTAAAAAGCAGAATGACCCCATGGTCCCTATGACTCCGATGATCCCGACGAGCGGCATCGACTTACTGCGTCACGGCGAGACCCAGGGTGGCAATCGCTTTCGCGGCCGGACCGACGATCCCCTGACCCCTGGGGGTTGGCGGCAGATGTGGACGACCGTCGCTAACTATCACGAGGGGGCGCGCCTCACCCCTGATGACGAAAGCCCGGTTCGTGATTTTCACGCGAACTTGCATGAGAGCTTTGCCACTCCCCCGTTGATGAAGGAGCGGGCTGGTGACTTCATCGCCAACCCTCATGAGGGGGCAAGCCACATCCCTGAAAATAAAAGGCTTTACCACGACTTTCACGCAGACCAATCGGTGGTCCCGGGACCACGGGATGCGCCGCCCCGGCCCCGGCCCCGGCCTTGGGATCGGATCATCGCCTCGCCCCTGATCCGCTGCGCCGACTTTGCCCGGGCCCTGAGCCAACGCCTGAATCTCCCCCTCAGCCTGGACCCGCGTCTGGTGGAGCTGGACTTCGGCGCCTGGGAGGGGCGCAGCGCCGCCGACCTGATGGTCTCGGACGCCGCGGCCCTAGGGCGCTTTTGGGCAGACCCAGTGACGCATGCCCCACCGGGCGGCGAATCCCTGCCAGCCTTTCAGGCCCGGGTCCTGGCCGCCTGGCAAGACCTCACCGCACAGGCGCTGACCAATGGGGAGCGGCTGCTGGTCATCAGCCACGGTGGCGTCATCCGGGTGATCCTCTGCACCCTGCTCGACCACCCTTTGGAACGTCTGCTGGAGCTGGACGTTAGCCATGCCAGCCTGACCCGCGTTGGTCTCGACCGGAACGCCGCGGGGACATTGCCCGCCCTGGTCGCGTCCCGATGATCCGCCCCTTCCTCATCGCCCTGCAATTCCTGACCCGCCTCCCGGTTCGCCTCTCTGGCGAACTGTCGCTCGGGGACCTGGGCCGGTCCCTGCTCTACTACCCCCTGGTCGGTCTGCTGCTGGGTGGTTTGCTCGTCGCCGGCGGCTGGTTATTGGTGGGGGGCTGGTTACTGACCGGCGTCGCGCCCGTCCTGGCGGCCACCCTGGTCCTGGGCCTGTGGGTCGGGCTCACCGGCGCCCTCCATCTGGATGGTCTCGCCGACATGATCGACGCCTGGGCCGGCGGCCGGGGTGACCGCGAACGTACCCTGGCCCTGATGAAGGACCCCTGCAGCGGCCCCCTGGGCGTGACCGGTCTGGTCCTGGTCCTGCTGCTCAAATTTGCCGCCCTGGCGACCCTGCTGGAGTCCGGCGCCTATCTGCCACTGCTCCTGGCGCCCTTGCTGGGGCGGACCACCCTGCCATTGCTTTTCCTGACCACCCCTTACGTCCGCCCCAGCGGGCTTGGCGCCGCCCTGGCGGCTGGCCTGCCCCCTCGGCCGGCCAAGAGGGTCCTGATCCTGGTGGGCCTTCTGTTACCGCTGGTTGCTAGGGCGATGGGCGTGCTAGCGCTGTTGACGGCCTTGGCCATCTTCGTCGGTCTGCGCCGGACGATGATCAACCGCATTGGCGGCACCACCGGCGACACGGCCGGCGCCCTGATCGAGATCGTCGAGACCCTGTCCCTAGTCGCCATGAGCCTGGCGGTCTGAGACCTCACCAGGGGCGGCTTTTTTCCGGGCGGTTTTTACCGCATGCATTTCTCCCTGGCCCTCGTATAATGGCGGCCGCCAAGGATCACCCCGCCAGGGTTGACGGGCATTCGGAGAGATGCCGGAGTGGCCGAACGGGCTTGACTCGAAATCAAGTGAAGGCGCAAGCCTTCCGTGGGTTCGAATCCCACTCTCTCCGCCATTCATAACAGTAACCATCCCCCGGCAGAGCCGGGGGCTTTCATTCGTGAGCCGCTCGAAGCG
>JADHED010000116.1_pt1 | contig 109651 bp, 103 predicted proteins | sample 8952041 | NCBI WGS metagenome assembly JADHED01 (sample SAMN16124423, study PRJNA663239) | bioreactor sludge metagenome | isolation source: sludge (control) | place: India:Bengaluru | collected 2018-09-08 | reverse complement strand
TTCAACCGACTAACCCGATGACCCCGCGATTGCGTTTATTGGTTGAATCCGCCTTTTATGCTTGGAGGGTTCCTGATCCTGTTGGTCAGAGTCCCTTTGTATGCACAAACACCCCAATGGAATGCGAATGTGAATGGCGAAAGTTTCCTGGCTCCCAATGGGGGCAACCCAGCCGCGCCGTTCAACGTGACCATCGGCGATGCCCCCACCACCACCGCCACTCTCAGTGTCCGCGGCGACCAATTGCCCGTCGCCGACCCATTCTTCGGTGCCCCGCGCCTGTGTACGTTCCGCACCGATGTGGCAGCAGTACGGGAGCAGTCTTGGTGGATGTTCCGCGACGCCAACCACATCGGGCGCATCTGGCATGATGCGGGCCACCGCGCCTTCCACTTCCAAAGCATGGAGCCTGTGGACGTGGGGCTGGACAGGTACAGCGGCGCCATGGTGCAGAACCACCAGAACGACGGGCTGTGGGTGTCGCAGAACGGCGTGCCCGAAGGCATACGCACCTTCCCGAACGCCTTGCAGGTGCTGAACCGCGATGGCTATGTGGCCTTGGGCGCCAGCGAAGGCTGGCTGGCCGCACCCAGCACCACCGATGTGCGCGGCCCGTGGACACGCCTGCACCTGTTCGATCAGGCGGTGGGCACCCGCCCCTACTTCGGCTGGGGCAGCCAGATGCGCAACGGCACGCTGCTTACCGGCAACAGCGATCTGGCATATATCGGGCATTGGTACGACCAAGGCTCCTCTGGATCGGGCACCCCGGTGGACGACCGCAGCAACGTGGTGGTGGGCGTGGCCGAGAACGCGCTGCCCGCAGGGCTGGAACACCATTGGGACAACATCAGCTTCCGCTTCTTCGGCGATCTGGACCAGAACGACGGACCGGCCAGCACCCTGAACGGCCTTGAGATGATGCGCATACGCCCCTACCGTGCGCAGCCGGAGGATCCCGTGAAAGGGTTCGTGGGCATCGGCGATTTCCTTTCGGCGGGCACCGGGCCGGAGGAGAGCGTTGACATCCTCGACGGCCGCCTGCGGATCCGGGAACTGGCCCTCAGCCCGCCCGCCAACACCTTGGACAAGTACATGGTGATCGACAACGCCGGCGTGGTGAATTGGCGCGATCTGCCGCCTGCCGCCACCACCTGCGAGTGGACCCGGAACACATCCGGCAAGATCGTCAGTAGTGGTCACCTGCTCCCCAACACCAACGGTTCCTGCCCTGATCAGGCGTGGAAGTACGGGGTGGGCACGGGTTCGCCCACGTACAAGTTCCAGATCGAAGGGGACAGGGCCACCAGTGGATCGCATGGCGGGCTGCTGGTGCGCTTCAGGGGGCTGGATACGGGCTGGTCTTATGGGAGCTACGCTCACCTGTTGCCATCGCAGACCTCCTTGGAATACGCCATTGCCAACTACGGCCTTCTTGAAGGGGTGCGTACCGAAGGATACGCGGTCATTGGCCGCTCGATCATGAACGTGGCGGGTGTTACGGCCTCCCGTGTTTTCGGGGTGAACGGCGATGTGTACGTGGATGTGGGCAGTACCGCCACAGCCCATGGCCTGAACGGCTATTCCATCACGCGGGGAACGGGCACGGTGAACCACAACTATGGCGCGAAGGGAGAGGCCGGTGGTGTTGCGGGCAGCGTGAACTATTGCTACGGCATGTATGGCAGGGCCACCATGGCCAATTCGGCCAACTACAGTGTGTTCGGTGCTAACCCCGGAAGCGGCGCGAACGACTGGTCCGGCTATTTTCCGGGCAAAACGCTGGTCGGTGGCACTACGTTCACCCCATCCGATGAGAACCTGAAGACCGACATCCAGCCACTAACGGGTGCCACGGGCCGGTTGATGCAGTTCCGGCCCAAGAGTTTCCGGCACCGCACGAGCGAGTTCCCGCAGCTCGGTTTGTCCGAGGGCCTGCGTTACGGGTTCATCGTGCAGGATGTGGAACAGCTTTTCCCGCAGTGGACCACCACCGTGCATCACCCGGAGCAGTTGGACACGCTGGGGAACGTCGTGACCCCGGCCGTGGAGTTCATGGCATACACCACGGATGAGATCCCTGCGCTGCTCGTCGGGGGCTTCCAAGAGCACCATCAGGCTTTGGTCGCTCAAGCCGAGGAGACAGCCGAACTGCGTACGATGGTGCGGGACTTGTACACCGAGGTTACGGAACTGCGGCAGCAGGTGGCTGGCTGCTGCACCAACCCCGACCGCTCCCTGCACCAACCCGCCCCTGCAGGTGGCCCCGCCGTGCAGCCCATGGATGACGCCACCGGCGATGACAAGCTCCGCATCATCCCCAACCCCTTCAGCGAGCCACCCACGGTGCATTACACCTTGGAGCGCGGTGGCCGTGCCCAATTGATGGTACACGGCAGCGATGGCCGTGGCCTGCGCGTATTGCACGAGGCCGCCATGGAGCCGGGCAGCTACCAACTGCTTTGGGACACCAACGCCCTCGCCCCCGGCATGTACTACGTTACGTTGCTGCTGGATGGGCAACCCATGGTGGAGAAGGCGGTGAAAGTGGCACGGTAGGCCAAGCACTGTGCATGAGAAGGCGCGGGGCCGGGGCTTCGCGCCTTCTCATTCCCCCACAGTCACTCCCACGGCCAATCCCCGCCGATGCGCAGCGGGCCTTCCAGCTCCTCCGCGATCAGGCGGGTGCGCAGTTCCTCCCGGTCGAAATGGCCGGGCAGCCTGGCCGCCGCGGCCAGTTCATAGAGCAGTGCGCCCACGAAGCGCACGTTGTTGGTCATGGCGCGCGGCTCCACGAGGTGGATGTCGTCGCAACTGCTGTGGTAGCGGCCGTACAGGTGCTTGCCGAGGTCGCTGAGGGGGTAGATCACGGGCACGCCTTTCAGCAGAAAGGGCTGGTGGTCGCTGTGCAGCCAGATGCGCTCGCTGGTGCGGCCCTCGAACGCCGTGGTGTCGATGCGCCGGATGCGCTCGCAGGCATCGGCGATCAGCGTCTTCCACCCGGCCGGTCCGCCCACGCCGAAGCCCTGCGGGTTGCCGCTCATGTCGAGGTTGATCATGCACGCCACCCGGTCCAGTTGGCCGGTGGCCGCGTAGTGGTCGGCAAGGGCGCGCGAGCCCAGCAGGCCCTGCTCCTCACCCATGAACAGCACGAAACGGATGGTGCGCTCCGGGCGGAAGGGCATGCTTTGCATCAACCGCGCGAGGTCCAGAATGGAGAACGAGCCAAGCCCGTTGTCCGTGGCGCCGGTGGCAAGGTCCCAGCTATCGAGGTGCCCACCCACGAGGATCACTTCGTCGGGATGCTTCGCGCCGCGCAGCTCGGCCACGATGTTCCGCGCGGTGATGCGCGCGCTGGTGTTCCGCATCTCCAGCCGGGCGGTCAGCGGTTCGCCTTTTCCGAGCCGTTCGCGCAACGCGGTACCATCTTCGGTGGCGAGGCATGCGGCGGGAATGGGGATCAACGCGCCATCGATGGAGGCCGTGCCCGTGAGCAGCACGCCGCCCTCCACTTGGTTCACGAACAGGATGGAGGCCGCACCGGCCTTCATCGCCAGTGACGCCTTCTCGCTGCGGTGCAGGTTCTTGGTGCCCTCGCCGGCGGCCACCAGCCCGATGTTCACCAGCAACGCCGCGCCTTTCGCACGAACGCCCAGCCGGGCGAGGTCATCGGGCAGGCCGTTGCCCGCATCCACGATCGGGGCCTCCACCGAACTGGTGAGCGGTGTGTTGGCAAGCGCCACGCAGGCGAGAGCGCGAAACCCCGGCCGTCGCCCACGGTGAGCTTCACGGACCCGCGCGCCCACACATCGGCCTCGAACGGGTGGGCGTACACCGTGTCCAGCCCCGAAGCGCGGAAAAGGCTGTCGGCCAGTTCCTCGGCGCGTCGGCCTTGTGCACTGCCGGTGAGGCGATGGCCGATGTGCGCCGTGCTCCAAGCCAGCCATTCGTAACCCTGCTCACTCACGGACGCCGCCGCATCGAACGCACGTGCCCGTACGGCCTGAGCCTGAGCGCCAACAAGTTGATGTTGACAGATGCACAGAGCGAGCACCCACCGAACGATGAGCAGCCGCCTACTTTGCATCGCATTGGGGAGTTTCGGCATGGGATCGGTAAGTGACGGTGCTAAATCTATGCAACGGGTGATGAGCGGGACCAGGTTCTTGCGTGTGCTCTTCCTAGCACCGTTCTTCCTGTTCGCGACGGTTCCACAACAACCCCGTGAAGCCGACAAGGATACCACGGCCATCCTTCAAGCCAATTACCTCTACAACATCGCGAAGCTCGTTGAGTGGAAGGATCCCGAGATGAGATCCGGCAACTTCGTGATCGGGGTGATCGGAGGGGGTAACGTCTACCGGGAGCTGATCAAGCAGTATTCCACTCGGACCATCGGCAAGCAACCCATCGAGGTCCGGAAACTGCCGCAGTCGGCGGAGGTGGAGCGCTGTCACATGCTTTTCGTCGGAAGAAGTGATCTGGCCCTGTTGCCGGAGATCTTCAAGCGCATGCATGCGAAGCCCACCCTGGTGGTGACGGAATACACGGGTGCGCTTGAAGATGGCGCGGTGGTGAACTTCGTGAAGGTGGATAATCTGTTGAAGTATGAAATGAGCCTGGCCAATGCCCAGAAGCATGGCTTGGTCGTGGGGTTGACCTTGAAGAACCTTGCTCATCGGATCGAGGAATGAAGCGTATCGTCCACATCCTGCTGTGTGCTCTCCTGGGGGGGGGGATGACGTTCGGGCAGACCGACCCCTTGGTGGAGGCGTTGCGCAAGTACCAAGGAGGGGCGCTGAATGAAGCCCGGCTCTTGGTGGACCAGGCCGTTCTATCCCCTCAACATGCACCGAACGCCGAGGCCTGGCTGCTGCGGGGGTTCATCTATAAGGATGTGTATAAATCGGCCGGCTCCGTGATGCTCGGCGATAGCCTGCGCGGCGTGGCCCTGTCTAGCCTGGATCGGTGCATGCAACTGGATACGGCGAACACCTATCGGGAAAATGCCCGCCAGGCATTCGACTTTCTGGCGCGCTCCTATTTCAACGATGCGGCCAGGGCCCTGGGAGAGATGGACGATGAACGGGCGCTATCGGTGTTCGCCAAATACCAGGAGGCCATGCGCCAGCTCGACCCCGCCATGGATCAACGTGCGCGTGAGGTTGAGTTCATGAACGCGTTGGGGACCGTATACACCAAGCGGTTCAATACGAACCGGACCGACACCGTACCCTTTGTCAAAGCGGTGGCCGCGTATGAACAAGTGTTGAAGCTCGATCCGGAGAACTATGGAGCCAACTACAACCTGGCCACACTATTCTACAATCGGGGGGTATACAAGATCCAACGCATCGACGCCGAAGATGAGATCCCCTCGATCATGCAGATCCAGGAGGCGAGCCGGGTCTACTTTCAACAGGCGCTGCCGTACATGCTCAAGGCACACGACATGAACCCGACACGCCGTGAAACGCTGCTGGGCCTGGAGGGCATCTATTACAGTCTGCAGGATCAGGAGAACTCCGACAAATTCCGCTCGTTGTTCGAGGAGATCCCACCGGAGGAAGAAAGATGATCGTGCCATGAGGTTCCGTCTGACCATCGGCCGAAGGATCGGAATGGGCTTTGGCCTTTTCATCTTCTTTGCCTTGTTGGTGGTGGTCTTGACCAATCGCAGCCTGGAACGAAGCCGTACGATCAACGACCAGATCAACAATGTGTATTCCCCCAGTGTGGATGCCTTGGTGAGGCTGAGGAACCTCACCGTGAACGCACACATGCTGATCAAGCACTGGGCCTTGTTGGAAAGCCGTGCGGATGCTCCGGAAAAGACCAATCTGATCGAGCTCACCAACAATGAGCTGCCCCGGATATTGGACAGGGTGGATACCCTGATGGCCAATTGGCGCCACGAGGAGGTCGCACTCATGGGCCAGATCACCGTGGAGATGCGGGCCCTTTTTGATATCCACGACCGGATCAAGGTGCTGTTGCCCTCCCTGGAGAGCTATAGCGACCCCATCGTCCACATGGAGCGGAATGACCTTGCCGAGGAGGGCGGCGCGCTGGACCAGAGCATGAAGCGGGTGTTGGACGACCTGGACCGGCTGATCGAGATGCAGGAGGGCAAACGGAAGATGCTCGGCGGATCCATGATCAGGAGCTTCGACTCGCTGAAGTTCTTCGTGTTGTACATGGGTATCGCGTTGGTGGTCATTGGTGCCATTGCGGCATTCTTCATCGTTCGGGGTATCGTAACTCCGGTCCAGCGGCTTCGAAGTGTGCTTTTGAGCCTGGGTCGTGGAGTCTTCCCCCGGACCAAGGTGCGCACCACCAACGATGAGATCGGTGACATGAGCAAGGCGCTTACCTCACTGGTGGATGGGTTGCGGCGAACGACCGACTTTTCCAATGCTGTAGCGGCTGGGGACTTCTCTGCAGAGTACCAGCCGATGAGCGACGAGGATATGCTTGGTCATGCGTTGTTGAAGATGCGCGATGAGCTTGGCCAACGCGAACGTGTGCTTGAAATGAAGGTCGTGGAGCGGACCGAAGAGGTCGTACGCCAGAAGGAGGAGGTGGAGCGGCAGAGCAAGAAGATCGAGGAGTACTACAACAATGTGACGGACAGCATCCGCTATGCGAAGCGGTTGCAGGATTCGATCCTGCCTCCAGAAAAGCGGCTTCGCGAGTTGCTTCCTGACTCGTTCGTTTACTACAAGCCCAAGGATATCGTTAGCGGCGATTTTTACTGGGTGGACCGGATCGATGGTCGGGTCGCCTTCGCCGCCGTGGACTGCACCGGGCACGGAGTGCCCGGTGCGTTCATGAGCCTGATCGGGCACAATGGGCTGAATCAAGCCGTGCGCGAGTCCGGAGCAAGCCGACCTTCGGTGGTGCTGAAGGCCTTGAACAAACTGGCGTACGAAGCACTGCACAAGGATCGTGAACAATTCCTGGTGCGCGATGGTATGGATATGGCCCTCTGCAATTTCGACCCTGATCGCAAGGTGTTGGAGTATGCGGGCGCCAATGCTCCGTTGTACCTGGTGAGAGATGGTGAGGTGCTGCGTTTCCTGCCGGACAAGCATCCGATCGGAAGCTTCGAACTGGAGGGCCAGGAGTTCACGGACCACCGGATCAAGCTACAGGAGGGGGATATGGTCTACATCTTCTCCGATGGCTACGCCGACCAATTCGGTGGGCCCAAGGGGAAGAAGTTCCTTCACAAGCGATTCCGCGAACTGTTGCTGCAGATCAGCAACTATCCCACCGCCAGCCAAAGCGGTATGTTGGAAGAGGCTTTCCGCGGTTGGCGCGGCCTCCACGAACAGGTGGATGACATCCTGGTGATCGGGATGCGTGCCTGAAGCCAGGCCCTTCCCTGGGTAAGGTCGGTCCTATCAGCCCTGCATCGTCCATCCACCACCTACGCCGGTGGCGATCGGATTCATGCACACCACAGGGATCTGCGCCTCATTGGCGATGATCTCCTGCTCATACGGCACTCCCAACAACCCGAAGATGTTCCCTTCCGTGAGGTTCATGATCGCGATCAGGTCCGCATCCATTTCCACCGCATGCCGCAGCACCGCCTTAACGAAGTCGCCGCTATCTTCTTTCGCAATGGTGGCCACGTGTTCGATGCCTCGTTCGCTGAGGTACTGTTCCGCGAACTTGATGTGATTGAGCAACTGCCGGTGCAAGAATTCATCTTCTTCCCTGGGCGTGATCAGATGCACCTTGCTATCGAACGTCTTGGCCATCTCGGCCACGATGGTCAGCTTCTGACGGCTTTCCTTATGAAGGTCCAGCGGCACCACGATGTTGTGGTATCCCGAATCCTTGATCGGACGCTCCTGGACCACAACGAAAGGCACGCTGCTGCTGGTGATCACCCGCAATGCCCGGCTGCCGGTGATGAACTGCATGCCGCGCATGCCATGGGTACCCATGATGATCAGTCCTGCACCGACCTCCGCGGCAGCGTCTCCGATATCCTCATAGATGGAGCCCACACGCACGATCGGCGTCACTTTGACCGATCGGTTCAGCTTTCGAGCCCGCTCAGACTCCAGTTCAAGCTTTTGGCGTGCTTCATCCGCATGGGCTTGTTTGTCCACGATGTGTAAGAGATGGACGGTGGCACCCATTCTTCCAGCAACGGTCATGGCGTGGTTCAAGGCGCTATCGGCCACCTTCGTGAAGTCGGTGGGTACCAAGATCTTACTTACGGCGTGGCTCATCGGTCGGATATCCCTTTTGCGTGTATTGGCCCTGGGTCCAAAGGCGGCTAAAGATAGAGAAGCACCCTCTTCTGCGATGCAAGGTAACGGATCGTGCGCTACACACTGCCCGGAGCAGGCTTCAGCGCCCCGGGGGCGCTCAGTGGTCGAAATGGACCCATTGAACATACCGTTCGTGTGCCGTGGTCACGGTCAGCAGGTATTGACCACGGGCGAGACCTTCGAAATGAAGGGTGGTGGTGGAAAGTAACGGTTGCTCCTTGGTCCAGACCGATCTTCCGAGGGCATCCAAGACCAGTATGTGTGCATTCGCTGGGGGCGATGTCCAGCGAAGTTCGATCGCGCCGTTCGTGGTCGGGTTGGGCCATACGGTCAAGCCGCCAATGCGGCCAATACGGTCGCCCAAGCCAACGAGGTCGTTGACCTGTATGGTCTTGCAAACCAAAGAGAAACAGGTATCCTGGTTGGCCAGGTCCAGTGCGCCGACCAGGTAGCAGACTTGATACCTCCCGGGTGCGGCATAGGAATGAACACTGGCCAGGGCCGTATCGATGTTCCCGTCACCGTAGGACCAGATGCCTTGTGTCGCCACAACGCCACTGGCAATGAGGTTCGGTTGGAAGTTGGCGGTGGTACCGTTCAGTTCAGCGGTGAAGTCGAGGAACAGATCGGGTCCACAAGTGCTGCCATTTCCATCCACCCCCACCCACTGGCCATGGCTGGACCAACAGTCGCCCAAGCGGAGGGTAAGGGTAACGAAATGCGGCCCGGGTAGCAGCCAGGTATGGCTCGGAGCGGTGTCGGTGCTGGATGTGCCGTCGCCGAATTCCCATACCCAACTGTCGGCGTCGAGTCCGGAGCCGATGGTGAACAGGCCCGTGTTCGTGAGGCTGTTCGCGGTGTTGAACCATACTTCCTGTGCGAGGGGGCAGGTGTTCGCGGGCACCACCACATCGCGGCAGTAGGTGGACGAACAGTGAGCACCCTCTGTTGTGGAAAGCGTCAGGCAGATCCGGTATGTGCCTGGTTCGGCGTAGGTGTGCGCAGGGTTCGGGCTGGCCGTGGCACCATCGCCGAAGTCCCAGAACGCGTCGGTCACCAAGCCATAGGTCACCGAGCTATCGACAACGTGAACGGTCAGCCCTTCTGTGGTGTAGTGGAATGCCGGACGAAGAAGCACATCACAAAGCGGTTGTGCGACCGTCTTGCCGGCTCCGAGGAGAAGGAGGGCAAGTGCCAGTAGTGGCTTATCGTGCACCGAGGTCATGTTGAATGCGGAACTGAATGAAGTGGCCTTGCATGCTCAGCCCATTCGTACGCCCGAAGAAGCCGAGGGGAGTGGTCAACAGGGGTTCGGCGTAGATGCCGATGTGCTCATTGAGGGCGTACCCGAGACTGAGGCCGAGGTGTGCATTGGCCCTAAGGCCGAATCGGGTGTCGATGGACGGGTGGCGCAATGACACCACCGAAACGGCTGCATCCGAGGGCAAGCGCTGGAGGGTGCTGCCTTCGCGTTGCGTGGGTAGGTGGATGGCCACGCCGCAGAGGCCACCATAGTGCCAGCGCTTCACTTGACCATGCCATGCCAGGTTGAGCGGGATCTGAAGTGCACCGTATCGATTGCGGGCATGAGTGTGGAGCATGGTGCCTGGTCGTTCGGTAATGACCGTGTCGATGTTCCAGGTGTAGACCACGTCCACGTTGTTGTACAGGGTCTGAGTCCATGTTGTATCCACGCTCAAGGACCGGTCGAACTGTTGTTCGTCGTACGCGAGGGTGCTTCGAGAAAGGCCCAACCCGGCACCAAGGGAGAGGCTCCAGCCACTGCGCCATTGCCGACCGACCAGAATGCCCCACTGCGTAGCGCCCCGCCAGCGTTCTGCGGCGTTCAGTGCTTGCTGGTCGGCCCCCTCCCACACGCCGGTCTGCCGCCCGGTTCCGGCATAGGCACCCCACCACCAATGTCCCGCGGGCAACACATATGGAAGTTGCCGAGGGGCCTGCCGCGGTGAACCAACCCATGCTGTTCCGATCTTCGGGATGAGGGGGGATATTCTGGTCGCATCCAGGGCGGGGGCATACTGGTCGATCCCATGATCCTCGTATTCGGCCAATATTCGTTCGGAATAGCGCTGCGAACCGACGTTCGGTGTTGGGTCGTTGTTGGTCGGCAAGGCTGTGATCCGATCTGGATCCAGGGGTGGATCGCCCGGTTGCGGTTGGATCGATCCGGGCGTTCGGGTCAGCTCTGGAACCGGGGTGGCTCTCACACCGCCGATGGGACGGCTTTCTTGCCCTGGAAGGGTGCGGTTCATGTTCGTCGCTGCGGCCGATCGTGGGGGGTGCGTGCCATGACCGGGAATGGCCGCAGGAGCTCCTTGTGGGACCGGAGCATGGGTTGGCGGGCCTTCGGGTGATGGCTGCAGTTCGGCCTGGGCGTTGGACGAGCTGGTGGATGTAGGAGTATGGCGTTGGAACAGACTGAGCACGGCCATGGCTGCTCCGGCCATGATTAACAGCCAGCTACGCCACGGCCCCGATGCGGATGGCTCCTTGTCCCAACCCATGCGATCCGCCAAGTGGGTGCGGATCGACCTGGGAGGGTCCACCTCGCTGTCGTACAATACCTTGAACCGCTGGTCAATGGGATGTTTTTCCCGCATGATGCGTGGTTTCTTTTCGTTCGATCCGCGCTTGGAGATAGCTGCGCGCTTTGGACAATTGGCTGCGTGAGGTGCTCTCCCCACAACCCAGCATGGTGGCTATTTCCGCGTGGTCGTAGCCCTCGATCGCGTAGAGGTTGAACACGAGCCGGTATCCTTCTGGCAACTCGGCGATCAACGCCATCAATTCCTGCTCACCAAGCCGGTTCAAGGCAACCGATTCCACCGGCGACTCGGGCAAGTGCTCCAGTCCGAACCGCTCCTGCTGGAACGATCGTTTGCGGAATTGGTTGATGGCCGTGTGTACCATGATCCGACGGATCCAACCCTCCAGAGAGCCCTCCATGCGGAATGCGATCAGCTTCTCGAATACCCGGATGAACCCCTCTTGCAGAAGATCTTGTGCTTCGAGCTGGTGGCGGGCATAGCGCAAGCACACGGCGTACATACGTCGTGCGAACCGGTTGTACAGGGCTTCCTGACAATGCCGGTCCCCATCCAAGCATCCTTGGACGAGCTCACGTTCGGTCAATTCGCGCAACCTGGAAAGGCCTTTCCATGGCTAAGACAGCCTTTATGCCCGGAACGCTGCCTGTGCTTAAGCCCCTTTGCAAGTTAGGGTCCCGGGGCGTGGTGGTCGTGTTCTTGTTGTGATGGAGCGTGACCAGGCGCTGCCGGCGATGTGATCCCACTCCATTTTCGAGGCGGGTTGCGCCAGGTCCGGAATGGCGATCCGTGACCTATTCTGTACCAGGTTAACAAACGACAGCAATCGTTGAACAAACGCATATAGTCGCATACAACTGAAAATCAACCGAATGTGATTCATGGCGAGCTGAATGTTTGCATCGTCGTTCGGCAAAGAAGCCGGCGGCAGGAACGAAAAATCACATTCAAGCACCCAAGTACCATGAACACGCTGAAGAACAAAGTGCAACTGATCGGCAACCTCGGATTCGACCCTGAAGTGCGGGAGATCGCGAAGGGCCGCAAGGTGGCCCGCATCTCGGTGGCCACCAACGACAGTTACCGCAACGCCAGTGGAGAGCGGGTTACCGATACACAATGGCATACCGTGGTGGCCTGGGGCAATACGGCTGAAGCCGTGGAGCGGCTGCTGCGCAAGGGGTCTCCTGTTGCACTGGAGGGTCGACTCGTACACCGCAGTTACGAGACCAAGGATGGCTCGAAGCGCTATATCACGGAGGTGGTCATGAACGACTTCCAGCTGCTCGGGCAGAAGCAGGAGGCTGCGGCCTGATCGATCGGAACATCGAACAACGCGAAGCGGTCCCGACCTTCGGGGCCGCTTCGCATTTCATAGACTTCATCGGCCGATGTCCACCCGTACAGCCTCTCCCGCGCGCACCAAGCGCTGGCTCATCCTGATCACCTCGTCGTTCGTGGTGCTGCTGCTGGCGGTGGCCCTCCTTTTCCCATACCTGTTGAAGCGGTACATCGAGTCGCATAGTGAGCAATGGATCGGCCGTAAGGTGACGATCGGTTCCATTGTGCTCAACCCACTGACCTTCAGGTATGCGGTGAATGAGGTGGTGTGTTATGAACCCCAAAGCGATGAGGTGTTCGTGTCCTGGTCCGAGATCAGTGTACGAAGCAACCTCTGGGCGGGCTTCCGCGCGAACCACTGGCGCTTCCGAGGGCTGAGGATCACGGAGCCCTATGTGCACATCGTTCAGCGCGGTGACCGGTTCAACTTCAGCGACCTGATGGAGCTTGGAGGAGCCGCCACGGACACCGCCGCCACCGCCTCATCGGTCCGGTTCAGCATGGAGGACATCCACCTCACAGGCGGTCGCGTCGATTACATCAGTGATATCCTCGCGACACCGGTGGGCATTCATGAACTCAACGCCACCAGCAACATCATCTCTTCCGAGCAGGCACGCATGGAGTTCGGCTTGGGCTTCGTGCTGAACGATGGTGGTCGGTTGGATGGTGGGTTCGTGGTGGACACGGAGGTGGAACGTTATGGGATCAAGGCCCACTTGAAGTCCTTCGCCCTGTCCCAGCTCCTGCCTTATTTGCAGGATCTCTTCCAATGCAAGGCGCTGGAGGGGGCACTGGACCTGGATCTGGACCTGGTGGACAGTTACAAGGACACCACGAGCCTGGCGATCAGTGCCGCGCTGGATGTGCGCGGCCTGAAGCTGACCGACCCCAACAACGAGAAGCTCTTCAGCATGGAACGGACCCGGGCGCAACTGGATACGCTCGTGGCTAAAGAGCAGCGTGTGGAAATGGGCGAAGTGGTGCTGGATGGTGCCGACCTCAAGTTCGTGATACTCGCTGATGGCACCGATAACTGGACGCGTCTGCTGAAGTTGGATCCCACCGCCGTTTCCGGAACCGACTCCGTATCCACACAATTGCAGGCGAGTGAGAGCAACGTGTTCCTGATGCTCGCGGACTACATCAGCTACCTCGGCGAACAGATCGTGGCGAGCGATTACACAGCCAAGAAGCTGGCACTCACCAACAGTGCAGTACACTTCGAGGACAACACGCCCGCGCAGCCGTTCCGCTATGCCATCTCGGCGATCAACGTGAGCGCCAATCGCATCACCAGCGATCAGGAGGCGGGTAGGGTATCCGCGAGCGCCGTGCTGCAGGAAACGGGCACGTTGAAGGGTGATGCCGTCTTCGATCCGAAGAACATCCGCAACGTGACCGTGGACCTTACGGTGGACCGGCTCGCGCTGAACCACCTGGATGCCTACGGCCGCTGGTATGCTGCGCATCCATTGGAAGACGGTCTGTTGCAGTACGTGACGAAGACCGTGGTACAGGATGGAATGATCGATTCACAGAACCATCTGCGTGTGGACAAGTTGAAAGTGGGCAAGAAGGTGGACGAGCATGACCCGGAGATCTACGTGCTACCCCTTCGCCTCGCCGCTGGCCTGCTGAAGGATGTGGACGGTGTGGTGGAACTGGATGTTCCCGTGAAGGGTGACCTGAATGACCCCGAATTCAAAGTGTGGCCCATCGTTTGGCAGGTGTTGAAGAACCTGATCGTGAAAGCTGCTACAGCTCCGGGCCGCTTGTTGATGCGCGCATTCGAAGGCGCCGATGAAGAGGATCTGGAGCGCGTGCGGTTCGATTATCTGCAACCAGGCCCCGCAAGATCACAGGAAAAGACGCTGAAGCAACTGGTCTCCGCGCTAAGGGCGAAACCGGAACTCACGGTGGATCTTGTGCCTATCGTGGATGCGACAGCTGAGGCGAGGGAGGTTGCGGTCTTCCACGCGAAGAAAGCGTTCCTCTTCCCGGACAAGCTGGACATCATTGGCGCGGATAGCACACGCATCGCGGAATTGAGCGCCCGGGACTCGGCCTTCACCGCGTATGTGGAAGGGCGAACGGCGTCCTCTGCGGGCAAGTCGCTGCACGACCGCTGCCTGGCGCTACTCGGCGCCGCTGAAGCGGACCGGATCGCGGCTGAGATCGAATACGCACGGCGCGAAAACACCATGCAGCTTTTGCTGGCGAACGGCATGGACCCGGCCCGGGTGCGCTATCGGGATGGAACGCCCGAAGAATTGGCTGGGCAGCGCGGGGTGCCTGGCTTCCGGTTCGTGTACGACGTGGGGGAGTAGAGCTTTTCATAGGTCGCAAGGTCGCCGAAGGCGGCAGATCGCTCCGGTGGTTTTGTCAAGTAGCTGGGTTACCGGACCCCCTACGAGACATAGCGGGGCCTACGGATCAAGTTTCTCGCAAAAGACAGGAGGAAATTGAGCGAGCCGATCGGCTGGAATTGGATGTCCAATGGAATAGGATGCTTCCGACAGACTTCGTTGTAACCCGTTTGCCGCCATGTTTCACCTTTCGTTTGGTGAATGATCCGGATCCTCCTACTTTTGCCGTCCCTTAACCGGGTACCTTCCCTGGTAGCTCAGCTGGTTAGAGCACATGACTGTTAATCATGGGGTCGCTGGTTCAAGTCCAGCCCGGGGAGCAAGTGAGAGAGCCGCAAGCGCGGCTTTCTTCGTTTATCACCCCACCTCAACCCCATCCTCATGCAGCTGATCACCGTAGGAACCGTCGCCTTCGACCGTATCGAAACCCCGTTCGGCGTGGCCGAGAAGACCGTGGGTGGTGCCGCGACGTACATCTCGCTGGCCGCTTCCGTCTTCCTGGAGAAGATGGGTCTGGTGAGCGTGGTGGGCGATGATTTTCCGGAGCCCGTGATGGGGCAGCTCCGCGACCGGGGGGTGGACCTCGCGGGGCTGGAGGTGCTCCAGGGCAAGGAGAGCTTCTTCTGGGCGGGCCGGTACCACTACGACATGAACAGCCGGGACACCCTGGAGACCCGCCTGAACGTGCTGCTGGAATTGGACCCCAAGCTTCCTGCGGCCTACCGTAAAGCCCCTTACGTCATGCTCGGCAACCTCGATCCCGTGGTGCAGGGCAAGGTGCTGGACCAGATGGAGCAGCGCCCCGCGCTGGTGGCCATGGACACCATGAACTTCTGGATGGACAGCGCCATGGACAAGCTGAAGGAGGTGATCGCCCGGGTGGATATCCTCACCATCAACGATGCGGAAGCTCGGCAGCTGAGCGGAGAACACAGCCTGGTGAAGGCGGCGTCCAAGATCCTGGCCATGGGACCGAAGTACCTCGTGGTGAAGAAGGGCGAGCACGGCGCCTTGCTCTTCGGGCAGGGTCGCGTGTTCTTCGCCCCCGCGCTGCCGTTGGAGGATGTCATCGACCCCACCGGTGCCGGGGACACTTTCGCCGGCGGCTTCATCGGCTACCTGGCCCGCACCCAGGACCACAGCTTCGACAACCTGAAGCGCGCCATCATCGTGGGCAGCGCCATGGCCAGCTTCACCTGCGAGAAGTTCGGGATCGAGCGCCTGGCGGAAGTGAGCCGCGAGGATATCGATGCACGCATCCAGCAGTTCGTGGAACTGGTGGATTTCGATATCGAGCTGGTGGAGGGCTGAGGCTACGAGCCGGCCAGCCGGTGGATGTCCCGGTAGCTGTGCGTACCGCCCCGCGGGTCGAATACCGCATGGAGCAGCGCTTGGGCCAGCACCTCATGCGGCATGGGCCGGGCTTTGGCGGGCAGCAGCGGGGCAATGGCTTTCATCACCACCGCCCCGATGCGTTCGCCCAACCGGAATTCGTTGCGCGGCCCTACGAGGATCGAAGGATGGAAGATGTGCAACGTGGGCAGTTCCAGCGCCTTCAGCCCGGTCTCCATCTCGCCCTTCACGCGGTTGTAGAAGATCCGTGAGTCGACATCCGCACCGATCGCGCTCACCACGGCGAACACCGGCACACCCTGTTCCTTGGCCCACGCACCGAGGCCCAGCACAAGGTCCTTGTCCACGTGGATGAACCTCGCCTTGTCGCCACCTTCCTTACCGATGGTGGTGCCCAGGCAGCAGACCACGGCATCCACGGGTTGCGGGCGAAGCCCCTGCAACAGGTCGGCGGAAAGCCACTCCTCCAGCTTCGGGTGTTGCAGGCCGGTGCTGCGGCGCGCAAGCACGACCACGCGATCGAGGCGGGCATCATCAAGCGCTCGGCGCAGCGCGGCACTGCCGACCAGCCCGGTGGCCCCGGCGATGAGGATGGTGCGGGCGGGCATGGACCGAAGGTAGGTGTGCTGCGCGGGCCGCATCTTTGGTCCATGCGTGTCCTTGCTGTGGCGGTGCTGGCCTTCGTAGGCTGCACACCCTCACCCCCACCCGCCATCGTGCCCGCAGCGTTCCGATGGAAGAACACTCCCCACGTAGAACATGGCGAAGGGGCCGCGATCACTGCCAACGGTATTCAGCGCGTGTACCACAAGCTGCTGGACATCGATTGGCGCCCGGCCAACGGAGCGCATCCGGTGTCGGTGGTGCCGGTGCCAGCAGGCGGCTACCCTGGCCACGTGGATTTGGTGCCCAGCGTGTACATCACCAACAACACCTTTCTGAGGATCGACGACGCGGGAACGGACCAGCTTGCCCACAACTTGCTGAAGAAACTGCGCATGGAATGCCCGGCCACTATCCACGGCGTGATGCTGGACTGTGACTGGACCGACCGCACCAAGAGTCGATTTTTCCAGCTCGCGCGCATCATCAACGACAGCCTCGACGTACCGGTGATCGCTACCATTCGCCTGCACCAGTACGCACACCCCGGAAAAACCGGCGTACCGCCCGCCGATCGCGGCATGCTCATGCCGTACAACATCGGGCAGGTGAACAAGTCCGGTCCCGTCAACTCCATCTTCGATCGCGATGCCGCCAAGCCCTATTTCCGCAAAGGGAGCTATCCACTGCCGTTGGACATCGCCCTGCCCGCCTTCAGTTGGGGCGCGCAGTTCCGCAAGGGGCGGTTCATCGGGCTGTTGCAGGAAGATCTGCTGGACGATGCGTTGCGGCGCGGTCTGCTTTCCGACGAACGGCACGGCGTGATGCAGGTGACGCGCGAGGACAACGACCACCGGCCCGAACTGCACTTGGGCGACGAGGTGCGGGTGGAACGCATCACGCCGGAGCTGATCCGGCAGGCGGCGGAACTGGCCCGCACCGCCGCGAACAGCGACACGCTGGCCGTGGTCTTCTTCGAGCTGGGCTCGCCCACCTTCCAGCGATTACGCCCCACCTTTGTGGACAGCACCTTCCGGGCCTTCGGCACGGTACGTGCTGCAAAGTTCGACCGCCCATGATCCGCCGCGTTGCCCTCCTGCTTCCGCTTTTGCTGCTGCGCCCTCCGGTGGCCACCAGTTGCGGATGGGACTATCGGGGCGAGGACTTCCGCTTCTGGCTGCTGCAACCCGAACTGGCCGAGGTCCGTGGACTGCGGGCGTTCAACTTCAGCACCGACAAGTATTTCAGCTACGATACCGATGCCGTGAAGCGACTGCCCTACGCCACCAACATCGCCGAGTGGCAGGCCATCGTGGGCATGCAGGTGCCCGCTACCGCGATCGAAGCGATCCTGTACGGCACGGACCCGGCCCATTACCTCAAGGAAGAAGCCGCCATCTGCAAGAACAGCCAATTCATGCAACGGCTGGAGCGGCTGGGTCCAGCGTGGGTGGCGTTCATCCGTTACGCAAAGACTTGCGAACAACTCGTGAGCCGCGATGATCCGTGGGAGTTCGAGCCCTTCGACAGCGCGGCCATCCGGCAGGCGTGGGCCGAAGGTGAACGGCTGTTGCGCACGGCGAAGGATGAACGGCTGCGGGCGCGCATCGCCTTCCAATTGGTGCGGCTGGCCCACTATCACTTCGACGATGCCGCGCCGCCCGTGGATGCCGCACCGCATTACGCGAAGCACCTCGCCCCTTTGCGTGGCAGGTCGTGGCTGGAAGGAGAGGCGGCCTTCTACCTCGTGGGCCGGAAGGACAACCCCGCGCGTGACCTTGCCTTCGCGGAACTCTTCGAGCGTGCGCCCGGCAAGCAGTTCCGCATGCTGCAACTCTTTGACAACAGCCGCATCGACGAGTACGTGGAGCTTTCCACCAGCGATGCCCAGCGCGCCAGCCTGCTGGTGATGCGCTGCCTGCAACACCCCGGCCGTGCCCTGAACGACATGGAGCGCATAGCAGCGCTGGACCCCGCGAACCGGTTCCTTCCGCAACTGCTGGGACGCGAGGTGAACAAGTTGGAGGACTGGCTGCTGACGCCCGAACTCACCGAGCTGGGCGCGGGCAGCCGCTTGTGGGGCGACCTCGGTGATGCGGACGCCGTGCATCCCGATGACGTGTACCGTGCCGACCTCAACCACCTGTACTTTGTGCAACGCTTCATCGGGCAACTGTTGAAGCGTGAGGCCACGGTGGAGAAGCCCGTGCTGCGCCTGTTGAGCGGGCATCTGGACTTGGTACGGGGCGATGCCGCCGCCTGCCGCGCCGCCATGGAAACGGTAGCCGACGACCCCGCTGCCACGCCGCTGGTGCGTTTCCAAGCGCGGATGGATGCGCTGCTGGCGGTGGTGATGGCGGAGCAACAGCTCGGTGAAGCCAGCCGTCAGGCGATTCTAAACTTGGTGGAAGCAGGAAATGCCCTTCCCGCCGAGGTGGCTGAAGCAGACCTGCTGCTGGACCAGCTTCACCTGTACCTCGGCAAAAAGCTGATGGCGCGCGGCGAGGTGGCCGAAGGGTTGTGCCTGCTGGCCCGTACGAAGCGCATGTATGGCGGAACGAACACGTGGGGCTCGCGCCATGCCCGCTACGAAGCCTTCATGCGGGCGCAACCCGGCGACTACGACCGGTTGATCGCGTTGTTGGACAAGCCGGACAAGACCCCTTTCGAGCAGTATCTCGTTGGTGCGAAGAGATCGACCGATGCGTACGACCCATGGCGCGACCCGGACAGCGGCCTGCTGAACCATGCCGTGCTGCTGGACTACAAGGCCATGCGGCTATTGCGCGGCGGTGAATGGGATGAAGCCGCTGCGGCTTGGCGCCAAGTACCCGACAGCTACTGGTCGCAATGGCCCTTCACTATGTTCGCCGATGACGACCCCTTCGTGGTGGACCTGAAGGACCCGCACAACTACGAGAAGAAGGACCGGAAGCACCACCCCGACGGCAGGCAGGGCTACAACAAGCTGACGATCATCGAACGCATGATCGCCCTGCGCGACGAGGCCGCCCGCGACCCCAAGAAGCGCGCCCTGAACCACCTGCTGCTAGGCCACGCATGGTACAACATGAGCTGGCACGGCAAGTACTGGATCATGCAACGCATCGACTGGAGCGTATGGGAACTTGGCAGGCTGGAGCAACGGTACGGGCAACCCGTTACGCTGTACGATGGCGATGAGCAGTACTACGGCCTGTTCACCGCGCGGCACCACTACCAACAAGCCTTGGAATACGCGAAGGATCCCGCGCTGAAGGCGCTGGCCTGCCACCTGCTCGAAGCCTGCGAAAAACAATGGCGCACCTTCAACGGCCAAGTCGGCGAAGGACCGCATGTGTACAACCACCTGCTCACCGACCGCAGGAGCAGCGCCTTCTACCGTGATCTGGTCGAATGCCGGGGGTACGATGATTTCGTACGGCGGTTCCGGTGAGCTACCCCAGCCGCTTCGCCACCGCGTCCCAATTCACCACCTGCCACCAGTTGGCCACATACTCGTTGCGTTTGTTCTGGTAGTGCAGGTAGTAGGCGTGCTCCCATACATCGAGGCCGAGCAGGGGGTTCCCCTTGAAGTCGCTCGCGTGCATCAACGGGCAATCCTGATTGGGCGTGGAGCCAATGGCCAGTTCGCCGTTGCGCTCAACCAACCACGCCCAGCCGCTGCCGAAGCGTTTCATGGCCGCATCGGTGAAGGCCTCCTTGAACTTGTCGAAGGAGCCGAACGAGGCGTTGAGGGCGTCGAGCACCCTGCCTTCGGGCGCACCTTTCCCACCCGGCCCCATCACCTCCCAGAAGAAGTTGTGGTTCCACGTGCCGCCGGCGTTATTGCGCACCTTGGCGCTGAAGTCCCCGGCGCGGGCCAGCAGGTCCGCCTCGTCCTTCGCCTGCACACCTTCGGCCGCGATGGCCTCGTTCACGTTCTTCACATAACCAGCGTGGTGCTTGGTGTAATGGATCTCCATGGTGCGGGCATCGATGGAGGGCTCCAGCGCGTTGTAGGCGTAGGGCAGGGCGATCTGGGCGAGCTGCAGGCCGGGTCCGACAGGTGTTTCGGGTGTTGTACCCGCGGTCTCGCCGGAACCCTCGGCCGCATTGCACGATGCACTATGGGCAAGCACCGGGCCGGCGATCAACGCGCCGACCGATGCCTTCAGCGAGCGGGAAAGGAATTGTTTGCGGTCCATGGTGCTAAGGTAGCGCCTGGAGGGGTGGAAGGAACGCAGCCCACGCCGATAAGGACGTGATCGAGACGATCCGCGCGCGGATCAACCGAAGCTCACGAGCAACTGGCCCTTTTCAACGGCTTTTCCCTTTTCGGCATGGATACTGGCGATGCTGGCATCGCCCGGGGCCTTCAGCAGATTCTCCATCTTCATGGCCTCCAACACCAGTATGGGGTCGCCCTTCTTCACGGTGTCGCCGGGCTTCACCAGGATGTTGAGCACCATACCCGGCATCGGGGCCTTCAGTTCCTTCACCTTGGTGGTGGCCTTGTTCAACCCCAAGGTCTGCATCAGCCGCGTGCGGTCGTCCTGCAACTGTACGGTGTAGGTGTGTGCGCCGATCCGCAGTCGCACACTGCCGTTCTCCCTATCCTCCTTCAGCACCAGTACGCGATGGCTGCGGCCATGCCTCACCAGGCTGAATGCCGAGGGGCCGGTGCGTACAAGGTCAACGGTGCTTTCGCCAGTGGGTGTCCATGGGGCCGAAGGCGTTGCGCGCTCCAGCACGATGACGTCTTCCTTGGCGTTGACAGCGGCGTGGAGTTTGGCCATGGTTTGCGGCTTGGTGGTTCTCTTAGAAGGTGAGCGAAGGTAGGGAGGTGCTCAAAGCAGGGTCTCGGCTTGTGCCTCATACCCCTCGTCCACGGCCAGCACGCTCTGGTTGCGGGCGGCTACCGCGAGTTGATCGCACAATTCGTTGAGCGGATGGCCATTGTGGCCTCGGATCCATTGGAACCGTACGTTGTGTTTACGGTATACCTGAAGGAAGCGTTTCCACAGGTCCGGATTCTTCACTTTGGCCCAGCGCTTCCGCTCCCAGCCGAAGAGCCACCCCTGTTCCACGGCATCCACCACGTATTTGCTGTCGCTCACCACCAGCACGTCCATGCCCGGTGCTTTCAGCGCCTCCAGGGCGGCGATCACCGCCATGAGCTCCATGCGGTTGTTGGTGGTGCGCCGGTAGCCGCCCCACAGCTCTTTGCGGTGTGGGCCGCTTTCCAGTACGGCGCCGTAGCCTCCTGGCCCCGGGTTGCCACTCGCAGCACCGTCGGTATGAATGGTGATCTTCATGGGAGGTCCGTGCGGACCGCAAAGAACGGAATACGCCCCCGCGCTCAGGTGGTCGGGAACAATTGGGTGATGTTCGCCGCGAACAGCTTCACCGAGATGGCGAGCACGATCACCCCGAAGGCCTTCTTGATGATGATGAGCCCCACCCGGCCCAGCAGCCGTTCGATACGCGAGGTGAGCAGGAGCACCAGCAACACGGGGATCATGTTCAGCAGGATGGCGAAGAGGATGTTGATGCTGGCGAACTCGGCGCGGAGGGAAAGGATGGTGGTGATGCTGCCCGCGCCGGCGATCACCGGAAAGGCCAATGGGACCACGCTGTACACCTTGTTGTCATCCCTACCATCGGTGAGGCCCGGAGCCGAGAGGTCTTCCTTGAAGAGCCGCACCCCGAGGATCATCTCTAAAGCGATGAAGAAGAGCACCAAGGCGCCCGCCACGGCGAAGGAGCGGACGTCGATGCCCAACAGGTTGAGGATCCCTTCGCCCAAGTAAAGGAAGGAGACCATGATGCCCAGGCTCACCAGCACGGCCCGGGCGGGATAGATCTTGCCCGCCTTCTCGCGTACTTGAAGGATCAGGGGGATACCCCCCACGATGTCGATCACCGCGAACAGGATCAGGAAGGCCTTACCGATCTCGCTCAGGTCGATCATGGGGTGCGGTGGGTGTAGGGGTGACCTGGCATCGCTCAATGTCCTTCGGCCAATAGGTTCTTGACCACGGCTTCCACCACCTGGGGCAAGTGGGTGTGCTCCAGCTCATGGATCCGGGCGGCGAGGCTTTCGGGGGTATCGTCGGCCAGCACGGGACAGGCGAACCGTGCGATGTGTTCGCCCTCGTCGAACCGTTCGTTCACATAGTGTATGGTGATGCCGCTCTCCGTTTCTCCGGCCGCGAGCACCGCTTCGTGGACATGGTGCCCGTACATCCCTTTGCCACCGTAATTCGGAAGCAACGAGGGGTGCAGGTTGATGATGCGCCGGGGGTAGGCGGCGATCAGGGTGGCCGGGATCAGCCGAAGGAACCCCGCCAACACCACCAGGTCGACCCGCTGGCCCTGGAGTTCCCGGAGCACGTCCCCGGAGCGGAGTTGGGTGCCGTTGAAGAGGTAAAGGGGTACCCCCAGGTCCCACGCTCGTTGGACCACCCCGGCGCTTGGCTGGTCGCAACCGATAAGGACCACCTGGGCGTCGGGGCGGTCATTGAAGTGCTCCACCAAGCGCTGGGCATTGGTGCCGCTACCAGAAGCAAGGATCGCGATCCGGATCATGTTCTCCTGGCGCTAAGATCGGCCATCGGATGATCCTGAAAGGGTTTTTTCGCCTCAGCGGACCCGTTCCACCCGTCCATCACGAACAGGCGCCGTGGGAAAAACGGAGGGGGCCTTCGACCGGGGTCACTGTTGCGCGTATGGAAAATGTCTTTCTTTGCACCCTGTTCAACCAACAACGCACGGACATGTCGGATATCAAGTCAAGGGTCATCGCCATCATCGTGGACAAGCTCGGAGTGGATCAGGGCGAAGTCACGCCAGAAGCGAGCTTCACGAACGACCTTGGCGCTGACAGCCTCGATACCGTCGAACTCATCATGGAGTTCGAGAAGGAGTTCAACATCGCCATCCCCGACGACCAGGCCGAGAAGATCCAGACCGTGGGTCAGGCTGTGGACTACGTGGAGAAGAACGCGAAGTAAATCCAGCACCGCATGCAGCTCAGACGAGTGGTCGTCACCGGTCTGGGCGCGCTCACTCCCCTCGGGAACACCCTCAAGGAGTACTGGGAGGGCCTGGTGAGCGGCCGTAGCGGAGCTGCGCCCATAACGCGCTTCGACGCCAGCAAGTTCAAGACGCGGTTCGCCTGCGAGGTGAAGGGCTTCAACCCCGAAGACTTCATCGACCGCAAGGAGGCCCGCAAGATGGACCCCTACACCCAGTTCGCCGTGGTCTGCGCCGATGAGGCGATCAAGGACAGCGGCCTGGACCTGGAGAAGGTGGACCGTGAACGCATCGGCGTGATCTGGGGTAGCGGCATCGGTGGGCTGAAGACCTTCCAGGACGAATGCATCGCCTTTGGTAAGGGTGACGGTACCCCACGCTTCAATCCGTTCTTCATCCCCAAGATGATCGCGGATAGCGCTGCGGGCCTCATCAGTATGCGCCATGTGCTTCGCGGGCCCAGCTATGTCACCGCCAGCGCCTGTGCCAGCAGCAACAACTCGATGATCGATGCCTTCAACTACATCCGCCTCGGCACCTGTGTGGCCGTGGTAACGGGTGGCAGCGAGGCGGCGATCTATGAGGCTGGGGTGGGGGGCTTCAACGCCCTGCATGCCATGAGCACCCGCAATGACGATCCCGCGACCGCTTCGCGCCCCTACGACAAGGACCGCGACGGTTTCGTGCTGGGCGAGGGTGGCGCGGCCATCATCCTGGAGGATCTGGAGCACGCCCTTGCGCGTGGGGCCAAGATCTACGCCGAGGTGATCGGCGGGGGCATGAGCAGCGATGCCTATCACATCACCGCACCACACCCCGATGGGTTGGGCGCGGAGTTGTGCATGAAGCATGCATTGCGCGATGCGGGCCTGCAGCCTTCGGATATCGATTACATCAACACCCACGGCACCAGTACGCCCATCGGCGATCCGCAGGAGGTGAAGGCCATCCAGCGCCTATTCGGGGAGCATGCCAATAAGCTGAACATCAGCGCCACCAAGAGCATGACCGGGCATTTGCTCGGTGGTGCCGGCGCGGTGGAGGGTATTGCGGCGATCATGGCCGTGTACAACGATATCGTACCGCCTACGATCAACCACTTCACGGACGATCCGGAGATCGATCCGCAGTTGAACTTCACGTTCAACACCGCCCAGCAACGCACGGTGAACGCGGCCATGAGCAACACCTTCGGTTTCGGCGGTCACAACACGGCGGTGATCTTCCGCAAGTACCGGTAGTACGGCAGCGTGATCAAGAGCCTTTTCCATCGTGCGCGCAACCCCGAAGAACGCCGGGTGCGGGCATGGTGTCGGCAGGAGTTGGGCATCACCCCGGGCAACCTTCCGCTCTACAGGCAGGCCCTACGCCACGTGAGCGCGGTCACCGAGGGCCGCACCGACCTACCCGATAACGAACGGCTCGAGTTCCTGGGCGATGCCGTGCTCGATACCATCATCGGCGACATGCTCTTCGCGGCCTATCCCGATAAAGGAGAGGGCTTCCTTACCCGCATGCGCAGCAAGCTGGTGAGCCGCCAGCAACTGAACGCCTTGGCGAAGAAGATCGGGATCGAACGTGTGCTGGAAAGCAATGTGGCCCGATCCCATGAGTCTTCGGTCCCTGGCAATGCCGTGGAGGCCCTTATCGGTGCGCTTTTCCTGGATCGTGGCTTCGACCGTACACGGAAGGTGGTGGTGAAGCTGTTGCATGCCCACTTCGATGTGAAGGAGATTGAGCGGGAGGACCGTGACGGCAAGAGCCGACTGTTGGAGTGGGGGCAGAAGCGCCGGAAGAAGGTGGAGTTCATCGTGCGTGAGGAAGGCGGCAACGGACGGGGAAAGCATTATGTGGCCGAGGTGCGTATCAATGGCGATGTGCGTGGCACGGGTCAGGGCACCAGCAAGAAGGTGGCCGAACAGGATGCTGCACAGAGCGCCTTCCGGAGCATGCGATCACGCAAGCCACACCCCCCCAAGCCAGCGCCCCAGGGTACCGCACCCGAGGATCATGCTCCGACCATGCATGCCTCCAGGCGGTCAGGTGCCGGATCCCGCCGGGGCTGATTTGGCTTCTTGTGTGTTCTTCTTGGACAGCGAGGTTGGCCGTGCGTGGGTCGTGCGGGGGGGGGCTCTTAAACAACGGTGGTTGATACAGGCGATCACTTAACATGGCAAGGCTGCCGGGCGTGGCTAATTTTGGCCGACCATTGCGACCATGGCCCCTGTGCATGGCGTGCAGCATGGACCATGGCCAAGCATAAACTCGATATCGAGCTCGCCCCCGACGTCACGGTGATCGGCATCAGCAGCCATGTGCACGACTACCGGCTTTGCTGGTCGTTGAATCGGAGGACCGGACTTGAGCTTACGCGTCGGCGCGCCGACATCAGCGATGGAGCCAACGGTATCGTTGCGCAGTATTCGGTCTACGATCACGTGGACGAACCATCGCGGGCCCGGTACACACTGGTGAACAATCATAGCGGTGATGGTATTCTGTTGAAGGACCAGCGCCATGTGGACTTTTTTCTGGTGGTGGACAACGAATTGGCTGAACTGAACCCCGACCTGCTGGCACAGGTGCGTTCCGCCGAATTCGTGCTTACCGCTTTCAAACTACCGTACGAACAATTGCGAGCAGGACATAAGCTCTTGCAATAGAGACCGCACCCGTGCCGAGGTTTCGGCGACACCCGATGAACGACCCCAAGACCAAGATCGTAGCCACCATTGGCCCAGCATCATCAAGCAAGGAGGTACTCCGTGAGATGATGTTGAGCGGACTCGATGTTTGCCGCCTCAATTTCAGCCACGGCAGCTATCAGTTCTACGCCAACCTGATCGGCACCATCCGCGAACTGAACACCGAACTCGGCCTCACCACCGCCATCCTGGCCGACCTTCAGGGGCCCAAGATGCGGGTGGGGGAAATGGCTGATGGGCCCATCCTGCTGGAAGATGGAAGTGAGCTGGTGATCACCACGGAACCCATCAAAGGAAGGCCCGGGATCGTGAGTACGAGCTATGCGCAGTTCCCCAAGGATGTGAAGAAAGGAGAGCTGGTGCTGCTTGATGATGGAAAGCTGAGGCTGGAGGTGACCGCCACCGATGGCTCTACCACCGTGACCACGCGGGTGATCCACGGAGGACCGCTCAGCTCCAACAAGGGCCTGAATCTGCCGAATACCAAGATCAGCCTCCCGAGCCTTACCGAGAAGGATCGCCAGGACCTGGATTTCGCACTGGACCATGATGTGGATTGGATCGGACTGAGCTTCGTGCGCGGGGCCCGGGACATCATCGAACTGAAGCACATCATCCTGCAACGCGAGAAAGCCTCCAAGGTGGTGGCCAAGATCGAGAAGCCCGAAGCGCTGGTGGAGATCGACGAGATCATCCGGGAGGCCGATGCGTTGATGGTGGCGCGTGGCGACCTGGGTGTGGAGATCCCCATGGAGAGGGTGCCGCTGGTGCAGAAGGACATCATCAAACGGTGTCTGGCCCAACACAGGCCGGTGATCGTGGCCACCCAGATGATGGAGAGCATGATCACCAACATCACGCCCACTCGCGCCGAGGTGAACGATGTGGCCAATGCCGTACTGGACCACGCTGATGCGGTGATGCTGAGCGCCGAGACCAGCGTGGGCAAATTCCCCGTAGAGGCCGTCAAGGCCATGAACAGGATCCTGCTCCACATGGAGACCAGCGATGCCATGTTCAATGTGGAAGAACCTGGCCTGCCGGACAACGAACGTCTGGTGACCGACGCCATCTGTACGGCCAGCGTGCGCATGGCGGCCGCCATCGACATCAAGGCCATCGTGACCATGACACACAGTGGTTACACCGCGATCAAGATCAGTAGCATGCGGCCTAAGGCGCACATCTTCGCCTTCACCAGCAACCGCAGCATCCTCTGCACGCTCAACCTGGTATGGGGCGTGCGCGCGCAGTATTACGACAAGATCGTCAGCACCGACCACACCATCGCCGACATCAAGCATATCCTGCGCAGCAAGAAGCTGGTGAAACCCGGTGATCTGGTGATCAACACCGCCAGCATGCCCATCGCCGAACAAGGGATGAGCAACATGTTGAAGTTGAGCGCGGTGTAGGAGGAGGTTGCGGGGTGGGGAGCGAGCCTGTTCCACACGGCGCACGTCCTCCTACACTCCTTCAAGGATATGGTACCAAAGCGTCACCGTAAGCAGTGACAATGGGATCCCCACGCCCACCATCATGTTCGCCAAACGAGGTTTGAGGCCGTGTGATGAGGCCAGGATGGTGGCGGTGATCATGGGAGCCATGGCGCTTTCGAGCACCGAGACGCGCACTACCGTGCCGGTGCCGTTCAGCAGAACAACGTAGATGAGGAATATGAGTGCCGGAGCAAGCACGAGCTTGTAGATGAGGCCGAGGCCCAGCAAGCCCCAGTGCTTGCTGCGTTTGGCGACCCGCAGTTGAAGGCCTACCGCGATCAGCGCCACCGGCGTAACCGTGTTGCCGATGCGGAGCAGGCCCCCACGCACGCTCTCCGGAAAATGCAGGTCGAAGAGGTTCATCAGCACCGCCCCGGCGAAGCCGATGAACGGCGGGAAGAACAAGATCTTCCGGGCGATCGAGACGGCATCGATCCGCTGCCGTGAATAGAGGGTGGCCACCACGATACCGAGCGTGGAGAGCACCACGAAAGACCCCGGCTGATCCACGAGCAGCGCGGTGCCCAGGGCCTCACGTCCGTAGGCCGCCTCGACCACCGGAAAGCCGATGAAGGATGTGTTGCCCAGGCCGGCGCACAGGATCAGGCAGCCTGTGAGTTTGCGCGACCAGCCTAACGTGCGCCGCAATGCGCCGAAGAACAGCCATGCCGCTCCGAAACAGATCCAGGCAACGGCGATGGGGTACAGCAGTTCCGTGCCGCCACTGATCTCCGGGATGTGGTACAAGGCCAGGGCGGGCAATGGTGCGTAGAGCACGTATTGGTTCAGGGTCACCGCAGCATTCGGCGGGAATCCCGGAACACGCTGGAACATCACGCCCGCGAGCAGGCAGAACACGAGCAGGAACAGGCTGTCCATCGGCGGCGCAAAGGAAGCTGCTTCCGTGCAATGCGATGTCTCGTCGTTCTTTCAACACACCGGAACGGATGGATGGCATAACCCCGCCATGGGCAACGATGGCGCATCTCGTGTGGCGCCGGATGGTGGCGCGATGCGAGGAAGGGGTGGAACCTCCTTATGCGTTGGGTTCGCGCCCCAGCAACAGGTCCATGTAGAAGCCCGGCCGTTTCAGCCGTTCGCGCAGGTCGAGGTCGGTGAACATGCTGCTGATCGTATCGGCCAGCGCGGTGTTCTTGCTGGCGCGGTCCACTACGAAGTCGAAGAGCCATGCTTGGTCGGCCATGCGCTGCAACCGTGTGCTGATGGCGAGTTCCTTGCCCAGCCGCTTCCACACACGCTCATCGTACCGCTTCGCTGCGCTCGCCGTGACGCCGGTGCGGGTCAGCATCTCGTGCGCCACGTCCGCCGCATGCACGCCGCTGATCATCGCGTGGCTGATGCCTTCACCGGTGAAGGGGTCGATCAGGTGCCCGGCATCGCCCACGAGCAGATAACCATCGCCGCTCAAGGCCCGCCGCCTGCTGGCGAGTGGAAGCCCCATGCCCTGCACGCCACCTTCCATCCGCGCATCAGCGAAACGGTCTTTCAACTGCGGATGGGTGGTGACCAGTTCTACGAGCAGGGCTTTGAGGTCGCTGCGCCGCTTGCGCACCACATCGCTGCGCAGGCCAAGGCCCACGTTGGCACGGCCGCCCGGCAGCGGGAACACCCACAGATAGCCGGGCACCAGGTCCTTCAGGAAGATGAGCTCGATGAAGCCTTGGGGGTCCAGGCCGCGCACACCGTTGTAGTAGGCGCGCACACCGGCGGCATGGTGCTTCGGCTCCATGGGCAGGGCCGCGATGTGGCGGGCGAAGTGCGAGTTGGCGCCGGAAGCGTCGATGACGATACGTGCGCGTACGATACGTCCATCGGCACAAGTGATGCGCCAGCCCTCGCCATCGCGCTCGAACGCCTTCGCCGCAGTGCCCTCCCACACGGTGATACCGGGCGTGTGCTTCATCCGCTGGAAAAGCAGGTCATCGAACACGAGCCGGGGCAGGATGGCCCCTGGCGCTTCGCCCATGCCCGTGTTGCGGGAGAAGGGCACACGGAGCTTGTTGCCTCCCGGGGCCACGAAAGTGACCCCCCAGCTCGGCATCGCGGCGGCTTCCGCCTTCACCGCCGAGGCGAGCGCCGGGTCCAGCCGCTCCAGTGTGCGCATCACTTTTCCGCTCAACGCATCGCCGCACACCTTGTCACGCGGGAACACGGCCTTCTCCAACAGCACCGCAGGCACGCTGTGCCGTGCCAGCTGCATTGCGGCACTGCATCCGCCCGGCCCACCGCCGATGATGCACACATCCGTGCGGAGTTGTTCCATCAACGTGAGGTGGACGTCTTTCGTAGTTCGCACGCCATGACCGCTTGATGCCGGATGGATGGTTGTCGAAGAGCGGTGCGATCGGTGTCCATAGGTCCGGTTTCAGCGAGCTTTATCCCGGTATGGAGTATCTGTGCCAACTGTGGGATCGGTGGACGCATTCCGATCCTTCGCGCCTCGATCACCCCCGGAACGTGACCGAGGTGAATTGATCCAGGAAGCGCACGTCGTTATCCCAATACATGCGCAGGTCGGGTACCCGGTAGATCAACTGAGTGATCCGCTCCACACCCATGCCGAACGCGAAGCCGCTGTACACCTCGGGGTCGATACCGCAGTTGGCGAGCACGGCGGGATCCACCATGCCGCAGCCCATGATCTCCACCCATCCGCTCTGTTTGCAGATGTTGCAACCCGACCCGCCACAGATGGTGCAGCTCATGTCCACCTCGGCGCTCGGTTCGGTGAAGGGGAAGTAGCTGGGGCGCATGCGGATGGTGACCTCCGGCCCGAACAGGCTCTTGGTGAAATAGTCGAGCGTCCCCTTCAGCTCGGCGAAACTCACCCCCTTGTCCACGTACAGGCCCTCCACTTGATGGAACATGCAGTGGGCGCGGGCGCTGATGGCCTCGTTGCGGTACACCCGCCCCGGGGATACCGTGCGGATGGGGGGCTTGGAGGTCTCCATCACACGCACCTGTACGCTGCTGGTGTGGGTGCGCAGGGCCAGGTCCTCGGTTCCGTTCGGGCCGGCAGGGCCTTGGACGAAGAACGTGTCTTGCATATCCCGCGCCGGATGGTCGGGGGCGAAGTTGAGCGCGCCGAAGTTGTGGTGGTCGTCCTCCACCTCGGGGCCCTGGCTCACCGTGAAGCCGATTCGACCGAAGATCTCCACGATACGGTCCCGCACAATGGAGATGGGGTGGTGGCTGCCCTGTGGTTCCACCGATGCCGGGGCGCTCAGGTCGATGGATGCTCCTTGCCGTGCAGGTCCCGATGCCGCTATGCCGGCGCGCAGGGTTTCCAGCCGGGCCTGCGCAGCCTGTTTCAGCTGATTCATGCGTTGGCCCAAGGCGCGCTTCTCTTCGGAGGAGACCTGTTTGAAGACCTCGAAAAGCTCGGTGATCGCGCCGTTACGCCCCAGCATGGCCACTCGGAATCGTTCCACTTCCTCTGCCGTGCTGGCATTTGCGTGCTCCAGTTCCGCCTCCAGGGTGGCTATTCGTTCGGTAAAGCTCATTGTAGTATGCGCATGGATATGGGGATGTCCTCCATTGGACGGTCCCAGGTGTTGCAGGGCTCCTGGGCCAGGGCATCGAGCACTTCGAGGCCCGAGACCACTTGTCCGAAGACCGTGCAGGTTCCATCAAGACGGGGCTGTCCACCTTCGGTGGCGTAGTCCGATCGGTCGTTTTCCGAGTAGGTGAATGGCGTGCCGTGCGCGGCGCTCCTTGTGTTGATCCGTTCGAGTTCGGAGGGCGCGTATGGAACGCCAAGCACGAAGTAGAACCGGTCCCGGTGGGAGCGCCCCTGAAGGGCCGGGGTGTCACCTGCGGGAGCAGCGGCCAACGCGCCTTTCCGGTGGATCAGGCCGGGCACTACCGTGAGCGGCAGGCCCACGGTGTCTGGATCCAAGCCCAAGGGCACTCCGGGAGCGGCATTCTTCGAAGCCGGGTCGCCACCCTCGACCACGAACCCGGGAACGATGCGGTGAAGCAGCACGCTATCCATCGTTCCGGACCGCACCCGGGCAAGGAACAGGTCTCGGTGTTCCGGAGTCTCGTTATACAGCGCCACCACCATGGTCCCCAGCCGGGTGCGTACCTCGATCATGGGACGAAGCGTGGCGGACTGGGCCCTGGCCGCCATAGGCAACCATTGCACCACGGAGAGGGTCATGAACACGACCGCCTTGGTGTACCACGGCATGGTTGACTTTCCTATCTTTGGCATTCCCCGTAAAGCCCTTGATCCACAGGGCACCAAAAGTAACCCAATGACCACATCCGCCTTCCGCCGCGCACTTACCAGCGTACTGATGGTCACCGTGCTGGCTGTTGTCTTTCCTGCGTGTAACAAGGAGAAGCCCACCACGGTGGTGATCACGGTGAAGAACGCGGACGGCTCGTTGGCTCCTGGAGTGGCCGTACGCCTCTTCGCCAACCCGACCGTACCCTTGAAGCCGGACCTTACCCGGTTGCTGAAGGAGGGGACCACCAAGGGGAATGGCACGGTGGAGTTCGATTATTCGGGTTTGTACGAACAAGGACAGGCCGGCTTCGCGGTACTTGACATCCTTGCCGAGAAGGATACGATGTATGCCGAGGGCATCATCAAGATCCTGGAGGAAGAGACCAATGAGCAGACGCTTATCCTGGAGCGGATGCCTGATTGATCCGCCCTACTCCTCGAAATAGGCCAGTACCGCTTCTTTCATCAATCGCTCTTGTTCCTCTGCCTGTAGCGGAGGGAGGTCACGCACCCGCTCGAAGTGTGGCCAGCCATCCGCATCGCGGCCCACTTCCTTGTAATAGCCATAGGGCAAGAGCACCACGCAGATGGCGATGTGCATCAGGGCGACCTTCTCATCCTTCTTGAACTCGCGAGCATGTTGCCCAAGTTCCTGAACACCGATCAGGAACAACACGGCATTCAGGTCCAGCTTGCCTGCATCGAAGCGTGCGGAGAGTCTTGTGATCAGGTCGCGCCAGCGCTTTTCGAAGGAGAGGTCCATGGTTGGTACAAAGGTGCGAAAGGCGCGGCCTCCGTTCGCACCAGGCCGTGGATCACATCATGCTTTATCGAGGGATGGTCCCTGGCTGGGTTTCCCCGGGATGTTCCGCATTTTTACGCCCCATGAACTGGCTTGATTGGATGATCATCGCGGTCGTCGCGTATGCTGCTTTGCGGGGTTTCATGCGCGGCTTCCTGGTGGAATTGGCATCATTGGTCGGTATCGCGGCAGGGGTGTGGGTGGCCCTTCATTTCAGTGAGCAGGTCTCAACGGCCATCGGTCTGGGTACGAAGAATGCGGCCATCGCTTTCCTGATCACGCTACTTGTCGTGGTGGTCGCCGTGCATTTCCTGGCGCGGTTCCTGACCACACTGGTGGATGTCGCCCAGCTTGGTCTTCCGAACAAGTTGGGGGGGCTTTTCCTCGGTGCGCTGCGCACCGTGTTCATGTTAAGTGTCGCTTTCAACATGGTGGTAGGCTATACGGGGGGTGAACTGCCGCCTTCGGAAGCACGCGAGGGTTCGACATTGTTCGTACCGGTGGAAGCATTCGCGCCGTTCTTCATTCCGGCCGTGGGAGGCACGAAATGGGTGCAGCGCGCTGTTGACCGCGTTCAGCAGGAGGCGGAAGGACTGCTGAAGGAGTAGGTTGGCAAGTTGCGCTACCGGGCGATCATCCTTCCACGTGAATTCCATGCTGCATCAACAGCCCTGGAAGCCCATGCAGTGCGAAGTGTGCGCCCTTGATCCGGCTGGTTCCGGGGTCGATGATGAACCCGTGGGCTGTGCGCAGGTCCGCGTTGGTGAGGTCGGTGCCATCGAACAGGGCGCCGGATAGGTCACAATCGTTGAATTGGGCGTTGCTCAGCCCGGCACCCGCGAAGTCCACCTCCACCAAGCTGCAGCCCGTGAACCGCGTATTCTTCAGCATCAGGGTGCTGAACGAAGCGAAGTCCAGGCGGCACTGTTCAAAGCTCAGGCGCAACAGGAAGGGGTTGCAGCGATCGAAGCGGTTGCCGAGCAGCTTGCAGCCCGCGAAACGAACGGTGCGGTAGCCTGTGCCATCGATCACGGCATTGCTCAGGTCGCATTGCTCGAAGGTGCAATCCGTGAAGCGCGCCTTGCTGAGGTCGGCTTCCATCCACGCGCCGTTCCGGAAGGCGCAACGCTCGAATTCAGCGCCTGCGAACGCTTCCGGTCGTAGTTCGCCGGCGTTGAAGGTCCGGTCTTCGTGGTAGGTGCGGATCATGCTTTGTTCAGCAGGGCGTACAGATGGAGGCTTAGGTAGCGGCCATCCTTCACCTCGTGGTCGTGGAGGGTGCCTTCGTGCCGGAAGCCGGCACGCTGGAGCACCTTCGCGCTCGCCGGGTTCCCGGTCTCCACTTCGGCCACGATCCGGTGTAGGCCGAGGTGGTGGAACGCGTGATCGATGACCAGGGGAAGGGCCTCGGACACGTAGCCTTGATGCCAATGTTCGGGCAACAACCAGAAGCCGAGCTCGCCCCGGCGATGTTGTCTTACGATGCCGTTCAATCCGATCGCCCCCAGGAAGGTGCCGGTTCCCGCGTGGCGTATGGACCACCACTGACCTGTACCGTCGCGCTCGATGGTGGCGTACCAGTCCATCTGTTCCTGGGTGTGCTCCAATGTGCGGAAGCTCACCCCATAGTGCCGGATCACCTCGGGATGCGAGAGCCCACGGAACACATCTTCATGATCGGTGGGTGCCACGGGGCGCAGTACGATCCGGTCTGGGCGTGGTCCCATGGGGTGCCATACGGCTGATCAGCCTTTGCTCACACGTACGGCGTTCATCCCGCGGGCCCCGCGTTCCACATCGAAGGTCACGGTCTGGCCGTCCTGCACGGGGCCGTCGAGTTCGCTCACATGCACGAAGAAGCGCTCGTTGGATCCGTTCTCCAGGATGAAGCCGAAGCCGCGTGAAGCATCGAAGAAGTCGACCTTTCCGATGCGACGTTCCGGCACCACATCCACGCGCCGGGGCACGCCCAACTCGATGTCCTCGGCGTTGATCTCCTGGCGTTTGGTGGGGTCGGGAGGGGTGTCCACGATCATACCGTTCTCGTCCACGTACGCGAGCATGCTATCCAAACCGCCACCGCCGCTGTTGGCCTTACGCTCGGCCTTCTTGCGTGCTTTCTCCTCCTGCTTTTGTTGTCGGCGTTTTTCTTGTTCGCGCTTGTTGAACGATACGGCCATGCTGCGTTGTGCCCTGTCCGGTACGGCGTGGAACGGGCGCGGTGTTAGGTGCGCACACGGTTGTGCCGGGGACGTGGGTGAGACGAAGGTAAGGGTTGGTCGGGAGAGCGGACGCAGGTGTGTGATCTTCCAACATGTTGTGCCACGGACCTCAGGCGTTGAGGCGGTTCTTCGCGGTGCCGGGGCGGACCCCCACCAAGCGGACTTCTCGGACCGTGTTCGTCCAGTTCACCTTCTTCCTTCGGCGGTCTTCACGAATTCAACCGTTCCGGTCGCATCTGCGGGAACAGCAGCACCTCCTGGATCGCGGGATTATCGGTGAGCAGCATCACCAGACGGTCCATGCCGATACCGATGCCCGAAGTGGGTGGCATGCCGTGGACGCTGCGTACGGAGGTGCGGCGCAAGCCCTTCACAACAGGTTCTGTCGGTCTGGCATCCGGTGGTCGTGATCCGGAGAGCGGCCAGATCTTCAACACCACAGCCCGGTACCGCATCCCGATGATCGCTACACGCGTTTCGGCGGATCGGAGAGCGGCATGGACGTGGTGTGGCAGCCACAAGTTGGCGATGCGATGGAGCGTGTGGAACGTGTCAACTGAGCTTCGCGGCATGAAAATGCCGATCACGTCCATGAATGGCGTGACAGCAGATCGCCTACTGTTCCGCACCGCAGCCATGGATGACCGCACCTGATGGATGGAATATATGGGGCAACGAGACGGCCATCCGGTTCATGCTGTTCACGGTAGGCAGTGAAGAAGACCGTAGGTGCTTCATCCAACGCGCATTGGACCGCTACGCCACCGACGGTTCCGGGTTGAACGCGGTTGTTGAACGGTGTACAGGGAAGCCGGTGGGCATGATCGGCCTACTGTCCCCAGTGGTGGATGGCGCCGATGAATTGGAGATCGGTCACCACCTGCTGCCTTCCGCTTGTGGCAAGAGGAGTGCATCCGGATCCGCCATGGCCTGCAAGGATCCCGCAAGAGAATATCGCTGCGCCCATCCACGGATCTCCGTGATCGACCACGAGAACTTCGCCGGCCAGGCGGTGGCGAAGCGGAATGGGATGACACACGAGAAGGACACCGTACATCGGGGTATCCCTGCGATGGTGTGGCGGGTGGTCCTGTAGCTTTGGTTACTTCACCAACGTGGCGATCGCATACGTGCGCAACAGGCGATGGCCGTCCTTGCTGGTCACCATTTCGCGCTCGGCGATGAAGGAGGGTGCCATGAAGGCAGACCCTTCGGCCAAAGCGGCGAACCGGGCATCATCGTACAGCTCGAATCCAAAGCGCGTGAAGGGCAGCTTCTCCATGAAGGTACGTTGCGCATACGCCACACAAAGCGACCCCCCTGGGCGCAGCACACGGTGCAGTTCGCGCAGAAGCGCAGCCGGTTCCGCCCAGAAATAGAGCGTGTTCACCGTGAAGACCTTCGTGAACGCGGCATCCGGGAAGGGCAGGGTGGCGCCATCGTACAGGCTGAACTGCACACAGCCATCCGAGATGAAATGCGCATTCGCAGCGACCGATGCGCGGTGCATGGTCCCCGAGATCTCCAAGCCGTGGTAGCGCACATCGCTCTTCCCGGCCAGCAGGCTTTCCAAGTGGATGCAGTTCCCGTGGCCCAGTTCCAGCACGCGATCGCCATCCTGCACCTCCAGCGCGGCGATGGTCCGCAGCACCATGCCGGTGTTTGAGTCGTTCATGGTGTGGCCCATGGCGATGCCCGCTTCGCCATCGGGGTGGGCGAGTTGCGCGGCAATGGCGCGGAGCTGGTCCTCGGTGTGGCGCACGTCGCTCATCGGTCGTAGTGGTAGCGGCATAGGAGGACGATCACCTTGCGCTCCTTCTTGTCGCCGGTGACCGCATACACGAGCCGGTGTTCCCCGTTGATCCTGCGCGACCAGAACCCGGCCAGATCATGGCGCAACGGCTCGGGCTTGCCCAAGCCCTTGAAGGGGTCGCGGCCGATGTCCTTGATCAATTCGTGGATGCGCTCCACCATCTGTGCATCGGCATCCACCCAATGGCAGTAGTCATCCCAGCCGGTGGGCGTGAACTCCACACGCAGCGCCATCGTGGTCAGCGCTTCGTATTGAACTGCTTCGGTGCGATCGTCTTGCCCGCCTCCATCTCGGCAATGGATGTCCGCAGCCGTTCCCGGTTCTTCGCCGTGGCCAGCAGGTGGCCCGTCTCGGTGAGCGCGTTGTACTCCTTCAACGACATGATCACCACGGCATCGTCCTCACTGGTGCCGCGCGACACCACGACCACCTCCATGGACTTGGAGACGCGGTCCAGATAGGACTTCAACTTCTCGCGCAGGGAACTGACGGGGATGGCGATCATGGGTGTACGGAATGATGTACGTGCAAATGTACAATAGAGCGTACGTTACTCATCGGTCCTTCCGGTCGCGGTGGTTCTCCAAATAGCTGTTCAGCAGATCGGCCAGCTCTTGGTGCTTGTAACCGTAGTTGTCGGGCAACACACCGTCGTGGTCGGACCAAGTCCTGACCAACGCATGCAGCCTGCCCGCGTTGCGCTTATGCTCATCGCGGAACACCATGCCCACTTGCCTGTGCTTCTGCCGGAAAGGCCCGTGCCATTGCGTCCACTCGTGTACGCCGAAGCGTTCCACGTGGTCCCACGGGATGAACGACTGCTTGAACATTGCGCGGATGTGCAAGCCATGCGTGGTGAGCACGACGTGTGACGGTGCGAGCGTGAGTTGCATGATCGCAACAATGGCGCAAACGCCGAAGAACACCAGCACGAACCAGCCCTTGGCCCTATCGGCTACCGCATCCGCACCGACCATGTGCCACCCCACCCAAGCGAACGATGCGGAGAGCAGCAGGATGAGCAGCCACTTCCATGGCCTTGGCTTGAGGACGAGAAGCGCCTTATCCATCGGCCCGCGTTACGCGAACCGTTCCGGCCGCATCTGCGGGAACAGCAGCACCTCCTGGATCGCGGGATTATCGGTGAGCAGCATCACCAGACGGTCCATGCCGATACCGATGCCCGAAGTGGGCGGCATGCCGTACTCCAGTGCGCGCAGGAAATCCTGGTCGATGAACATGGCCTCGTCGTCGCCCCGCTCCATGAGTTTCACCTGCTCCTCGAACCGTTCGCGCTGATCGATCGGGTCGTTCAGTTCGCTGTAGGCGTTGCCCACTTCGAATCCGGCGGCATACAGTTCGAAGCGCTCCGTGAGGCGTTCGTCATCGCGATGTTTTTTACAGAGCGGGCTCATCTCCAACGGAAAATCCATCACGAAGGTGGGCTGGATCAGCTCGGGCTGCACCAGGGCACTGAAGAGCTCATCGATCAGTTTGCCCTTGCCCATGGCGGCGGTGATCTCGATGCCGTGCTGCTTGCACAGTTCACCGATCGCGCGCTCATCGGCGTTCAGTACGTCCACACCGGTCTTCTCCTGGATGGCGCCGCACATGGTGATGCGCTTGAAGGGCTGGCCGAAATCGATCTCCTTGCCTTGGAACTTCGCCACGGCGGTGCCGTTCGCTGCGGTGGCCACCTTGCGGAACACCTCTTCGATGAAGTCCATCATCCAACGGTAATCCTTGTAGGCCACGTACAGCTCCATGATGGTGAACTCCGGGTTGTGCGTGCGGTCCATGCCCTCGTTCCGGAAGTTTCGGCTGAACTCGAACACGCCGTCGAAGCCGCCCACGATGCACCGCTTCAGGTACAATTCGTTGGCGATGCGCAGGTAGAACTCGGTGTCCAGCGCGTTGTGGTGCGTGATGAACGGGCGCGCCGCCGCGCCGCCTGGGATGGGCTGCATCACGGGCGTGTCCACCTCGATGTACCCGGCCTCCTGGAAGGCCTCGCGCATAGCATTGAATATCCGGGTGCGCTTCAGAAAGGTCTCCTTCACGGCCGGGTTCACGATCAGGTCCACGTAGCGCATGCGGTAGCGCAGTTCGGGATCGGTGAAGGCATCATGCACGTTGCCCTGGTCGTCGGTCTTCACCACGGGCAGAGGACGCAGGCTTTTGGCCAGCACGGTCAGCTCCTTCACGTGCAAGGTGAGCTCGCCGGTCTGCGTGCGGAACATGAAGCCCTTCACGCCGATGAAGTCGCCGAGGTGCAGCAGCTTCTTGAAGACCTCGTTGTAGAGGGTCTTGTCCTCGCCGGGGGCGATCTCGTCGCGGCTGATGTAGATCTGTTGGTCGCCGGTGCTGTCGCGCAGCACGGCGAAGCTGGCCTTGCCCATGATGCGCACGCTCATCAGTCGGCCCGCGAGCACCACATTGGCCTCGGGTTGTTCACCGTCCACGTGTCCGGCGTCCTTGAAGTCCTCCTTCACCTTCACCACCGTGTGGGTAACGGGGTATAGTGCAGCGGGGAAGGGTTCGATGCCGAGGGCGCGGAGCTTGTTGAGGGCTTCGCGCCGCACGGTCTCCTGTTCGGAAAGGACGGGTGTGGACATGGGTTTCGAGAGAAATGGGCTGCGAAGATACCGGGCTTACCTTTGGTGAACCATGGGCAAGCTACAGGACAAGCGGATCGAACTGGCCAAGCGTTTGTTGGACACCACCGATGCCAGAACCTTGGACCTCATTGACCATGTGCTTAAAGCCGGACAGGTGCAACGTTTCTCCGAAGACGAGATCGCGGAATTCGAGGCCATTGCGGAAGGCATGCGAAAGGGAACGATCAAGAGCATGCCATGGGAAGAGGTCCGCGCGGGCTTGCTGAAGTCGTTGGGAAAATGAGCCTGCCGCTGGTCTTGTCGCCGCAGGCTGTTCGGGATACGAACAAGGCCAAAGTGTACTACGCGGCGATCAGTATTCCACTTGCACTCGCCTTTGTCGATGAACTGAGCACAACGCTACGGTTCATCCAAGAGCATCCGAAAGGTGGCGTTCTGATCAGGCGGAGTATTCGACAATTCCCCGTGGAGCGCTTTCCTTACGTGGTCGTTTACGCCATCCATCGGGACATGATCAGGATCGTCCGTGTTTTCCACACGCGCCGGAACCCCACGCGTAAACTCCGGGCCGAGGGCTAACTTCCAAGCCCCGGATCCCGTATCACGCACCTATTTTTGACCCACTACCATAACCAGCACGATGCAAGCGCTCATTGACGCCTTTCCTCAGCAACTCAAGGAAGCTCTCGATATCGGCCGCAAGGCCACGTTGAACGCCCCCGGCGGGCCGTACGCTAACGTGGTCGTCACCGGCCTGGGGGGAAGTGGGATCGGGGGGCGCATCGCCGCCCAGTTGGTCGCGGCGGAAGCCACCTGCCCGATCGAGGTGTACAGCAACTACTACCTGCCCGGCTATGTGGGCAAGAACAGCCTGGTGATCGCGTGCAGCTATAGCGGCAACACCGAGGAGACCATCGCTTCCATGGAGCAGGCCCTGGCCAAGGGCGCACGGGTATGCGTGATCACCAGCGGCGGCAGGATGTTGGAAATGGCCAAGGAGAAAGGCCTGGACCACATCGTGATCCCGGGTGGCAATCCACCGCGCACCATGCTGGCGTATTCGCTCACGCAACAGTTCTTCGTGTTGCGCCACTACGGCATCATCCGCGACGGTTTCGAACAAGCCATCACCGGCGCTGCCGATCTGCTGGAACGCGAGAAAACGAGCATCCAGCAGGCGGCTCTGGAACTCACGGAGAAGCTTGTGGGCAAACGGCTGGTGATCTACAGCGAAGCCAGCACCGAGGCCGTAAGCATCCGTTTCCGCCAACAGGTGAACGAGAACAGCAAGGAACTCTGCTGGCACCACGCCATCCCCGAAATGAACCACAACGAGCTGGTGGGCTGGGCCGGTGCCAAGAACGACATCGCGGTGGTGATCTTCCGCCACAAGGAGGATCACGAGCGCAGCCAGATCCGCATGGAGATCAACAAGGGCGTCTTCCAGAACTACACCCCGCACATCCATGAGGTGTGGAGCAAGGGCGACAGCGCCATCGCGCGCCAGTTGTACCTGATCAACCTGGGCGACTGGGTGAGCTTGTACTGGGCACAGAAGAAAGGCGTGGACCCGAGCGAGATCGCAGTGATCAATATGCTGAAGGGAAAGCTGTCGGAGATGAAATAGAATACGCCGCAGAGGCGCAGGGACGCAGAGGTACAGGGGATGACGTATCGGGAGCTTTCGGGGATCATCATCGGCTGTGCGATCGAGGTGCATCGCGAACTGGGGCCAGGGGCTTCTTGAAAGTGTCCATGAGCATTGCTTGGCCAAAGGGCTGAGTGCGGCTGGCGTCAACTTCCTTCGGCAACACCCCGTGCCCTTGAGGTACAAGGGCGAAAAGCTGGAGATGGACTTCCGGTTGAACCTGTGGGTGGAGCAGATGATCATCGTCGAGATCAAGGCCGTAGATGTCATCCACGAGCGCCATCGCGCACAACTTCTCGGCTATCTGAAACTAACCGATATGCGCTTGGGGCTTCTCATCAACTTCAACGAAGCCACGCTCGCCGTAGGTGTTCACCGCATTGCGAACGGACTGCACGAACCCTGAGCCGAACCTCACCCCATCGCATTCTCAGCGTCTCTGCGGCAACCCCTTGCCCACCGCATTCTTCCCGAACTTCGCCCCACCGCATTCTCCGCGCCTCTGCGTCTCTGCGGCAGATCATGAGACAAGTCCACTTCCAAGACCTCGGCCTGATCGACTACGCCACCGCGTGGGACTACCAGACCCGATTGTTCCAAGCCACGATAGACCGGAAGATCGCCAACCGCAACCTGTCCGATGGGGAACAGGTGGTGACCGAGGACCACCTGCTCTTCTGTGAGCATCCGCACGTGTACACACTGGGCAAGAGCGGTAAACAGAGCCATCTGCTGCTGAACGAGGCGGAGATGCGCGAGAAGGGTGTCCAGTTCTTTCCGATTGATCGCGGGGGCGACATCACCTACCACGGACCAGGGCAGATCGTGGGCTACCCGATCTTCGATATGGACCACCACTTCACGGACATCCATCGCTTCCTGCGCACCCTGGAGGAGGCGGTGATCGGCACGCTCGAGGCGTACAACATCAAGGCTGGTCGTATCGATGGCCTAACGGGTGTATGGCTCGACTGGAACGATTCGTTCAAAGCCCGTAAGATCTGTGCCTTTGGTATTCGCGCCAGCCGATGGGTCACCATGCACGGGTTCGCCTTCAATGTGAACACCGATCTGAGCTACTTCGAGAACATCGTGCCGTGCGGCATCGCCGACAAGGGTGTGACCTGCATGGCGAAGGAGCTGGGCGGGTTGCTCGATATGGAAGAGGTGAAGAACAGGTTGAAGCTGGAACTGGCGGACCTGTTCGATGTGGAACTCGTTGAACAGGCCATACCTTAGGCGGACCCCAACACCATGCGCTTTCTTCTGAAGACCCTTCTCTGGCTCGCGGGCATCCTGCTCGGCCTCATCGCCCTCGCTTATCTCACCGGGAACGACCATCTGGTGCGCGGTGTCCGGTACACCTACTTGATCGGTCGCAGCTCGCCGGAGATCGACGATCGTGATTTCTTCCCCTATGCGACCATTCCGGCGAGCGCACCGCAGCCATGGCCCAAGAGCGAGCGTTACGGGAAACTCGCCCTTAACGCCGAGCAGGAGGCGCGGCTGAAAGCCCTGTACTCCGTGGGCTTTGCCGTATTCCAGCACGATAGCCTGATCCTTGAGCAGTATTGGAACGGATGGGACGCCGATAGCGTGAGCAACAGCTTCAGTGTGGCGAAGAGCTATATCAGCCTGCTCACCGGCATTGCCATGAAGGAAGGCGTGATCGAGAACGTGTTCCAGCCGGTGGGCGATTTCATCCCGGAGTACAAGGAGGGCTGTTATGCGAAGATCAACCTGTGGCACTTGCTGACCATGAGCACCGGGCTGGATTGGAGCGAGAGCGGGGCGAACCCTTTCAGCGATAACGCGATGGGGTACTACGGGAGCAATGTGCGCGAGCTGAGCTTGATGCAGCCCTGCCGCGATGAGCCGGGTCGTTCATTCGACTATATCAGCGGCAGCACACAGATCATGGCCGAAGTACTGGAAGCCGCCTATGACCGACCGCTGGATGAGTTGGTGCGCGAAAAGGTCTGGGGGCCGCTGGGCTGCGAGCACGACGCCTACTGGGGCAAGGATACCAAGGACGGCGACTTCAAAGCCTTCTGCTGCCTGTACGCCACGGCACGCGATTTCGGCCGGATCGGACAGCTCTACCTCGATAGCGGAAAGTGGAACGGCCAGCGGATCATCGACGAGGAGTATTGGAAGGCGAGCATCACCCCGGCCGCGCTCGACGACCGCGGCGAGGCGAACAAGCGGTACGGCTATTTCTGGTGGCTGGCCGAATTGGATGGGAACCCCATCTGGTACTGCCGCGGCTTCCACGGTGAATACGTGGTGGTGATGCCTGACATGGACCTGGTGATGGTGCGCACCGGCATGAAGCGCGAGGAAGTGAACGATGCCGGCCATCCGACGGATGTCTTCGAATGGATCAAGATCGCCCGCGACCTGGCCCGGGCCCGATGACATGCGGAAGGATATCCATACACCGAAGGTGGAAGGCGTGGCCATGGCCGTGGTCCGTGAGAAGGACGAGGAAGGAGAGGACGCGTGGTACGTGTACCTGATCAACCAGACCGACCAGGCGTTGACCAATGTGCTGGTGAGTTCACGGGGTTATGGCGAGATCGCGGGTGAGAGCCGCCGGACCAGTGAACTGCGGCACCACCTGGATGAGCTCGGGCCGAAGAGCTGGGCACGCATCGAACGCATCGTGGAGGATGTTTTCGTCCTGAGCAATCAATACTGGCTCAGTTTCTACGTGGGTCGCGACATGTACGACAGGAAGTACATCTTCCTCGCCGGAAGTATCGACGAAGGCAACTTCACCACCATCCCGTTGATGGACGCCCGGGGGGTGCTGATCGAGTGAGCCAAGCCCCGCCCAACGCTCCATCGTCCCCGACGTTCCGACGAAGCCGACCAGGGGTTCCCTGTGCGCGGTGGCAAGGTGTTCGGCCCCCGGCCCATGCACATGCTGGGAGGTGCTGATGCCGAGGGTGTGCCACCTCTGGTCGTATTGCCGCACTTCTCCGCAACCTTGCGACCAATACCTACGGACCACTTCGTTGATGCCGCTTGGGGAGGAACGTGCATCACGACTTGGTGTTGACGATCTTCGCCCCGGATGATCACCGGCCGCCCACTACCTCTCCGCACCTTCCTGGTGTTCGCGACCGGCTTGGCAAGTCTTCTCACCCTCTTCGCGTGGAACACCAATGCGCCCACCATGGGCATGGTGCTCACCCATGGGAGCGATCCATTGGGCTACTACCAGTACCTCCCCGCGTTGTTGATCCAAGGCGACTGGCGTGCCATGGCGTACGTGCACCTGCTGGAGAACGGCCAGGGCCTCAACCTGTTCTCCATGGGCGTGGCCTTCATGCAAGCCCCGTTCTTCTTAGCCGCCTGGGCTTGGTGCGAGCTCATGGGGATCCCTGCCACCGGGTACGAGTTGCCCTTCGTGTTCGCACGGCTGCTGGCCACTTCGTCCTATACCGCGCTCGGTAGCCTGATCCTGCTGAACGTATTGTTGGTGCGGAGCCACCGTGTGGTGGCCTGGCTATCGGTACTGGCCATCCTGTTCGGCACCACGTTGTACTACTACACGGTGCACGAAGGGGGCATGTCGCATGCCTATTGCTTCTTTCTCATGGCGGCCATCGTTGGCCTGACCGATCGCATGGTGCGTGCGCCTGGCGGATCCACGTTGGTGGTCCTCTTCCTCTGCCTTGGTCTGGTGGTGCTGATCCGACCATTGCATGCGGTGGTGGGGCTTTTCGTGCTCTTTCATGGAACCGCAGGGTTGGCCGGTGCCTGGCGCACCCGGGTCGGTTGGCTGCGCACCTATCCCGTGGCGGCTGTTACCGGGTCGCTCGTCGCGGTGCTCGTATGGCTTCCCCAGGTCTTGTACTGGCACACGGTGACAGGGTCGTGGTTCGTGTTCACCTACGGTACGAAGGGCGAGGGGTTCGATTGGCTCCACCCACATCTGCTCGACACCCTTTTCAGCCTGCAGAACGGTTGGTTCATCCACACCCCGCTGATGGTGGTGGTGATGGCGTTGCTGTTGTGGCAGGCGTGGCGGGGTGAAGGCAGCGCACGGCCCATCCTGCTCATGTGGGCCTTGGTGTGGTACGTCTATTCCAGTTGGTGGTGCTGGTGGCTGGGGGGGGCGTTCGGTTACCGTGGCTTCATTGAGTACTATGCGTTCCTGATCCTGCCCTTGGCCTGGGGCCTTGAGCGGCTGCGCACCGTGCCACGGTCGTGGTCCATCGCGGTGGTCCTGGTGCTGGCGTTGTTGGTGCGTACCAACATCCGCTTGGGCGATCGCTACGTGTACCCCTGGGAGCGGCCCTCGTGGACCTGGGAAAAGCTCGGGAGGGTGTACGTGGAAGCGCTGTGGCGCTGACGGGTTGCCAGGTTCACAACCCTCGAGCCCTGCGTGTGAAACAGACTTCCACTTCGAATCCCGTAAGTGTGATGGGCGTACGATCGAGGTTGATCATGTAGAAATTGCGGTACATGGTCGGATCCTGTGGGGGTATACGGAATTCCATGTTGAAGGTGCCCGGATCCGCATCCTGCGCCCAATAACTTGTCCGTTCCTGTGCCGTATGTTCTTCCACTACGAACCGGATCCGGGCACTCGAGACGCCCGATACGTTGATCTGGGCGTAGAGGAGATCGGTGAGGTCCCAACGCAATTCCGCGACCTCCAAGGGGTATTCGGAGTCCGCCAGGCAGAGGGTGTTCGTGCCGGATGATCCGCTCGGTCCACAAGGAAGACTGTCGCAGCGGGATCGTGCGGAGGATATCGCGTAGGCTCCATGCTTCCAGATCGGTTCGCAGGTCACCGTACGGATGGATGGCCGCTTGGCGAACAGGAAGTACTCCATGGGGTTGCCTCCCAGCACGATCCATCGTTCTTCGGGAACGATGACCCGAAGCAGTTCCAGTGTGGTATCGGCCAATAGCTCCGGTAAGGGCATCCGGCCTTCGTTGGGGCCGTATGCGGCATCCCATACCAACAGGTCGTTCGTGCCGAGATAGGTGCCAGCGGAGGTGGCTGACGTGTCGAACGGGTCGATCCCGGAGAAGAGCGTGACCATCGGGGGCGCGTGCACCACCCGGTGGTGTGCTTCGGCCAGGTCGGCAACCGCATCGCCCACGACCCTGACCACTCGCTCCACGGGCGAATCGTGCACGGGCAATGGGTGTTCCTGAAGGAATGCCCTCATGGCCCAGGCGATGTAGATCCCGCCGCCGACGATGCCGATCGACTTCCGCGGTAGAATGCTAAGAGAAGCCAGACGTTCCGGCAGCACCAGCATCGCGCATACGAAGAGTGCGCCGAGCGGCGCCCCGGTAGCCAATACACGGGTGAGCCCCAGGGACCCTTTCCACCCCTTCCACCAAAGGACGGAATGAACCACGACTATGCCGAGGACCGGAAGCAGTGCTGTGACCGTTAAGCGGATCGTGGAACGGCGACCCTCTCCGGGTTTTCGCACCGAAAGGGCGGCCAGGATCAGCGCCACGGCCAAAGCCAAGAGGAAGGGAGTGCCATAGATGCGGTCGATCTGGTCGATGAAATGGAGCAATGGACCATGGCCGTATACCTCCTGCGCACCCGTATATGGGTCGTGGGTGAAAGCCCAAAGCGGGTCCTTGAAGACCAAGCCTCCAAGGATGCCATAGCACACATGGCCGGCAAGGAGCCCGGGCAATGCCTTCCATTGTTTTTGCCAGAGCACCCATCCTGCCAGGAAAGGCCACACCGCCACATATTCCGGCCTGGCGAATGGAAGAAACGATGCCACCACCATGGATCGCATATGTCGTCCTTGCCATAGTGCGGCCACTGAAAGAACGGTGAGCGATGCGAACAGGATCTCCGTAAGCCCGGAGAACACCATGGCGCCGTATACGGGCATGCACATCAATAGCGGTGCGAAGAGCCACCGGCCCAGCGGCGATCGGTCCCTCAGTACCACATCGGCACCGTGGCATGTGGCAAGGAAGCACAGTGCGTTGAAGACGGCCATGCTTTTCACGCCGAACTGTGCGAAGGGAGAGGAGAGCAAGGTGAAAAGGGGCTTTCCCCAGTGATCCAGAAAGAGCGCTGGATGTGCCCAAGCGAACTTCGCGATCAGAAAGTGCATCACCCCATCGCCGCTCTCTGGCACTCCGGTTGAGAGGAAGCGTAGGATCACGGGGCAGGCAGCCCAGATGATCCACCAGAGCTTTATCCTGAGACCGGTCATCCCGGGGTCATAGGCCGTACTTCAAGATGCACCAGATGGCGCGGAACCCGTCCTTCCAGCCGATCTTCTTGCCCTCGGCGTAGGTGCGGCCGTAATAGCTGATCCCCACCTCGTAGATGCGGATGTCCTTGACCCGCGCCAGCTTCGCGGTAACCTCGGGCTCGAAGCCGAATCGCCGCTCACGCAGATCGAGGCCCTTGGCGATGTCGCTGCGGATCAGCTTGTAACAGGTCTCCATGTCCGTCAGGTTCAAATTGTTGAACGCGTTGGAGAGGTGCGTGAGGAATTTGTTGCCGATGCTGTGCCAGAAGAAGAGGATGCGGTGCGGGTGGTGGCCCATGAACCGAGACCCGAACACCACGTCGGCGAAGCCCTCGCAAATGGGCCGGAGCAGGTCGTTGTATTCGCGCGGATCGTACTCGAGGTCGGCATCCTGCACCAGCAGGTATTCGCCGGTGGCCTCCTGGATGCCCCGGTGGATGGCGGCGCCCTTGCCCATGTTCTGCGGCTGCTGTATGAAGCGGATGCCCATGATTGGGTTGGCCTCCATGTAGCGTTCCACCGCCTGTACGGTCCCATCCTTGGACCCATCGTTCACGATGATGATCTCCTTGGTGATGCCATCACGCAATTCCACCGCCTTCACTTTGTCCAGGATCAGGTGGATGGTACGTTCCTCGTTGTACGCGGGAATGATGATGGACAGTGTGCGGATCGACATGCGGTTCGAGTTCCTCTATAGTTTGAAGATGAGCATTCCCTCGAAAGCACCGACCGGCCGATCGAGATAAGGTTCAAGCCAAGGCTCAACGACGAAATGGTCTTTGTGGTATATGAGGTAGCGGGCGCCATTCCGTTCGCGCGCCTCCAGTGCGGCCTGATCGAAGGGCTCGAGGCCGTATCCCACCCAACCTTCGTGGCCGAGGAGGTAGAGCGAAGCACAGACCGTCTTATCCGTGGGTAGGAGGATCCTGTCCTGATCCGTGATCCCGATGGACCTCAGGTATGGCTTCATCCGCAGACAGGGGCCCAGGGCCCAGTACTGGGCCATGTCCCAGAAGTGCGCTTCTTCAGGATGGTAGATGGGCAAGAAGCTCTTCGGGTCGAACCCGCCCTGGACACGGGTGCGCATCCGGTGGTTGTTGCCCGCGTATACCGCGTGGTACACGAAGAGCAAGGCGAAGGCGGCCAGGAGCCAAGGGGAGCCGAAGGCCCGTGGGAACCTGGTGCGGATCACGGAAAGGGAAAGCACGATCAGCACCAAGGGTAACAGCAGGGGGATGATGAAGTAGTACTCGTGCGCATCGAGGGTGATGAACCAGAGCAGGGTGAACAGGGTAACGCCGCCCATCAGGGTCAGCAAGGCCAGCCATCCGGTGCGTGGTACGTGAGGTGCCTGGGTGACCAGGAACAGGAGCAAGGCGCCCAGCATGATCCAGGCCGGCGTGTCGAAGAGCTGCCAGACCATGACCCCCGTGCCGCCCTTCCAGGCCGTATCGATCTGTTCGTCGGTCAGGTCCCAGAGCGCCCAGGTGCCGCTGTGCGAGAAGGGGAACCGGTGTTCTTCCACGTACGCGTTCGACCAGCGGTACCAGGCCGCGTTCACCACCAGCACACCCAGCAGCAGGAAGAGCCCCGTCCAGCGGTGTTGGATAACGGCTCGGCCACGAACGAAGATGCTCGGAAGCACGTTCTCCGCGGTCCAGAGCACCAGCAGGGTGAGCGGGGCCATGAGGGCCGGGAGCTTCAACAACCCCGCCAGGGCGAAGAGGATGGAGGCGAGCACCAGGTCGCGCTTTCGTTGCTCCGGCCAGCTCCTGAACAGCGCCCAACAGCCCAGTAGCATGAGGTCGAACGCGGGCACATCGGGCATGAAGCTGATGGCGAAGTACACCACGGCCGGTACGGTGAAGAAGAACAAGGAGACCAGCACCGCCCACAGCTCGGCGCGGAGGATCCGCCGGAGCGTTAGGAACAGGGCAAGGCTTGCCGTGAAGTGGAGCAGCAGCATGAAGGCCCGGTAGGCGAACTCGCTGGGGCCGGTAAGGCGCCAGAGCTGGGCCATGGCGTAGTACAGGATCGGGAATTCGGCAACGGTGCGCCCGGTGGTCAATCCATCCGCGGCCAGGTGTTGCAGCTGGGGGTCGAAGAGGTCGTTGCCCTTGGACCAGTAGGTGTGGGTGAACGAGAGGGCGGCGGTCTGCCTGCTCAGGTGGTGCGGGAATGGCCGTTGGTGCATCACGCGACCGTACTCGAACAGGCCGCACATCGCGACGAACAGGGCCACGAAGAGCCAGGGCCCTCCATGTCGTTCCAAGTAGGATCGGACCCCCATCCCCCTTGGATCAGACCGTCATCTCCGGCACCTCCGCAGGCACCACCAAACGTCCTTCCGTCTTCGCTTTGATCTCGTCCACACTTACGCCGGGTGCGCGCTCCAACAACACGAAACCCGCGTCGGTGATGTCGAACACGCCGAGGTCGGTCACCACCTTCTTCACGCACTTCACGCCGGTGAGGGGCAATGTGCAGCGCTTCAGCAGCTTGCTTTCGCCGGCCTTGTTGGCGTGCATCATGCACACGATGATGTTCTCGGCGCTGGCCACCAGGTCCATGGCACCGCCCATGCCTTTCACCATTTTCCCGGGGATCTTCCAGTTGGCGATGTCGCCGTTATCGGCCACTTCCATGCCACCGAGCACGGTGAGCTGCACATGCTGGCCACGGATCATGGCGAAGCTGGTGGCGCTGTCGAAGATGCTGCTGCCCGGCAAGAGGGTCACGGTCTGTTTGCCGGCGTTGATCAGGTCGGCATCCTCCTCGCCTTCGTACGGGAAGGGCCCCATGCCCAGGATGCCGTTCTCGCTCTGGAACACCACGTTGATCCCCTGGGGCACATAGTTCGCCACCAGCGTGGGGATCCCGATGCCCAGGTTCACATAGTAGCCATCCCTCAACTCGCGCGCGATCCGCTGCGCCATTTGTTCTTTGGTGAGCGCCATGGTTCAGTTGCGTTTGCGCGTGGTACGTTGTTCGATGCGTTTCTCGTAGTCCTCGCCCTTGAAGATCCGGTTCACGAAGATGCCCGGTGTATGGATCTCGTCCGGATCGAGCGCACCGGGCTCCACCAGCTCCTCCACTTCGGCCACGGTGATCCGGCCGGCCATGGCCATCATGGGGTTGAAGTTGCGCGCCGTGCGTTTGTATACGAGGTTGCCGAAGCGGTCGCCCTTCCACGCCTTGACCAGCGCGAAATCGGCGCGTAGCCCGGTCTCCATCACGTACATCTTGCCGTTGAACTCGCGCGTCTCCTTGCCTTCGGCCACCTCGGTGCCGTAACCCGCCGGGGTGTAGAACGCCGGAATGCCCGCACCACCGGCCCGGCATCGTTCGGCCAAGGTGCCCTGGGGCACGAGCTCCACCTCCAGCTCACCGCTCAACAGTTGCCGCTCGAACTCGGCGTTCTCGCCCACGTAGCTGCTGATCATCTTCCGGATCTGGCGCGTGCGGAGCAACAGGCCCAGGCCGAAATCGTCCACGCCAGCGTTGTTGCTGATGCAGGTGAGGCCTCGGACCCCCTTGCGCACCAAGGCCGCGATGCTCTTTTCAGGGATGCCGCAAAGGCCGAAGCCCCCGACCATCAATGTCATGTCGTTCTGGACGCCTTCAAGGGCCGCATCGGCGCTGGCCACGATCTTGTTCATGCCTGGTAATGGAAGTGCGACGAAGATAGCGGCTGTGGCACATGCGCTGGGCGTGCGGCCGCAGGCCGTGGACCCCTGGTGGTGGGCCGTAGCGTGCGCCGGTCCGCCACGGTGCCCCTCCACTCCGCAGCCGGTGAGGCGTGCTCAATCCCAGGTCGGCCTGGTCGTGGCACCGCCCACCACGCCTTTCTTCCGGCAGTCGATCTCCACGCCGAGGTCGCCGACAGGCCTTTCGAAATCGCCGGTGCTGATCTCGATCCGGGGGTTGGCGTACACCTTGTTCATGTAGTAGCCGTAGATCGGCAGGGCCATGTTGGCGCCCTGTCCCTTGTCCGTGCTGGAGAATCGTACACTGCGGTCCTCGGCACCGGTCCATACGCCGGTCACCAGGTCCGGGGTGATGCCGATGAACCAACCGTCGCTGTTGTTCTGCGTGGTGCCGGTCTTGCCGGCTGTGGGGAATTTGATGTTCGCGTATTTCTGGCGCGTGCCCCAGCTGGTGCGCAGGCGCAGGCCGGTGCCCACCACCTTGCCGGTGCTGGGGTTGTACGCACCGTCGGTCACGCCCTTCAACATGTCCAGCATGATGTAGGCCGTGCGTTCGTCCAGGGCTTCGTAGGTGTTCGGGGTCACATCGTAGATGGTGTTGCCGTTCTTGTCCTCGATCCGCGTGAACGTGATCGGCTCGATGTACACGCCCTGGTTGGCGAAACTGCTGAACGCTCCGGTCATCTCCATCAGGGTGAGGTCGGCAACGCCCAGGCACAGCGAGGGCACGGGCTCCAAGGGGCTCTTCACCCCCATGTGCCGGGCGAGCACCGTGACCGCTTGCGGGCCGTATTGTTTCATGAGCCAGGCGGTCACCGTGTTCATGGAGTTGGCCAGGGCGTATTCCACGGTCACCATGCCGCCATACACCGCATCGCTGTTCTCGGGGCACCAATTGGGCTGGCCGGGCGGCATGTCGAAACACACTTTCTGGTTGGGCACTTCGCGGCAGGGTTCCATGCCTTCGCGGATGGCCGTGGCGTATACGAAGGGCTTGAAGGTGGAGCCCACCTGGCGCCGGGCCTGTTCCACGTGGTCGTACTGGAAGTTCTTGAAGTCGATCCCGCCCACCCATGCCTTCACGAATCCGGTATGCGGGTCCATGCTCAGGAGCCCACTTTGCAGGAAGCTCTTGTAGTAGCGGATGGAGTCCATGGGGCTCATGGTGGTGTCGATCTCCCCGTGCCAGCTGAATACGCGCATGGCCACCGGGGTGTCGAACACCTTCGGGGCATCCTCTTCGCGCACCACCTTCCAATAGGTGTCGCAGCCTCCCAGGTCGGGTCGGCAGTGCCAGTGGTCGGTGCCTTCGTGTTTCACTTGCTCGATGTACTTGGCGGGACGTTCGCATACACCGCATTGTTTGCCGGTCATCACCCTGTACCGTACGCTCCGCTTCATGGCGGTGCTCAGGATCCCATCGGTCTCCTCCTTCGATACCCGATGGTCGAACGGTCTGTTCTTCTTCCGGGCCAGGTCTTTGAAGAAGTCGGCCTGCAGTTCGGTGCGCAGGTGCTCCCGTACGGCGTATTCTCCGTATTGCTGCATGTCCTTGTCCAGCGTGGTGTACACCTTCAGACCATCGGTGTAGATGTCGTACGGGGTGCCGTCGGCCTTGGCGTATCGGAAACTGCCATCGTCGTTCTTGGTGGCCAGCAGGGCTTGCAACTTGGCGCGCAACACCTCGCGGAAATAGGGCGCCAAGCCTTCGGTGTGGTCCACCCGTTGGAATCGCAGTCCTAGGGGCAGGGTCTTCAAGGAGTCGTATGCCGCCGTGGTGAGGAAGCCGTTCTTGCGCATCTGGTCCAACACCACCATGCGCCGTTGCAACACGGTATCCAGCCTGCTGGCCCGGTTGGGGTTGAACAGCGCGGGGTTCTTGAGCATGCCAACGAGCATGGCCGCTTCCTGCACGTTGAGGGAATCGGGCGTGGTGCTGAAGTACACCCGTGCCGCGCTATGGATGCCCACCGCCTGGTTGATCCAATCGAACCGGTTGAGGTACATGGCGATGATCTCGTCCTTGGTGTACTGCCGTTCCAGCTTGGCGCTGATGATCCACTCTTGGAATTTCTGGAAGGTGCGTTCCACGAAGTTGTCCGCCCGATCGGTGAAGAGCATCTTGGCCAGCTGTTGGGTGATGGTGCTGGCGCCCCCTTTCTTGCCCAGGTAGATGGCGGCGCGAAGGGTACCGCGCACATCCACCCCGCTGTGCTGGCGGAAGCGTTCGTCCTCCGTGGCGATGAGCGCCTGTACCACGTTCGGGCTGATCCGGGCGTAATCCACCGGGATCCGGTTCTCCTTGTAATACTGCCCCATCTGTGTGCCATCGCTGAAGAGGATGGCCGTGGCCAGGTCGCTGCGTGGGTTCTCCAGGTCTTCCGTGCTGGGCAGATCGCTGTTGGCGGCAAGGAAGAGCATGAAGAGCAACCCCAGCACCGGCGAGAGCACGATGAACCACCAGGTCCAGCGGCGTAGGCGGTTCGGTCGTGGGGATGACGGCTTGTTCATGAGGAGGATAACGCCGTTCGGGGCGTGCTATTGACGTGGCCGAATTTATCCGCTGTGGCCGGGTCGGGCCAAGGGACCGCAACAGGAGTTTTCACCGGGCCGGGCGGGATCACGGCCTGGAACGCATCACACTGATGCCTACGTCCAACACACCGGTCAGGTCTTCCGTGCGCATCGCCTGTTCCAAGGTGATCCGGTACGCACCCTTGGCGGGAAAGCGATCGCCGAGCTTGTAGAGCACATGTGCTTGGTAACGATCGGCGAAGATGAAGCCCTGTCCCTTGCCATACCACTTGCCGGTGGGGTCCGCCAACAGGCACTCCACGGTGTCGCGCGCCATGCGGTCACCGGGACCCTCCAGGTCCACGAAGAGGTATAGGCTGCTGAAGGGGTAGTCGCCGTTGTGCCGCAGGTCAACGAAGATGTCGTACTTGTTCAGCGTATCGTCGATGGTGAAGTTGAATTGTGGCTTGTTGGCGCGGTTCCAGGCCTCTGCGGCCATGGGAACATCGGCCTGGAACACGGGTGGTTCGGAGCAGCCGGTGAGCAACAGCAGCGCCCAGGCCAGGAACGGGATCAACGGCCTCACGCGACGGGTGGGTTGGGGGGGGGCGTAGCGGGCCCTCCGCCAGGTGGTCGTTCGCCCCTGCCGCGGCCCCTGCCGCGATCACGGCGGCCACCGCCCCGGCCTTCCTTTCTTTCGGAACGAGCTTGGCCCTCCTGGCCTTGACGGGCTTGCTGCCCTTCCGGGCGGGGCTGTCCGCTTGGGCGTGGCCCACGCTCAGGTTTCGGCCCACGCTCAGGGCGAGCGGCCTTGGGCTGATCATCGCCCCGCTCACCACCCGTCGCACGGGGCTTATCGCGCCGGTCGCGTCCACTACGGCGCTTCTTGCCGCTCTTGTTCTTGCTGTCGAAACGGGTCAGGTCGTCTTGCCCCACAACGTTCTCATAGTCCGGGCTCTTCACCTTCTCCTCCACCTCGTCCGCCATGTTCAGGTCCACCTCGGGTTCGATCCCCTGCTTGTTCTGCGCCAGGATGTCACGGATCACTTCCACGGGGAATCCGGCCATAACGAACGGTTCGCCGGGTTTCTTGAAACCGTACCACATCTTCCCGGTGAAGATGTCCGTCTTCATGTGCGTGCCGGTGCCCTGCTGGGTCTTCAACTTGGCGTTCTGTGAGGGGTAGCTCTTGATCGCCTCGATGTACATGTCCAGCTCGTAGTTCAAGCAGCACTTCAGCTTGCCGCACTGGCCGGCCAGCTTCTGGGGGTTGAGAGCGAGCTGTTGGTAGCGTGCCGCGCTGGTGGTGACGCTGCGGAAGTCGGTGAGCCAGGTGCTGCAGCACAGTTCACGCCCGCAACTACCGATGCCCCCGATCCGGCCGGCCTCCTGGCGGGCACCGATCTGCTTCATTTCCACGCGCACCTTGAACCGGTCGCTCATGGTGCGTACTACGCCCCGGAAATCGATCCGGTCCTCGGCCGTGTAGTAGATGATGGCCTTGGTGCCGTCCCCTTGGTATTCCACGTCGGTCACCTTCATGTCCAATCGGGCGTCGGCCACCATGCGGCGGCTGGCGAACATCGTTTCGTCCTCTTGTTTGCGTGCTGCATGCCACCGGTCGATGTCCTCTTGTGTGGCCTTGCGCAGCACCTTGCGCAGTTCGTAGGTCTCGCCGCTCGCTTTTTTCCGCTCCATCTGCATGCGGACCAGTTCTCCAGCAAGGCTCACCATGCCCACATCGTGCCCAGGTGCGGCATCTACGGCCACCAGGTCGCCGGGTGCCAACGAAAGGCCTGTGGTGTTGCGGTAGAATGCCTTCCGCGTGTTCTTGAACCGGACCTCCACCCCGTCGAAGGGCTGCTGCCCACCGGGCAAGGGTACACCCGTGAGCCAGTCGAATACGCCCAATTTGTTGCAGCCGCTGGTGCTGCAATAGCCGTTGCTCTTACATCCGGCCGGCTTGCCATCGGCTCCGCTGCTGCATCCCGAACACCCCATGGGCGCGAAGATAGGCGCGGGGGAGCGGAGCGGGACCAGCCCCGTGGGCGCCTTACCGCCACCGGGGGATCATGCCGCCGCCCGGAGCAGCCCCATTAGCTTGAAACTTAGGTCGCTGAAGAGGATCTTGGGGTTGGCATTGCGTTCCACGTGGTAGTGGGCGGCCTCCATTTCGCGGCGGATCCCTTCGGCGTTGGTGGCGTTCAACAGCTTGCTGAAGTTGTTCACGAATTCCTGTTCCTGGCCCTCCACGCGCACCAGCTCGGGTACGCCCTGCCATTGTAGCACGCACTGGCGGATCAGGTACAGGCCATACCGCATCAGCGATTTCTGCTTCTCGCGTCCCATCTTCTGGAAGGCCTCCCCGAACTCCACCGTAACGACCACTTCACGGCGGAAACAAGCCCTTAGCCAATCCCGGAAGAACACGAACAGTTCCGCCTCGTTCTTGTTGGCCATGTCCACTCCTTCGAGCAGGTCGCCTTCGCTGCGCAATGCGATCGCCATGGCTTCTTCATCGGAGAGTTCCGTGAAACGCTCACGAAGCGCCTCCGCGAGCTCCGTGGGCCGAAGTGCGGGCACCTTCACCAATTGCGCACGGCTCAGGATGGTGGCCAAGAGCTGCTCGGCATCCACGCTCACCAGCAGGAACACCGTGTTGGGCTCGGGCTCCTCCAGCACCTTCAACATCTTGTTGGCGGCCGCGGCGTCCATCAGCTCGGGCAACCAGATCAACATCGCCTTATAGCCACCCATGAACGAGCGCAGGCTCAACTTGCGCTGGATCTCCTGGGCGATGTCCACACCCATCCGCAATTGCTTGTTCTCGCTCTCCATTTGGTCGCGCCACTGCTCGATATCGAGGTAGGGCTCGGCCAGCACGGCTTGCCGCCATTGGGGGGTGTAGGGCTCGCACACCTTCACCTTCTCCGTGAAGAAGATCGGGAACTCCAAATGCACATCCGGATGCTCCAGTTTCCGCATCTGCAAGCAAGATGAGCATGTGCCACAGGCGTCCGCGGCGTCGCGGTCCGGGCACAGCAGGTACTGCGCGTAGGCCAGCGCCAGCGCCAGGTTGCCGCTGCCACGAGGCCCCATGAACAGCTGCGCGTGCGCCACACGGCCCTCGCGGATATTGCCGATGAGCTTCGCCTTCAGCGCGGCATGACCGATGACCTTGGAGAAGAGCATGGGTGCGAAAGTAGTTCGGCGCTCCGGGTCGGCTTCGTGGAGGGAGGGTGTGGATCGATACATAGTGAACCCCGCCAACGCGATACTTTCGCGGCCATGAACACCCTTTCCTCCTATTCCTTTTCTGGTAAGAAAGCCCTTGTTCGTGTGGACCTGAACGTGCCACAGGACGCCCACGGCCACGTGACCGACGATACCCGTGCGCGTGCCATCATCCCCACGGTGCGGAAGATCCTCCAGGATGGCGGCAGTGTCATCCTCATGAGCCACCTCGGGCGCCCGAAGGGAAAGGTGAACCCCTCCATGAGCCTGAAACCCGTGGGCGAACACTTGAGCACCCTGCTCGGTGTGCCGGTGGAATTCGCCATCGATTGTGTGGGTCCGGATGCCCAGGCCAAGGCCGCCGCGCTGAAGCCCGGCCAGGTGCTCCTGTTGGAGAACCTGCGCTTCCATCCGGAGGAGGAGGCTGGGGACGAAGCCTTCAGCAAGGCGCTGAGCGAACTGGGTGATGTGTACGTGAACGATGCCTTCGGTACCGCGCACCGTGCCCATGCCAGCACCACCATCGTGGCGAAGTTCTTCCCGAACGACAAGCTGTTCGGCCATCTGATCGGCCGAGAACTCGACAGCGTGGGCAAGGTGCTGGGCGACCCCCAGCGCCCCATGACGGCCATTGTGGGCGGTAGCAAGGTGAGCAGCAAGATCGAGGTGCTACAGAACCTGATCGGCAAGTGTGACGAACTGATCATCGGTGGGGGCATGGCCAATACATTCGTGAAGGCACAAGGCGGACAGACCGGCGCGTCGCTGGTGGAGGATGATCTGCTGGATACCGCGCGTAACATCATCCAAGAGGCTCAGGCCAAAGGTGTTCAGCTGCATATCCCCACCGATGCCGTGGTGGCCGACGCCTTCGCCGAGAGCGCCAACACCGACCAATGTGCCGCCGATGCCGTGCCCGACGGATGGATGGCCCTCGACATCGGCCCCAAGAGCATAGAGACCTTCCGCGCCGCGATCCTCCGCAGCAAGACCCTGCTCTGGAACGGCCCCATGGGCGTGTTCGAGATGAAGCCCTTCCAGCAAGGTACCATCGCCATCGCGCAGGCCGTGGCGGAGGCCACCGCCAAGGGGGCGTTCTCCCTGGTGGGTGGTGGCGATAGCGTAGCGGCCGTGAACCAGTTCGGATCGGCCGAGAAGATCAGCTATGTGAGCACCGGTGGCGGAGCCATGTTGGAGTACCTGGAAGGAAAGGAACTGCCGGGGATCAAGGCCATCCAAGGCTGATCATGGGGCGAGAGCTTCGAGCGGAACGGGTGCCCCTGGCCAATGTGACCAACTGGGAAGAAACCGGCGTGATATCCTTCGCAACGGATTACCTTGGTCGCCCGAAAGTGCATCAACCGAACAACAAAATCATGAAAAACACTACTCAGGGGATCTTCGGACTCTTCTTCGCGGGCACGCTGGTGCTTGCTTCCACGGGTGCGCAAGCCCAGTGCACCACTTGGGTCAACCCCACTCCGGCAACCGGTTGGGTCGACTTCAACACCAACTTCGGGGGTGCGCCTTGCGACGATGGTACGGGATGCCCCTTCAACGAGATCACCGATTTCGAAGTGTTCGCCGACGAGGCTTACCGGATGGATAACGTCCAGGCTGGCGGTAGCTACACCTTCAGCGCGTGCAACGGCACCGGTGGCACGGCATGGGACCTGTACTTCACCATCATCGCCCCCAGCGGAGCGGTGGATGCCAGCGGCCTGAACGACGGTTCCATCTGCGAACTGACCTGGACCGCTTCGGAGTCCGGTATCTACCTGATCGTGGTGAGCGAGGATGGCGCCTGCGGCACCAGCGAGAACGCGGATGTGGCCAATGGCTTCCCGGCCATCACCTGCAATGGTGTTTCTTGCCCTGCTCCCCAGCCAGGCTGCACCACTTGGGTGAACCCTTCGGCCAGCACCGGATGGACCGACTTCAACACCGAGTTCGGCGGTGCTCCCGTACCCGATAATGGGACTTGTCCGGTCAACGAGATCACTACGTTCGAGGTGTTCGCCGACGAAGCATACAGCATGGAGAACGTGGTGGCTGGCACCGCGTACATCTTCAGCGCCTGCAACGGCACCGGTGGTACCGCTTGGCCGTTGTACTTCACCGTCATCAACCCCAATGGCATCGTTGATGCACACGGCCTTGATGCCGGTTCAACCTGCTCCTTGACCTGGACCGCCAGCGCCAGCGGTACCTACCTGATCGTGGTGAGCGAGGCCGAAGCTTGTGGCGTCAGCGAGAACGCGGACGTGGCCAATGGCTTCCCTGCCATCACTTGCCTGGGCAACGTGGGTATCGACCAAGCCGCGGCCATCGGTGGTGCCTTCCGCATCTACCCGAACCCCACCATGGGCCTGTTCACCGTGGACCTGCAAGGTGTGCGTACCAGCGCCAACGATCGTCTGGAAGTGCTCGACATCAGCGGCCGCCACATCGTGAGCGAGCAGCTCGGTGCTGACCTCACCAAGCGCGTGGACCTCACCGCACAGCCCGCCGGTAGCTACTTCGTGAACATCCACCAGGCCGATCGCGTGTTGCGCGAGAAACTGGTGCTCGTGAAGGACTAACCTCCCTGGACCCGTTCTTGGAAAGGGCCGCTTCTTCGGAGGCGGCCCTTTCTGCTTTCGTCCGGCACCGACGTACCTGTGCGCCATGGCGTGTCGAACGGGTACGTCGGTGATCGCACTGGATCTCGGACCTGGGTGCAACACCGCCCTACCCTTGACACCGCACCCACGGGCGATGGTCAGTCGATCCGCTCAACCCGCCGCATCACATCGCCAACTTGTAGCTGCCACACCACGTCCATGCCACTCAACACCTCTCCGAAGCGCGTGTACCGGCCGTCAAGGTGAGGTGCCGGGCCTTGTGTGATGAAGAACTGGCAGCTCTCCGTGTCTCTGCCGGCGGAGGCTAAGCCAACGGATCCTGCGGAGAAGGGCTTGCGACCGATCTCCGTGCGCAAGGTCCATGGCATGCCACCGTATCCATCGCCGCGCGGACATCCACCCTGCACCACGAAGTTGGGTACCATGCGGTGGAAGGCCTTGCCGTTGTAATAACCTGCGACCACCAGCGAGTCGAAGGCCAGGGAACTTCCCGGGCACGCATCCACATCGGTGCTGATGACGATCTCGCCTTTGTTGGTCACGATGCGGTAGCGCTGGCCTTGGGCCAATGTCCGGAGTTTGGCGATGTCGATCGGATGGTTGAACGCAGGGGCCTTGTGGATGGGCTTAGGTCTTTCATCTCGCGCGGCGGCGAGGTCATCAAGCAATTGCGCGGCTTCCAGATCGCGCAATGGGTGCAACGCTTGGCGCGCCTGCTCCTCGACTGTCTCCGGAAAGAGCACGCTCAGTTCCCGTGCTCGGCCTACCGCCAACTTCTCGGCCGCGGCACAGATCAGTCCTGGATCTCCGCAGCCGAACACCTGCTGCCAGAACGGAGCCGCCTGCACGATCCGCATGTCGTAGGAGATCGCTCGTGGCATCATCATCAACAATTGGTTGCGGTCGGCCAATATGCCGAATGCCGCTTGCCTGATCGCGGGATGAACAGCGCTGTACAAGAGCGTTTCAAGCTGGGTGGTGCTGTATGCACCATCCACCATGCTCAGGGCCTTGATGCGTTCGGCTTCGGCATACGGCCCGGTGGCGCTGGCCGTATCCAGCGCGGCGATCGCCTTTTTGCGGTTGGCAGGGTTCGAGCCCATCGAACCCACAAGGCGGTAGCGCGAGATCGGATCGGACCAATGCGCAGCCTCGGGATCGGACCAAGGCAATGTACCGGCGTTGAACACACCGCCGTTGTTCAGGGCATCGACCGTGGCGGTGCGCACTGCCGGAACGGGATCATTCACCCAGACGAGCAAGGAGTCGCGGACGCGTTCGGATGGCTTGAAGCTCAGGGCCGAGATCGCCGGAATTCGCATGGATAGAGGTTGCGGTCGTCCACCTGCATGGAGCAAGACCGAGTCGCGCTCCTTTCCTCGGATGTGCATCAGCGCGTGCAAGAGCAACGCTTTCGCATCTTCATCCTTTTCCAATGAAACCGCACGCAATACCAAGGAGCTATCCTTTAGAAGGACATTCGACGGAAGTCTTCGCAGTGCATCCGCCGCGCGGAGCCGTTCCTGGCCGGTATTGTTCACGAGATGGTGCAGTACCGGGCCGATCCCGGTGATCTTCCCGCGCCGCTGGTGGTTGAGGAACATGGCGTGGCGGTACGCGCGTTGCACCGTGCTGTCTCGTTCAGCGCCCGATCGTTCCGCCATCTGGTCCACCACGCGATCATGCGCAATGAAGCCAAGGGCGAACACCGCATGCACACGGACTTCGTTCGATGGATCATCGAGCGCAGCCAACAAGCATGGTGCGGATGACGAGTCCTGCACCGATGCGAAGGCCAGCGCCGCTGCGGAACGGATCGTCGCCGAACTATCTCCGAGCAAGGCGCACAACGCTACTGCATCGCGGTGGTCCTGAGCTTCCAGGACGGATAGGAGGCGCGCGTCGCTCCAGCGGTTCGGAGGCGGTGCTTCGGGAGCCTTCGAGGTTCCGCAGCCGCCCAGAACAAGTATGGCGAGAAGAGGGAGTTGATGGAAGCGCATGGAGCACGAAGATCGTACGGTCCACCTTGGTCAGCTTCCAAGGAATGGTCGCTATTTCTTGAAGTCCAGCGTCGGCCTTTTCGAGAAGAGGTTCGTCAGGTCCCAACCGAAGTAGCGCAAAGCGCCGAGGAGCACCATCGTCGCGGTGGCCTCATCAATATTCCCCACCAGCGGCAGGTTGTCGGGTAGGAACTCGAATACACCAAGCGTGGGGTTCACCAGATAGATGAAGGCCAGCATGCCGGCAAAGGCGATAAGCCACTTTTTCATGGGCAGGTGGTCATGTGATCGTCATTCCTCCTGGATCAACAACGCCAAATGGTATCCGAACGTACGCCCAACGGTAAATTCGCGGCCCCGCCCATCAGGCATACGCAATGAAGAAGACCGCACTCCTCTCGCTATCGTTGGCCGCGCTTACGGCCCAAGCCCAGTTGAGATCCGACGCCGATCTGTTGGAACAGATGCGTTATGATGTGCAATACCTCGCCAGCGACCTGCTGGAAGGGCGCGAAGCCGGAACGAAGGGGGAGAAGCTCGCCGTAGACTACATCGCCGGGAAATTCAGCAATGCGGGGTTGATGCCCTATGGCGATAGTGCCACCTACATCCAGTCCTTCACCTTCAATGCCGATCCGGTGCCCGGGGTGCGGAACACCTTGCAGATCGGCCGCGCCAAGCTGAAGCTCAACGAGGATTTCGCACCAATGCCCTTCAGCGGCAACGGGATGGCGCGGGCGAAGGTGAAGAAGGTGGGCTACGGCATACAGGCGCCAGACCTGAAGTACGATGATTACAAGGACGAGGAGGTGAAGGGCTGGGTGGCCGCCATCGCCGTGGGTTCACCCGATGGGATCCACCCGCACAGCAAGTACATCGCTTATCATGACCTGGCCGCCCGGGCGGAGAAGGCGGCTGCGCTCGGTGCCGTAGGGGTGATCTTCTATAACGACGATAAGGATGTGGAGGATCCCGGTCTGCACCTCACGGCCAAGGTGAAGCCCATCGGCATCCCCGTGTTCTTCCTGAAGGGCGACAGCTACCACGAGCATCTGATCACCGGGAATCCGTTCATCGGTAATGTGGACCTGGTGCGTGAGCAGCGTACGGCGTACAATGTGGTGGGCCTTTTGGACCGCGGCAAGGAGAACGCGGTGGTGATCGGTGCACACCTCGACCACCTCGGCTGGGGGGACGAAGGTTCGCTTCACCGTGGTGAGAAGGCCATCCACAACGGTGCCGACGACAATGCCAGCGGGGTGGCCGTGCTCCTCGCTCTGGCGGCCGACCTCGCCGAGATGGAGGGTGTCGGCGACAACAGTTATCTCTTCATCGCTTTCAGCGGCGAGGAGAAGGGCCTCTACGGCTCCAACCACTGGACCAAGCACCCAACGATCCCGATCAGCCGACTCAACTACATGATCAACCTGGACATGGTGGGCAGGCTCGATAGCACCGGAACCATCGGCGTGAACGGCGTGGGCACCTCCCCGGCCTGGGCCGAGGTGGACCATATCCGCACCAGCGGCCTCAAGGCGAAGACCACCACCAGCGGCGTGGGTCCCAGCGACCACACCAGCTTCTACCTGCAAGGAGTGCCCGCCATCCACTTCTTCACCGGCACCCACGCGGATTACCACAAACCCAGCGACGACACCGAGAAGATCAACTTCCCGGGCATGCTCAGGATCACGCGTTACATCGAGTCGCTCGTGAGTTCCCTGAACGACAACGGCAAGCTCACCTTCACGAAGACCGAGGAGGTGAACACCGAGAACACACCCCGGTTCAAAGTGACGCTCGGTGTGGTGCCCGATTACCTGTACGATGGCAAGGGCATGCGGATCGATGGTGTGACCGAGGGGAAGCCAGCGGCTGCGGCGGGATTGAAGAAGGGGGATGTGGTGGTGAAGCTCGGCGCGATCGACATCACCGATATGATGGCCTACATGAAGGGCCTCGCGGCATTCAACAAGGGGGATACCGCTCCGATCAAAGTGCTCCGGGACGGCAAGGAGTTGGAGACGACCGTGACGTTCTGATCCCCTGTTCCGCCCCGTTCGAGGCCATCTGCCGCATGGCGATCGCGCCTTGACCTTGATCCTCCGGGTGTTCTATCGGTATCGGGCTATATTGCCCCTGCCCGGCGTGTCCTGATCGGGCCCCATGTCGGTTCGCGACCGATCACCGATCTTCACCCCCGATGAACGTTGGACAACGGATCGCCGTGATCGGCGCGGGTAGTTGGGGCACGGCCCTGGTGAAACTTCTGACCACGACACAGGAGCGCGTAGGTTGGTGGGTGCGCAAACCCGCCACCATTGAACATATCCGGAAGTTCGGGCATAATCCGGACTATATCAGTGCGGCACAACTCGGATCGGAACGCCTGGCGATGGACAATGATCTCCACGCCGTGGTGAAGAACGCCGATGTCTTGGTGCTCGCTGTTCCCAGCGCTTTCCTGAAGAGTACGTTGGATCAATTGGACAAGGCCGAACTATATGGGAAGACCATCTTCAGTGCCGTGAAGGGCATCGTGCCCGAGTCCAACCAGATCGTGGGGGAGTTCCTGTTCCAGCACTGGGACCTGGCCGAGGCGGATTTCGGAGTGATCTGTGGGCCGTGCCACGCCGAGGAAGTGGCCATGGAGCGGCTCAGCTACCTCACCATCGCCTGTCAACAGCAGGTCAAGGCCCAAGCCATGGGAGCTGCGCTGAACGGCCGTTCCTTGAAGACCACCCTGAGCGACGATATCTATGGTACCGAGTACGGCGCCATTCTGAAGAACGTGGTGGCGGTGTGTGCGGGGATCAGCGTGGGACTCGGGTACGGCGACAATTTCCGTGCGGTGCTGGTCAGCCGAGCCATTCAAGAGATCGCACGTTTCGTTCAGGCCGTGCATCCCATCAACCGCGACATCAACGAACCCGCCTACCTCGGCGACCTGTTGGTGACGGCCTATTCGACCTTCAGCCGGAATCGTGAGTTCGGTACCATGGTGGGGAAGGGATACAGCGTGAAGGCGGCGCAGCTGGAAATGAACATGGTGGCCGAAGGCTACTATGCCGTGAAGTGCGTACACGAGATCAACCAACGCCTGAAGGTGGACATGCCGATCACCGAGGCCACCTACCGTATGCTCTACGAGCGGATGGCACCAGGTATGGAGATGCGGTTGTTGAGCGATCGGCTGGCTTGAAGCCACGTTGCACCGAAGGACATGGTATGGGTAGGTGCGGAATGGCGCAGCACGCTCATTGTGTACTTGCGCGTCCGATCATGCGTTCATGATCATGATGGCGCCGCTCAACACGAGCGCCCCCCCTACCACCCGGAACAAGAGCAGCAGGGTGCTCGGTCGCCATTTCTCAAGCGCACGACGCCCAAGCCTGACCAGCTGAAGCAGCAGCACCAGCGCACCCGTGAAGGCCCCCAGGCCGAACGCGATCGTCTCGATCCAGCCGAACCGGGTGATCCCCAGGGTATCGAGCATCAACCGTACACCGCTCCAGAAGATGATCAGTTGCGGGTTCAGCATGCCTAGCAGGAATCCCTTGCGGACACCCGTGGCCTTCACGTTCACTTGATCCAGGTCGAAGACCGGCTTGAACAGGAAGGCGAAGTACAGTCCGAGGAGGATGAGGATCGAGCCCACCAACAGGGCCACACCATGCGCATCGATCCCCATCACGCCCAACAACCACGAAGCGAAGTGGAAGGCGATCCCGGCGTAGATGAACTCAGGGATGGAACCGCCCAGGGCCATACGCCTGCCCGCCTCCGGCCCCCGCTTCACCGTGTGGGCCAGCACCGCCGTGTTCACGATACCGGCCTGCAACGATCCGATCACGCTCGCCGCCGTGGTGATGAAGAAGATGAGCAACGCGTCCACTTTGCCAAATTTGCAGGATATTCAGACGAGCGGGACATGGAGCGAGGATCGCGCTTCGCCGCCCGCTCGCTTCCGCACTTACCAACAGACCATGGCCAGGCTACGTTTCCATTGGGATTTCTTCGGACAGGATGCGCCCACCACCGCCGCGCATTTCCTCGAACACGTGGATGAGTTCTGCGCGAAGGAGGGGATCATCGGCCAGCGCCACTGGGTGAGACCAACACCGGCCTTCTGCACCGCAACATTGGAATGCGACGAGGCGTTCCTTGTGCTGGTACGGGACCGATTGCGACCCAAGCGTGCCGAGCGCGTGCTGGAGTAAGGGCGGTCAAGGCGTGATCGAGCGCAACACACGATAGGTCTTGTAGGTACGTGTGTACGGGTCGTAGAATTCGCGCTCCTCATAATCCCATTTCGCGTAGAAGCCTTTCGCCTTCCCGGGTTCCTGGCTCACCTGTTCGATGTTGGGCACATGGTCCAGCAATAGGAACTCGTAGGTTGGGCCGTGGTCTGTGCGTACGGTAACGGTGAGGAACTGCGACGGGGTGACCTCCTGCACGGTCCCCTGTACCGTGCGTACCGAGGGACTTGTTGGTGGTGGCGGAACATCCTCCTCTTGAGCCAATCGCATGGCCAGTTCCGCGAAGCCCGGGCAATTGACCACCAGCTTCGTGGCCACGAGCTGTCCGAGGCGCTCGCCCGTGGGGCCATCGAAACGCTCCAGGTCCACACCGTATTTCTTCTTCAATTCCTTCTGGTAGGGCAGTGCTCCCGTGATCATGCACACCCCGAGCTTGATGGTCAGTGTGTCCCTGGGCGTCTGCGCGTTCAGATCACCTACGCATGGGCATATCTCATGGGAGATCTTGTCGAGCACATCCTGACCGACCGCTGGGCGGGTGGTCAGGAGGCCAAGGAAGAGGGCGATACCGGGTTGGAGCAGAAGACGCATGGCCGCAATGTAGAAAGACCGTGGTCGTTAAAGCACACGCCTTAGGACCCGCTCCTTGAACGGTGTGTACGGTGGTTCCTGCAAGCCATGGTCGATCAAGGTGCTGGCGTGTACGATGCCCTTGGCGTGACTGAACAGCTCGAACGTGTAGCGGCCATGGTAACGCCCCATGCCGCTCGCGCCCACCCCGCCGAAGGGCATGTCGGGTGGCCCGAACTGTAACAGGCAGTGATTGATGCATCCGCCCCCGAAGGCGATCCGATCCCGGAAGAAGCGTTGTGTACTGCGGGAGCTGCTGAAGATGTAGGTGGCCAAAGGATGGGGGTTGCGTTGCACGATGGCCAGCACTTCCTCAGGCTCGGACCAGGGGATCACCGGGAGCACCGGGCCGAAGATCTCCTCGCGCATCACCGGGCTGTCCAGCGATACGTCGGTGAGCACGGCGGGTGCGATGTAGCGGTCCGCAGGGTCGAGCGCACCGCCGAGCACGAGCCGCCCTTGCGTGAGGTACTGCCTCACCGCGTCGAATCGCCGATCGTTCACCAAACGGGCCAGATGAGGACTTTGCTGGGGGTCATCGCCATACGCCCGGCGCACCGCCCGTTCGAAGTGGTCCAAGAACTCGTCCAGCACCGAGGAATGCACCAAGGCATGGTCCGTGGCGATGCACGTCTGTCCGGCGTTGAAGTACTTGCTCCAGGCGATCCTTCGGGCGGAGACCTTCACATCCACCCGGCGGTCCACGATGGCCGGGCTCTTCCCGCCGAGCTCCAGGGTGGCGGGCACCAGTCCGGGCGCCGCCAGGGCAAGGATCGAACGGCCAACAGCGGCACTACCGGTGAAGAACACATGGTCGAAACGGAAGCTCGCCATCAGCGCAGGCACCACGGTGGCTCCCGATCCGGACACCACCAGCACATGCCCGGGATCGAACACCTCCGCGATGATCCGGGAGATCACGGCGGTGGTATGCGGCACTTCTCCACTGGGCTTCAGCACGGCGCAGTTCCCGGCGGCCAACGCGCCCACCAACGGCGAAAGCAACAACAGTACGGGGTAGTTCCACGGTGCCACGATCAGCACCACACCGAGCGGTTCGCGCAGTACGACGCTCTCGGCCACCTGCAAGGCCAACGGAGTGGCGATGTGCCGGGGTGCGGCCCACGCTTCGAGGTGTTCCAGGGCTTGGTCGATCTCGCCAAGCAACAAACCGATATCGCTGAGGTATGCTTCGAACCGGGGTTTGCGCATGTCCGCATGCATCGCTGCGAGAAGTTCCTCCTCATGCGCCACGATGCTGCTTCGGAGCGCTTTCAAGGCCTTTTTCCGGCTGCCCAGGGAACGGGTGGCTCCGCTGTGGAAATGGCCCCGAAGACGCTCCAGCGCTGTTGCAAGCTCCGGTGCCACGGTGTTGTTCATGTGCACCAATGTAGGGGCTGTTCACCCGGCAAGGATGAAATCCCGCCCTTCCACCAGGCCGCGGGAAGTGAGGTAGGTGGCGATCCGATCGCCCGTGCCGCGCTGGCTGATGAACGATACGATGAACACCTCGCCGGCAGGCGGCAGGGCATGATGCGGGATGAACACAAGGCCCGGGAGGTGCCGCGGACGAACATCGGTGAAGGCATGGATGGCGATGCCCTCGGCCTCGAGCTGCGCAGCACGGTCACGGCACAGCGTACTGGTGCCGGCGATGATCACCGGGCGTCCGTTCAAGGTGCGTCGCATCCAACGCGCCAACCACTTCACCTTGGTGCCGAAGAAGGCGTCCACGCTGTAGTTCATGTGGGTGCGGCTGAGGCGGTCGGCATGGTCATTCCAGGTGAGCAGCTCGGCAGGAACCTTGGCGAAGCGCACTCCGTCGGCCATCCAACGCAGCCACAGCTCGTGGTCTTCGGGCAGCGGACCTGTGTCGTAGCCGCCGTGGTGCTCGAACAGTTCGCGACGGAACAGCACGGTGGGGTGGGCGAGGGGAGCGTCCACGAAGCGTTTCACATAATGCTCGTGCGGCGACAGGATGGTGTTCTGCCAGGCCACGAAACTCGCCATGCCCAGGCTTCGATCCACGGTGGTCGCGAAGGTGGTGCGCGTACCGACCACGGCCACCTCGGGGTGGGCCTCGAGGTAGGCCACTTGGGTCGCCAGCCGGTCGGGGTGGCTCCTGTCGTCGGCGTCCATCCGGGCGATATACCGCCCTTGCGCATGGGCAAGCCCGCTGTTCAGGGCGTGGGCGATCCCTTTCCTGGCCTCGCTCAGCAGGCGTATGCGGGGATCACGGCGCGACCAGGCATGCGCGAGCCGTGGCCCGGCATCCGTACTGCCATTGTCGATCAGAAGGAGCTCCCAGTCCGCGAAGGTCTGATCGACCATGCTGGCGATCGCGGCGTCGAGGGTGTGCGCCGTGTCGCGGTAGGGAAGCAGGATGGAGACCATCGGATTGCCGTTCGTGGCCCCACTCGGCCTCATGGTGTCATGCCCAGGTCCTGCATCCATGGGGATGGATCCGCCTGTTGTAACGTTCACGTCGCCGGGCATGTTCGTTCGGATCCCGCCCTCACGCTTCCGCGAGCGCCTTCAACACCAGCTCTGCTTTCTTCGACCCCACCTCGGCGATCACATCTTCGGGCAGGGCTTCTCGGATCCCCTTGATGGACCCGAACCGCTTCAACAGCTTTTGTGCCGTGGTGGGTCCGATGCCCTGGATCCCCTCCAAGCCGGTGCGCACGATCCGCTTGCTGCGCTTACCCCGGTGGTGCGTGATCCCGAAGCGGTGTGCTTCGTTCCGCAGGTGTTGGATCACCCGCAGGCTGCTGCTGCGCTTGTCGATATGGAGGGGGTACGGGTCGCCCGGGTAGTGGATCTCCTCCAGCTTCTTCGCGATGCCGATCACCGCTACCTTGCCCCGAAGCCCCAAGCGTTCCAGTGCGTTCATCGCGGCACCGAGCTGCCCCTTGCCACCATCGATCACGATCAATTGGGGCAGGGCTTCCCCTTCGGTCAGCAAGCGCGCGTACCGACGCTCCACGGCCTCTTCCATGCTGGCGAAATCGTCGGGCCCTTCCACCGTGCGGATGTTGAAGTGCCGGTAATCCTTCTTGCTGGGTTTGGCATCCTTGAACACCACACATGCGCTCACCGGATCGGTGCCTTGGGTGTTGCTGTTGTCGAAGCATTCGATATGACGCGGCAGTTCACTGAGGCGTAGGTCTTGTTTCAGCTGCTCCAGCACGCGCGTGGTGCCGGCCTCGGGATCCACCAACTTCTCCTGTTTCTGCTTGTCGGCCATGAAGTAGCGCGCGTTGCGCTCACACAGCTCCAGCAACTTCTTCTTATCCCCCACGCGGGGAACGGTGAATGAAAGGCCGGGAACCTCGATACCGGGATCGAAGGGCACGATGGCTTCGGGAGCGTGACCGGGATACCGTTCGCGCAATTCGGCGATCGCGAGCTGCAGCATCTCGCTGTCACTTTCGTCGAGCCTGCGTTTCAGCTCGATGGTGATGCCATGGACGATGGCCCCATCGATCACGCGCATGTAGCTCACGTACGTACTGGCGCTGTCGCTCACCAGGCCGTAGATGTCCACATCGCCGATGTCCGGATTCACCACGATGCTCTTGGCGCGGTAGTGTTCCAATCGTTCGATGCGTGAGCGATAGTCCTCGGCGGCTTCGAATTCCAGCCGCTCGGCGTGCTCGGCCATCAACAGCCGCATCGCCTTCAACAACCCGGTCACACGCCCTTTCACGATCTCCCGGACCTGTTCGATGTTCGCGTCGTATTCGGCTTGGTCCTGCAACCCTTCACACGGGCCTTTGCAGTTGCCGATGTGGTACTCGAGGCACCGCTTGAACTTCCCGGCGGCGATGTTCTTCGGCGAAAGGTCGAAGTTGCAGCTGCGCAACTTGTAGAGCTTGTGTACGAGCTCCAGCACGGTCTTCATGGTGCGCACTCCGGCATACGGCCCGTAGTACTCACTGCCATCCTTCTCGGGGTTGCGCATGCCCTCCACCCGCGGGAACCGTTCGTTGCGGATGCGGATGAACGGGAAGCTCTTGTCGTCGCGGAGGAGGATGTTGTAGCGCGGTTGATGCTGTTTGATCAAGGAGTTCTCCAAGAGCAGCGCCTCGAATTCCGTGGGCACATGGATCACGCGCAGGTCCACGATCTTGCGCACGAGGATGTTGGTCTTGCCGTCGGTGTGCGTCTTGGCGAAGTAGCTGCCCACCCGGTGACGCAGGTCCTTGGCTTTGCCCACGTACAGGATGGTGCCCTCGGCATCGAGGAACTGGTACACCCCCGGTGTGTGGGGAAGTAGCTTCACCTTTTCGCGAACGTCGAGTTCTGCCATGGCCAGGCAAAGTTCGGGGTTGCGGAGGTGTGGCGAGCTGGGCGCTGCCGCGGAACGGTCCGGCGGAACCATCAACAGCGTTCGCGCGGATCCGCAACGATGGATCCAACGCCCTACCTTGGCCCGGACCATAGCCCATCCCACACATGAAGTTCACAGCCACGCGTATCGCCGAACTCCTTCAAGGTGCCGTTGAGGGCGACCCGAACGCCACGGTAAGCGGTCTCTCCAAGATCGAAGAGGGTGGCGAAGGGACGCTTTCGTTCCTGGCGAACCCGGCCTACACGCAGTATGTGTACGATACGTCGGCAAGCGTGGTGATCATCGGTAGGGACCTGGAGCTGTCGGCGCCGGTGAAGACCACCCTGGTGCGGGTGGCGGATGCGCAGGGCGCTTTCGCCAAAGTGCTTGCGATGTACAACACCATCAAGCTCGACAAGAAGGGCATCTCGCCGCAGGCGGTGATCAACCCGGGCGTTTCACATGGTGAGGATTGCTATATCGGTGCACTGGCGTTCATCGGGGAGAATGTGAAGTTGGGCCGGAACGTGAAGATCCATCCCCAATGCCATATCGGCGATAATGTGACCATCGGCGACAACACCATGGTGTTCGCCAATGTCACCATCTACTCCGATTGTGTGGTGGGCGCCAATTGCATCATCCACAGCGGTACGGTGATCGGCAGCGATGGTTTCCGTTTCGCCACAGGGCCGGGTGGTGGAGCCAAGATCCCCCAGATCGGCAACGTGGTGATCGAGGATGATGTGGAGATCGGCGCCAACTGCGCCATCGATCGGGCCACCCTGGGCAGTACGATCCTGCGCCGTGGGGTCAAGTTCGATAACCTGATCCACATCGCGCACAACGTGGAGGTGGGAGAGAATACCTACTACGCCGCGGGCGGTGTGGTGGCGGGTTCCACCAAGATCGGGAAGAACTGCATGTTCAGTGGGCAAGTGGGCATCATCGGTCACCTGAAGATCGCCGACGGCACCATCATCGCGGCCCAAAGCGGCATCAGCAAGGACACGAAGGCGGGTGAGGCCTACATGGGATCACCGGCATTCGAGGTGCAGAAGTACCGCAAGAGCTATATCCACTTTCGGAATCTGGAGAAGCTCGTAGAGCGGGTGGAGAAGCTGGAGAAGGCCGCCAAGGCCCCATAGACCAACGGCGTCGGTGTGCGCTTTCGGGCATGGCCCGGCCCATTCTCCCTGGCTGTCGATGCACCGGATCTCCTGACAGGGTCGATCGAGCACGCAAGCGGATCGGCAGGGATCGGATTTCCCCATGGTATGACCGTTCGGTGCGCAGCGGTATGCGCTGTGGATGGCGCATGTGTGGCGTTGTTGTGTGTACGCGCGATCGGTCAGGGGAACCACACCAGTGGGGCCTCCGCTTCAATCCAGCCGGTGCGCCAGCGTCACCGTCTGCCGGTATTTCTCCACGTTGCCGCCGAGGTCGTACGCTTCCATCAGAACGATGTACGGCCCCATGCGCGCTTTGCTGCCGTTGTCCATGATCCCGTCCCACGAAACGGCACCGGTGGTGCCGAGCAGTTCGTTGTTCCACAGGGTACGCACTTCGCGCCCCGCGATGTCGAACACCTTCAGGGTGGCCACGAAGCCGGGTTGGTCGAAACGATAGCTGATGGTCAATAGGTCCTGGTGACCATCGTTGTCGGGGCTGAAGATCGCGGGGTCTATCGTCATCTCGCCGTGCGCCGTGGGTGCCGGGGCATACTGCGAGTTCTGGTACCCCGGTGTGGCTTTGCCGATGTCCTGTGCGGCGCTGTGCCAGTTGGTGTTGTCGGCAGTCGGGCGGTTGGGGTCCACACGTTCCAAGCTGGTGCCCTCGGACTGGTTCAGCAAGGTGAAGTGAAGGTCGTCCGAATAGCGGAACAGGTCGATCGTGTTGTTCGCGGCATCGGCCAGCACCACCGTGCCCGAACCGTTGTTGTAGCTCGGCAGGCTCATTTGCAGGAAACGGTCGGTGCGGCTCTGCGGATAGCGCGTGGCGATGTCGCCGGTGTTCGTGGCGAGCAGGATGTATTCGCCGGGCATCAGGATCACCGGGTCCGCGGTGAGCACGCGGAAGTTGGCGATCATCCCGTTGCTCTCGTTGGCCAATTGTAGCCCACCGAGGCTCAGGAATTTCGAGCTACGGTTGTACAGTTCCACGAAGTCGCTGCCCGAGCCCACCGGGTCGTACAGCACTTCGTTGATCACGATGTCCAGTGGTGCGATGGCCTCGGGAAGTGCGAAGGACCCCGTGGATGTGGCGATGGGGTTCCCGCTGCAATCCGCTACGCCATCCACCGTGATCGTGTGCATCACGCCTTCTTGTAGGGCGGTGCCGAGCAGCAATCGGACCCGGTCGTTCGCCGGAGCCACCGTTGCGATGGTCGCGATGTCCAGCGGTGGTTGGGTCGTATAACTGGCGCTGAGGGCGCTGGCCGGGTCCAGCCCTTCGTTGAACACCAATACGATCTCCGTGGCCGATACCACCTGCACGGCGTTCATCACCGGCGCCTCGGTGTCGGGCGTATCGTCGAACACGGAGTTCTGGGCACCGGGCGTGCCGCCACGCTCATCGTTGCTGGCGACCCAGTTGCTGGCGTCGCTGCAGGGCGCGAACGGGTCGATCCGCTCCAGTGACCAGCCACCGTCGTCCTTCACATCATCACCGTACCACGTGCTGGAGTACGTTACGGCATCGATCACCTGGTTCGTTCCGGTCATGAGGGTCAGGGTCGTGCCAGCGTTCAACAGGGCGGTGGTGCTCAAGCTCCACCCCATCACGTTCGGTAGCCCCGTGAAGCTGGCCAGTTGCGCATTGTTCACCAGCACCAGGTATTCGCCGGGGCCGAGCACCACGGCTGGTAATGCGGCCTGCGTGCTCAACGTGCTCACCTGCCAGCCGGTGAGGTCGAGGAATTTGTCCGTGGTGGCGTTGAAGAGTTCGAGCCATTCCGCATCGGGCAGTTGCACTACGGGGCTGGGGTCGGCCATGATCTCGTTGATCACCACATCGCCGGGCTCGGCCACGTCGGGCACCACGAACAGGAACGTATGGGGGCCGCTGGTTGCCATGGTGTTGCCGGCCAGATCCTGCACCCCGTTCACCAGAAGGGAGTAGGTGGTACCGCTGATCAAGGCATTGGTCGGCGTCAGGTGCACCAGCGTGGGGTCGGAGCCGTCGAGGGTGGCGCCGGTAACGCCGTTGAACGGTAGCAGGTCGTAGGCGCTCACGTTCACCACCGATGCTTCGAGAAGTGCTTCGTTGAACCGCACATCCACCTGCGTGGCGCTGATGGGGGTGACGGACACCACCTCCGGCGGGGTGGTGTCCACGATCACCGGGCCCGCGTAGAAGTCGTCGTAGAAGAACTTGTTGGCGTTGCTGACCGTGTAGGTGCAACGGACACCGATATGGGCGCTCGTGGTGTGGGTCGCACTCGTTCCGCCGGCTTGCAGCACGTAGTTCGTTCCGCCTGTGGGATCCACGAGCAGTTGCCAGTTCCCGACCGCATCGCGCCGCACCTGCACGCCCACATCGAACGCGTTGGCGATCTGTGCTTCCGTACCCCGGCAAACGCTGGTGCTGGTGGTGCCGGTCTGCTCGAAGAGTTCGATGGCGTCATTGCTGTTCGCCTCGCCGAACTGCAGGAAATACCCGTTCAGCGGTCCGGTGAGGTCGGCTTGGTCGCTCACCAGGTACACCCGCCCGTAGTTGCTGGCGCTGCCGGAGAAGCTCTGTTTCACCCGTACGCGCCACTCCATGTCGTCCAGTGTGGACATCGGGTTCGCGCTCCGCAGTTGGCTGGTGGCCGCCACGGTGTTGTTCAATTGAAGCTGCTGGGTGGCGTTCACGATGAACACGCCCACATCGCCCTCCCATGCTGGACCGTTGGTGAAGTCGCCGTCGTTGAAGTCATCCGCGAACTGGGCCTGCGCCATGGACACGACGCAAAGGAGGAACGCGGTGGACAATGATCGGAGGCACATGCAGCGGATGGGTTGAACAGGAGGCAAGGTAATGTTTCAGACGCCGTTCAATGCGGCAACCCTGGGCCGGTGGGCCGGGTGCGGGGTAGGGCGCATCCACCGGCGCTCTGCTATCTTGCCGGACGCATGTCCACCCCCGAACAACAGGCCCGCGAGCGCATCGACGCCATGCTCGCTGCCGCCGGCTGGACCGTGCAGGACAAGAAGCACCTGAACCCCTCCGCCGCCTTGGGCGTGGCCGTGCGCGAGTACGACACCGACGCGGGTCCGGCGGACTACATCCTCTTCGTGGACCGCGTGCCCGTGGGCGTGGTGGAGGCCAAGAAGCCCGAGGAAGGGGAGAAGTCCACCATGCACGAGGAGCAGGCCGAGGGCTACGCCACCGCCAAGCTGCGCTGGACCATCGGCCAGAGCTCCCTGCCCTTCTGCTACCTCAGCACCGGCGAGATCACCAAACACTGGGACCTGCGCGACCCCAAGCCCCGCGCCCGCGAGGTCTTCAGCTTCCATCGGCCGGAGACCTTGCAGGAGCTTTTGCGCGACTCCGGCTCGGGGGCCGGAGTGACAACATCGTTGCGCCAGCGCCTCACGCAATTCCCGCAGCTGGACCCCATCGGCCTGCGCGATTGCCAGGTGAACGCCATCACCAACCTGGAGAACAGCCTCAGCCTGAACAAGCCGCGCGCCCTGGTGCAGATGGCCACCGGCAGCGGCAAGACCTTCACCGCCATCACCAGCATCTACCGCCTGCTGAAGCCGCCCGTGCGCATGCGGCGCATCCTCTTCCTGGTGGACACCAAGAACCTGGGCGAACAGGCCGAGCAGGAATTCCAGAGCTACACGCCCAACGACGACCGCCGCAAGTTCACCGAGCTGTACACCGTGCAGCGCCTCACCAGCAGCTTCATCGATGCCGGCGCGCAGGTGTGCATCAGCACCATCCAGCGCATGTACAGCATCCTGCAAGGCGAGGACCTAGCGGAGGGCGCCGACGAGGCGGCGCCGGCGGATGTGGCCCGCGCGATGGCCGGGGCGGGATCTGTACGGGCGCATCATGATGCGCCCTCCGCTCCGGCCCCCGTGACCTACAATGCCACCTACCCGCCGGAATTCTTCGACCTCATCATCGTGGACGAGTGCCACCGCAGCATCTACAACCTGTGGCGGCAGGTGCTGGAGTACTTCGATGCCTTCCTCGTGGGCCTCACCGCCACGCCCGACAGCCGCACCTACGCCTTCTTCAACGAGAACGTGGTGAGCGAATACACGCACGAGCAGGCCGTGGCCGATGGCGTGAACGTGGGCTACGACGAGTACTTGATCGAGACGCGCATCACCAAAAAGGGCGCGGAGATCAAGGCGCAGCAGCAGATCGACAAGCGCGACCGCCTGACGCGCAAACGCCGCTGGGAACAAACCGACGAGGACATCACCTACACCGGCAAGCAACTGGACCACGACGTGGTGAACCCCAGCCAGATCCGCACCGTGATCAAGGCCTTCAAGCGCGCGGTGGAAACGGAGATCTTCCCCCACCGCACCGAGGTGCCCAAGACGCTCATCTTCGCCAAGACCGACAGCCACGCCGACGACATCATCCAGATCGTGCGTGAGGAATACGGCGAGGGCAACGACTTCTGCAAGAAGATCACCTACAGCACCCAGGAGGACCCCAAGGGCCTGCTGGCGCGCTTCCGCAACGACTACCACCCACGCATCGCTGTTACCGTGGACATGATCGCCACCGGCACCGACGTGAAGCCGCTGGAGTGCCTGCTCTTCATGCGCGACGTGAAGAGCCGCAACTACTTCGAGCAGATGAAGGGCCGCGGCACCCGCACCCTCGATGCCGACAGCCTGCGCAAGGTGAGCCCCAGCGCCACCACCAACAAGACCCACTTCGTGCTGGTGGACGCCGTGGGTGTGACCAAGAGGTGCAAGACCGACAGCCGTCCGCTGGAGCGCAAGCCCGGCGTAAGCCTGAAGGACCTGATGATGCAGGTGGTATTGGGCCAGCGCGATGCCGACACGCTCACCAGCTTGGCCAACCGCCTCACACGGATGGAGAAGCAGATCAGTCCCAAGGAGAAGGAGGATTTCCAGGAAAAGGCCGGGGGCCGCAGCATCCAACGGGTCGTGCGCGATCTGTTGGATGCGCACGACCCGGACGTTGTAGCGTCGACCCAGGGGGTCGACCTACCACGTGCCGCCACCGCCGTGTTCGATGACAGCGGCTTCCGCGAGTACGTGGAGAACGTGCGGAAGAAGTACGAGCAGATCATCGATACGCACAACCTGGACGAGGTGACCTACGCCGGCGGCAGCGAACAGGCCCGCGAGAAGGCCCAGGCCGTGGTACACAGCTTCCGGCAGTTCCTGGAGGAAAAGCGCGACGAACTCACCGCCCTGCGCATCTACTACAGCCAGCCCTACCGCCGCAAGGAACTCACCTTCCGCATGGTACAGGAGGTGGTGGAAGTCCTGGAGCGCCCGCCCTTCAACCTCACCGTGGTGCGTGTGTGGGACGCGTACGAACGGAGCGGATCAGAGGATCAGAACATCAGGGGATCAGAAAATGAACGTGCGACGTTGGCCGGTGCGGCAGCAGAACACGCGACACGCAACCCGGCAACCCGGAACGCGCCCGCGCGCTCACCCCAACGCCAACTCACCGACCTCGTTTCCCTGATCCGCTACGAACTGAAGATCGACAACGAGCTGCGCCCCTACGCCGACACCGTGCGCCGGAATTTCCAGGAGTGGGTGTTCCGCAAGCAGGCGGGCAATGTGAAGTTCACCGAGGAGCAGATGGCCTGGCTGCGCCAGTTGCGCGACTTCATCGCCGAGAGCGTACACCTGGACCGCGACGACCTGGAGCTGGGCACCCTGGGCCAGCAGGGCGGACTGGCAAGGATGCACCAGCTCTTCGGGGCGGACATGGATGGGATCATTGATGAATTGAACGAAGTGCTGGCGGCGTGATGGCACAGAAGAAGGGCGATAGTACGAGCACCATCCTTGAAGCACACTCGCGTGCCAAGGTTGAACTGTTCAAGGTCTATCTCGGCACCTACCTGAACATTCTCGAGCGTGCCGAACACATCGATCACTTGAAGTTCTTCGATCTCTGCGCTGGTGAAGGGGTATATGTCGATGGAGGAAAGGGAAGCCCGGTGATGATAATGGAGACTATCAAGAATCACTTCTTTGAGAACCAGAAGAAGTGTATTCCAATTGATGTCTTCCTCAATGATCCTGGGATGTCCCAGATTGAACCGGACCGAAGAAAGATCGATCGTGTCCGAGATGCTGTGGACAAGTTGTTCAGGCCCTCATCGGTGAAGGTGCATTACGGAGCCAGTGGCTACACGGAGATCTTGAAGGATGTCAAGGAGCAGGTTAGCAAGCTCAAGTCCAGCGAGCGCGCTATTGTGTTCATTGACCCATGGGGCTATAAGGATATTAAGCCAGACGACCTGATTAAGCTGATGCAGAACAAGCGAACAGAGGTGTTGCTGTTCCTGCCCACAGGGGACATGCATCGATTCGCAGATAAGTCACTTAGCGATGCTGATTTCCCCGGGGGCACTCCTTTGCGCAACTTCCTAACAGCGCTTTACGGAGCCAGCACACCGGATAGCTCGACCTCACTGGCATTCGCGGATTCGCTGTTGAAGCGATTCCGCTTACTGCCGGATATCCAATTCGCGGACAAGTTCACTTTGGAACGCGACAAAGGCCGCTACTTCTGCCTGTACTTCTTCACCAGCCATCCACTCGGTCTTCAGAAGATGGTGGAGGCCAAATGGGCCATGGATGAGAAGAATGGCCGAGGCTTTAGGCTACCGGACCCACAAGGGAGCCTGTTCGATGGCTACCAGCATTCCGACTACCCGGAGCTGCTTAGAACGGAACTCGCCCAACGCGTTGGCATGACCAATGTTGAGCTTAAGCTATTCGGCCTGGAACAGGGCTATTTGCCCAAGCATACCAAGGAGTTGCTGCAACAATGGAAGGATCAGGGTATACTTGAGATTGAATCGCTTGACGGATTTTCAGTCAAGGGATTTTACCTCGATAACGACAAGCGCACGATTAAGGTCAAACTGATCTGACCCATGGCACAGAGCAGCATCGAATGGACCGAGATGACCTGGAACCCCGTGACCGGTTGCAACAAACTGAGCGCGGGCTGCAAGTTCTGCTATGCGGAGGTGATGAGCCGCCGCCTGCGTGCCATGGGCCTGGAGAAGTACAAGGATGGCTTCAAGCTGCGCATCCACCCGCATGAACTGGACCGGCCGTACACCTGGAAAAAGCCGCAGATGGTCTTCGTGAACAGCATGAGTGACCTGTTCCACAAGGATGTGCCGGTGGATTTCATCCAACAGGTGTTCGCCGTGATGAAGGACAACCCGCAGCACGTGTTCCAGGTGCTCACCAAGCGGGCCGATGTCCTGCTGCGCTACGACCGCGAAGGTCTGTTGACCTGGCCGCACAACGTGTGGATGGGCGTGAGCGTGGAGGACGGTCGGGTGCGCCACCGCATCGATGCCTTGCGGCAGACCGGTGCGCGCGTAAAATTCCTGAGCTGCGAGCCACTGATCGGCCCGCTGCCCGACATGGACCTCAGCGGCATCGACTGGGTGATCGTGGGCGGCGAGAGCGGACGCAAACCCCGGCCCATGGATCCCGATTGGGTGCTGGATATCAAGGACCAGTGCGACCGTGTCGGTGTGGCCTTCTTCTTCAAGCAATGGGGCGGCACCAACAAGAAGGCCGCCGGACGCGAACTGGAGGGGCGCACCTACGATGAGATGCCGGTGTTGGCGAACATGATCTGAAGATTGTTGGCGGCGTGATGGAAGCGACGATGAAGAAGGAAAAGAAGGGCTCCGACGTAGAATGGCAGCAGTTGCCATTGGGCGAAGTGTTCAAGCCGAACAGGCCGCGTGTTTCCCCAGCGGAGAAGCCCAAGCTGCCCTTTATTGGAATGGAGCATGTCGAGGCGCATACCATGAAGTTGCTGGGGACTGTGCCTGCCGCATCAATGAAGAGCTCATCCGTACACTTCCAGCCGGGGGATGTTCTTTATGGTCGGTTGCGACCCTACTTGAACAAGGTCTATCGGCCGGACTTCGAAGGGCTCTGTTCAGCGGAGTTCATTGTTTTCCCCGAGACGAAAGGGGTGGATAGCAAATACCTACAGTACTTCCTCAACTCGAACGATTTCGTTGCGTTCGCTTCCCATCTGAACGAAGGAGACCGCCCTCGGGTGGATTTCAAACAGATCTCACCTTATCCCTTCCCCCTCGCCCCCCTCCCCGAGCAGCGTCGTATCGTGCAGGCGATCGAAACGCAGCTGAGGCGGCTGGATGCGGCGGTGGCGCGCTTGCAGGCGGCCAAGGCCCGGCTGAAACGGTACAAGCAGGCGGTGTTGAAGGCGGCGGTGGAGGGGGAACTTGTCGAACTCGAAGTTCGCTTGAGCCGTGGCTCCAAGTTCCAACACGCGAGTGAGCTGCTGAAGATCAAGGACGACTACATTGAAGGTCAGAAGCGTCGCGCTGGGCGGATGTGGGGAAGCGGACACGTTCCGAACCTTACTGATGAAGAGCGCGACCGATTGCCAGAAGGTTGGGCATGGACCAAGGTCCGTGCGCTTGGCTACAGCCTGGAAGATGCGGTGCAGGTTGGCCCGATGTCAATGAAATCAGAGGACTTCAGGGATGATGGAACGCCTGTCCTGAATGTCGGCTGTGTGAAGTGGGGCGAATTCGACGAGAGCAAACTGAACTACTTGCCTGAAGAGAAGGCAAGCGAGTTTGATCGCTACCGGATCAAACAGGGTGATGTGCTTTTCACGCGATCGGGTACTGTCGGTCGTTGCGCAGTTGCACAAGCCCATCAGGATGGATGGCTGATGACCTTCCACCTTCTCAGAGCGAGGACAAACCCGAAGAAGTGCCTGCCCGACTACCTGCGAACCGTCTTCGAAGGTGCGCCGCACATTATCAGACAGACCAAGGACGCCTCCATTGGTTCGACACGTGCTGGATTCAACACGAATCTCCTCGCCGAACTTGATGTGCCTCTTCCGCCCATGCGCGAGCAGGTACGGATAGTCGCGGCTGTTGAACAGTCTATGGAACGCGTCCGCGAAATGGACTCCACCCTCGATGCGCAGCTGTTGCAGGCGGGCCGTTTGCGGCAGGCGGTGTTGAAGCGGGCGTTTGAGGGGAGGTTGGTGTGATCTTTCGGAAGTAGCATGCGCCACGACACACAACATCTATCGCAAGAGCAGTTCAAGCGACTGCGACTTCCGGTCGGTGTTGAGGACTCACGTCTTGCACTTCAGGTGGCGTTGGAGTGTGCCTTCCATGTGTCTCAACCGCTCATTGGGAAGGACGCACCGGATAGCTATCAGTGCGACGCGCATCACCTGATTCAAATGGTCCTACTGCGCTCAGCTTCAGTGCTTAATTTATCAGAGGGCACACCGCATCCGAGTGGGGCGAACGTTCATCTTCCTTGGTCAACGGCCCTGGACCCTGTTTCTATCTGGGGCTTGGTTCGTGCCCAGTATGAAGCGTTCGCAGCCTTGAGCAACATCTACACACAACACCAAGGGGCAGAGCGTGACTTTCTCTATTCCATCTGGGCCTTGGCTGGCCTGATGAACCGTGCCCCACTCCAGGAGTTTCTCGACGATCCACAGTATGCCAAATACGTTCAACGCGAGGACAAGGAGGCGTACCAAAGGCTTCTTGCAGAGATCGATGTTAAGAAGGCGAAGTTCCAAGCGCTTCCATTATTCATCGGTCAGACAGCCAAGAAGCAACGCGATCTTTTGGATCGCATAGCGCGCGGGCAGTTCCAGTTCGTCATTGAAGGAGGCGTACCGATCTGGAAGGGATGGCATGTGACGTTCATGCGCGCGGCGAAGAGCGATCTCTTTGATACACTGTACTCGTCCATGAGCCTATGGGCACACCCAAGCAACGCCGCTGCACGGCGCTTTGGCGTTCTGTTCGGGCCGGAACTTGAATATCTCCGCCAACTTGAACACGCGCTGTGCCTTGGGGCACTCATACTAGCAATGACCATACACGAGCAGATCGCGCTCTTCAGTGAATGTCGTTCCGCTTATGATGCACTGCCATCCGAGAAGAGGGTGCTGCTGGAGCATTGGAATAGCATGTGCCGTGCTGAGCATGTGTCTGGCAACCAAGCAACGGCAGGCAGCGGCGGCTGAGGGTGGTGAAATCGAATAGGGAGCCATGCCACTTGTTCAAGAACACGGTATCACGTTCGTCCACTGGAGTGAACGAGCGCATCTGAAAGTCTGGAAGGAGCTATCGAGCCACATCATTGGACGGTTCGGAAGGAGACCGTTCATCAATCGCGCGGATGTTGAACCTGTTCTGAACGAGAGCTTCGCTTGGATGCTGGAAAGGTTCCGGTTGTTGACGGCAACAGAGCTAGGATCGTGCTTCTACAAGTCATTGGCCGGCTTGTATGAGAACTCGACCCAGCTTATGCAGTTCGTCAACAACGGAACCGGATTCACGCATATGTCCACACAGGAGTATGCGCACAATAGGAGTTCAATAAGACTCGCCCTCGAACGGGCATGCGAGCTTGACCTGAAACGTACCAGTGACGAAGCCCCGTTCTCGACGAGGCAGATGGAATTGCTCGAGGATCTCCTCTTCATTGGAATGTGGGCCTTCTCCTTTTCGGAAACGATCGCCATGGAGAAGCTAATGGACGGCTGCAACGAAGTGTACATCGACCCGGATGACACGATGCGTATGGCCATGTCCCACCACTTCAGCAAGCTGATGCCTCATATCCGCGATGAGGTCGAACGGCTTACATCCCGATCGATAGTCGATCAGAACGGTGTGAAGGAGCTGAAGGCAGCACTGAAAACCTGCCTTGGCATCGACTTTGAAAAGAACGCCGGACTGGTGCCCGCATACAAGGGAGCGCACCCCCAGGGCTTCCCCATGTTGGTCGATCTGAAACACGACGACCTCGTGGAACAGTTCGCGACCAACTCTGGCTTCGATATCGAGACAACCAAAGTCTTCTATGCGGGCTTGGCGACAACTGCTGCGAGTAAAGAGAGTCTCGAGAACATCATTTACCGGCCACACTCGAACAAGCGGCACATGGCCCGCCCGGTCCTCGTCTGGAACATCCAAGGCCAGCAACGAGCGATCGTTGGACCCGAGAAGTGGACCGAGAGCATTGTGCTCATCGTGACCAATGCCGTGCAGTGGGGTCAGATCGCAGAAGAGTGGTTGACCAATCCATGCATGAAGGCCTTTGTGAAGCGAAAGGCGGATGAACACGACAAGGAGCTAGAGGATCCAGTGGAGCAAGCGCTGAAGGAAAAGAACATCAAGTATTCCCGGAACGTCAAGACCCTGAAGGCTAAATCCGGGACAGGAGTTCGAATTGACACAGCTGGGCTTGGTGAGATCGATTTCCTCTACATCGACGAAGAGGAAAAGGAGGTGTGTGTCGTTGACTGCAAGTACCATCGTCGAAGGGACAATATGGTCGGGTACTCACGGGACTATGCCAATTTCCTAAAGGACTATGAGCCCAAACTGAAGCGGAAGGTGGATTGGTTCAAGAACAACCTCGCACTCGTTGGGGAACACTTCGAGCGAGAGTATCCGGGCAGCACAGTGAATCTCACGGGATATGCCGTGCGCGGCTTCTTCATCGTGAACACCCCGACCTATTATTCCTTCAACGGAGCATATCGGGCTTACACCATCCAAGAGTTCCGTGAGCTGATGGATGGCACTCTGAAGGATGTCGAATTCTACATCGAGGACGGCGATGATATCGCCTTCATCCAAAGACCGTACTTCCAGAAGCCGATACAACTCGACTTCAGCGGTCTTGATCTTGACGAGCCGTAGTCCACCCCTTCGATTGCTAAAGCATGCCTCAACCTTAAGAAGATGATTACTGAAGTCACACGCGATTGTCTGATCGGCCGCCCGGTCAAGCCCGACGATGTTAAACCCATCGTTGATCAGACCTTGGATTATTTCGAGCCAGCCGTCGGTCGAGTGCGGGTTACCATGGCTGCGTACGGGGAATTGCTAGAAGGTAATTATGAACGGTATCTCATTGCCGGCATTACTCGTAACGCCTTTGAGAACAAGGTGGAGCCGCCGCTCATCGACAGTGCGTTCATCAATGGGGGGTACAAGGCCCTTTCTCCACCAACTGATTTCAGAGAGAAGGCCCATCATCTACTGCGCTATCTGTATGATCATGGTGGACGAGAGAACCACAAGTTCGAGCTGAACTCCACCAGGGAATTCCCGATTGCATTCGCTGAGCCCGACGAATTCGTTCGTCTGGTGGACCACTTGGAAAAGGAGCATTGGATCCGGATAGGCAAGGCACACCCCATTGGAGGTGGCCGCACGCAGCGCCTCTATCTCAATTTGGAGCTGACTACTTGGGGGGTGAAGGAAGTAGAGAAGACGCTGCCACAGATACCGATGATCGGGTTGGTCGATGAGAGGATCACAACCGGTGATGCCGAAGTGGACGAGAAGATCAACCACGCCAAGAGCCTATTCTTCCAGGATGGATCTACGATGGATGATAAGCGTTCAGCATGTGAAACGCTGAGCTACGTGCTCGAGCCCTTGCGGAACGACCTTAAGAAGTTCTTTTCAGCTGGTGACGTGAGCGACTTCTTTCAACTGGTCAACAAGTTTGACATCCGGCATAACAAGAGCACCACGACCAATCTGGTCCATGAAGAACAACTCGAGTGGGTGTTCTACACTCTTCTCAACTCGATCAGCACATTCACCAAGCTGAAGAGAAAGTATCCCTGATCAAGTAGCCCATGCAAACCCAGAAATACTCCATCCAGCAACCCCTGATCGAAAGCCTGCTCGCGTGGGTGAAGGAGGGAGAGATGGCTGTTCTCGATGCACAGCACTTGCGGATACCAGTTGCGGCAGGCGCTTCTGAAGTGGATATTCGAGAGCAATTCACCTCCCGCAGGGTCTTCCGTCCCAGAGACCCTGCGCATGTTGAAGCGACACCCCAACCCCGGGCCGGTATGAACAGCCCCATTCCACGGCCCACCGGTTACAGGGGGTGATGGGCGATGGGCCGTTGGGATCCGGGTGCGTGCCCCTCTTGCGGAACCTTGATGCTTTGCCGCTTCCCGCGAACCACCCCGGAAGCCGATGCGGATCAACCCCTGATCGAAAGCCTGCTCGCATGCATGCGTTCACCAAGGATGGACACACGACTATTTCCGGCGTGCAGTAGAGGTGTGAATGCCCCATTTCCGGCATACGCACCATAGTGCTCACTTACCTTCCAGTGGAAGCTCCGGCGCAAAGGCCTTCACATCCATCAGCGGCAGCAATGCGCCATGCAAGGGCGTTCCCTTGAACACGCCGTACATGATGCCGCGCGTCGTTGAGATGGCAATGCCGTTGAGGGTGGCGAGCAGGTCAGGCGGGATCACGGCGATGCCCTGCTCGTTCTTGTGGACCAGTGTATTGAAGTCGGCCACGGAGAAGGACACCGTTGCGCTGAGCTTGCCCACGGGCATGGCGCTCTTCTGGGTTACGATGTTCACCGTCACGTTGCACAGCACCCAGCCGTTCTGCTCATGCACGGCGTTCTCCAGGTTCACACTGAAGTTCAATCCCGAAGCCGCTTCATCCTGCGGCGGCACCGGATGAATGTGCGACTCGTTCAGCTGAAGGAGGTTCAGGCTGTACTTGTAGGGAGGCTTGGTGTCGCTCATCAGGCAAGACAGGGTTTCTGTTGGCCATAGTGGTACACCGGTTCGCTCACCATGGGCACAGCACCGGCCGCGTTGGAGGAACGGCTCACGAAAGCCATTTCTCCCATGGCCACGGTACGGCGCTCTTGCGAGAGCGCAGGTGCCTGCACGATGACCGTGGTGGAGAACACCACTTTCTCTTCTTCTGCACGCAGCAGGTCGGCAACGCTCATGCCCAGCGCATGGCCGATGTCCACGAGCGTATCCAGCGTGAAGTTGTGCCCCCCGCTGAGCCACTTGGTGACCATGGACGAACCCTTGAGGCCGCATGCTTCGGCGAGTTCCTTTTTCTGCATGCGCAGTTCTTCCAAGCGATCGGCGATACGCACGGCTACGCGCATCTTGATCGAGACTTTTTCCTGCTGCTGAGGCGTGATCTGCGCGAGCAGTTCGTCCAGGATGGCGCTGCGGTAGGGTTCAGGCGTCTTGCTCATCATCCAATTCAATTGTGAGGTCACCGGTCCATTCCATCTCGTCCGGCGTCCAGGCGATCTCACGGTTCTGCACTTTCTCCTTCATGGCCTTCGAGACAGCGATCATCTCTTCGGCTGCTTGTTTCAGCTTCGGGTCTTCCTGCCAGGCACGCACGAACTTCGGGCCACCTGCACCCAGCAGCAGGATCGAATTGCCATAGCGTATGCCATAGGCGCGCAGGGTGGCGGTAACGTCATCGGAAACGGCTACGACAAGGTCTCCGGGCAGGCCCTCGTCCATGCGGAAGAGATCCTTGCGCAGGCCGGCCTGCTGCCCCATGGCGCGGAGCTTGGCGACCAGGTTCGCGGTCTCGTTGGGGTACTGGGCTGCGCATTCCTGAAGGAAGGTGTCGAAGAGGCTGGCGTTTCCATCGGTCCTCACCAGTGTGTAAACCGTTGCCCGCCTCCCCGAAAGTTGAACGTACTTGACGATCCGATAGTTCACCTAAAGCCGAATTTTGGCCACAGAAGCACTTCGTTCGCCAAGACGACTTCACCCATAGGTGCATTTTGCGGGTTCAAACGTACAACATTTGTCCTGGTCGCGGCAACTTGGCGCTCCGTCGAATTTCCCGTCAAAGCCATTTCGCCTAAGATAGTTGCATGACATCCACAGCCATCGTCAACAAAGTCTGGAACTTCTGCCACACCCTGCGCGATGATGGCGTGGGCTACGGCGACTACCTGGAGCAGCTCACCTACCTGCTGTTCCTGAAGATGGCCTCATGCCAGGAAGCATGTCCCTCCCACGCAAGCGAACCGAGCACAAGCGCACGCCGGGCGACATCGAGATCACGCGCTTTGAGCTGATGCGCATTTTCGATGGCGATGAGGACTGGCTACACACGCTGGAGCACAACTTCTTCTGCGGCACCTGTCACCCCGGCTCGGAGGCCGGGGCAGGTTCACCCAACCGCCGTTTGATCAACTACCGGGTGATGGTGAACGACCTGTTCGACATCGCCCTTCAAGGCACGTGCAGCGGTTGCAACACCATAGCCGCCCGCTATGTGGAGACCGGTAAGGACCCAGCGAAGGTGAAGCGGATCAAGTCGGTTCTGCGGGAGCGGGAGAAGGGCCAGGGGTAGGCGGCTCGCCGCTTATCTTTGGGTCATGGTCCACGTCGTAACCAAGCGCACCACGAAGCGGCGCGTGAAGAGCATCATGAAGACCGCCAGCCGACGGAGCCGCCCGAAGAAGGGCGCGGACTTCAGCGACTTGGTGGGCACCGCCCCGTTGCACGCCGATCCGGTGAAGTTCCAACGCGCGCTCCGCGATGCGGAATGAGCGTGTCGCCATCGACACCAACATCCTGCTCTACATCCTCGGTGGCGACAAGTCAGCGCATGAGCTGCTGAAGGGGCGGGAAGTGGTAGCCAGCGCCATGGTGCGCATGGAGGCCATGGTGTACCACGGAGCGGATAAGGATCACCTGGTGCAAGTGCAACGCTTCCTTGACCGTTGCGCCTTGGAGGAGATCCACCGATCCATCCAGGACCGCGCGGTTGACCTTCGCCTGCGCTACAAATTGAAGTTGCCCGATGCGGTGATCGCCGGCACAGCCCTGCACCTGGGCATTCCGTTGATAACGGCGGACAAGGTCTTCAGCAAGTTGAAACCCGAAGTGGAGCTGGTGCTCTACGCGAAATAACCCGTGCTTTCCCGTTCCCTGATGACCTCCACCGCCATCGTCAACAAAGTCTGGAACTTCTGCCACACCCTGCGCGATGACGGCGTGGGCTACGGCGACTACCTGGAGCAGCTCACCTACCTGCTGTTCCTGAAGATGGCCGACGAGTACAGCAGGCCGCCTTACAAGCGCGACACCAAGGTGCCCAAGGGCTTCGACTGGCAGAGCCTGCGCGGCAAGAGCGGCGCCGAGCTGGAGAGCCACTACGTGAAGCTGCTCGACGAGCTGGGCAAGAAGACCGGCATGCTGGGCGACATCTTCGTGAAAGCCCAGAACAAGATCAGCGACCCGGCCAAACTGCACAAGCTGATCCAGCTGATCGACGGCGAGAGCTGGGTGCTGCTGGGCGCCGATGTGAAGGGCGACATCTACGAGGGTCTCTTGCAGAAGAACGCCGAGGACACCAAGAGCGGCGCGGGCCAGTACTTCACGCCGCGCCCGTTGATCCAGGCCATGGTGGAGTGCGTGCGCCCACAGCCCGAACACACCATCGCCGACCCGGCCTGCGGCACCGGCGGCTTCTTCCTCGCGGCCTACGACCACCTCACCAAGCAGCACAAGCTGAACAAGGACCAGCTGAAGTTCCTGAAGTACGAGACCTTCCACGGTTGGGAGATCGTGACCAGCACCGCGCGCCTGTGCCTGATGAACCTCTTCCTGCACAACGTGGGCGACATGGACCACGAGGCCGCCATCATCCGCGACGACAGCCTGCGCTCCACGCCCACGAAGAAGTTCGACCACGTGCTCACCAACCCGCCCTTCGGCAAGAAGAGCAGCGTTACGGTGACCAACGAGGACGGGGAGGAAAAGCGCGAGGCCCTCACCTACAACCGCCAGGACTTCTGGGCCACCACCAGCAACAAGCAGCTCAACTTCGTGCAGCACATCTGCAGCATGCTGAAACCGGGCGGCACCGCGGCGGTGGTGCTGCCGGACAATGTGCTGTTCGAGGGCGGCGCGGGCGAGACCGTGCGCAAGCAGCTCCTACGCACCACCGAGCTGCACACCATCCTGCGCCTGCCCACCGGCCTCTTCTACGCGCAGGGCGTGAAGGCGAACGTGCTCTTCTTCGAGAACAAGCCCGGCGCGAAGACCCCGTGGACCAAGGAGGTGTGGATCTACGACTACCGCACCAACATCAAGCACACGCTGAAGACCGACCCGCTCCGGTACGAGGACCTGGCGGACTTCATCGCTTGCTACAACCCCGCCGACCGCCACAAGCGCAAGGAGACCTGGAGCGCAAAGACGCCCGAAGGCCGCTGGCGCAAGTACGCGTTCGACGAGATCATGGCCCGCGACAAGGCCAGCCTGGACATCTTCTGGCTGAAGGACGAGAGCCTGGAGGACAGCGCCAACCTGCCCGAGCCGGGCGTGCTGGCGGCGGAGATCGTGCAGGACCTGGAGGCGGCGCTGAAGGAGTTCAGGGCGATCGCGGAGGACCTGAAAGGGTAGCCTTCACATCGGCGCCGGTTCGGGCATCAGAGCGCACCAGCATCCGCCAGCGGAGTATTTTCGTGCGCCGTTCAATGCGGCAACCCCTGCAATGAAGATCGCTGTTGTCGGAGCCACGGGCATGGTCGGTGGCGTGATGCTGAAGGTGCTCGAAGAGCGCAATTTCCCTGTGGATGAACTGCTGCCCGTGGCCAGCGCGAAGAGCGTGGGCAGCACCGTGTGTTTCCGTGGAAAGGATGTGGCCGTGATCGGCATGGAGGAGGCCATCGCGCGGCGTCCGGACATCGCCCTCTTCTCCGCAGGTGGCGGCACTTCATTGGAGTGGGCGCCGCGTTTCGCGGAGGTGGGTTGCACGGTGATCGACAACAGCAGCGCGTGGCGCATGGAACCGGACAAGAAGCTGGTGGTGCCCGAGATCAACGGACATGTGCTCACGGCGGCTGACCGCATCATCGCCAACCCCAACTGCAGCACGATACAGATGGTACTCGTGCTGGCGCCATTGCACAAGGCGTTCGGCGTGCAGCGTGTGATCGTTTCCACCTACCAGAGTGTGACGGGCACCGGTGTGAAGGCCATGCGCCAGCTCGATGATGAGCAGCAGGGCGTGGCGGGTGAGAAGGCCTATCCGTTCCCCATCCACCGCAATGTGATCCCGCGCTGCGACGTGTTCACCGACAACGGCTACACGAAGGAGGAGATGAAGCTGGTGAACGAGACGAAGAAGATCCTGGATCCTGCGATCCGTGTGACCGCCACCGCCGTGCGCGTACCCGTGACCGGGGGCCATAGCGAGGCCGTGAACGTGGAATTCGCCAAGGAGTTCGAGCTCGATGCCGTGCGCGAACTGCTGCGCAACGCACCGGGCATCGCCCTGCTCGATGATCCCGTGAACGATGGCTACCCCATGCCGCTGATCGCCCATGGGCGCGACGAGGTGTTCGTGGGCCGCCTGCGCCGCGATGAGACACAACCGCGCACGCTGAATCTCTGGATCGTGGCCGACAACCTACGCAAGGGTGCCGCCACGAATGCTGTGCAGATCGCGGAATTGCTGGTGCGGGAGGGGTTGTTGAACGGGCGGAACCCCGCTGCGTGAGCACAGGGCCACGTGTTCGACCTGTGCGTGGATCGGGCGCGTTGGACGTCAGTTCGTCAGCGGATCGCTCGTGCGCTCGGCAAGAGGGGCGGGCGCTTCAGGTGCGGCTGCGGATGCTGCCGCCTCGTGACGGGTCTGGCGGCGCTGTGCAAGGATGAACAGCCCGATGCCCACCGTGATGGCCGCATCGGCGATGTTGAACACAGGCCGGAAGAACACGAAGTGTTCGCCGCCCCAGAACGGCAGCCATTCCGGGAGGCGTCCCTCGATCAGCGGGAAGTAGAACATGTCCACCACGGCCCCGTGTAAGAAGGGGGCATAACCACCATCGGGCGGGAACAGCACGGCCTTCTGGTAGGGTGTGCTGGCGCTGAAGATCACACCGTAGAACGTGCTGTCGATGATGTTGCCCAACGCCCCGGCGAGGATCAGCGATATGCTGACCACCATGCGGACACCCGCACCGCGCTGGATCATGCGGTACAGGCTGTAGCCGATCGCCGTTACCGCGCAGATGCGGAACAGCGTGAGCAGCAGCTTGCCCCATTCGCCGCCGAATTCCATCCCGAAGGCCATGCCCCGGTTCTCGATGAAGTGCAGATAGCCCTTGTCGCCGAGCAGGGGGATCGAACTGTCGTAGTAGAAGCTCAGCTTCACCCACACCTTCAAAGCCTGATCGGCCAGCAGCACGAGCAGGATGATGAGGAGGGCTTTCTTCATGCGTTGTGGACCGGAGGCCGGGGACCACCACCATGGTAGAACCCCTGTGTGACGATCACCGACCCTGCGGTCAATTGCCCATCTGCTGTTTGGCCTCGATGCTCAGGGTGGCGTGCGGCACCAGGCGCAAGCGCTCTTTGCTGATCAACCGGCCGGTGACGCGGCAGATGCCGTAAGTCTTGTTCCGGATCCGCAACAGAGCGTCTTCCAAGTGTTTGATGAACTTCTCCTGACGACCCGCGAGTTGTGCGGTCTCCTCGCGGCTCAGGGTCTCACTGCCATCCTCGATCATCTTGAACGAAGGGCTGGTGTCGTCCGTGCCGTTGTTGTCGGTGTTCGCCAGTGTTTGCTTCAGCAGGTCGTAGTCCTTGCGGGCCTCGTCCAGCTTCTTGTTGATCAGGTCGCGGAACTCGCTGAGCTCCTCATCGCTGTACCGCACCTTATCCGGGCTCTCCAGGGTGGATACCTGTTTCTTCACCACCGGCGCCGCCATGGGCCGGTTCGGAGCCACCACCTGGGTCACCAACGGTTTGTTCGTCACCTTCGTTTCTTTCGGCGCGACCTTCTCCTCCTTCTTGGGTTCCTTCTTCACGGGCTTTTCCGGTACTGGAGCCGGCTTTGTGCTCTTGGGAGCGGGTACTGGTTTCGGTTCGGGCTTTTTCGGCGCCGCCTTGGCCGGCGTCGACTTCACCACGGTCTTGGGCTTCGGCGCCACCTTGGCCGGTGCTGCTTTTTTCACCACGGCCTTCGGCGCAGCCACGGCCTTCTTCCCGGCTTTCGAAACCGGCTTCTTGGCTACGACCGCCTTGGTGGGCTTGCTCGTTGTTTTGGCCACCGTCTTCTTCACGGGAGCTTTGGCCGTCTTCTTGGCGGCGGGCTTGGTGGTCTTCTTCACCGGGGCCTTGGCGGCTTTCTTCGGCGCAGCCTTCTTGGCCGCCGGTTTAGCGGCGGACTTGACGGCTTTCTTCGGCGCGGCCTTCACTGGCTTCGCGGCCTTTTTCGCTGGTTTCTTGGCCATGACTATCCCGGTTTTGAAAATGTCCGCAAATATAGTCGCCCACCCGCGTCAAATGGCCGACCTGACAAGGCTCAGGAAACAGCTGGTCGTCTCGTCCAGAACCACCTCGCTCGAAGTGCTCCCCGCTTGGGGCAGATTGTCCGTAAGCAATTGGTTTTCAGCGGTTAGTGCGAGTGTTTCGGCGATGATCCAACGGGCATGCTGGCGAATGGCCTGTTCGAACGACGCGTTCCCATTGCGCTGGATCCGCAGGTCGATCCGGTCGGTCACCTCCAGCCCGCTCTCCTTCCGCAGGGTCTGGATCCGGCTCACCAGCTCCCGCGCGATGCCTTCCTGCACCAGTTCATCGGTGAGGGTGATGTCCAGCGCCACGGTCAGCGGCCCATCGCTGGCCACGCTCAGCCCCGGCACGTTCTCGGCGGTGATCTCCACATCGTCGCGCAGCAGTTCCACCGCCTGACCTTCCACCGTGAGTGTCATGCGGCCGTTCGCTTCCAGCTCGGCGATCTGCGCCTGGCTGAAGGCGTTCACCGCGGCGGCCACGCTCTTCATCAACTTGCCCATGCGTGCGCCGAGCTTCTTGAAGTCGGGCTTGATCTTCTTGGTGAGCTTGCTCTCGCTGGCGTCGAGGATCACGAGCTCCTTCACGTTCACCTCGCTCAGCACCAGGTCGCGGATGGCCTCCAGGCGCGTGCGCATCGCCGCGTCGATCACGGGCACCAGCATCTTCTGCAAGGGCTGGCGCACGCGGTGGCCCTCCTTCTTGCGGATGCTGAGCACGAGCGAAGTGAGCTTCTGCGCGAGCGCGGTGCGCTGTTCCAACTCCAGGTCGATCGCCTTTTCGTCGTGCTTCGGCCAATCGCTCAGGTGTACGCTGCGGCCGGTCAGGTCACGGTACAGGCGGTCGCTGAAGAAGGGCGCGATGGGTGCGCTGAGCATCGCGATCACCTCAAGGCAGCGGTGCAGCGTGCGGAACGCCGCGTTCTTGTCCGCACCCAGCTCACCCTTCCAGAAGCGGCGACGGTTCAAACGCACGTACCAGTTGCTCAGGTCCTCCACCACGAAGTCCTGGATGGCGCGCGCGGCGATGGTGGGCTCGTAGTCGGCGTAGTTGGCATCGGCCAGCTTCATCACGCTGTTCAGGCGCGAGAGGATCCAGCGGTCGCTCTCGGTGGGTGCGGCCTCGCCGCTGCCGTCGTAGCCGTCGATGTTGGCGTACAGCGCGAAGAAGTTGTAGCTGTTGAAGAGCGCGCGGAAGAACTTGCGCTGCACCTCGGTGATGCCCTCGGCGTCGAACTTCAGGTTGTCCCACGGCGAGGCGTTGCTGATCATGTACCAGCGCACCGCATCGGCGCCGTACTGGTCCAGCGTCTTGAAGGGGTCCACCGCGTTGCCCAGGCGCTTGCTCATCTTCTGGCCCACTTTGTCCAGCACCAGGCCGTTGCTTACCACGGTCTGGTAGGCGACACTGTCCTGCGTGAGCGTGGCGATGGCGTGCAGGGTGTAGAACCAGCCGCGCGTCTGGTCCACGCCTTCCGCGATGAAGGCCGCCGGAAATTTCTCCTTGAACGTCGTTTCGTTCTCGAAGGGGTAGTGCCACTGCGCGTAGGGCATGGCACCGCTGTCGAACCACACGTCGATCAGGTCGGTCTCGCGGCGCATGGGCTTGCCGCCGGGCGATACGAGCACGATGTCGTCCACGAAGGGCCGGTGGATGTCGATGCGGTCGTAGTTGGCATCGCTCATGTCGCCGGGCACGAAGGCGGCGTAGGGATCGGCCTTCATCACGCCGGCCTTCACGGCGCGGGCGATCTCCTCCTTCAGCTGCTTCAACGAGCCGATCGAGCATTCCTCATCGCCATCGGCGGTGCGCCAGATGGGGAGCGGGATGCCCCAGTAGCGGCTGCGGCTGAGGTTCCAGTCCTGCAGGTTCTCCAGCCAGTTGCCGAAGCGGCCCGTGCCGGTGCTCTCAGGCTTCCAGGTGATGGTCTTGTTGAGCGCGATGAGGCGGTCCTTCTTCGCGGTGACGCGCACGAACCAGCTGTCCAGCGGGTAGTAGAGCACCGGCTTATCGGTACGCCAGCAGTGCGGGTAGTTGTGCTCATACTTCTCCACCTTGAAGGCGCGGCCCTCGGTCTTCAGCTTGATGGCGATGCGCTCGTCCACGCTGAGGTACTTGTCGCGGCCCTGCTTCTTCGCTTCGGCGGCCAGCTCCTCGGCGGTGTAGTACTCGGCCTTCACGTATTCGCCGGCGAAGTCGGTCACCTCGGGCTTGAAGCGCCCGCGCAGGTCCACCAGGGTGAGCGAGCCGATGTTGTGCTGCCGGGCCACGCGTTGGTCGTCCGCGCCGAAGCTGGGCGCGGTGTGCACCACGCCGGTGCCGTCCTCGGTGGTCACGAAATCGCCGCCGATCACCTTGAAGGCATCGCCGCCGCCTTCAGGTTCAGCGTAGGGAAGGAGTTGCTCGTAACGCACGCCTTCCAACTGGTGGCCGTAGAATTCACCATCAATGGTCCACGGGATGTTCTTTCCGTCCTGCTTGTAGTCAGCGAATGCGGCGTCCTTGTTCTTCTCGTTGAAGTAGGCGTTCAGCCGCGCCTTGGCCAGCACCACGGTCTGCGGCGCGTGGGTGTACGGGTTGAAGGTCTTCACCCGCACGTACTCTAGCTTCGGACCCACGGTGAGGGCGCAGTTGCTGGGCAGGGTCCAGGGCGTGGTCGTCCAGGCGAGGATGAAGACATCCCCGAAGGCATCCTGGAAGAGGAACTCGCTGGCGGCATCGCGCTTCACCTTGAACTGCGCCACGATCGTGGTGTCCTTCACCGGCTTGTACGTGCCGGGCTGGTTTAGTTCGTGCGAGCTGAGGCCCGTGCCGGCCGCGGGGCTGTAGGGCTGGATGGTGTAGCCCTTGTACAGCAGGTCCTCGTCGTGCAGCTTCTTCAGCAGGTGCCACACGCTCTCGATGTACTTGGTGTGGTAGGTGACGTAGGGCTTCTCCAGGTCGAGCCAGAAGCCGATGCGCTTGGTGAGGTCGTTCCACACATCGGTGTAGCGCATCACGGCCTTCCTGCACGCGGCGTTGTACTCCTCGATGGAGATCTTTTTACCGATGTCCTCCTTGGTGATGCCGAGCTCCTTCTCCACGCCCAGTTCGATGGGCAGGCCGTGGGTGTCCCAGCCGGCCTTGCGGTCCACGCGGTGTCCCTTCTGCGTCTGGTAGCGGCAGAAGATGTCCTTGATGGTGCGCGCCATCACGTGGTGGATGCCGGGCAGGCCGTTGGCGCTGGGCGGGCCCTCGTAGAACACGAAGGGCGGCGCGTCCTTGCGCAGTTCCAGGCTCTTGCCGAAGGTGTCCTCGGCCTCCCATTGCTTCAAGACCTCCTCGGCGACCTTGGGTAGGTCGAGTTCATCGTACTGTTGGAAACGCTTGTCCATCACGCCTTTCTAAGGGGCGCCAAAGATAGCCGCGGCCTGGGAGCGCCATGGCCCATACGCGGATCGGTTTGTTCCGTGGAACGTTGCCCAGTGGCTAGGGCCACCCGGCGATCCGTCTTTTCCGGTGGACCAAGGCCAGGGTCCTGGTCGCCTACCGTGCTCGTCGTAGGTGCCGGTGAAGCAAGGATGCCGTTGCGCCTGGCGGCGAGACCGCATCGCGGAACGTGGATGGATCGTGATCCCCGTAACGACCTTATCGTAGTTGTTGGGCCAACCAGCGGCTATAGCGCTGCGCGTTGTGCCACTCCAGATGGAGTCCATCCGTGGTACGCCAGGTGCGATCGCTGCGCACGAAACGGTGGTCCGGGAAGAGGGTCTGGATCACCTCCCGTGCCCGTATGGCCAACGGACTCTCCATGAGCTCTTCGCTGATCGGGATCTCCAGGAACACCACTTCCGTACCGTTGGCCTCCAAGGCTTTCACCTCTTGCGACAGGGCGGCCATGAAACGCTGCTGCGTGCTGTCGGCCGGTGCTTTCGAGAATATCCCTCGATTGGTGTTCAGTAGGTTCTCGCTCATGGCCATGCTGTCCGCTTGAGCGGCCACCTGCCCGTCGCCAGCATTCATGCTACGCTTCAGGTATCCCACCAAGACCCCGGAGGGCTGGTTCTCTTCGCGCAGCATGGGCATGGCCTTCCTCAGTTCGAAGAGCCCGGGCTGGAACACCGCATCCAGGAACCCCCGGTCCGGGTCCTTGAAGATCATGTTCGTTTCCAACACCACGCGCCGTGGCTTCTTCCCCGAGCGGCGTACCAGTTCCAAGCCATCGTACACGGTAAGGCCGCCGAAGCCGAGGTTGATGGTGTTCGGGGGCAGGCTGTCCATCGCGATCCGAAAGGCCAGTGACGATCCCACGATCACCGTGGAGTTGGGTTCGTCCGGAGCGAAGATGTACTGCTCAGCACTGATGCGGTTGCCGCTGGCCTGGTGTTGTACGGTGTTCAGTTCCGGTTTCCCGAACTTGATGTACAGCGCATAGCCCACCACGAGAAGCGCGAAGACGAGGAGCGAACGACGGATCATGCCCGGGTCAGAACTGGAAGTAGATGAACGATGCGCCGCCTCCCGAATTCACCAAGATGAGGAAGAGCATGATGCCATACAACACCGGCTTGATCCGGGCGAGCGATGGCCTTGGCTTGCGCGTCCAGAGGTACATCAGATGGTAAAGGATGGGCGGTATGGAGAACAACGCCGTGAAGAAGAGGATGATGGGTTGTACGTTGGCGATGTGTGTGTTCGTGAACATACAGCGCACGTACTCGATCACATGGCTGAAGTCGGGTAGCTTGAAGAGCAACCAGGCGAGTGTCACCATGCAGAAGATGAACAGCATGTGCATGGCTGCCGGGAGTTTCACGCGGATGCCGAAGTCCTTCGCCAGTCTTTCCAAGGCCAGGACCAGCCCATGGAAGAAGCCCCATACCGCATAACTCCAGGCCGCCCCGTGCCACAGACCGCCCAGGACCATGGTCAGCATCAGGTTCTTGTAGGTGTGGAATCCTCCTTTGCGGTTGCCTCCTAAGGGGATGTACAGGAAGTTGCGCAGGAAAGTGCTCAGGGAGATGTGCCACCGGCGCCAGAAATCGGAGAAGGTGGTGCTGATGTACGGGAAGTTGAAGTTGATCGGGAAGTCGTAGCCGAACAGTTTGGCCAGGCCGATGGCGATCAGGGAGTACCCGGCGAAATCCGAGAAGATCTGGAACGAGTACCCGAACAGGAGCACCACCAGGGTGAGGCTGTGCATGTCCCGGAAGTAGGGAAAGGTCACCCAGAAGGTCTGGTCCTTCAGGTTGTCGGCGATCACCATCTTCAGGAAGTAGCCCACCACCAGCGAGGCGAACGCGCTGTTCCGATCGATGTCCTTGAAGTACTTGGTGCGGATCTGGGGCAGGAATTCGTGTGCGGTGACCACCGGACCGGCCACCAGTTGGGGGAAGAAGGCCTTGAACGCCGCGATGCGGATGCCATGGCGCACGAGGCCACGCACCACGATGGTGTCGTAGTCCTCCACCTGCTTGCCTTTGTATGCCTCCACCACCAGGCTGATGCCCTGGAACGTGAAGAAACTGATGCCCACCGGGAGCGGGATGCTCACCAGGAACTGGCCGATGCTGGAGGTCTCCGGGAAGAACGAACGTCCGAAGAGCGGCCCATATTTGAAGAACAACAGAATGCCCAGGTTGGCCACCACGCCCAAGGTGGCGTACGTTCTCCTATTGCCCTGTGGGCCGAACACCACCGCATAGCTGGAAGCGATGTTGATCCCGATGGACAACAACAGCAGCAGCAAGAGCGGCGGATCGTTGTACGCGTAGAAGATGAAGCTGCTGATGATGATCACATGCAGCTGGAACCGATGGAGCGCCGGCAGGTAGTACAGCAGGAACGTCGGAAGTACGAGGAGGAGGAAGGGGACGCTGTTGAATAGCATGGACGGTCGCCGCTGGACAAAGTAAGCCCTCGGAAGGGCACTTGAACGCCGACCGGGGCATGGTGGTTACGCACCATGCCCCGTGTACAGAACATATACCGGATCACTGTCCGGTACCGATCATGTTCCCTGCCGCGGCATGTGCACGCAGCGAACGTGCGCCTGGTGTCAGCCTATCTTCCCTCACCTGTCGGGTCCCATTTTCCGGCATCACCCGCTCGGCGCGAAGGGTCCATCCGCTGCGGCCCCGACCCGTCAAAGGCTTCGCACGGATCACCGGTGTCGTCGTGGAACCAGCCGGTTGGGTCGGCGTGTTCCTTGGGGCGAAGGGGTATTAGATCTGCTGGATCAATTGTATCTCACAGCCGATCCGCACTTCGTCGCTTACCAATACGCCGCCGGATTCCAGTGCGGTGTTCCAATTCAGGTGCCAATCCTTGCGGTTGATCCTTCCGCTGAGGCTGATGCCCGCCTTGGTCCGTCCCCAGGGGTCCTTGGCCACTCCGCCCATTTCGACCTGGAGCATCACCGGGTGGGTATGACCGTTGATGGTGAGGTTTCCATGAAGATCCCACCGATCACCGTGCACCTCGTTGGTGACGCCGTTCGACTCGAAGCTGATCCGCGGGTGGTGCTCGTGATCGAAGAACTCCGCCGTACGCAGGTGTGCGTCGCGTTGTTCGTTCCCGGTCGATATACTGTCCACCTCGGCCCAGAAGGAGATCCGGGCATTGTGCAGGTCGTTGTCCGGAGCCTCTACCTGGCCGCCGAATCGCTGGAAGCTACCGGTCACCGTGGTGATCATCAGGTGTTTCACCTTGAATTGGATCTCGCTGTGGGTCGGGTCGATGGCCCATTGTGTGGTGGTCGTTGTGTTCGTTCCCATGGTTGTTTGTTCCGTTGTGTTCATCTTTTCCTCGTTTCATGAAGGCCTGCCCCTTCGGGGCCTACCGGTGGTCGTGTTCGTTCGGGTCCGTGCGATCGTTGTATGGTTTCATGGCAGTTCCATCGGCACATCCATCAATAGGATGTGTGCCCCGTGCGGCCCGGTGCGGATGGCCAGCTTATCGATACCCCACACCCCGAGGCCATCGCGCCGCTCCAGGTCCTGGCCGTTGATCGTGGCTTGGCCTTCGATGACGAAGGCGTACACCCCGTTCCCGGTGCGTTTCACCGTGTATTCCGTCGATCGGTCGGCGTCGGTGCGGAACAGGGTGAACCAGGCATCCTGATGGGCCCACACGCCCGCGTCATCCGGATGCGGCGAGAGGATCTGCACCATGCCGTTCGTCGCGGTGGTCGGGTCGATCCGCTGTTGGGCGTAGCGCGGTGTCACGTTCCGTTCGCGCGGGAACATCCAGATCTGCAACAGCCGCAGTTCCTCATCGGCTGCAGGGTTGATCTCGCTGTGCGTGATACCCGTACCGGCGCTCATCACCTGCACTTCGCCTGCGCCGATGGTCCCGCTGTTGCCCATGCTGTCCTTGTGGGCCACCGTACCGGCCAGCGGTATGGTCACGATCTCCATGTTCTCATGCGGGTGCGTACCGAATCCACGGCCGGCGGCGATGGTATCGTCGTTCAACACCCGGAGCACACCGAAGTGCATACGCTCCGGATCGTAGTAGTTGGCGAAACTGAAGGTGTGGAAGGCCTTCAGCCAACCGTGGTCGGCGTGTCCGCGGGTGGCGGCCCGGTGCAGGATCATGTTCGGGGTGGTGGTGTCTTTCATCGCGTTCGTGCGTTGGTGGGTCGTACCGCTTCGTTCGGGCCGGCCTTCTTTGGGCCGAGGCCTGGGTCGAACGGCTTTTACGATGCAAATATACACCATGGAAAATAATACCACAGAAAATAATGATGAACCCTTGGATGGCCAGCCTGCCGTTCCTTGTGGACTAAGGTCCGTTCCTTGGCCCATGGCGTTCGCCGTACCATGGCGGCGCACCCCGGCGTTAGCATTGCTCACGACCATGGCCTGCACCACCCGTTCTCGCCAAAGGCTTCCACGCGAAGCATCGAGCCAAGCTTTACACAGGATTCACACGGCCGAGCATGGGAACTTGCTATGTTTGACCCCCGCCGTCGCCAGCGATGGACCGGCATGCACAACTACGCTAACAACTACACCCTCACTTTAAGACGACCCCAATGAGCAACGTGAAAAGCGGGAAAGCGAACTCCTTGTTCGTGGCCATAGTGTTCCCCTTGGTGCTGATCATCAGCGCGTCCTTTTACATGTACGTCCTGGGCGATCCGGCGAACTTCCAGAACAACGACCCCGTGCATGGCCACCCCATCGATGTGAACCCCGGCAAGCTGTATGGGACCATCTACAAAGGGGGCTTCATCGTTCCCATCCTGATCAGCATCAACCTGATCGTGCTCATCTTCTCCGTGGAGCGCTTCATCACCCTGGGTCGCGCCAAGGGCAAGGGTCGTATCGATGAGTTCATCGTGAACGTTCGTCAGCATCTGGCCAACGACGATGTGGACAAAGCGGTGACCGTGTGCGACGAACAGAAAGGCTCGGTGGCCAACGTGATGCGCAGCGGCCTGGAGCGTTACAAGACGGTGCTCTACGATGCCACGCACGACAAGGAGACCCGCCTGCAAAGCGTGAAACAGGAGTTGGAGGAAGCCACCGCCCTGGAACTGCCCATGCTCAGCAAGAACATGGTGATCCTGTCCACCTGCGCCAGCATCTCCACCCTCGTGGGTCTTATCGGAACGGTACTCGGGATGATCCGGGCCTTCAGCGCCTTGGCCACCTCCGGCACGCCCGATGCCACCGCACTCTCCACCGGTATCTCCGAGGCCCTGATCAACACCGCCCTGGGTATCACCGGCTCCACCCTGGCCATCATCTTCTTCAACTACTTCAGCAACCGCATCGATAGCATCACCCACGGGATCGATGAGGCGGGCTTCAGCGTGAGCCAGACCCTGGCCAACCGCAAATAGGGGCGAACGACCTACCGCCCGCTTGCGGTCGCGGTGGATCGACCTGTACCATATACAAGAAGAAGCATGTCAAAGATCAAAATGCCGAAGAGCAGTCCGAACCTGGACATGACTCCGATGGTGGACCTTGCCTTCCTGTTGGTGACCTTCTTCATGCTCACCGCCCAATTCCGACCGGAAGAAGCGGTTGCTGTGGATACGCCCGCCTCCATGTCCCAATCGCCTATTCCCATGACCAACATGATGACCATCGTGGTGGACACATCGGGCAAGGTGTTCTGGGATTTCACCGACAAGGGGGTGCGTATCGCAGTGCTGGAAGAGCTCGGCAAAAGGGTGAACTACACCCCGACAGAAGAGGAGAAGATCAAATTCGTGAACGCTGGACCCGTTGGCGTACCCATCCAGGAACTGAAGGAATTGCTCGCCCTGGAGACCGGGGCCGATCGAAAGGCGTTCATGGCCGGAAACGAGGGCATACCGATGGACAGTACCAACAACCAGTTACGCGACTGGATCACGGTCACCCGGAACATCTTTTGGAACGACGCAGGGCACAACCCCGTCGTCGCCCTCAAAGCCGATGGCAATACCAACTACAGCCGCGTGGCCGAGGTGATCCGCACCTTCCAGTCACCGGGTATCCAGATCAGCAAGTTCAAGATGATCACCGACCTCGAAGCCTCGAGGATGTGAGCAACCGATCGAACCTCCTTCGTGCGAGCGTGTACAGCGCTCTTGGAGGCCGATCCTAACAGATACACACCATGGCACAAGTACCCGAAGGTGGTGGTGATAGCGGCGGAAAAGGCAAGAAGCGCGCGAAGAAGGGCAATACCCACATCGACATGACGCCGATGGTGGACTTGGCCTTCCTGCTGCTCACCTTCTTCATCCTCACCACCACCATGTACAAGCCGAGTTCGTTGCAGATGACCTATCCGGTACCCCCGGATCCCAACGCCCCGGCCCCACCGCCCACCCAGCTGAGCAACGCCATCACCCTCCTGCTCACCAAGAACGACCAGATCTACTACTACCTGGGAGAATTCCGCAAGGAGGCCACCGAGAAGGGTCCGCCGACCACCTTGGAGCGCACCGACTTCAGCAAAGTGCAGAAGCTGTTGGTGGAGAACAACAAGCAGACCATCGCCCAGCTCAACGAACTGGTCCGCCAGTTCAACGACAAGAAGATCACCGAGGAGGAGTACAACGCCAAGCGCAAGGAGATCAAAGGCACCAAGGAGAACCTCAAGGCCATCATCAAGACCGATGCGGATGCCAAGTACCGCAACATGATCGATATGGTGGATGAAATGGACATCAGTGGTATCGGCTCCTATGGCGTGGTCGATGTGCTGAAGCCCGAGGAACAGGCCCTGTTGGACATCGAAAAAGCCAAGCTCTGAGCCATGGAATACGTCATTTTCATCGGTATTCTGCTCGTGCTGTCCATCGCCATGGCCATGGACCTGAGCTGGAACAACGTCATCACCGCCGAACGCAACACCATGGTCTTCGCCGATCGCAACCGCGAATACGGCGCCTATGTCCTGCGACGGGATTATGTGAAACGACTGCTCATCGCCGTGGTGGGCTCGGTGCTGGTCTTCGGCCTGGCCGTGGGCCTGCCCAAGATCATCGCCGCCATGGGTGGCGAAGAAGAGGTGGTGGAGGTCAAGAAGATCGTGGACGTGAACCTCGACCTCTTCGAGGAGGAGAAGAAGGAGGAGCCACCGCCACCCCCCGTGGAACCGCCCCCCCCCGTCAAGATCGAGAGCGTACAGTTCACCCAGCTCGAAGCTGTGGATGAGCCGGTGGATGAACCACCTCCCACCCAGGAGGTGCTCACCGAGACCAACGCCGGCACCGTGACCCAGGAAGGGGAGAAAGGCGAGGCTCCGCCACCCCCCGTGGAAGTTGAGGAGCCCACCGTGTTCACCATCGTGGAGGAGATGCCGTCCTTCCCCGGGGGCGAAGCTGAACTGTTCAAGTACCTGGGCAAGACCGTGAAGTACCCCCCCATGGCGCAGGATGCGGGCATCACCGGCGTGGTCTATATGACCTTCGTGGTCGATGAACACGGCAAGGTGAAGGACCCCAAAGTGCTCCGGGGCATCGGTGGCGGCTGCGACGAGGAGGCCATCCGGGTGGTGAAGGCCATGCCACCGTGGGAGCCCGGCAAGCAACGAGGGAAGCCCGTGCGGGTACAATACAACCTGCCTATCCGCTTCACGCTGAAGTGATCCAACAGGAAGAGCGGCACGAGGGCCGCTCTTCTTCTTTCACATATGACCTTCGGAAGCATAGCCCGCTTGTTCATGTCCGCGGTGTACGCGGGTGTCGGTTGCGGCTTCCTGTTCACTGACATGGTGCGCGACAAGGTGCCCGAGAACCGGCTGATCATCGGCGGGCTGTTGTTGGGCTACGGTGTGCTGCGCTTCTTCATGTGGCAACGGTGGAACAAGGCTCAACGCAGAGAGGAGGCATGATACGCACCGAGCGACACGGGCAGATAGAACGGGATCGGGGCCTGATGAAGGCCCATGGCCTTCCCTACTTGCTCGCCTTGATGCTCTCCAGCTTCGCCGCCTGTACCGGCAAGGCCCCCGATCCGCAACGTGATGATGTGCCCACCAAAGGGGATATCCTGGTGGTGGCCGATCGCGATCTGCAGCGCATCATCGAAGCGGAACGCTTCGTGTTCGAAAGCATCTACACCGAGGCCACCGTGCGGGTGCGTTACCTGTCGGAGGTGGCGTTGCGCGAAGCCATGAAGAACGACTCGGTCCGGGTGGTGTTCACCGCTACCCTGCCTGGTGCGGATGAGGTCTCCGCCTTCCGCGGCCGCAACCTCTACCCCGACGACGTGCCGGTCCTCACCGACGCGGTCGCGGTGCTGAGGGCCCCGGGAGCGGCCGTGGATAGCATTAGCCTGGACGAGCTGCGACATGCGCTGACCGGTCAGGGGGCCACCCGCGTGTTCTTCGATGATGCCCGCGGCGGCGTGCTCCGCACCGCAGTGGATTCGCTCCTCGATGGGCGTGCCGATGCGCTCCGTAACGTGGCCGTGGTCTCCGACATGGATTCCCTGCTCCAACGGCTCGCACGAACACCGGATGCCATCGCCCTTATCGCCTTCGCCCACCTCAGCGACCTGGACGATCCCGCTTGCCGGTCGATCCGCGACCGGGCCACCCTGTGCCGGGTCTACGACCAAGGTGTGGCCACACTGCCCAACCAAAGCAACCTGGCCGATGGCCGATACCCGCTGCGACGCAAGTTCTACGCCGTGCTCAAGGAGGGTAAAACAGGCCTTGGCACTGGTTTTGTTTCCTTTGTAGCTGGCCATAAGGGCCAGCGGATCATCCTCAAGACCGGGCTCGCACCACAGACCGTTCCGGGCCGCGATGTGGAGCTGGTCACCAACTAAGAATATGAAGCAGAACATCTTCCGTAACACCTTGCTGCTCAGCATGCTCCTGGGGGCGTCTGGCGCATACGCACAAACCATCGCCGAGGCCATCGCGCTCACCGAAAGCGAACGCTTCGAGAAGGCCGGTACCACACTACGGCAATGGCTGTCCACCAACCCCACGGATGGCGAAGCTTGGTTCTACCTGGGCGAGAACTATTTCGAGAACGACCGGGAGGACTCGGCCGCCTACTGCTACGACCGCGGGGTGGAGGTGAACCCCCGCCAACCCCTGAACCATGTGGGGCAGGGTAAGGTCCTTTGGGCCAAAGGACAGCAGGCCCAGGCCGTCGCCAAGTTCACCGAGGCCCTGGCCATCGCCACGGACAAGGCCAACAAGTTCAGCAAGAAGGTGCAGGCGCAGACCAACCGCGAGGTGGCCGAGGGCTATGCCACGGGCAACAACAAGGACCTGCCGAAGGCCATGCAACACGTGGATGCCGCCATCGCCCTGGATGCCACCGACCCCGAGGCGCAGATCCTCAAGGGCGATATCCTGTGGGAGCAGAACCCTGCTGATGCCTCGCAACCCATCGCGTTCTACAAGAAGGCCTCCGACCTACGCACCACCAGCGCCAAGCCGGTGGCCCGTCGTGGACTCGTATACCACCGCGCCAAGAACTTCGATGCCGCTATCGCCGAGTACGACAAGGCCATTGGGATCGAACCGGGTTTCGCCCCCGCTTACCGCGGGCGTGCCGAATCGTACTTCGCGAAGCGCGATTTCCCCAAAGCCAAGGCCGATTACGACGAATACCTGAAGCTCAACTCCGGAAGCCAGAGCGCCATGGTCCGGTACGCACAGTTCCTTTACCTGGTACAGGATTATAAGCGATCGCTCGACCTGATCGCCAAACTGGAACAAGCCGGGGTGGACAACAATACCCTGCTCCGCATCAAAGGCTACGACCAGGTGGAACTGAAGGATTCGGTGAACGCCTTGGCCACCCTCGATGCCTACTTCGCGAAACAACCCGCCGAGAAGGTGGTGCCCAGCGACCTGCAGTACTATGGTCGCGCTGTGGCCCTGCTCGGCAACGACTCGCTCGCCGGGGAGAAGGTGATGGCCGCTGCTGCCATGCCCAACGCCGATCCCGACCTGTACATGGAAGCCGGGACCTACTTCCAGAAGGCCAAACGCTTCGATCGTGCCGTGGCCGCCTACCAGGCGAAGACCAATTCCTCCAAGGTGGTGGTGAACGACTGGTATTACCTGGGCGGCGCGGCGCAGAAAGCCGGAGAATATGCCGTGGCCGATATGGCCTGGACCAAGTACATCGAGCGGATGCCCAACGTGTACAATGGGCACATGGGCCGCGCACGGGCTCAGGTGGGCCTCGATCCCGACAAGACCACCTGGCAGGCCAAGCCGCACTTCGAAGAAGCCCTGCGTAAGATGAAGCCCGAGGAGATCACCGGTAAATATGCCCGGGAGGCCGAGGAGGCGATGTTCTTCCTCGCGTTCGAAGCCTTCTATCACACCAAGGACATGCCTGTGGCCAAGTGCTGGTTCCAGAAGGTGAAGGACCTGAACACCGGTACCGAACGCACCAAACAATCCAGCGATATGCTGTTGAGCAAGGAGCTGAAGGATGTGACGGCCGGCGCGTGCGAGCTTCAGTGAGCATTCCCTACCATGGAGGAAGGGGGCTTCGGCCCCCTTCTTTTTTATCCCGGTGTCCTGCGGCTGCTGGTGACATCATTGCTTATACCATTTGGACATCCAATACCAGCCGATCCGCTTGCTCTTTTTCCCCATGCCTTCTCCGGGAGGCCTGTTCCGTAGGCCCCGCTATGGAACGGGCCTCCCGGATCGGCCTGTGAAAAAATAGCCGCGCATCTTCGACCGCCATTGAATGCCCAAATGGTATCACGAACGTGTTGCGGTTCACCTGGCCCCGACTACATTGTGCTCCCGCTCACGCCCACGATGCGCCTGCTGCGAAAGAAACCCCTGGACCGAACCGCCGCCTCCGAAGGGGAGATCCATGGGGGCCATACGCTCGGGCGGCACCTGAGCGCGCGCGATCTCACGTTCTTCGGTATCGCAGCCATCATCGGTGCAGGCAGCTTCAGCAGCATGGGCCAAGCCTGTTTCGCTGGAGGTCCCGGGGTGGTCCTGCTTTTCGTGATGTGCGGGGTGGCCTGCGGATTCACCGCGCTGTGCTATGCCGAGTTCGCGGCCCGTGTTCCCGCCAGCGGAAGCGCCTACACCTACGCTTACGTCAGCTTCGGTGAGCTCTTCGCCTGGATCATCGGCTGGGCGCTCATCATGGAGTACAGCATCGGCAACATCTACGTGGCCTTCAGCTGGAGCGGCTATTTCACCAACCTGCTCGAGGGCCTCGGGCTGCATCTGCCCGATTGGCTCACCATCAACTACCGCAGCGCCAGCAGGGCGTTCGCGGAAGGCGTGCCCGGCGAGGGCCTTTCCGCTTGGAACACGGCACCCATCCTCGGCGGGCTCCGCATCATCTTCGATCTACCGGCGGTGGCCATCAATGCACTGATCACCGCCTTGGTCTTCGTGGGCGTGAAGGAAAGCCGCAATGTGAGCAATGCCATGGTGGTGGTGAAGCTCGCCATCGTCCTGCTCGTGGTGGTGGTGGGTGCGGCTTACGTGGACATCGAGAACTGGACCCCCTTCCTGCCCAATGGCTTTGGTGGGGTCATGGCCGGTGTTAGCGCCGTGTTCTTCGCTTACATCGGGTTCGATGCGGTGAGCACCCTGGCCGAAGAGGCGCGCGACCCACAGCGCGATCTGCCCCGGGGAATGTTGTGGTCGTTGGTCATCTGCACCTCCGTGTACGTGGTGCTCGCCTTGGTGCTTACCGGCATGGTCCCACGGTCGTCGTTGGGGGTGAGCGACCCCCTGGCCGAGGTGTTCCGGCTGCGCGAGGTGAAATGGATGCTCTACATCGTGAGCATCGCGGCCGTGGTGGCCATGACCAGTGTGATGCTCGTGTTCCAGTTGGGCCAGCCCCGCATCTGGATGAGCATGAGCCGCGACGGCCTGTTGCCGAAGAGGTTCGCCAGCATTCACCCGAAGTACCGGACTCCCGGCTTCAGCACCATCATCACCGGCCTGGTCGTGGGCCTGCCCATCTTCTTCACCGACGAGAACTTCATCCTCGATTTCACCAGCATCGGTACGTTGTTCGCCTTCGTGCTCGTGTGCGGCGGTGTTCTCCTGCTACCGAGGCGGGCCCGGGAGAAAGGGGGTTTCCACCTCCCTTACCTGAACAGTCGGTGGGTGGCGCCCGCGCTTTTGCTGGCCACCGTGGCACTGGTACTGGGCGCCATTCCGGACTACTTTCCGGGTCTGCTTGGGGGCGTGGAGGGAGTTGATCCGAGCATTCCGGGATCGATCTTCTGGGTACTGGCGTTGGTGGTCACGGTATTGGCTCATGTGAAGCAATGGTCCCTGATCCCCGTGCTGGGCCTGCTCTCCTGCTGTTACCTGCTCACGGGCATGGCCCTGAGCAACTGGATCTGGTTCGGTGTCTGGCTGGTCATCGGCCTGGTGTGCTATTTCGCCTACGGGTACCGCAAGAGCAAGTTGAACCACGACCAACGATCGGGGACCGAACCCGTTCCCCCCCGCCCATGATGTCCAAGAACAACCGCCTCACCATCTGGATCCTCGTCGCCATGCTGGCGGGCATCATCCTGGGCTATGCCATGCATACCGGCATGGAAGAGGTCGCTCGGCGGGAGGTGGCCGACAACCTGAAGATCCTTACCGACATCTTCCTCCGGCTGGTGAAGATGATCATCGCGCCACTGGTGTTCAGCACCCTGGTGGTGGGTATCGCCAAGCTCGGCGACATGAAGACCGTGGGCCGGGTGGGGGGGCGGGCCCTGCTGTGGTTCATGTCCGCCTCGTTGATCAGCTTGGTGTTGGGCATGGTGTTGGTGAACCTGCTCAAGCCCGGTGTGGGTCTGCACCTGGAAGCCACCGGCGACGCGGCGGATGTGATCGGGAAGACCGGAGCGTTCACCCTCAAGGACTTCATCGCCCACCTGTTCCCCAAGAGCGTGGTGGAGGCCATGGCCACCAACGAGGTGCTGCAGATCGTGGTGTTCAGCATCTTCTTCGGGGTGGCCTGTGCGAGCATCGGCGACTATGCCAAGCCGGTGGTGAAGCTGCTGGAGAGCGTGGCGCACGTGATCCTGAAGATGGTGGGCTATGTGATGAATTTCGCGCCCCTCGGCGTGTTCGGCGCCATCGCCGCCGTCATCGCCGTACATGGCCTCGGAGTGCTGAGCACCTATGCGGTGTACATCGGGCAGTTCTACCTCGGCCTGGCCGTGTTGTGGGCCATCCTGCTCGGTGCGGGCTTCCTCTTCCTCGGCCACCGCATGAAGGAGCTGATGCGGCGGATCGTGCAACCCATCACCATCGCCTTCAGCACGACCAGCAGCGAGGCCGTGATGCCCAAGCTCATGGAAGAGCTTGAGCGCTTCGGCTGCAAGGACCGCGTGGTGAGCTTCGTACTCCCCCTGGGGTACAGCTTCAACCTCGACGGAAGCATGATGTACATGACCTTCGCCAGTCTCTTCATCGCACAGGTCTATGGCATCTCCATGGACCTCGGTACGCAGATGACCATGCTCCTCACCCTGATGCTGACCAGCAAGGGCATCGCCGGGGTGCCTCGGGCCTCGCTCGTTGTGGTGGCCGCCACGCTCGGCATGTTCGGTGTACCCATCGAGGGTATCGCTTTGATCCTGCCCATCGACCACTTCTGCGACATGGGGCGTAGCGCCACCAACGTGGTGGGCAATGCCATCGCCACCAGCGTGGTGAGCAAGTGGGAGGGCGATCTGGGCACGTGAGCTGAGCCGCTACGAATGAGCATGACTCAATGCGATGGTGCCTTGTGCTACGTGATTCCCCGATAGTGGAACGATGCTCCTACTGGGAGCACTTCAATGTGAGGGGCAGAATGGAGCTATTAATGGGAACCATTGATCCCCCCCAATACAATAGCAGTGCGGCTGAGCTGTTCGCTGGGCCTGTTTTGATGTCCGAGCCCAAGATGTTTGGATGAAAGATCAACTACTCTTCCATGGTCGAAACAGGTGCGCTCTCGTCTGAGAGTACGGCATGATCGGATGGCGGTACTTTACTGCTCCGAGCTTTGGCTGCTTTAGCAACGGCACGATTTACTACTCTTCGGGCTTCATCTGCCTTTTCACCCTCGGTAACGTCCCTCTTTAATACCTCGTTCACAAGCACCTCGCGTATCTGCTCTATCGTGATCTCACGGATTCAACTCATAAACGCAATCGGATAGACCGACAAGACGACTGATCTTT